>LFFM01000270.1_pt1 | contig 35168 bp, 31 predicted proteins | sample 643131 | NCBI WGS metagenome assembly LFFM01 (sample SAMN03777445, study PRJNA286221) | soda lake metagenome | biome: soda lake; feature: Kulunda steppe; material: water; isolation source: sample Tc-Br brine of Tanatar trona crystallizer | place: Russia: Kulunda steppe | collected 2011-07
CTTTGAAGACCTCAAAGAGATGCGCGACAGTATCGACTACGGCACGCGGATGAACCGACGCTTGCACCACCTCCCGTTCCGCGCCCTCCAATACTACACGTCGTACAAGGCGTCGTTCGAGGGTATCCCGACTGGATGGATTGACCCGTACAAGACGAGTCAACGGTGTCCGATGTGCGGGCACGCCGAGCGAGCGAACCGCAACAAGAAGCGATTCAAATGTCGGGACTGTGGGCATCAAGACCACAGCGACCGTGGTGCAAGCGTCAACATCGCCGTGAAAGGCATCAAGAAGCATCAGGATTGGAATGTGCCTGCTCTCAACAGCCTTCCCGTTGTTCGGAAGGTGCGACGGCAGGCATCGGGGGCCGTGGACGCCCCGACCGTGACCCACGACGCCGTTCGAGGTTATCAGACCGATGGTATCGTGGGAGTGTCCGACTAAACCACGGGAAGCCTCGGGGCTTGACCCCGAGGCGGTTCACGCGTTCAGAGCGGGGGGAAAGTCAACGCCCGAGCGACTCGCGACGCTTCTCCAGCGGCTCGGGCGGCTCCTGATAGAAGAAGTTCGGTTTCTCGATCCGGTTGTCGTACTCGCTTTCGAACACGTGCGTCGTCGCCGAGCTCATCGGCGGCAACAGCCACGAACGGTCGCCGGTGACGTCCCTGTCGGCGGCGCGTTCGTTCTCCTCGAACCGCTCGAACTGGTCGGTCACCTTGTGGTGGTCGACGATCTGTACGCCGGCCTCCTCGAAGGAGTGCAGCACGGCACGGTTCAACACCAAGAGCGCCTCGTCCTTCCAAAGCGAGCGGCTCCGGTCGGTGTCCAGCCCCAGCCGTTCGGCGACCGTCGGAAGGAGGTCATAGCGGTCCTCGTCGGCGAGGTTTCTGGATCCGATCTCCGTCGAGACGTACCAGCCGCTGAACGGCGCCGCGGTGTAGTGGATCCCGCCGATCTCGAGTCGCATGTTCGAGACAACCGGCACGTCGTACCAGCGCAGGTCCAGCTCCTCGAACCACTCGTACTCGGGGTGGCACAGTCGGACCTCGCCGATCGCCGACTCGGGGACCTCGAACAGCTCGGGTTCCTCATCGCCGATCCGGATGACGTGCGGCAGGATGTCGAACCGCCCGCCGTCGCCCTCCCAACCCCGCGACCGACAGTACTCGGTGAACCCGACCTCGTCCGGGTCGCCGACGACGCCGTCGTCGGTCCGGTAGCCGGCGTAGCGCAACAGCTCGTAGTTCCAGATCCGGACCTGCCGTTCGCCGTCGATCATCGGCTTGAACACCGTGAGCAGCGGGACGATGTCGCCGTCGTTTCGGGCCCGCGTGAGATGTCGACAGCAGGCTTTGTGGACCTCCCTCGCGGTCTCACAGTCGCGGGCGTCGGCGACTTCGAGCCGCTGCCAGAACAGTCGCCCGATACAGCGGTTGCTGTTCCGCCAGGCCATCTTCGCGCCGTGTTCGAGTTCGGCGGGCGTGTGTTCGTAGTGGCCGCGGCGCTCGATCTCGGCTTCGATTTCCCCCAGTCGATCGTCGATCTCAGACTCGCGGTCGAGTTCGGCGTAACACCCCTCGATGAACGCCCGGGCCTCCGCGAACAGTTCGTCCCGATCGTACGACGGGAGCGGCTCGTGCATACCGACAGATAGACTCAGTCGGCGTATACAACTGACGGTCCACGCAGGTTTGATACCGGTCGTCTTCGCCGGTTTTCGACCGGTTATGGGCTCTGCTCTTTCGCCGTCCGCCGGATCAGCGCCGCCAGCCGATCGTAGAACCCCGGTTCGTACTTCGTCGCCGTATCGACCGTCGGGCGGGCGTTCGTCTCGTTGACGACGGCGCCACCCTCCGACACGAGAATGTCGACGCCGAGCCAGTCGACCTCGAGCGTTTCGGCCGTCCGTTCGGCGAGCCGACGCAACCCCGCGGAGAGGTCGACGCCTTCGGCTTTCGCCCCCCGATGGACGTTGTGCTTCCACTGTCCGGCCGCCCGATCCTCCTCCGGGAGCCGCCGTTCGACCGCGCCGGCGAACTCGCCGTCGATGACCATCGCCCGGAAATCGCGAGCGTCGGGGAGAAACTCCTGGACGAGAAACGATCGGTCGTCGGCCGCCCGGTAGTCGTGGACCAAGGCGAGATAATCACAGATCCCCAGAAACGAGTCCAGATCGTGGGCCTTCGCGATCCCGACGCCGCGGGTCGTCGAGTTCGGTTTGACGACGACGGGCGCATCGAGCCGCTCGAAGGCCGCCCGGAGTTCCGCCTCGCCGACCGGATTCGAGACGTAGACGCTCTCGGGGGTCGGAACGCCCGCCCGTTCGAGTCGAGCGAGCGCGCCCGCCTTGTTCCGACTGCGGAGGATCGCTTCGCGATCGTTGACCCACGGGATCTCGAGTAGCGCGTCGGCCACGCCGCCCTCCATCGGTCTGGAGGGATAGACGAAACCGACGTCGAGCGATTCCTCGGTGAGCGGTTCCGAGAGCGGCTGTACCCGCTCTGCCGTCGGGACGTGCGTCGCCTCGATCCCCCGTTCTGCGAGCGGGGCGCGGATCCGATCGAGTGTTTCGGCATCGGTCGCGACCGCGAGCCGGAGCATACCCGATAGAGGGGTCGGGGATTCTTGAACGCGCCGGTCAGTTCTCGGCGAAGACGCTTTCGCCGTAGGGGTAATCCATCTGCTCCGCGATCGCCCGCCGGGTTTCGGCGTCCGAGAGCGCTTCGACGACGTACAGCCCGAGATCGATCGACGAGGAGACGCCCCGACCCGTGATCACGTTGCCGTCCTCGACGACGCGGTCGTCGACGACCGTCGCGTACGCCGCGAGCTCCTCGAAGGAATTCGGATGCGTCGTCGCGCGTTTCCCCTCGAGGAACCCGGCGGCGCCCAAAAGGAGGCTGCCGGTACAGACCGACGTCAGATACTCGCAGTCCGCGGCCGTTTCGAGCCACTCGAGAAAGGCTCGGTCGTCCTGTAGCTCCCGGGTCGCGTAGCCGCCGGGCAAGAAGACGAGGTCGTACTCGCCGAGATCCGGAGTGACGCGATCGACGCCCAGATCGAGTCGGTTCGCCTCGACGCGCTCGGTCGGCGCGCAGACGTCCCACTCCAGCGGCACGAAATCCATCCGTTCCAGCCGCGTGATCGCGTCGTAGGCGCCAACGAAATCGAGCACGGTCATCCCGTCGTAGATACAGAACGCGACGTTCATGGCCGGCGTACGTCGAGCGCCCATTTGGCGGTTGTGGTCGTGTCCCTCCGCGTGGGCCTGGCTACTCCGGATCGGTCTCCGGCGGCTCCAGCGTCCGGCTGAACGAGCCGTAGAGCCCGAAGATGTCCTCGTAGCCGTGTTCGCTCGCCAAAACGGGGACGACCCCTTCGTCGTCGACCCGGTGGGTGTAGGTGTCGTCGCGGGCGAAGATTTCGCCTTTCGGAATCTCTTCGAAGTTGGCGTAGTGGACGTGCGGCTCGCCGGTCCCTTTGGGTACCTCCTCGTGGCCCTCGACGACTCTCGTCTCGGTGAACGTCGGCTCCTCGTCGTCGATCACTCCGTGGGCCCGGAGGAACGAAAGCGCCGCCTCGTAGCCGTCCTCGACGGCGTCGTTGCTGCCCTGTCGCCCGGTTTCCAGCGAGACGGTGTGCGGGAGCACCGAATCGAGCGTCGTTCCCCGCAGTCCGCTCGAATCCATCGCATACTCGACCGGCAGCCCGGTCACCGTCCGCCGGACCGACTCGGTCAGTTGGCTGTATATCGCAAAGGGCGGCGGCGCGCTGTGGGAGGTGTGCAACGCGAGGACCGCATCGGCTCCCGAAAGCAACTCGACGACCCGTGTGGCCAGCGCCGACTCGTAGGCGTCGCTCGTTTCGTCGCCCGGGAACGCGCGGTTCAGGTCCGTCTCGACGTAGCGTTCGCCGGCCTCGACGGCCGGTTCGTTCGCCGTCAGCAACTGGACCGTCCCGTCGGCGTCCCCGACGGCGGGCGTGTCCGCGAGCCGATCCACGATCTGCACCCCAGCCGGTTCGTCGCCGTGGATCCCCCCCACGACCGCGACACGGAGTTTTCCCGACCCGCGTTCGATCAGCTTCATACGGGTCGCTATGGGGGCGAGCAGTTATCAGTTATTGGAAATTCTGCCGCGGGGGAGATCAGTTGCGGCCGAAGACCCGATGGAAAACGCCTCGACCCGTGGGTCGTTCGGTCAGCCCGACCGAACAGTCAAGTTCGTTGACAACGCTGAGACGCAGCGAATTCGTGACGAGACGCGATAGCAGTCCCCGCTCCGTCGCCCCGATCAACACGAGCGATTTGTCGGCTGTCTCGCGCTCGATCGCTTTTTCGACGTTCCCGGAGTCGTCGACGATCAACTCCGCGTCCGCAAGGTCGTGTTCCTCGCCCCACGAGCGGAGGAACGCTTCCCCGTCCTCCCGTTTTGCCGCTGAATCGACCACGTGGGGCAACGAAACCTCCGCGCCGATGCTGGTTTTGCGTGTGTTTGCGATCTCTGCGCTCAGATCGGAGTCGGATCCCCCACCGATAAAAACCGATCCGCTGCCGCTGATACTTAAAAAGCGGTCCCCTGGGAGGGCTCGTACCGGCCGACGATCTGAGTCGCGGCGAGCACCTCCGCCTCCATCGCGACGGTCATATCGACGACCGCCTTGCGCGCCTCCGGCCCGAGGCCGAGCTCGGAATCGAGCGCGAGCAGCTTGAACCGGTAGCCGTGGGCCTCGTCCGGCGGTGAGGGGCCGCTGTAATCGTTCTCCACGAAGTCATTGTAACCGACGGTCGCTTCCCCGTCGGCCGGCTCCCACCCGCGCGGGATCGTTCCGACGTCCGGATCGATGTCCCACACCAGCCAGTGATCGAACGTGAACCCGACGACCGGCTGGGCGTCGGGGTCATCGAGCACGAGTACGAGCGATTCGGTCCCCTCCGGAACGTCGTCGATCTCCAGTTCCGGGTTCTCGTTTTCGTTCACGTAACCGACGTAATCCGGCATTCCCGCACCGTCGTCGAAGTCGGTCGCCGTGATCGACAACTCCCCCTGTTGTTCGATGTCCTCGTCGAGCAGTGACATGATCCAATGCCTCCATCGGCCGTGACTCGACGATAAAAGATAAATTTACCGTTATTATACCGTTCCGGTTTTAATGTTTCCCGAGAAACGACTCTCGCGTATCGGGGGGACAACTACATTACGGTGGCGACAGCTACCACGGGTATGAGTGACAAAGTCGAGATCTACGACGAGGCGGAGATGGGGAAAAACCGGGTCGGCTACGGCGAGTGGCCCGCGATCGTCGTCGTCGACCTCCAGAAGGGCGAAACCGATCCGGAGTATCCGATGGGGTCGGATCTCTCGGGCGTCATCGAGCGGACGAACGAACTCGTCGACATCGCCCACGAGAAAGGCGTCCCGGTCTTTTGGACTCGCGTCATCTACCGGCATCCCGACGCCGCCGACGCGGGTCTGTGGACGGAGAAGATCTCGCTGATTGAGGAGTGGCAACCCGGAACCGAGTGGGTCGAGATCGACGACCGATGCCACGTCGGCGAGAGCGATCACGTCCTGGATAAGCGACACGCGAGTTCGTTCCACGAGACCGAACTCGATTCGATGCTCACGTCGATGGGCTGTGACACGCTCATCGTGACCGGCTGTTCGACGAGCGCCTGCGTCCGATCGACGGTCGACGATTCCAGCGCGCACGGCTATCGAACGATCGTCCCCGAAACCTGTGTCGGCGACCGATCCGAGGAGCAACACGAAGCGCATCTGTGGGACCTCGATCGGAAGTTCGCCGACGTCGAACCGATCGGATCGGTCGAAGCGTACCTCGAATCTCTCTGAGCGGCTCGGGTCCCTCCGAACGACCCCGGTTGTACGGCCTTCGACAACGCTGTCGCGTCGGTCTGACGGCCGATCCGTTGATACCGCCCGCGATCCCCGTGGTGTCGGATGAGCCTTTATGTATTCCCAGTACAATGTTTACGTGTGACACGGTACCTTACAGAGACGATCGCGGTCGGACGGACCTGAACCCGGCGACGTTCCGCCCTTCCGACGGCGCTCTTTCGGGTGTCGGTACCGCGGTCCTCTCCCCTCCCTTTCGGGTCGACGATCGGACGTGTCGACCCGATGTGAATAGACTGATCCTCGTTTATTTCCGCTCTTAATTGGAATAACAGGCGAATTGACCGGGAGAAAACTTAATATCGTACCAGCCGGCTACTGATCTGGATGCGATTCCAGTGACGCGATATGGCCAATGAGATCACCCAGATCGGTGTCGACGTCGGCGGGACGAACACCGATATTCAACTCGTGCAGGGCGATAGAGAGGAGATATATAAGCTACCGACGACGGAGGACCCCTCCGTCTCGAGTGCACAGGGCGTCGCCGAGGTCTGTGAGATCGCCGGTATCGATCCCGGAGCGGTCGATACCGTCTTACACGGGACGACGGTCGCGACGAACGCACTCATCGAAAACGAGGGCGCTGAGACGGGGATGTTGACGACGCGTGGCTTCCGCGACGTGATACACATCGGTCGCCACCGCAAGGAACACACTTTCTCGATACTGTTCGAACAGACCCAGCAGGCGAACCCGATCGTCCCCCGCCGTCACCGAAAGCCGATCACCGAGCGGATCTATCCGCCGGGGGATACCGTCCGCCCGCTCGACGAGGACGAGGTACTCGAGGCCGCCGAGGAACTGGTCGCCGACGGCATCGAATCGGTCGCGGTCTGTTATCTGCACTCGTATCTGAACACGGCCCACGAAGACCGGACGAAAGAGCTCATCGAGGAGGAGTTCCCCGAGCTCACCGTCAGCACGTCCAACGAGGTCGTCAACCAGTTCCGCGAGTACGAGCGGTTCGCCTCGACGGCGATCAACGCCCGGCTCGCCCCGGTGATGAACCAGTATCTCACCCGACTGGAAGAGCGCCTCGAGGCGGAGGGCTTCGACGCCGATCTGCTCATCATGCAGTCCAGCGGCGGGCTCGCGAGCGTCCAGCAGGTGGCGAGAAAGCCGATCACGACGCTGCTTTCCGGCCCGGCCGGCGGCGTCCTCTCCGGACAGTTCGCCGGCGAGAACGCCGGCGAATCGAAGCTCATCACGCTCGATATGGGCGGAACGAGCGCCGATATCTCCGTCGTTCCCGAACGGCTGCTCGAGCGGGACGCCCGCGACGCCGAGGTCGGGAACTACCCGACCGTCACCAACATGCTCGATATCGAGACGATCGGCAGCGGCGGGGGATCGATCGCCTGGTTCGACAGCGCCGGCGGGTTCAACGTCGGGCCGAAAAGCGCCGGCGCGGACCCGGGTCCGGCGTGTCTCGGCCAAGGCGGCGACCAGCCGACCATCACGGACGCACAGGTCGTTCTGGGTCGGATCGATCCCGACTACTTCCTCGGCGGGGAGATCGACATCGACGTCGATCTCGCACGCGAGGCGATCGAGACGCACCTCGTCGACGAGTCCAGCACGGACGGGCGGTTCTCGACGGTCGAGCGGGCAGCGCTGTCGACGCTGGAGGTCGCAAACAGCAACATGTACCAGGCGACCCGCGAACAGACGATCCGTCGGGGCTACGATCCGCGACAGTACACGTTCGTCGCCTTCGGCGGCGCCGGGCCGTTGCATGCGGCCGATCTCGCCGAAGAGCTGGGCATGAGCAAAGTGCTCGTGCCTCCGGCTCCGGGGATCGCCTCCGCGCGGGGGCTTTTGACGGGCGACATCCAGTACGACAATCAGGTCACGATCAGCCGCCGGTTGGAGGACGTCAACGAGGACAACGTCGTAGAGCGCTTCGAATCACTCCGCGAACGGGGCCGGGAGCAGCTTGAGGGGGACGGTATCGGAGACGAGCGGATCGAACTCGAGGAATCGATCGATATGCTCTATGAGGGGCAGGGCTTCGAGCTGAACGTCCCCTTCGACGGCGTCGGGGGCGACTGGAAACAGCGTCACCGCGAGCGGTTCGAAAAGCGCCACGAGACGGAGTACGGCCACTACTTCGAGGACGACCCGATCGAGCTGCTCAACCTCCGCGTCTCGGCGACCGCCGAAAGCCACCCCTACGAGCCGATCACCGTCGGCGCCGGTGGAGAACTGGCCGACGCGGAGCGCGGCGAGATGGAGGTCCACTTCGGCGATTCCCGAAACGCGGAGACGTACAGCGTAACGCGGTACGATCGATCGAAACTGGCGGCCGATCACGTCATCGACGGCCCCGCCATTATCGACTCGACGGACAGCACCGTCGTCATCAAACCGGACTGGGAGGCCAACGTTTTACCGACCCGTTCGATCCGGATGACCTACACGGAGGACTAGCATGAGCCAACACGACACCACGGACGACGCATCGATCGACGCACAGACGGAACTCTTGGAGGATCGCGAACTCGACCCGGTGACGCTGCAGGTGCTGGGCGGCGAGTTCGACACGATCGCCGACGAGATGGGGCACAAGATGGTCCGCTCGTCGTACTCCTCTATCATCCGCGAAAGCGAGGACCTCGGCGCCGGTCTCTTTCTGAAGAACGGCGACGAGATCGCCGAAAGCGACTACACGCCGATGCACGTCGGCTCGCTCCCGGGGTATATCCGCGGGTTCTACGAGTGTCTCGAAGAGCGCGGCGACGATCCGGAGGAGGTGATCAACGAGGGCGACGTCTTCTGGCACAACCACCCGTACTACGGGGCCAGCCACTCGCCCGATATCGCGATCCTCGTCCCGATCTTCGTCGACGGCGAACACGTCGCCTGGTCGGCCGACACCGCCCACGTGCTGGATATCGGGACCGCCGTCCCGGGGATCACCGTCGATCTCTACGACGTCTACGGCGAGGGACAGCTGTTCAAAGCGCGGAAAGTGATAAGCGAAGGCGAGCGGATCACGGAGATCTGGAACCACTTCTTCGAGAACAGCCGGACGCCGCGGATGAACGAAGGCGATCTGCAGGCGATGATCTCGGCGGCGAAGATCGGCGAAGAGCGGTTCCACGACCTCGTCGACGAGTGGGGGCTGGCGACGGTGTTGCAGGCCGGCAAGGACCTGATGGATTACGCCGACGAACTGCTCCGGAGCAAGCTCCGCGAGCTCCCCGACGGCGAGTGGCACGAGACGGCCTATCTCGACGACGACAAGCGGAACCGAAGCTGGCTCGAAGCGGGCCTGAGCGAGGGTGAACGGGAGGAACGCTGGAAGGACGAACGGTTGAAGATCGACGTCAAACTCCGGATAGAGGGCGACGAGATCACCGTCGATCTCACCGACTCCAACGATCAGGTGCCGACGGCGTTCAACGTCCCGAACTGGGGCGCCTGTAAGGTCGCGGTCTTTTTCACCGTCCGGGCGATCCTGATGGACACCTACATCCACGACGAGTACATCCCGCAGAACTCCGGGACGTTCCGGCCGATCAACGTCGAAACGCGGAAGGGTTCGATCTTCGAGCCCGCCCAGCCGGCCGCGGCGTTCGCCCGCATCCAGCAGGTCGACATGCTCGGCGATCTCATCGTGAAATCGCTCCGGCACGCGATCCCCGAGCGGATCATGGCCGGCAACGCCGCGCAGGTGTTTTTCACCAGCTACAGCGGCGAAGACCCCGAACACCCCGGCGAGTACTGGGTGTATCTGGAGGTCAACGACGGCTCCTACGGCGGCCGTCCCGACAAGGACGGCATCGACTGTGTCGGTGCGCTCATTCACAACACGCGCAATCGGCCGACCGAGGACGTCGAACTCTCCCATCCGCTCCGCGTCGAGCGCTACGAGATGCGGGACGGACCGGGACACGGCGCCGGCGAGTACCGCGGCGGCCACGGCGTCGTCCGGGAGACGACGATGCTCGCGCCGGTCGTCCAGACCGTCGAGGGCGACGGCGGCAACCACACGCCGTGGGGGGCCTTCGGCGGGAAGGACGGATCCGGCGCCTCGCTTTGGCACATCCGAAGCGACGACGAGGACGGCACCGACACCAGTTGGTACTCGCGGCGGAGCAAGCGACCCGACGGACTCGACCTCCGCGACGAAGTCGAGGTCGAGCAGCTATACACCGGCTACGACAGCCACGAGTACGCGGCGGGTGACCGTCACATCTGCATCTCGCCGATGAGCGGCGGATACGGCGACCCGTACGACCGGCCGGCCGAGCGCGTGTACAACGACTGGCGTGACGACATGATAAATCGCGAGATCGCCAGACGCGATTACGGGGTCGTCATCACCGACGACGGTGAACTCGACGAAGCGGCGACCGAGGAGCTGCGAGCCGAAAGCGACTAGTCCGGACTTCTCAGGCTACTTTTCGACGTATTCGAACCCTTCCCTCTCGAGGAGATTGGCCACGAGCCAGGCGAGTTCAGCGTCGTCACCGAACGTTTCGGCGGAGATGACGACGCGACCCTCCTCGTCGGTCGGGATGCGGGCCTTGCTGAACGGTGCCCCGTCCTCGGTGACGCCCTGTACCGTGACCGAGTCGAGCTCGTACCGTTCGGACGTCTTGTCACGGGTGGCTTTGGTAAACGAAAACGATGGCGCCGTTTCGCGGTCGACCGCCGAGAGAATGCTGTCCGCACTCATGTTATACGTTCACGTGTGAACGCCGGCGTTCTTAACCGTTTCCCCGGGCCGAAAGCGGCGACGCTCGCTCGAGGCCGATCGATTCGACGCCCAAAGATACATTAGGGGTTCCAGAGATATCTTCCGGTTATGGACTTCGGCCTTCTGACAGTCACGCAGTTCGACGCCGACAGGGACCTGCGTGGCATCGGCGGGGAACTGATAACCCAGACCGAACTGGCGGAGCGGACGGGGTTCGACTACCTCAGCGTCGGCGAACACCACTTCACCGACGACGACCAGTACCTGCTCAACGAGGCCTGTCTCTCGCACGTCGCCGAGCACGTCGGGGACATGCGGCTGGTGTCGACGCTGATCCTGTTGCCGTATCACAACCCGGCGCGGATCGCCGAGCTGGGGGCGACGCTCGATATCCTCACCGGCGGCCAGTTCAACATGGGCGTCGGGCTGGGATACCGACAGAAGGAGTACGACGTCTTCGGCGTCGACCGCGAGGACGCGGTCGGGCGGTTCATCGAGGGCGTCGAGATCATCGAGCGGCTCTGGACCGAGGATTCGGTCACGTACGACGGCGAGCACTTCCAGCTCGAGGACGTCTCGATCCGCCCGCAGCCGATACAGGATCCCCGACCCCCGATCTGGGCGGGCGCGAGCAACGAATCGAGCGTCCGGCGGGCCGGCCGGATGACCGACGCGTTCCTCGGCGCCCACGTCCCCTTCGGGCTCGCACAGCGGCAAGTCGAGGACTTCCGCGACGAGCGAAAAAAGCAGGACCTCGATTCGGGTACCGTCGGCTTCATCCGGGAGACCTACGTCGCGGAGACGACCGAGAAAGCCGAAGAGCGCGTTCGGGAGTCGCTGATGGGGAAATACGAGAGCTACAGCGACTGGGGACAGGACGACGTCATCGGCGGCGACGACTTCGACTCGCCGTGGGAGAAACTCAAACACGAGCGCTTCCTCGTCGGCACGCCCGCGGAAGTGTGTGAAGACATCGAACGGTACAAGGAGGCGATGGGCCTCGACAACGTCTTCATCCGGACGCAGTTCCCCGGGCTAGCGCCGGAGGACGTCCACTCCTCGATCGAACTGTTCGGCGACGAGGTGATCCCGAACGTCTAAACGAGTATCTCGTCTCCGGAAAACACCGGGGGTTCGATGATACATTTCAGCGCCTTTTCACCGACGGTCTCTCTGAGAGCTCTGATATCCTCGATGACCTCCTCCCACGGCTGAAGCCGTGGGCTTTCGTCTCGAAATACTGTAACGACCGCCGTCGGTCGCCGACCGCCCCGAGCAAGCATTAATGACCGTCTCGCTCGTATTTCGGGGTATGGTGAACGCCGACGCGGTACGAATGGATCCTCAAGAGCGTGACGAATTTCTCGGAACGTCCGGTACCGGGGTCATCTCATTGTCCGTCTCTGGTGAGAAGCCCCCACATTCGATCCCGGTCTCGTACGGATATGATCCGGTCGACGGTGCCTTCTATTTCCGGTTGGCCATCGGGCCGGAAAGCGAGAAAGGCGATTTGGAGGGTCGGGCGGTCACGTTCGTCACGCATCGGCAGATAAACGACCAGTGGAAAAGCGTCGTCGCCGCCGGTCGTTTGACCTCCACCACGGACGACGAATCCGAAATCGAAGCGCTAGCCGGCCTCGATCGGGTTACAATACCACTCATCGATATCTTCGGGGAGCCGACGAGAAACGTGACGTTCGAGTTCTATCGGCTTTCCCCGGACCGGTTCTCTGGCCGGGTTGAACAGCCTTCAACAATCGATTGACGTCCACCCCGCGCTACACGATGACATCCACCCCGTCGTGAACGGTAGTTGCCGAACCCCGTTGAGACTGGTTTCGTTTCAGCGTCTCGCTCCGCTACGGTCGAGACAGCTGGAGCCAAACAGGTCGGTCGGGCTGATTCAACTAAGCGGTAGAGCGGAGTCCCCTTCCTCAACGATTCTGTTTCCTGCATCGGGATTTGGCGTCAAGCCGTGTGGGACGTATACGAGAGCGGATTTTTGAAATCATCTCTCCCCGTCAGAACCGAGTGTGCTGTCTCCGTCCGTGCGATGCGTCCCGCCTTCGTTCGGCAAGGACGTTGCAAGAAATGCTGGAATACTGATCGCTCGAACAGTATTCAACCCGATCGGTACTGATATCAACACGGGCTCCGGAACAAACCATGCTCACATGCCACAGGACGACCCGGACACGCTCTCCGAACTCGCCGCCGAACTGTCATTCAGCACCGACGGGGAAACGCTCCAGTCGGTCCGTGAAATCGTCGACGGGATCGAACCACAGGTCGAGGACCTCTCTATCGAGACGAGCCCGTCGGACTCGGTCGGCTCCTTTTCCGACGACGAGTACAACGCCTTGCTCGACGTCTACGACGAGTCCCGGAGTGAATCGGACACCGGCCCCCTCGCCGGGCTCGAGTTCGCGGCCAAGGACTGTATCGCGGTCAGAGATCTGGAGATGACCTGCGGCGTCGAGGGGTTTTCCTACGTCCCGAGTACCGACGCCGTCGTGATCGAGCGGCTCCTCGAGGCGGGCGCCGATTTGGTCGGCAAGGCCAACATGGAGGCGTTCGCCTTCGGGCCCACCGGCGAACACAGCGAGTACGGCACGCCCGTCAACCCGACCGCGCCGAACCGCGTGCCCGGCGGCTCCTCGAGCGGCTCGGCGGCGGCCGTCGCGGGCGGGCTCGCGGATTTCTCGCTCGGGACCGACACCGGCGGCAGCGTCCGGCTTCCCGCGGCCTGTTGCGGTCTCGTCGGCATCAAACCGACTCACAGCCTCGTTCCGCGCCACGGCTTCGTCGATCTGGTGCCGTGGACCGACACGATCGGCCCGCTCGCCCGCGACGTCGGGACGGCGGCCGCCGTCCTGGAGACGATGGCCGGCCACGATTTCCGCGATCCCGCTTCGAGTCACGTCGATGTCGGCTCACTCACCGACGGACTCGAGGAGCCGACGGGGGAGGGACTGACGATCGGGCTCGTCGACTCGCTCGTCGAGCCCGCCGAGGATGCGGTCGCGTCGCCGACCGTCGAGACCGCGGATCGATTGGCCGCCGAAACCGACGCGACGATCGAGAACGTCTCGGTCGATCTCGGCGAGATCTCGGCGGCGTACCCGTTACTCGTCGGCGATTTCGCGTGGCTGATCAGACAGCGCGGGATCATCCGCGGCGAGGGGACGGGCTACGAGGAGGAGTGGCGGTCGGCGCTGTCGGCGTTCCTCGAGACCGACGAGTTCAACGAGTACATCACCTCCCGGGCGCTCCCCGCCGCGTACCTCGACGCCGAGACGAAGGGGCGAGCGTACGTCGCGCTCCGGCGTCGGGCGATCGAGTTCCAACAGCAGCTGGCGGACGTTTTTGCGGACGTCGACCTGCTGTTGACGCCGACGACGCGGATCGTCCCGCCCGAACACGGGACGATCGGCGTTTACAAGGACTCGCTCAGTTTGACCGGGAACACCGTCCCGTTCAGTTTCGCCCAGACGCCCGCCGTCACCGTGCCGGTCGACGAGGTCGACGGCGTTCCAGTCAGCGCACAGGTCGTCGCCCCGAAGTTCGATGACGACCTCGCGATCCGCGGCGCCCGTCTGATCGAGACGGTCGCTGAATGACGAGGGGCCGATTCGTCGGATCGAAGTCCCCGACTACGGCGGATTTTCCGCATCGTTGATCCCTTCGAACGTTTCGTGAGTGTAGCCGTACCGCCATCGTTGGACGATCGCTCGCGTGACGAGGGCGACTTCGGATACGGGGATACAGGACGGTTCGACGGGGCGACTCCGAGCGTCGGGCGGCGGATGGAAGTGCCGTCTCGGCGAGTCGGGTTTCGGACGACGGTCGAACCGAAAGTTCCGATCCCGATCGTCCGTGTAGCGGGCGGCGTAGTTTCCACTCAGGCTCCAGCGCAGGTCTATCCGAGCGGCAGAGGCCTCCCCGATCCCGTCGGACAACTCGATCGAGAGCGTCTGTGGACCAGTGTATTTGTCACCCGGCCCTTCGGGTCACACCTCGACGACGGCGGATCGGTCTTTCAGCCTGATATCGGTCCCGAACGGTTCGGAGAGTTCGACCACGCTCTCCAGTATCGAAGCTGCTTCCTCGCCGGTCGCGCCGACCGGAATCCCACGCTGTGAGCGCGGGCTGTCGCGCTGGAGAGTGCACGGGTGAAGCTCGACCGATTCCAGGCCGCCGTCGGCCGTGAACGTACACTCGGGAACGATCGTCTCCCAGAACGCTTCCGAGGCGAGATCGCCCTTCGGATCGCCGTCCTCGTCGTACAGTCGGGCGTCGAACACCGCCGAGACGTCCGTCTGCTCGTCGAGGCCGTACCGGTCGAAGCTCTCCGGCGGGAGCCGCTCGACGGTCTCGTTTTGGACGATGAAGTTGCCGAGCGAGTAGAAGATCGGGCTGTCGTCGTATATCTCGATGCCGCGGAGGACGTGCGGGCCGGTGCCGACGAAGAGGTCCGCCCCCGCGTCGACGCAGTCGCGGGCGAACGACTGGACGAACTCGGGCGTCTCGGCGGTGAGCTGTCGCCCCTCGACCCCCTGGTGGGTGTGCAGCGTCGCGACGACCCAGTCGGCGGCCCGATCGGCGCTTTCGATCTCGCCGAGGATCGCCTCCCGATCGTCTTCCGACGCCTCGTATCGGAGCCCCGTCTCGGCCTCGTCGTCGACCGTCCGGAACTTCATATCGCCGAAGTGAAAGTACGACGGGTCGTTCCAGTCGTGGTTGTAGTAGATGCCGCGATCGAGCCAGGACTGTTTCATCGCCTCGATGCCCGCCGTTTCGCTCACCGCTTCGAGTTCCTCGAGTTCCGATTCCGTGACGTGATAGATCGGCTCGACGGAAAGCGGGCTGAGCCCCGGCCGCCCGGACAGGGCGGGCGACTGTGGTCCGGCGGAACTGCCGGGCGTGATGCTCGAACAGCAGCTCACCATCCCGACGCGGCCGGCGGGCGTTTCGGCGTAGGCAGGCCGGCGGGCTTCATAGAGGTTCCGCCCGAGGCCGGCCGCGGCGAGGTCGCGTTTTTCGAGTTCCTCGAGCGTCCGTTCGATCCCGCCGTAGGTGAAATCGAAGACGTGGTTCGTCGCCGCGCTGAAGAGGTTACAGCCCATGCCGTCGAGTTCGTCGAGCACCTTCGGCGGGGCGCGCATGTAAGTGCCGCCGCTGGCCGCCGCCGGGTAGCCCTCGTAGTCGTGGACGATCACCTCCAGGTTCGTCGCCGTCGCGTCCGCACCCCGGAGCGTCCGGAGCATCCGGTCGAACTCCGGCGACTCGCCCTCGTAGGGAAGGATCTCCCGCGTCAAGATCGCGTCCCCAGTCGCCGTCACCGTGAACTCCTCTGAGTGGTGTGTTGCCATACCGTCTCTGATAGGGTGAAAAGGGTAATCCTTCCGGTCGCTTCGTCCGGCGGTCGTTCGCGGCTACTCTTCGACGTTGGGCGTCGGGACGTTCTCCTCCGGAACGCCCTTCTCGCGGGTCGGGATCAACATCGAGCGTTCGAACTGCATCACGATGTCGCCGTTCTGTTTGTAGCCGGTCGTTTCGATGGTGACGATCCCGTCCCCCTCGCGCGATTCGCTGAGCCGTTTGTCGAGCACTTCGCTCTGGGAGTAGAGCGTGTCGCCGACGAAGACCGGGTTCGGCATGACGATGTCGGTCCACCCGAGGTTGGCGACCGTCTTGTGGCTCACGTCGCTGACCGACATTCCCGTGACGATAGAAAGCGTCAGCGCGGAGTTGACGAGACACTCGCCGAACTCCGTGTCCTCGCCGTAGGCGTCGTTGAAATGCAGCGGATGGGTGTTCATCGTCAACAGCGTGAACCAGATGTTGTCCGTCTGAGTGATCGTCCGCCCCGGGCGGTGTTCGTAGATGTCGCCGACCTCGAAATCCTCGTAGTAGCGGCCGTAGTCTTCCCGATACCGGTTCTCGCCGACCTCGATCACGTTGCGGACCATATACGTCGGATCGACGTAACCTGACGAGATAAAACCATCGACGGCGCCGGTTTCCTCCCCGAGATCGTGTCTCATAATGCGGGATATCTCTCCGATCGCTTCCGCCCGTTCCGGGGCCGATCCCAGTACGTTTATTACTGTCAAGTCGGGAGTTGACACATGGCGTGGACACGATTTCGCGATCCGGCGGGAAGCGTTCGAACCGGCGAATGGCACGGCGATTCGGTCTCCTTCGGCGGCCGGAGCTACGACCTCGATGAGGTCGATCTCCTCAGCCCCGCCGATCCGAGCAAGATCGTCTGTATCGGACTGAACTACGAGGATCACGCCGAAGAGGTCGGCATGGATCTCCCCGAACGGCCGATGCTGTTCCTGAAGGGGCCGAACACCGTCGCCGGCCACGGCGACGAGATCCCGCTCTTGCCGACAGACGTCCGGATCGACTACGAGGCCGAACTGGCGGTCGTCATCGACGAGCAGTGCCGCCACGTCGACGAATCCGACGCGATGGACGTCGTCGCCGGCTACACCTGCCTGAACGACGTTTCGAACCGACACGATCAGGACGAAGAGCAAAACTGGGTCCGCGGGAAGGCGTTCGATCACGCCGCGCCGATCGGTCCGGCCGTCGTTCCCCCCGAGGAAGTCCCCGACGACGCCTCGATACAGCTCCGGTTGAACGGCGAGACGAAACAGGACTCATCGCTCTCACAGCATATCTTCTCGGTCCCTGAGCTCATTGCGGAGATCACGACGTACATGACCTTAGAGCCCGGCGACGTCATCGCGACGGGAACCCCTGCGGGAATCGGGCCGGTCTCGCCCGGCGACACCGTCGAGGTCGACATCGAGGGCGTCGGCGTCCTCGAAAACGAGTTCGTCGAACCCGAATAAATACGGGCTTCGGCCGTCTCAGGCCGGCCCGAGCGTGGCCCGTAACGGTACATTCATTGCGCGTCTGTCCCTTATTCGACGTGATGTCAAACGTCTCATGGGACTTCGCGTCGCTCTCGTCCGAACAGGAGCTGATCAAACGCGAGATCGGCCGGATCTGTGACGAGTTCGACGCCGAGTACTGGCGCGAACACGACAAAAAGAAGGAGTACCCCCACGAGTTCGCCGATCTCCTGGCGGAGAACGGCTGGCTAGGGGCGTTGATCCCCGAGGAGTACGGCGGCGGCGGTATGACGACCGACGAGATGGTCGTGATGATGGAGGAGATCGCCGCAAGCGGCGGCGGCTTCGGCGCCACCCAGGCGATCCACGGCGCGATCTACACCACCCGTCCGATCGTCGAGCACGCGAGCGAGGAACTGAAAGAGGAGATCCTCCCGAAGCTCGCCCGCGGCGAGTTGACGATCCAGTCGCTCGGGCTCACCGAGCCCAACGCCGGCTCGGAGTCGACCGCGATCGAGACGAAAGCCGAGAAAGACGGCGACGAGTACGTCGTCAACGGCCAGAAGATCTGGACCTCACGGCTCGACGTCTCCGATTTCCTCCTTTTGGTCGCCCGGACCAAACCGAAATCGGAAGTCGACAAGAAGACCGAGGGCATCTCGATGCTGCTCGTCGACGTCGAGGACGCCAAATCGCAGGGCGCCCTCGAGATGAAATCGATCGATAAGACCTCGACGAACCTCTCGAGTGCCTTCGAGGTGTGGCTCGAGGACCTCCGCGTTCCCGCCGAGAACATCATCGGCGAGGAGCACAGGGGGTTCTATAACCTCCTCGATGGGCTCAACGACGAGCGACTGGTCATCGCCGCCGAGTGTATCGGCCACTCGAAACTCGCGATCGATCGCGCCGTCGAGTACGCCGACGAACGCGAGGTGTTCGACCGACAGATCGGCTCGAACCAGTCGATCCAACACCCCCTCGCCGAGGCGTACATGCGGACCCTCTCGGCCAAACAGACGGTGTACGCGACCGCCGAGATGATGGACGACCTCGAGCGTCAGCAGGTCGGCATCCTCGCGAACGCCTCGAACTACATCGCCTCCGAGATCGCCTTCGACGCCTCCGACGCCGCGGTCCAGACGTTCGGCGGCTTCGGCATCGCCCGCGAGTACGACGTCGAGCGGCTCTTCCGGGACGCTCGGCTCGCCAAGATCGCCCCGATCTCCCAGCAGCTCGCGTTGAACTACGTCGGCGAGAAGGCGCTCGGGCTCCCGCGGTCGTTCTGAACGTCGCAGAGGGCTCCGGTTCCATACATTTATTGCCTGACTACGTCCATGTGCATGTATGCTCGAGTTTACCGAGGAGCAGCGACTCATCCGCTCGGAGATCGAGAAGATCTGCGACGATTTCGACAACGAGTACTGGCGCGAGAAGGACCGCAACGCCGAATACCCCATGGATTTCGTCCGGACGCTCGGCGAGCACGGCTGGCTTGGAACCGTTATCCCCGAGGAGTACGGCGGTGCCGGGCTGGACACGCTCGAGGCGTCAATCATCTTAGAGGAGATCGTCGCCAGCGGCGCCGGCTTCAACGGTTCGATGGCCTGTCACGGCGCGATGTTCATCCCGCGGTCGATCCTCAACTACGGCAGCGAGGAGATGAAAGCGGAGTATCTCCCGAAGATCGCCAGCGGCGAAAAGCTGATGCAGTGTTTCGCGCTGACCGAACCGAACGCCGGCTTCGACTCGACGGCGATCACGACGCGGGCCGAACGCGACGGCGACCGCTACGTCATCAACGGCCAGAAGACGTGGTGTTCGCGGCTGCACGCTTCCGATTACATGGTGCTGGTCGCCCGGACGACACCCCGCGACGAAGTCGACAAAAAGACCGAGGGCATGAGTCTCTTCCTCGTCGATATCGAGGACGCCAAATCACAGGGCGCGATCGACGCCGAGGAGATCGAGAAGAACATCCGCGCGGCCGTCCCCTCCTATGAGGTCTGGTTCGAGGATCTCGAGGTCCCCGCCGAGAACCTCATCGGAGAGGAGGACGAGGGCTTCTATCAGGTGATGGACGGCCTCAACGAGGAACGGGTCGTCATCGCCGCCGAGGCCGTCGGACTGGCCCGGGTCGCGATCGATCGGGCCGTCCAGTACGCCAAAGATCGGGAAGTGTTCGACCGGCAGATCGGCTCGAACCAGGCGATCCAACATCCCCTCGCCGAGGCGTACGCCCGGATGACGAGCGCCCGGAACATCACCTATCAGGCCGCCAAAGCGTTCAAGGAGGGCCGAGACGTCGGCGAGGCGGCGAACGTCTCCGCCTACATGGCCCGGGAGGCCGCCTCCGAGGCGACCGACGCGGCCGTCCAGACCCACGGCGGCTACGGCATCGCGGTGGAGTACGACGTCGAGCGCTTCTATCGCGAGGCCCGGATGACCCACATCGCGCCGGTCTCGGACGAGATGATCCTCAACTACCTCGGCGAGCACGTGCTCGGGCTCCCGCGCTCGTACTGACAATGTACGCACTCGACGATATCTCCGTGCTGGCGCTCGAAAGCGGGATCAGCGCCCCCTTCTGTAGCCGGCTGCTCGGCGATTTCGGCGCCGACGTCGTCAAGATCGAACGCCCCGGCGTCGGCGACGTCAACAGACACTGGGACACCGCCATCGACGGCCACTGCTCGTCGCACGTCTGGGTGAACCGGAACAAACGGAGCCTCGAACTCGATCTCAAATCCGAAGACGGGATCGAGGTCTTCTACGACCTCGCCGAGAAGGCCGACGTCGTCATTCAGAACTTCTCGCCGGGCGTCACCGAACGGCTCGGGATCGATTACGAGGCGCTGTCGGAGCTGAACGACGAACTCGTCTACGTCAACATCTCGGGCTACGGGCAGGACGGCCCGTATCAGGACCGCAAGGCCTACGATCTGGTGATGCAGGGCGAGACCGGGCTGATACTGATGAACGGCAGCCCCGACGCGCCGGCGAAGGTGCCGCTCAGCATCTGCGATATCAACGCCGGGATGTACGGCGCGATGGGCGCGATCACGGCCCTCTTCCAGCGCGAGCGGACCGGCGAGGGCCAGGAGATCGACCTCTCGATGTTCGGCGGGATGCTCTCGTGGCTCGGATACTTCCCGCTGAAGTACATCCACAACGGCGAGATCCCCGAACGGTCCGGAATGCGACACCACGTTCTGACGCCGTATGGTCCACACCGGACCGCCGACGAAGAGTACATCAACTTCGCGGTGCTCAGCGACGCCCACTTCGAGGTCTTCTGTGAGGAGGTGATCGAACACCCCGATTTCCTCGAGGACGAGCGCTTCGAGACGAACGAAAAGCGGATCGAGAACCGCGAGACGTTCGAACCCCTCCTCGAGGAGATCATCGCCTCAGAGCCCAGAGATTACTGGGCCGAGCGGCTGGAGGCGGTCGGCCTCCCGTGGGGCGACGTCAACACGATCGACGACGTCATCGAACACCCGGTGACCGAACACCTCGGCTCGGTCCGCGATCTCGAGACCGACGAGGGGCCGATCGAGGTGATCGACAACCCGCTGGATATGGGGAAGGCGTCGCTCAAATGCGAGACGCTGCCCGACCTCGGCGAACATTCGAGGGAACTGCTCGCCGAACTCGGCTACGACGCGGCGAAGATCGACGAACTCGAAGCCAACGGCGTCATCTGATCCGGTATCGCGTCGTCCGTTTTAGAACTCGATCGAAACGCCGGCGGTCGATCCCTCCTCAGTACTCTCGGTCGAAATCCGGGCCGCGCCCTTCCCTCATCGCGGCCGCGGCCTCCTCGGATTCGGGATCGTTCTCGCACGCCCAGCGGCTGTCCAGAACCGCGTGGGCGTGTTCCTCGAACGACCGGACGGTCGGATCGACGAGTCGCTTCGACTCCCGGAGTGCGACCGCCGGCTTGTCGCGCAACTCGGCCGCGATCGACTCGGCGGTTTCGAGACACTTACCTTCCGGTACGACGTCGGCGGCGACACCGAGCTCTTCGGCTTCCTCCGCGGTGACGTCCTCGCCGAGCAGGACGACCCGCTTGGCTCTCGCTTCCCCGATCATGCGGGGAAGGATCCAGCCGCCGCCGGTCGCCGGGGTCGCGCCGATGTCGACGTGGGCGTCCCGCAGGAACGCGTTCTCGCTCATGACCCGGAAATCACACGACAGCGCGAGTTCCATTCCGCCGCCGACCGCCGGCCCGTTGACCGCCGCGATCGAGGGTTTCGGCCCCTTATAAAGGAGTTCCATCGCCGAAGCCACTTTTCCCAGTCGATCGGTCTCCTCGAACCGGTAGTCGGGCGTTTCGCTGTCGGCCGTGTCCTTGCCGCTACAGAAGCCCTTCCCACTGCCCGTCAACACGATCGCATAGACGGACTCGTCGTCGGTCGCGTCCTCGATCGCCATGTTGAGCTCTTCGAGCATGTCCTGGGTGTAGGCGTTCATCACGTCCGGTCGATCGAGCGCGATCACCGCGTATCCATCCCTCGCGCGGTAGCTAACGTCTTTGTATGCCATGATACATATCGGCACTCCGTCGAGCATAACGGCTGCGGTTCCGGGTACGATCGGCCGTCGAGCCGAAGAAAGGCTCCGGGTCGGGTCAGTCGTCGGCGACGGCTTCGGCTCGGGGGTCTTCGGCCACCGGCGCCGTGAGATCGGTGACGTCGATCGATTCGAGCGACCGGACGGCCTCGAGGAGTTCGCCGGCGGCCGACGACGGGAGATCGACGGTGAGCTCCTCGTATTTGTCGATCGTGTCGTCCCAGGACATCCGGTTTTCGGGCTCGCCGTTGGCGTACTCGACGAACGTCTCGTAGGTCCCCTCGGTCGTCTCGATTGAGACCTCCGCGCACCACTTCTCGGGGTAGACTTCGTTCACCTTCTCCGAGGATCCGACCTCGGTCGCCTCCATGATCCGGCTGAAATCATCGCCGTAGGAGTCACACCACTCGAGGAACGAGTCGACGGTCGCCTCGCCCGCGACGACGGCCAATGCGACGCCGAACGGCATGCTGAACTGGCCGTCGACGAACGACTTGGGGTTCCGCTTTCGCTCGATCGGTCGGCCGACGAGGCCGACGCCCGCCTCCGCGATGTTGACGCTCGCGCTTTCGAAGTTCTCCGGGGTGATTCCGTGCTCCGAAATCAGCTCGAAGACCCCATCGAGCGGGGCGTGCATGTACCGACAGCACGGATAGGGTTTGAGTCCCGTCTCGTAGAGTTCGTACTCCTCGCCGAGGCCGGCGGTCGCCAGTTCGGGCTTCGGGTCGTCGCTGTAGGCGTTCAAAAAGCCGTCCTCGCCCTCGATCGGCGCCTCAGAGCCGTAGAAGCCGGCCTGTGCGAACCGGACGGCGAGGATCCCCGAGTGGGCCGACAGTCCGGGGTGGGCGCGTTTGTTCCACGAGCCGTTGGCCAGGTACTGCTGGGAGCCGGCTGCCTGGCTGCCGTTGAGCCCGAAGGCGTTCTCGAGCTCTTCGGCCGAGAGGCCGGCGATTTTGGCCGCCGCGGCCGTGGCCGCGAACGTCCCGCAGGTCGCGGTGCCGTGGAACCCTCGCTCGTAGTGTGCGGCGGGGTTGATCGCCATCCCGAGCCGACAGCTGACCTCGTAGCCGGCGACGATGGCCGTGAGCAGCTCTTTACCGCTGACCTCCCGGTCGACGTCCTCGGCGGTCGCGATCGCGGCCGGGATCACCGGCGCGCCGGGGTGGTGGGAAGCTCCTCGGTGGGTATCGTCGTAATCGAGGCTGTGGACGAGCGCGCCGTTCAAAAGCGCCGCGTACTCCGGTTCGAGCCCTTCGCCGGTCGCGAAGACGGTCGCCGCCCCGCCGTCGGCGAGCGAGTCGACGCCGTCGACGAACGAATCGCTCGATTCGGCCCGCGAGCGCGCGCCGATCGAGATACCGATCGCGTCCAGCGTCAGCTTCTTGGCGTAGTCGACGACCTCCTCGGGGATCTCCTCGTACTCGAGCCCCGTTACGTATTCCGCGTACTCTGTGGTTATCGTCATGGTATTGTGTTTATATATCGATCAGGGTCCTCTTAGCGTTTTGGGTGACTCGCTTAAAACGAGGACATCGACTGACGGTCCCTGAGAACGGATGTCAAAACATAGTAGTAGACCCGACCGAAATCGGTGCCCGATGGATCAAAACACCCAGCGCGGCGTCCCATCGGACGTCACCATCGATTTCCAGGCGCCCGAGGAGATCGTCTTCGGTCGCGGGACGGCGGCCGAAACCGGCCAAAGAGCCCGCCGACACGGCGACCGAGCGCTCCTCGTTACCGACGAACGGCTCGCGGACCTCGGAATTATCGACCCGGCGATCGACTCGCTTGAGACGGCTGGACTCGACGTCGAGGTCTTCGACGGCGTCGAACCCGACCCGACGCTTTCGGTGATCCGTGCGGCGGTCGCGGCGGCCCGCGAGGCGAACGCGGACGTCTTGGTCGGCGTCGGCGGCGGGAGTTCGATAGACGTCGCCAAGGGGGCGGCCGTGATCCTCAAAAACCCCGATATCGAGGCCGAACCGTTCGGCCGCGGACACGTCTCCGAACGGGGGCTTCCGACCATGCTGTTGCCGACCACCGCCGGATCGGGCGCGGAGGTCTCGCCGGCCGTCGTCGTCATCGACGACCGAAACGGCCACGAAAAGAAGGGGATCATCGACCCCAACGCCTTCGGTACCGCCGCGATCGTCGACCCCTCGTTGAGCGAGACACTCCCTCCGGAAATCACGCGTGCGACGGGGATCGACGCGTTCGCCCACGCGGTCGGCTCCGTGATTTCGACGACTTCGAACCCCCTCGCCGATTCGATCTGTACCCGGGCGATGGCGCTCGTGGAGGGGAACCTCCGGCCGGCCACGTTCCACGGCCCCGACGCCCCCGAGGCGAGAAACGCGATGGCGCTTGCGGCGACGACGGCCATGCTCGGCCGGGTCAACGGCGGCAAGTCGGCGATCCACGCCGTCGCATACGGCATCCAATCGGTCTACGACGTCCCCCACGGGGAGGCGATTGCGGCCGTACTTCCGGCCGTCCTGGAATACAACCTCCCGGCCGCCGTCCCGACGTACGCGTCGCTCGGCACACAGCTATACGGCGCCGAGGGTGACGCCCGAAGCCGGGCCGAGACGTTCCTGGAGGGCGTTCGACGCCTCCGGGCCGACGTCGGGTTGGACGCCCGGCTTCGGGAGTTCGGGGCCACCGAGGACGATCTGGACGAACTGGCCGCGATGGCGGTCGCCTCCGAACGGCACCTGGAGGCGAACCCCCGACCGGTCTCGACGGCCGACGCCAGAGCGGTCCTCGAGGGGATCCTCTGATCGGCGTTCGGTTCAACGCCATCCCCTGACGAATGTTGACGAACGTCGTTAATACACTTCGGCACCGGTAAAATTCACAAAAAATGACGCATAACGATCCTAATTCAGTTATCAAACACGGTCTTTGCTGATTGTCGTGAACCGCCACGGTGGCCACGCCACGATCCGGCGTCGACCCGTTGGGAACCGCGATCCGACGGCGCTCGCTCGGGATCGGTTACCGTCGCTCGAACTCGATCGGCGTCCCCGTCGTGTAGTAGGGGCCGCCCAATCGCCCGACCGTCGTAATCTGATTACTGTCGACTTTCCCGTCCACCATCGCCGTCTCGTCGACGTGATACCGGACGACGTCCCCGAGCACGACCGTCCGGTCGTAGACCCGCATCGAGTCGTACAGCGTACACTCCATGCTGATTACCGCATCGGCGACCCTGGGCGGCTCGACAGTCTCCGAGGGTTCGCTTTCGACGTTCGCGTGGGCGAACTCGCTTTCCCCCGCCGGGAGCGGTTCGGCGGTCAGGTCCATCTCCTCGATGAGTTCCTCCGTGACGACGTTCACGACGAACTCCTCGGTTTCGACCGCGTTCCTCGCCGTGTCCTTGATCTCCCCGTCGTCTCTGTCCCCGCTGTGGAACACCAACACCGGCGGCGACGACGAGACGTAGTTGTACGAACTGAACGGCGCGAGGTTCGGACGACCCTCCTCGTCGACGGTGCTGATCCACGCGATCGGTCGCGGCGAGACCGCCGTCTTGATCAGTCGGCCGTCGATTTCGGGGTCCGGGTCCATCGATTGTGAGTTGCTCATCCCATCGTCCGTTCGACGCCCCGGAGTATATACGTTGTTGACGAGCGGGGGGCGCTCGTCATCCCGGCAGGAACCACAACGCATCCGGAGTGAATCCCAGCAAGCTCAACAGCCCGTTTGCGACCGCCAGCAGGATCATCATATAAATCGCGTTTCCTGCCACAGACAGGAGGACGAATCGGCTCGGAGGATAGCGGCTGAACCCGGCCACGATCGTCATTAGCCCCCGTAGCCCGGGAGTCGCATTGGAGACGCAGATCGCGGGTCCGCCGAACCGATCGAACTGACGCCCGACGAACGCCATCCGCCGGTCACCGATCCGACGCTGGACGAACGAGGGAGCGCGATCGAGATACGGAACGACCCGCGCGATCAGGCCGATGGCACGGCCCGTGTCCTCGGAAATCACAGATTTCCGGGATGCGGAAAACGCACAGCGTTTTCCAGCACGGTTCGAGTGGGACAGCCACGAATGGTTGGAGTCACCACGCTCTCAGGAAAGTCCCAAAGAACAGCGCACAGACCCGAGTACCGTCCACCGTGACGGGAATGTTGCTTCTGGGGAATCTTAGAGCGGTTGAGACTCCCACGGAGGAAACCGCGCCGTTCACGGCGCGGAGGATGTCATCACCAATGACGAGTTCCCCGGTAATATACTCTCCCTTCGTGCCAGATCGGACGTTCGGTTTTCAGCCGTTTCGGGCGTTCTATCGACCGGATAACGGCTCGTCACCGACGATCTGTGCCGCATGGGATTTATAGACAAACAGGCGCGGAACACACAGGGACCTCCGTGAGAGGAAGTCACATTGATCCACCGCCTCGCGAGTTTTTATACCGCACCACGTCGATTCTCCGCCATGCGCGCCGTCCGCTTTCACGAACACGGTGGCTCGGAGGTACTGACGGTCGATGAAATCGAACCACCGGACCCGGCTCCCGACGAAATTCTCGTCGAGGTCGCCGGCGCCGGCGTCAACCCGGTCGACACCTACATTCGGGAGGGCGCGACCGACCCGTTTACCTTACCGATGATCCCGGGGATCGACGTCGGGGGGACGGTCGCCGCCGTCGGCGAGTCGGTCTCGGGCTTTGCGGTCGGCGATCCCGTCTTCGGGACCGCGATCGGCAAGAACCACTACGGCGGCTACGCCGAGTACGTCGCCGTCCCCGAGGATCGTCTCGTCGTTTTGCCCGACGGCGTGGATACGATCACTGCCGGCGGGGCCGGCGTCGCCGCCGTGACCGCCTGGCGGGCGCTGATCGATCACGGCGATATTCAGGCGGCGGACGTCTGTCTGATCCACGGCGGCTCCGGTGGCGTCGGCCACGCCGCCGTACAGATCGCGGCCGCCTCGGGGGCGCGAGTCATCACGACCGCCGCCCCGAGCTATCACGACGAACTGTCCGCACTCGGCGCGGACGCCGTACTGGATTACGCACGGTCGGATCTCGAAGACGCGGTTCTGGCGGCCGGTGACGGCGGCGTCGACGTCGTGCTCGATCACCGCCTCCACGAGTACCTCCAGTTCGACGCCGACGTCGCGAACGTCGGCTGTCGGGTCCTCGGGATCGGCGAAAAGGAGACCGCGGTCGGCTTCGATCGGTCCTCGGCGACCCGCCGGAAGGATCTGCAGTTGACGATGCTGACGATGTTCAACACGCCCGATTTCCGCGTTCCGCTCCGGAAGGTCGCCTATCTGATGAGCGAGGGTGATCTCGAGATATCGATCGCGGAGACGTACAGTCTCGAGGCGGCGGCGGACGCACACCGCGACGTTCTGGGGGAGAGTTTCCTCGGGAAGCTCGTTGTGGCGCCCTGACGGCGGCGGTCCTTCGCATCCGATCGCTCTCGAACGGTTTTAAGAGTTCTCCCCGACAGTGTCGGGCATGGGACGAATGCTCACCCGGCGTGAACGCGGATCCGAGGAGGCGCTTCCGGACGGATTCAATTCCCCGGTCTCGGAGGTGTTCGGAACGGCATGAGGGACACACAGAAGAGCTCCGCAACGACTCGGGACACGTTCGCAGCGCAACCGACCGTCGGCGTGATCGGTGTCGGGACGATGGGCGATCCGATCGCCAGGCGGATCGCGGACGCCTTCGAGGTAGTCGCCTTCGATATCGACGCCGACCGGTTGGAAGCGATCGCCGACGCCGGTGTCGGTCCCGCCGACAGCGCTCGGGATCTCGGTCGACGCTCGGACGTCGTCCTGCTTTCGCTTCCCTCGAGTGACGCCGTCGAGGCGGCGGTGTTCGGCGGGGACGGCGTGCTCTCGGGGCTCTCCGAACACGACGTCCTCGTCGATACGGGGACGGTCGATCCGGAGACGACCGAATCGGTCGCGACGGCCGCTCGAGAAGTCGGCGTCGAGTTCCTCGATATCCCGGTCAGCGGCGGACCGCGGAACGCGACGACCGGGGAACTGACCGCGATGGCCGGCGGGGACGGCGACGTTCTCGAGTTGATCCAGCCGGTCATAGAGTGTTTCAGCGACACGATCTATCACGTCGGTGACGTCGGGTCGGGGATCGCCATGAAACTCGCGAACAACTACATGCTGGCGGTGAACTCGGCCGTGGTCTGTGAATCGTTGGCGATGGCCCGCCGCGCCGGAATCGACGACGAGGCGTTCTTCCGGGTCGCCTCGAACGCCTCCGGCGACAGCTACGCGCTGCGACGGAACCTCGGGGGGTTCGTCCTCCCCGGCGAGTACGACGCCGAGGCCGCCGTCTCGATCCTCCGGAAGGACGTTTTCCTCGCCGAGGGGCTCGGCCGCGAACTCGGCGTGCCGCTTTTGGCCGGCGGCGAGACGAGCTCGATCTACCGGTTAGCCGAGGATCGTGGCCTCGCCGACCGCGATTTCGCCGCCCTGCTCGCGCTGTACGATCCCGACGAGGACGTCGTTCCGGCGTAGCGACATACCAAACAGTTTTGGGACCGTCGGGAGTGTCTCCGGTATGTCCTCTCTTGGATTCATCGGACTCGGTTCGATGGGCGGACCGATGGCACAGAACCTCCTCGCGGACGGCCACGATCTGACGGCGTTCGATCTCGACGAGGAGTCCCTCGAGGCGGCCGCGGAGGCGGGCGCGACGGCGGCCTCGTCCGCCTCCGAAGCCGCGGCCGGCGCCGAGGTCGTCTTCCTCTCGCTCCCGGGGCCGGACAACGTTACCGCGGTCGTCGACGAGATCGAATCCGATATCGAGTCCGGCTCGATCCTCGTCGATCTCACGACGTCGACGCCGGGGACGACGAAGGCGATCGCCGAGCGGCTCGAACCCCGCGACGTCGACGTGTTGGGCGCGCCCGTCAGCGGCGGCCACTCCGGGGCGACCGAGGCGACACTGTCGATCATCGTCGGCGGCGACGAGGCGGTCTTCGAGGCGTGTCGACCGCTCTTCGAGGCGATCGGGTCGGACGTCTTCCACGTCGGCGACGGGGTGGGACACGGCCACGCGGTCAAACTCCTCAACAACTACCTCTCGAACATCGCGTTGATGGCGACCTCCGAGGCGGTCATTCTCGGCGACAAAGCCGGCCTCGACAGAGAGACGCTCGTCGACGTCTTCAGCGTCTCCAGCGGTCGGAACAGCGCCAACCAGGACAAGATCCCGAACCACGTGCTCACCGGCGAGTACGATATGGGGTTCAAACTCGGACTCATGGAGAAGGACATGCGGCTGCTCTCGGAGTTCGCCGGCGATCAGCAGGTTCCGATGCTTCTCGGTCACGTCACCCGCGATATCGCCGGGTACGCGAAGACGAAGAAGGGGTTCGACAGCGACATGACGCGAGTGTATGACTTCTTAGAGGAATTGATGGTCGAATAGCGAGCGCGGAAACTCCGTCAGACCCGATCTGTCTCTCACTGATCGACGACAGAGCCGTCCTCGTGGAGCCGCGTCGCGATTTCGGGCTGCTCGTAGGCGCCCCCTTCGAGGACGTCGTCGTCGATCTCGATCCCGAGTCCCGGCCCCTCGGGGACCGATAGGTAGCCGTCGGTCCACTCGAAGGGCTCTTCGAGCAGCGATTCGCCCGGCGCCTGGTCGTGTTCGGGCCGGTAGGGATACTCCTGGATCGCGAAGTTGGGGATCGACGCGGCCAACTGGATGCAGGCGGCCGTACTCACGGGCCCGATCGGGTCGTGTGGCACCACGTCGACGTAGTTGGCCTCCGCCGCCGCGGCGATCTTCTTCGTCGTCGTGATCCCGCCGGCCAGACAGAGGTCGGGGCGGACGTAGTCGACGGCGTCGCGCCGCAACAGCGTGTTGAACTCCTCGAGCGTCTGAAACCGCTCGCCCGTCGCGATCGGGATCGTCGTCTTCTCGGCCACTCGCTTCATCGCATCCGGGTTGTCGGGCCGGACCGGATCCTCGTAGAACATCGGCCGATACTGCTCGATTTCGTTCGCGAGGACGATCGCCTGATGGGGATCGAGCCGACGGTGGATCTCGATACAGAGGTCGACCTCGTCACCGACGGCCTCCCTGAACTGCCGGACGCGGTCGACCGCATCGGCGATCATCCCGGCGTGAGTCTCCTCGTACGGTTTCTCCCGGGATTCGTCGAGCAGCGGCGATAGATGTCCGACCGCGGTGAAGCCCTCCTCCTTGCACTCCCGACATTTCGCCGCCAGCTCCTCGGTCGAGCCGCCGATGACGTGCGCGTAGGTCCGGAGTTTCTCCCGACAGCGCCCGCCCAGCAGGTCGTAGATCGGCGCGTCGTAATGCTTCCCGGCGATATCCCACAGCGCGATATCTATCGCACTCAGCGCGCTCGTGATCCCGGCGCCACGGAAGTGAGCGCTACGCGAAAGATACTGCAGCAGGTGATCGCGCCGGAGCGGGTCCTCGCCGATCAACACCGGCTCGAACCGTTCGAGCGCCTGCTGTGCCGTCTCGAGATACGCCCACGCGCCGGCTTCGCCGATTCCCCTGATTCCGGTGTCCGTTTCGATCGTCACGATCAGCCAACCGTTGACGCCGTACTCGGAGATCGGCGCGTCCGATTCAACGAGATACGTGTTGAGATCCGTGATCTGCATCGGTTCGATCTCCGCTGGAATGCTAATAAGTGTCGTGGTGGGTTCAGAAAAGCGGCGTCTCGACGCCGCGCTCCTCGGCTAACTCGGTGAGCGCATCGATTGCGCCGTCGGTGAGCGGGATCCCCTCTCTTTCGTACTCGAGTCGCGTCCGATACTCCGGCTCCCCCGGCAGCAGTGTCCGTTCGCCCTTCGTGGCGTACCCGGTCTCGACGGCCTCCGGATACTCTGCGTTCCGGATCTGTTCGTGAACGGTTTCGATCACGGTCTCGATCTCCTCTCGGGAGGAAAACCGGAGCGGATCGAGGAAGACGAACATCCCCGCGTTGTTCACGTACTCGTTTTCGTCGTCCCCGATGACCTCCCCGCGGCCGACGATCCCGGCGAAAAGCTCCGTACAGAGCGCGAGTCCGTAGCCCTTTCGACCCGACGCCTGGCCGCCGAGCGGCAACAGCGCGCCTTTGCCCTCCTCGAAGGCGACCGCGTCCTCGACGTGTGCGCCCGTCTCGTCGACGGTCCACTCGGCCGGGACCGTCCCCTCGTCGACGGCGAGTTTGGTGATCTTCCCGTGTGCGACCTGACTCGTCGCCATGTCCAACACGATCGGGAACTCCAGTTGGTCGAAGGTCGGAACCCCGATCGTGATCGGGTTCGTCGCGAAGAGCCGATCCGCGCTGCCCGGGACCGTCACCGTTCTGGAGGTCCCGCCGCTGTTTACGGCCCCGAACGTGACGTACCCCGCCTCGGCGGCCCGTTCGGCCCACTCGCCGATGCGGCCGAGATGACAGCCGCCCCGCACGCCGACGACCGAGATCCCCGCCTCGGCGGCCCCTTCGATACCGGCGTCGACGATGTATTCGCCCGTGAGCTGTCCGAACGCCCGGTTCCCGTCGACCGAAGCAACGGCCGGCGAGTGCCGCTCGACGACCGGCGTCGCCTTCGGATCGATCGATCCGCTTTCGATCATGGCCTTATACAGCGTCGACAGTCGGATGACGCCGTGGGAGTTGTGGCCGCGGATCTCCGCGCCGACGAGCGAGGCGGCGACCGACTCCGCCTCCGGTGTCCCCATTCCGAACGCTTCCAGCAGGTCGGTCGTGGCGTCCAACAGCTTCTCCGGTTGAATGCGTCGCATACGGCCGGGTTATCGAGCCGGGTACATAACTATGCGGTCGGGCCTCAAGCCAGAGTTGACCTCCTCCACACGACTGAAGTCGTGGGATTCCTCCGTGGGTAATCCAACCAGTCGATTACCCCAGCTGTGAACTTACGGGGGTTCGCTGAAGCTGGGTTGGTCGAGCGAACGCGATTGTTCCCCAAAATCGGCGGGTGTCCAGTCGTGTTCGTTCCACTGCCAGTACGCCCCCTCATGAGGTGCGTCCCTGTCACGTTCAACAGACAACCCGATCGCTCCGCTCCGACGATACAGTTTATATACGATGCCGAACCACGCCCATCCGTGCGCGATCGAACACGGATGCTGGCGGTCGTCTGTTCGGTCTTGCTCGCCAGCGTCCTCGTCTGGTTCAACTACTCGGCGGTGCTGCCGTCGGTCGCCGAGGAGTGGGGACTGTCGGGAACGCGGGCGGGGATCGTCTTCGCGGCGTTTCAGGTCGGCTATCTGGTCGCGATCCTCCCGGCCGGAACGCTCGCGGACCGGTATGCGGCACGCCGGATCATCGCCGTCGGCGCGAGCGGAACCGGGCTTTTCAGTCTCGCCTTCGCGCTGTTCGCGACGGGCTTTCTCTCGGGGTCGGCGCTTCGGTTCGTCTCGGGCGTTTTTATCGCCGGCGTCTACGTCCCGGGGATGCGGTTTCTCAGCGACTGGTATCCCTCCGCCCGCCGCGGGCGGGCGATGGGGCTGTACGTTGGCACGTTCGCACTCAGCTCCGGCCTGTCGTTTCTGTTCGCTTCGGGTATCGCCTCGGCCGTCGACTGGCAACTCGCGATCGCGACCACGAGCGTCGGCGCGATCGCCGCCGGCCCGGCCATGCTCGTCTTCGCGGCCGACCCGCCGGACCCGACGCGCTCCGAGCGGGGGATCGACCTCTCGCTGTTCCGAAACCGCGAGTACGTCTACGCGGTCGCCGTCTACACCGCCCACAACTGGGAGCTCTACGGGATCCGGAACTGGCTTTTCGCCTTTTTGCTCACCGTGCCGGCCGTACTGGCGACGGAGTCCCCTGCGCTTTGGGCGGGCGTCCTCGCCGGGGTCGTGATGACCCTCGGCGGCCTCGGCAACCTGCTTTCGGGATGGGCCAGCGACTACGTCGGTCGATCGACGGCGATCGGCGTCGCCTTGGGTTCGAGTACGATCATCACGCTCGCACTCGGATTTCTGGCGTGGCTGCCGCTCGTCGCGTTGATCGTCCTGTTGGTCGTCTACGGGGTCGCTCTCACCGGTGACAGCGCCCCGACCTCGACGGCGATCACCGAGGTCGTCGAGGACGGAAACGTCGGTGCGGCCCTCGCCATCCAGTCGCTGGTCGGGTTCAGCGCGACGGCGGTCTCGCCGGTCGTGTTCGGGCTCGTCCTCGATCGCTCCGGCTACCCGGCGGCGTTTCTGACGCTCGCTGCCGGAGCGGCCGTTGGCCTGCTCTGTCTCGGCTTGCTGTCGCGGAGTCGATCTCGAAACCGGCCCCCGGCGTGAAAACGAACCGCCTCAGACGTTCGGGATGACCTCGTCGCCGATCAGCTCGATACACTCGACCGCGACGTCGTGGTCCATCCCCGGCCAGTGCAGCCGCGGGAGCATGTAGTCCGCGTTCAGTTCCGCCTCGTACCGTTCGATCTCCGCACAGACCTCGGCGGGCGTCCCCAGCAAAAACCGGTCCTCGGCGAGTTCCTCGAACGGCTTGTGGAGGTCCTGTTCGTCCTCCATCGCCTCGTCTTGGCCCCACTCGATGTACTGTTGGTACTTCGAGAACAGATACTCCTGGGCGGTCTCGACGGCCTCCTCGCGCGTCTCGGCGACGAACGTCTCCCTGATGATCGGGACGCCGGTGTCCTCGCCGTGTTCCTCCCGGACCTCGTCGTAGTCTGTTTTGAGCTCCTCGATCTCCGAGACCGTCGAGTGGGGGTTGACGAACCACGCGTCGCCCATTGCGGCGGCGCGACGGACGGCGACGCGGGCGTTGGCCGCGATCCAAAGCGGCGGCTGTTCGTCGGGACGGGGATTGATGCTTACGCCGTCGACGGAGTAATACTCCCCGTCGTAGACGACGTCCTCCTCCGTCCAGAGCCGCTTCATCAGCTCGATCCCCTCCACGAAGCGCCCGACGCGCTCGGATTTGTCGATCCCGAAGCTGTCGAACTCGACGTCCCGGTAGCCGATCCCGACGCCCGCGATCGTCCCCGCCGATATCGTATCCAGCGTCGTCAGCTGCTCGGCGATGTCGACGGGTTGGTGTAGTGGGAGCAAGACGACACCCGGGCCGACCTTCATCGAGCCCGCCTCGGCGACGAGTCGGGAGAGCAGCGGCATCTGCTGGAGCTGGATGTAATCCGCGAGGTAGTGTTGGCCGGTCGTGATCATATCGAAGCCGGCTTCGCGGGCCGCGGCCGTCTGATCGCACAGCCCCTCGAAGAGTTGGTCGGCCGACCTGTCCGTCGTCGTCTGGCAGTTGAGAAATAAGCCGAATTTCATGTGCTATCGAGAGACTCGCGAGGATCGCTGAAAAACCTTCCTACGCGGTCGAGACGCCCGTCGCGAGGGGGGCATACTTATACGTCTCTCCGGCGACTCTCCCGTACGATGCAGATCACCGATATCGAGGTCACGCCTGTGGCTGTCCCGATGGAAGCCGAGATAAAGGGTAGCAGCTATCAAAAGGAGTATCGCGGTACGCTCGTCGTTCGAGTCGAAACGGACGGCGACGTCACCGGCGAGGTGTACTCCGGGGACATTCTGGACACCGAGATCGAGAAGGCCGGCCAGCTCGTCTCCTTCGTCGAGGAGGACATCGCCGACGCCTTGGTCGGTGAAGAACTCTTCCGGATGGAGGCCAACTGGGCGGAGCTGATGCGACGATCCCGCCGGCTCTTCACCTACCAGGCGGGCGCCCGACAGCTGTTCGTCCACGCGATCGGCGCCGTCGACATCGCGCTGTGGGACGCGATCGGGAAGGCGACTGGCCAGCCGCTTTATAAGCTCTGGGGCGGCTACCGCGAGGAGCTCCCGATCATCGCGATCGGCGGCTACTACGGCGCCGGTCGGACGGACGAGGACCTCGTCGACGAGATGCTCGAGTACGAGGAGATGGGGCTCGCCGGCGCCAAACTCAAGGTCGGCGGTCGAACGCCCGAACGGGACCTCGAACGGCTCGCCGCCGTCAGGGAGGCGATGGGCGAGGACTTCTTCATCGCCTGTGACGCCAATCAGGGCTACGAGACCGACGAGGCCGTCGAGTTCGCCCGCGGCGCGCTCGAGTACGACATCGAGTGGTTCGAAGAGCCCGTCGTCTGGCA
>LFFM01000271.1_pt1 | contig 35134 bp, 37 predicted proteins | sample 643131 | NCBI WGS metagenome assembly LFFM01 (sample SAMN03777445, study PRJNA286221) | soda lake metagenome | biome: soda lake; feature: Kulunda steppe; material: water; isolation source: sample Tc-Br brine of Tanatar trona crystallizer | place: Russia: Kulunda steppe | collected 2011-07
ATCCGTGAGTCTGATGGATCGGTGACTGCGCGAGATATCGAAACAGGACTTGCGCGTGGCGGGGAAACGTGCGCGCAGGATCTGTCACAATTAGCTGAAGTCCTTGCTCTCGAAAATGGCGATCGTAAATCAATTGATGACCCTGATGCATTTCTTGAAGAGATCGGCATTGATACTGAAGGGCTGCTCGAACATCAGTTCCGTATTGCACCAGAGGACTACGCAGCAGTCACTGAAGATGGTGGACAAGTATGGAAACCAACGACGGAAGTGATAGTCGCAGATGCTGTCGAAACAGTCGGCCGAGAGTCACTATACGTGGTTAAGTGTAGTTGCGAATGCCCGGAATTTGCTGAATGGGATCGCAAGTTTTCTACCAAATTTCTCGCCAGTTACCCGCCGATCACGTGAATAAATCTACCACATGTCTGCCAAACACACTTCTTGGAACAAAATCACGCTAAAAACGAAGATCTGCGCAGCGATTCCTCTAGGAAAATGAGCGGCTCCAACAATTACTGAACAGCTATATTAACCGCGTCAGCTCCCGAGTGATGAAATTGATGAACCGATTCGCAGTACTCCGTGGTTTTGACCGCACCTCCCCATCAAGTCCTAATTGAACCAGAAAGTCCACCATGAGCCACGTATTGTACAACAGAGTAGCGAACCCGAAGTGGAACAGTCGCACTCTGAAATCCTTCGAGGTCGTCCATGCAGCGAATTCCTTTATTTTCTTGTAGGCATTCTCAATCCCACCTCGACGGCTATAGTTCCTGACCTTCTTCATCGTCCACTTGCGTTCAGCCGGTGTATCGTCATCGATATCCAAATTGGTATAAAATGGAACCGCAGTCTGATCCTCTTCAGGAATGGATTGTTCGTCCTCATCAGGGGTGCTACCGTACCCAAACTGTTACTCAGAAAGCTCGCCGGGTACCACGATGAGTGTTGTTGTGACTTTCTCGTTTGACGCATCGCCCCGTACTGGAGAATGAATCACCCATTCCTGCTTCACTCTAATAATTCCACGTTCCATATCGACATTTCGTTTGACCCACATTTTCGTGCGTTCATTAGGTGAAACTGGAATCAGGTACTTCAGATTGTGCTCCTCGAACGCTACAATTGTATCCCCGGTTGCAAACTCCCGATCAGCATACACACTGCGTGGAGTAGTTCATTGGCGTGACAGATGAAGATATAGATTGGACCATCAGTAGCTGGGTAGAATTTCCGTATAATCGGTTAAAAGTGGTCGCTAAAGGCCTATAATTACCATTTTCAAGCTAGGCACACTGTATTACAAATTGTTGCTAGGTACAGATCCTAAGAGGCTAGAAACAGGAGACAGGGTATCAAACGCATGTCTATACCATCGTTTCTACGAAGGAAGGGAAGTATTGGACTGCTCATTGCAATCAACGACGGGTGCGAGACGTTTACGGAAATCAAATCGGAAATGACTGTTTCCCAAACGACGGTCAGCAAGCGGATAGGGGATGCAGAAGATTCAGGGTTACTCGATCATGGAAAAATGAAAACTATGATCGCACGACTTCTCTGTATGTGTTTACCGGCCGTGGGAAAGCAGTAGCAGAGAAACTGAAGAGCACTGGAGCAGGGCGGGCTTAAAAGAAACTGCGAATGCATCAGCAGGACTTTGATGAAGCAAGCGATGAGGTTGTCGAGTGGTCCGAGAGGAAGCAGAGAGCCTTCTCAGACTATCAGGAAAGGTTGACAACCCCAGAGAGAGACGGGAGAAAGTTTCTGAGGAAGCTTCAAAAAGAGATCAAGAGGATTCGTCCCCTGATCCAAATGAGTACGAGAGATCTGAGACTCTTCCACGCGAGCAACGTGAACAAATGAAAGATGACTCCACTGACGGGGGATCTGAACCAGATGGAAATGATGCTGAAGGTCAGACCGTAAATGAGGACAGTGAGGGTGATGGAGACGGCAATAGGGATGCAGAGCCGGGTGAAGGAACCTCAACTCCTGAGAAAGAGTTGGATGACCCGAATTCACTATATTACTATGGGGATGAGTCAGATGAAGAGCGAGCCTGTGAGATTCCTTTCCTGTACTCAGAAATTTCCCTTACATTCATAAGTAATAACGAGTAGTATAGAATAATGACTCTCCAACAGATCACGGCCTCCGATGTCTCTAGATGGGATTCTCTTGATGACATCGCATCTTCTCTAGAAAAACGTGGTCTCAAACCCCGACACAATCTTGGCGAAGAAAACGAGTTAGTCCTCCAACTCTCCGATGATGAATTTGTAGTCCTTGTTAGTGCCTGTCCCGGTGAGTCAGCAACCGATTTCAAACCGGAAAATCGCTCCCGGCATACAAACCTCGTCGCTACGAACAATTTCGAGGAGTTCACTTTCCTCACACGAATGCGAAGCTGGGAGGGTCAACAACACGGTCGGATTAAGCATCAAAAGATCTCGTTCACTAAAGACCAATTTTCGCGTGAAAGCGGTGAGAAACACACTATTCTGAAGAAACTCAATTCAATCGAATACGGTTCCTCTGCGGCAATTTACGACACGCTATACGATACCCAGCAGGTCGTGAAAGAGTTTTATGAGGACTTTGAGAAACTTCGAACCGATCTCGTTCAGGAAGTTTCCGGGATTCCTGACGACCGAGGAGACGCAAAGCAACGGTATGTGCAAGTCGTTCTTGACCGGATGATATTCTTGTACTTCATCCAAGAGAAACGGCTACTCGACCGGAACCCAAATTACCTCCACAAACAGCCCGGAAAGGTTGTGGATGATGGCGAAGACCGGTATGAGAATTTTTACCGCCCACTGTTTTTTGATTACCTCGCAGAAGACAAGCAGCATCCTGATTTCGGTAGCCTCCCGTATTTGAACGGTGGCCTATTTGCCAAAAATCCAGTAGAGGGGGACTTCCCGGACGCAAAACTCGGCGATTCTGCTGAAGAAACAAATCAACTATTTGAGGCTATTCTGGATTTCTTATCGGATTGGAACTGGAACGTAGACGAACGACTCGACATTGTTGACCCCAAGAATCTCTCTCCTGCGATTCTCGGACACATCTTTGAACAGACAGTCAACCAGAAAGAAATGGGTGCGTACTACACACCCGAAGAGATTACCGGGTTCATGTCCCGTCAAACGATCCATCCATACCTTCTCGATCAACTCAACGAGGTTGTTGATGCCGAATACGACAAAATAGATGACGTGTTCGGATTTTCTAGAGTCGAATTGGATGGGGATGAAGCAGCGGTTGTAGACAGCGGAACGATGACCCAACAGGTCGCCACTGAGAATGTACAGACGGACCACGTTGAAACACTGTACCATGATATTCTAAAAGAGGCACACGTCCTCGATCCGGCAGTCGGTAGTGGTGCGTTCCTGCTCGCTGCACAGGACGTGGTGGTGGACATTTATATACAGTGTATCGAGTTCTTCCAACAGATCGAACAAGAGAATAAGAGTTGGGAATTGAACTCACAGACAAGAGACGAGTTAGAAGAAATCAACAACGCGTCACTATACGCGAAGCGGACGGCAATCCTAAATAATCTCTACGGTGTGGATATTGACGAAGGTGCAGTAGAGATTTGCAAACTTCGTCTCTGGCTATCTATGGTTGCTGATATCGAAGACGAACCACAAGAAGTCGAGCCATTGCCAAATATAGACTTTAATATTCGAGCGGGTAACACGCTAATTGGATTTACCGAACTCATTGAAAGTACCGGAGATGGTGACACTGTTTTGTCTAATTGGGGTGCCGGTATTGGTGACAGCGTTCGGAAAAAGTATGAAGATATCATCGAAGCCGTCAACCGGCATAGAGCGGCAACAAGCGCGTCTGAAGCAGAAAACGCCCGTCAAACAGCGGAAACCTATCTTGAAGAGTATCGTCGGGATTTAAATGAGAAAGTTTTAAACGAATTCCACAGCGCAGGTATTGATCATGTGACACAAAAGGATGTAAAAAACTACTCTGCCTTCCACTGGGTTCTTGAGTTTGCTACTGTCTATGCTAGTGGTGGATTCGACGTTATTATTGGTAATCCACCTTGGGATGTAGTCAAATCAGATCGAGAAGACTTCTTCTCACAATATGATCCAATTTTCCGCCAAAGAATGCCTAATAATAAAGATGATATTCAAAAAGAATTGCTAGAAAAAGAGAATATATCTAGAAAGTGGGAGGACCATAAGCGGGAAAGAAGAGATCTTAAACGATCGACAGGAGCCAGAATCAGAAGAAATTAATTGGCAAAATTACTGCCCTATCCACGATGCAACAGAGAATCGTTTGGTCACAGCGATTGGACACATTGAATTTCTCTCGGATCAACTGGACCTCTCTGTTGAAATCCGTTTAAAATCCGCTGAGATCATCTGTGAAGCGTTTTATTCTGGAACAACTGATGGGCGGTGTTTAGAGACGATTGCCGCCTGCGGTACATCTCTGGGCGCTCAACAGGATAATTCACCAGTGCCAGACACACGCCTACGGGGCTTATTAGATGTGAGGAGAAAAGAATACAATAGCTGCCTCAAAGCAATCCAGTCTGATGTTGGAGTCTCTATGTCACCACGAGTACCAGTCGATTACTTACCATTCTTAACATCGGAACTTAATCTCGGGCCGGATCACGTTACGCAAGCAAAATCAATCCTAGAGCTGGATGAGATCCACGCTAACTCCGTAGGCAAGAATCCTGTTGGTGTTGCAGGATCTGCAGTGTATATTACGCAAGATTCGAGCAAGCAGTACACGCAGAGAGTAATTGCAGACACAGGTGGTGTATCAGTAGAGACCATTCGGAAGCGGACTAAAGAGATTAGAAAGGTGAAAAATTATGATGAGCAAGATTGAGGGCCGGAATCAAATTATTAAAAACGAAGACGAGAACGAAGGCCCAATTCGCGTCGCAATCTATGCTCGGACTTCTTCGACTAAACAACGTTTTGGTCATTCGCTCAATGAGCAAGTTAGACTGTCGATCGAACGGTGCAATTTGCTAAATTGGGATGTTTATTTTATTTTTCGAGATGAAGCGGAGAGTGGCAAGAATCCTGATCGACCAATGTTCCGGTCAATGCTCAAGACAGCAGAAGGAGGCATGATCGATGTTGTGATGTTTTGGAAGCTCGATCGGTTTTCCCGAAGTCTGATGCACGCTGTTCAATTGGAATCTAAACTGCGATCGAACGGAGTCGCACTATACAGTGTTACCGAACAAATAGACACAACAACAGCAGCAGGGAGATTCAATTTCCGGAATATTGCGAGTGCAGCTGAGTTTGAGAGAGATTTGATCAAACAACGAACAAAAATGGGTATCAGAGCACTCGCCAGTGAGTACAAATGGCCAAACAATAGCCCACCATTAGGATATGTGACCGCGGAAGATCAAACGCTAAAAATCGATGATGATGCAGATCTTGTTCGGGAAATTTTCAAGACATATATTGATTTTAAATCGATGCCAGATGTAGCCGATGAGCTGAACAAGAAAGGAATCAAAACAAGTAGCGACAACAGTTGGAATCCACGGGCTGTGGGTGATATACTACGTAACAAACTGTATACAGGTCATTACGAGATGGGTGAGGTATCTGAACAGATTGATGAGTACCAAATAATTGATCAAAAATTGTTTGATAGGGTTACTAAAATCCGGTTACGATTTCGGTCTGGGGCTAAAAAGAAGCGGATGCCAAAAGATCGTAAGAGAAGAAAAATAGAATATATTCAGTCAAAATATGCAGATTATTTGAATATTCGCCCTACTAAAACTAGCCACTGAACACAGATTAGAAACACCTGTGCAATACCATAATCGCGCTCATTCAGGTCAGTATTGGGTGGTGAGTGTCACTTCCCATCGGTGCCCGTCAAGGAATCCTGGACTATTCAGAGTCCCTCATAAGGGAGAATTTTGGAGAACATTGAAGAGCTTCGACAAAGCCAGATAGCTGTAGCTAGGCTCCGTAGCTTATGATATTATTTATTTTTTTAAAAGATCAGACAGATCCCAACTATCATTCTCAATTTTATATATTAATTCTATACGATCATATTCAGATTCTTTGGGCCATCTCCGGCTTTTCCCACATTCTACACATTTATATTTGTGTATTTCTAGGTCTCCTTTCAGATTTCTTTGCCCATCTTTGTTCATACACCCTCCACACTCACAAGCAAGTTTGGCAGCAGGACTACCTTGGACGACAGAAAATAAATCAAATTCACTAATAAAATCAACAATGGACATTGAATCATCACTGGTTGTATGTTTCTCATCTTTCTTTTCAACGATCTCTTGAACCTGTTGAAATTTTTCTTCACTGATGATGGATAGATCTAAATCTTCGACAGTATCGTTTCCAGAATCCATCCAGCCTTTTGGGAGCTGTGGTTTACCAATATAAACGGGGTTGGTGAGTAATGTCTTGACCCGGTGCCCTTGCAAGAAGCCATCAAATTCTTCTTTGACCTTTTCTTCAGTTCTGGAATATGTTTCACATTCAATGAATGTGTCAAAAAGACATCTAACAGCCTCTTCATTGGAATGTATTAATTCAAGCCATCCATCCTCATTTATTTTGTAACCCGCTGGAGCTCCAGGATATATTGAGTTCCAATTTTTATCTTCCAAGAAGTTCCTCTTTTTTGAGTCTTTAGCTTTTGAGGTGCGAATATCGTTGACCACCTCGGACATCAGTGACATTAATGTCGTATGCATCAAGCCTTTCATAGTCTGAATATCCTGTTCACCAGATGTTGTGACTAAAGTAACGTTGCACTCTGTTTGCAGAATATAGATAAAATACAGTGTTTCTGCGGCAGAGCGACCAATCCTACTGACATCCTGACATAGAAGATAATCAATATCGTCACGTTGGGCTAACCTGAATATTTTCTGAATACCTTTTCTATCGAAGTTTTTGCCAGTCTTTCCATCATCTTGAATCGGCTCATGTGCTAAATCAAATCCGCTTTTTTCAGCAATTTGAGTGAGTTTCTCTTTTTGTTCGTCTAAGCTAGATCCATGAGCTGCTTGCTGCGAGCTACTAACCCGGATATATATCAGAGCTTTCGGGTTTTTGTCATTGGTTCCGTCGTCTAAATCCTCACCAACCGTTAAGCCGTACTGTGATAGCCCCAGTTGAGTTGACGAAGAGTAGGGAGAGAAGTTGATAACGAGTGATAGGAATTCTATCTGTTGTTTTAAGTCAAGTATAGGGTTTGATATAAAACGTCGGATACGCTCACCTAACAGCGCGGCCAAGTTCATGGGCAGCGGGATGATCCCACCGAACGCCTACGTCACGCTCGAACACGAGTACATCCTGGTGTTCCGAAACGGGGAGACGAGTCGGTCGTTCCCGCCTGGGGACGACCAGCGCTACGAAGCGGCCTACTTCTGGGAGGAACGCAATAGGTGGTTCACCGACCTCTGGACGGACGTCACCGGTACCCTGCAGGCCCTCGAGAGCGATGATCACAGTGGCGGTGACAGTGACGGTCGACGCGATGACGACCCCTCTCTGACCGACCTCAGAGAACGGTCGGCGGCGTACCCCCTGGAGATACCGTACCGGCTGTGTAATATGTATTCGGCGTACGGCGACACGGTTCTCGACCCATTCTGGGGAACGGGAACGACCTCCCTCGCGGCGATGTGTGCCGGTCGAAACTCCGTCGGCTGTGAACTCGAGGATGGCTTTCGCGACGTGTTCGACGAGCGTGTCGGCGACCTGCCCGCGTTATCCAGATCGATTGCCGAGGGACGCCTCGAGCGCCATCGGTCGTTCGTCGAACGACAGCGCGCAACGGCCGACGGGACCCGCCTCGAGTACGAAGCTGATCACTACGGGGTTCCCGTCGTGACGGCGATGGAATCCGGGATCAGGTTGTACACCGTCGACAGCGTCCAGGCCACGGAAGTGGGGTATCGAGCGAGTCATCGACCGCTCGAGTCCGAGTAATCGGCGACGTTCGATTCGCATACCGTCCAGAAGGACCATTTCCGTGGCTACGTGATCTACTATGATATTTGAAGTAAGGATCCGAACTTTGCTACGTTAATAATAGCATGATGCTATAATTATCATAGCGGATCGTTCGATGCCTACTCCCTCGAGCGGGCCCGTCACGGCCTTCCCCCGACCGGAACACCTGTACGGTCGGGAACGAAACCCTCCTGCTATGGGGTATCATCCGATCAGTCCCGAAGACGTACTGCCCTTCGACGGCGAGGGTCGCGAATTCCGGTCGATCAGTCGCGCTCTGGAACTCGAGCATCTCGGATTGAATCACATCACCGCCGACCCCGGCGAGCAAATTCCGCTGCACTATCACGCCCACGACCGTCAGGAGGAAGCCTTTTACGTCATCGAGGGCACGCTGCACGTCGAAACGCCCGACCGGGAGTACGTCGTCGATGCGGGGGACCTGTTCGTTGTTGAACCAAAGCACTACCATCGGGGGTACAACCCCGCGGATGCGGATGGCCCACTCCAGGTCCTGGCGGTTGGCGCACCGACGGGGAAGGATGCACAGGTTTACGAACCGTGATAGGGGTTGGTGTGGTTGTCGAGAAGCCGCGTTCGATCGACCCCATTTGCGGCCGATAGGAACTGAAAACGGCGGCAAACTCGCTGCCGGAGCGGCCGGTCACGTTAACATTACGGGGACACTCCTGCGGCGATGAACGGTGTACATTCCCCCTGATACGTGAGTGTCAGGCCAACTGACGCAGCCATTTATGCGGTCACCGTCCTGCGGTTCGCCCGTACCATGCCAGTATCACGACGACAGACCCTGACAGCCGCTGGAGTGGCCGGTGGGCTCGCGATGGGCAGCGGAACCGTCTTCGCACGCGGTGAACACGATGACGACGACCGCGACGACGAGTACGATGACGAAGACGAACCGCCAGGAACTGACAAGGCGGCCGCCCCAATGACCGCCCTCCGGGTTGCCCACTTTTCGCCGGACGCACCGAACGTCGACGTCTACGTCGATGGCGACCGCGTCATCGCCGACCTCGCGTACGATTCGATCACCCCGTACCTCGAGATTACGCCGGGAACGTACACCGTGACGATCACGGCCGCTGGCGACGAAGATACCGTCGCGTTCGAGGGCGATCTGTGGCTCGGACGCGCGTACTACACCGTCGCCGCCATCGGCGAACTCGAGGCCGGAACGTTCCGGCCCCACGTCCTGATCGACGACGGGTCGGTCCTCTTGCGCGCGGTACACGCCTCGCCCGACGCACCCGCGGTCGACATCTACGTCAACGGCGGAGCCAATCCGATTATCGAGGACGTCTCGTTCGGCCAGTCGACTAACTACGTGGCTATTCCGGCCGCATCGTACACGCTCGATATCCGCCCGGCCGGGGATCCGGAGACGACTGTCGCGTCCTTCGACGTCGACCTCGAGCGCGGAGTCGCGTACACCGGTTTCGCCATCGGATATCTCGAACCCGGCGACAGAGAAGATCGAGCGTTCACCCTTCGAGCGACCGTCGACGGTCCGGCAGCGACGCTCGAATAACGACGTCCAGACCGCACGCGATCCCAGGCCCCGTTTGACGCACAGCCAACCCGTTTGACGCTCAGTCGAACAAGTAATGCATACACAGGCCGCAAAATCAGCGGTCGGCACCGTCTCCAGTCGATCAGTTGTCTTCGTCGGCCGCCGGAACGAACCGATCCGGTTCGCTACAGGAGACGACGAGTCGCTCCCCGCCGAGCGTCCGCAGGTGTAAGTCGAGTCGGCCGTTGGCTTCGGCCCACTCCAGCATCGCTCCGGCGTCCGGGCGGTCGTAGTACGCCGGGATACCGACCACTCGATTTTCCTCATCGAATCGAACGAAGAGGCCGAGCAAGACGAGGCGATCAGCAACGGCAGCATACACGTCGATACCGTCCGGGTCGGCGTCGGCAACCAGCGACTCTACCGTTTCGAACGCGCTTTTGGGCAACAGGACACTCAGACCCGCGGAGTCCTCGAACGCTCCCGGTTCGAGTAGCGTCACTGGACCGGGATGCAACGCGGTGGCGTCGTAGCCGGCGTCTTCGTATTCGGCGACCGTCGCATCGATATCGTCGAGGAGATCAGCCCAGTAAGGTTTGACCCGCATGGGTGTCTCGAGGTCCGATGACATACGCCGTAGTTGCGCGAGTTTGGTAAAACGTCTTGTGGTCGGAATCGTTGTGCGAGTTTGTGCAACAGCGGCGTTTCGCTCGCGATGGAACTGTGGGCCGTCAGTCGATATCGAGCGAGCCCACGAACGATGGGCTGAGGCCGAACTCACAGATATTTAATACTTCGCCGTAATGGTCTCCTTCTGCCCCAATCTCTCTCAAATCGTCGATAACCTGTTGAAATTCGTTAACGCCGTCGCCGACAACCCCTGCAGTAAACGCGTGCGGACCAATCGTGTCGACCAGAAACCACACGTTTGGATGGTTAGCGACGTTCTCGAGGACGTTCTCCTTCTCTCCATTGATCGCGCCACCGACGAGGCCAACTTTGAGGTTTTCTAACTCTGTAAGCTGTAAAAACGCCATAGTTCGCAATAATCCATCGTCTTCGAATCGCTTTTTGGTGTACCAGACGGTGCTTTTTGGAACACCGGTGGATTCGGCGATGTCGCCGTAACTGGCTCGCGGATCTTCCATCAGGGCCTCGAGGATCTTGCGCTGTTCTTCGTTTATTGATAGAGACATGATTGGACGATCTGTACTTTATGTTCGGAAACTAAAGTAGATTACGAACCTGTGTTCAAGACAGAGTTTTTACATTGAACGAACAAATCCTTATATGCATGGTCACCTATGACATAGACGTTACAGAGATTGTGACTCACTCGCAAGTGGATGACAATCTCAAACATACCAAATCATGACGAACGATTCGACTACTGAACTAGGAAGACGGTCAATGCTGAAACTGGTGGGCGCAACTGGGATCGCCGCGACGGTTGCCGGCTGCGTCTCGGAAGACCCCGAAGACGATCCGGGCAACGGTAACGGCAATGGCAACGGAAATGGTGCCGGTGATGACCGAGAATTCGTCGCCCCGGCGACACAGGTGTACGGCACGATCGACCCCGCCAAACAGACCGACTACACGGAGGCAATGGCAACGAACAACTTCTACGAACCGCTGATCACCGTCGACGGTGAGACCCGTGAACCCACCGAATCGATGGCCGTCGAGTGGGACGTCGAAGACGACGGCGTCACCTGGGTGTTCGAAATCAGGGAGGGCGTCCCGTTCCACGACGGCGGCGAAATGACCGCCGAGGACGTCGTCTACACGCTCGACCGGATGATGGCGATCGATCAGGGGTACTCGTCGCTCTGGCGCGAGGTCCTCGAGGTGGGTTCGGCCGAAGTCCGAGACGAGAACACGGTCGCTATCGAACTGGACTTCGAGTACGGACCGTTCGTTGCGACGCTGGTACAACTGTTCATCGTCGACAGCGAAACCGTCTCGGAGAACGAGGAAGGTGACGACTGGGGCGAAGCCTACCTCAGCGAAAACGTCGCCGGTTCTGGGGCGTACCTACTCGAGAACTGGAGTTCGGGCGAGGAGATGACCTACGTCCAGTTCGAAGACTACTGGCAGGGGTGGGACGACGACCAGGTCGCCCGCGCCCGCACGCCGGTTATCAGCGAGGAAGGAACGATCACCCAGATGATGCAACAGGGTGACGCCCACATGACGAGTCAGTTCCTCAGTACGGACAACTACGAGGAGATGGCTGCAATGGACGGCGTCTGGGTGCCCGAAGAACCCCAGTGGCAACTGTTCCACATGCCGATGAACGCGCAGCGGGAACCGCTCGACGACGTCCACGTCCGTCGGGCGATGGTGTACGCGTTCAACTACCAGAGCGCCGTCGACGACATCTTCCGTGGCGGGAACGTCGCCGCCGGACCGGTCCCGGTCGGGATGCCCGGCCACAACGACGACATCGATCCCCACGAGCAGGATCTCGAGGCGGCTCAGGCCGAAATCGAAGAATCCTCGTACACGGTCGATGAGATCAACGAAATTGGTCTCGAGCACTACTACATCGCCGACGACGACGTGCAGCGACAGATTCACCTCCTGTTCAGGCAGGGCCTCGAAGAGATCGGCATCGAACTCGAGGGGAGCGCCCAGACGTGGGCGACGATCACCGACGTCGCCGGATCGGTCGATGCGACGCCACACTTCACGAACATCTTCCGAACGGCGACGGTGCCGACGCCCGACGGACACACGTACATGATGTTCCACCCCGACGAGTCCGGATCCTACGTGGCGATGACCTGGAACGAAGACGACGAACTCGCCGGCATCCTCGAGGAGGCCCGTTCGACGGCCGACGAAGAAGACCGACTCGCACGCTATCAGGACGCACAGGCGCGAATCGTCGATCAAGCGTACAGCATCTCCGTCGCGAACCCGCCGTACCGAATCGGTATCAGTGAAGACCTCGAGGGCTGGTCCTACCGGGGTATCCTCTCGTTCGACTTCAACTGGTACGACCTGCACTGGCAGTAAACTCCCTCCAAACTCCTCTCAGGAATGTCATATACCGACTATCTCGTTCGCCGTGCAATCCAGGCTATCCCCGTCCTGTTCGGGCTATCGATCTTGATCTTCACCATCACTCGGGTGATCCCCGGTGATCCGGTTCGGCTCGCGTTAGGACCGGACGTGGCCGACGAACAGGTCGAAGCCTTCCGACAGGAGATGGGCCTCGACGAGCCACTGCACATCCAGTACATCGAGTGGCTGAGTGGCGTGTTCCAGGGGCAGTGGGGGCTCTCGTTGCGAACGGGCAACAACGTCCTCTACGATATCGTACTGCGACTGCCAGCCACGTTCGAACTCGTCCTCGTCGCACTCGGGTTTGCTATCGTCCTCGGTATCCCGTTCGGCGTCATTGCCGGGACGAACAAAGACCACTGGCAAGACCACGTCTCCCGGCTGACGGCGCTGTTTGGCGTCTCGATGCCGCGATTCTGGGTCGGTATCTTGCTGCAGGTCGTCTTCGTCGGAATGCTCGGACTGATGCCGCTTCAGGGTCGAATCGACGGCAATCCCCCACCACACACGACCGGGATGTACCTGCTCGACAGTGCCCTCGCCTTGCAGTGGGGGACCTTCGTCGATGCCGGCACCCACATCGCAATGCCAGCGTTCGCCCTTGGACTGGCGACGCTCGCACAGATCATGCGGCTGATTCGGTCCGATATGATCGAAGAGGCGCGCAAAGATTACATTCTCGCCGCACAGGCCTCGGGCATTCCACAAAACCTGATCCACTACAAGTACATGCTTCGCAACGCGTTCACCAGTTCGCTCACCGTCATCGGACTCTCGTTTGGCTTCCTACTCGGGAACGCATTTCTGGTCGAAACCGTCTTCGCCTGGCCCGGGATGGCCCGCTACGGCGTGCAGGCCATCGTCAATCAGGACTTCAACGCCATCGTCGGCGTCGTCATCGTTGTCGGATTCGCCTACGTGCTGGCGAACTTCGTCGTCGACGTCCTGTACGGCACCCTGGACCCGCGCGTTCGATTACGCCACGGAGGTGACTGACTCGTGAGTACAGACACGGCACAATCGACCGTTGACACCGACGAACTGGCCAAAGAAGAGCGCCGAGAACGTCTCAAACGGGCGTGGAGCCGACTCTCCCAGAGTACGCTCTCGCTAGTCGGTTTCTCGATGATCGGACTCCTGTTCATCATCGCCATCTTCGCGCCGGTGTTGGCCCCGTACCCCGAGGACGCCTCGGGAGCGATCGACTTCGCACGGGCGTCGCAGGCACCCAGCCTCGAGCATCCCATGGGGACCGACACGGAGGGACGAGACATCCTCTCGCGCGTCATCTTCGGCACACGAATCGCACTGTTGATGGGGTTTGTCGTGCTGACGATTGCGATCAGCCTGGGAGTCACGCTCGGCCTGATCGCCGGCTACGTCGGCGGGAAAACGAACGCGCTCATCATGCGCGTTACCGACGTCTTCCTGGCGATCCCGCCCACGCTACTCGCACTGGCAGTGATCGCCGCCACCAGGCCATCGCTGTGGTACGCGATGCTCGCCATCGCCGCCTCGTGGTGGACCTGGTACGCCAGACTCATTCAAGGCGAGGTGTTATCTATCAAAGAAAACGAATTCATCGAGGCCAGTCGCTCCCTCGGGGCGGGCTGGTTCCACATTACGTTCCGCGAAATTCTGCCGAACGCCATCGGACCGATCACCGTGAAAGCAACGCTCGACATGGGCTTCGTCATCCTGGTCGGGGCCGGCCTCGCGTTCCTCGGCCTCGGCGCACAGGAACCCACGGCCGACTGGGGTCTCATGATCGCCACCGGTCGCGCCCACGTTCGAACCTACTGGTGGATGGCCACCTTCCCCGGCCTCGCCATCTCCTTCGCCGTCCTGGGGTTCAACCTGGTCGGCGACGGCCTCAGAGACGTCCTGGACGTGGAGGTGGAGTGAGATGAGCGACCCACTCCTGGAGGTCCGGAACCTGCACGTCGAGTTCGACACCTACGACGGTCGCGCCCAGGTCATCAACGGGATCGACCTCACCGTCGAGCGCGGTGAGACGGTCGCCATCGTCGGCGAATCCGGTTGTGGCAAATCGGTGACCGTCAAGACGATTCTGGGGCTTCTCCCCGAAGCGAACGTCACCGAAGGGGAAATCCTGTACAAGGGCGAGGATCTCCTCGCATTGAGCGACGACGAACGCCACGCCCGTCGGGGCAAGGAGATGAGCATGATCATGCAAAATCCGATGAGCGCCATCAATCCGGTGTTCACCGTCGGCGAGCAGATGCTCGACGTCCTGAAGTGGCAGGGTCGAAAGCGCGTCGGTATCACCGACTGGGTCCGCGATAAGTTCCGTGACGAGACAGAACGGCGCGAACGCGCCATCGATATGCTCGAGCAGGTCGACATCTCGGCCCCCGAACGGGTGTTCGAGAGCTACCCAGTCGAACTCTCGGGTGGGATGCGTCAGCGCGTGCTGATCGCTATCTCGTTGTTGCTCGAGCCGGATTTCCTGATCGCCGACGAACCGGGGACGGCACTCGACGTGACCACGGAGGCGAACATCCTCGAGTTACTCGACGATATCGTCGAAGAACACGGTGCGAGCGTCCTCTACATCACCCACGACCTGGGTGTCGCTCGCGAGATTAGCGACCAACTCAACGTAATGTACGCGGGCGAAATCGCCGAAACGGCACCCACGGAGACGCTCTTCGAAGACCCACAACATCCCTACACCCGTGGGCTGCTCGAGTCCATCCCGCAACTCTCTCGTGGGATCGGTGCGGGCATTCCGGGAAAACTGCCGGACTACACGGACCCGCCGGCGGCCTGTCGGTTTGCAGATCGGTGTCCGCACGCCGAACCGACCTGTCGCGAGGTCGTTCCACACTTGCGCCGGACCGAACCAGAACACGCGGCGGCCTGTCACTTGTTCGAGGGCGACCCACACCTCGCGCGCCACCAGGATGCGGCGTTCCCGTACATCGGTCCGCCGCCGTGGCAGACCGACCACGACGAGACGGAGGTCGATATTCAATGAGCCGACAAGCCCAGACCGATCGCTTCCAGTACGCTCCGGGGCACCGAATCGAGAACGAGTCGGCCGTCTTCGCCGACGACGACCCGCTGTTGCGCGTAAAGAACCTCTCGAAACACTTCCCGATCTACAAGGGCATCATCAAGCGGCAGGTTGCAGCGGTCAGAGCCGTTGACGACGTCAGCTTTACCGTCCCGCGAGGGAAGACGTTCGGCCTCGTCGGCGAATCCGGCTCCGGAAAAACCACTCTCGGTCGATCCATCCTGCGAATCACGGATCCGACCGACGGAACCGTCGAAGTCGACGGGACCGACGTGACGAGCCTCAGCGGCTCCCAACTGAAAAAACAGCGCCGCGATATGCAGATGGTCTTCCAGGACCCGTCCTCGAGTCTCAACCCGCGAAAAACGGTCAAACAGATCGTCGAGACGCCGATGAAGATCCACGACATCGGCACCGCCGGCGAGCGCGCTCAGCGCGTCGAAGAACTCCTCGAGATGGTCGACTTGCCCCGGGAGTTCATGTACAAGTACCCGACGTCGCTTTCGGGCGGCCAGAAACAGCGGGTCGGCATCGCTCGAGCCGTCGCGGTCAACCCGAAACTGATCGTTCTCGACGAACCGACGAGTGCGCTGGACGTGAGCGTCCAGGCCCGGGTTATCGAGATTCTAAACGACCTGCAAGAGCGCTTCGACCTGACGTACATCTTCATCAGCCACGACCTCTCGCTGATCAAGAACGTCTCCGACCGAATCGGGGTCCTCTATCTCGGTCGCTTCGTCGAAACCGGCGACGTCGACAGCGTCTTCCAGGACCCACAGCACCCCTACACCAGGGCGCTGTTGTCCGCGATTCCGACTGTGACCGACGAAGACCGCGCGTACAAACCGCCGGAACTCACCCTCGAGGGTGAGATTCCGGACCCGCGGGAGAAACCGTCGGGCTGTGCGTTCCGTACGCGCTGTCCGGAAGAGTTCGAACCCTGTTCGGGCGACGAACCACAGATGTACCAGACGGACCCGAGCCGCTGTTCTCGATGTTATCTTCACGACGAGGCCTACCGCGAGTCGGGTGATGACGATGACCAGTGACAGCAGCCACTCGAGTCTCGACCGAGATTCGCTGGTCGAGGCGCTCGAGCGCGCTCGCGACCGGCCACCGTGGACCGAGCAGCTCGTGGCCGACTCGCTGACGGACCCAAATGCGACGAAAGCGACCGCCGACGCGTGTGCCGACTGCCCAGCACCCTGTGAACAGCAGGAGGTCTGTGCGACGATGATCGCCCGGGAAGCCGACCTGTTCGAACAGGTGGGTCGCGATCAGGCGTTTGCCCACGTCGAAAGCGGGATGGAACGACTCGAAATCGCCGGGGAAGCGACGGTCAGGTCGACGGAAGAGACGCGACCGAACACCTTCGTCTCGGCACCGACAGACGACCTATGACAGACACACCGCTCTCACGACAGATTGACGATGAATGGATACAGCATGCAGTGACCGGCGGCACCTTCCTCGGTGGTGGCGGCGGCGGCTCACCCGAAGAGGGCCTCGAGTTCGCCACGCTGGCAATCGACTACGGAACGCCCGAAATCGTCCCGCTCGAGACGCTCGCGGACGACGAGTTAGTGGTCACCGTCAGCGCAGTCGGCGCGCCTGCAGCGACGGACCGACTCGTCAAACCGGCCGACTACGTCCGCGCGTTCGAGTTGGTCCGCGATCACCTCGAGGCACGGGGGCAGTCAGTCGCCGGCATGATGACCAACGAGATGGGCGGTTCGGCGACGGTCAATGGCTTCGTTCAATCCGCCGTGACCGGCGTCCCGCTCGTCGACGCGACCTGCAACGGCCGGGCCCACCCCACCGGACCAATGGGATCGATCGGACTCGAGGGGAGCGACGAGAGCGTCCAATCGGCCGTCGGCGGCGACCCGGAGACCGGTTCGCACGTCGAACTCGTGATCGAATCGACCATCGACGTGGCGGCGACCGCCGTCAGACAGGCCGCCCAGGACGCTGGCGGCCTCGTGGCCGTCGCTCGCAATCCGGTCACCGCCGAGTACGCGACCGAACACGCCGCCGTTGGCGTCTACGAACAGGCCGTCGACCTCGGCCGTCGTATCGAGGGTGCCGAAGACGGAGCGAACGCGGCGCGTTCCGTGGCCGAGGCACTCGAAGGCGACGTCCCGGTATCCGGCGTCGTCGATGACGTCACCCTCGAGACGGAGGGCGGCTTCGACGTCGGTACCGTCGACGTCGGGGGCGCGGAACTCACCTTCTGGAACGAGTACATGACGCTCGAGGTGGACGGCGAGCGCCTCGCCACGTTCCCCGACCTCATCGCTCTCCTCGACCGGGACACCGGCGAACCGATTACGACGGCGGCGCTCGAGGCGGGCCGTAACGTGTCGGTCGTCACCGCGCCCGCAGCATCGCTCTCGCTCGGGGCAGGCATGCGCTCTCTGTCGCTGTTCGAACCGGTCGAAGACGCCGTCGGCAAATCAGTTATCGACTACGCCTTTCCGCCTGCCGTAGGCGATCATCACGAGTAACGACCACAGACAATCGACTATCACCGCACATTCACTCACCTACCTATGTTTACCCACGTACAAGACACGATGTCGCTGTTGGACAGCCCGAACGCCGCTGGCGAAGACGTCCGCGCCGCGTTCGAAGACACCCCTGCCGTCGTCGATGTAACGACGTTCGAAGGCCCGGAGGGGACGACTGATTTCGTTACCGTCCGTCTGCCGGGGACCGAAGACGACGCCCCCACGCTCGGCGTCGTCGGTCGACTCGGCGGCGTCGGAGCCAGGCCCGGAAAAGTCGGCATGGTCTCCGATGCAGACGGCGCAATCGTCGCGCTGGCGACGGCCGGGAAACTGGCCGAGATGGCCGAACGGGGCGAGCGACTTCCCGGTGACGTCATCCTCAGCACGCACGTCTGCCCCGACGCGCCGACCATCGAACACGACCCAGTCCCGTTCATGTCGAGTCCGGTCGACATCGAGACAATGAACGAACACGAAGTCTCCGAGGAGATGGACGCCGTCCTCACCATCGACGCGACCAAGGGCAACCGCGTTCACTGCGAGCGTGGCTTCGCGATCACCCCGACAGTCAAACAGGGCTGGGTACTCCGTCCCAGCGAAGACCTGCTGGACATTCAAGAGCGCGTCACCGGCGAGTCGCCGTCCACGCTCACCCTGACCACCCAGGACATCACGCCGTACGGAAACGACGTCCACCACATCAACAGCATCCTTCAGCCGTCGACGGCAACCGACGCCCCGGTCGTCGGCGTCGCTACGACGAGCGTCTCGCCGGTCGCCGGGAGCGCAACGGGAGCCAACTACATCTCGGACATCGACGCCGCCAGCCGGTTCGTCCTCGAGACGGCAAAAGACTTCACCAACGGCTGGGCGACGGTGTACGACGAAGACGAGTTTGCGCACCTGAACGAACTGTACGGCTCGATGGCGCACCTCCAGACGCTGGGTGGTGATCGATGACCGTTGGGTTCGTCACCATCGGGCAGGCCCCACGGAGCGACGTCACCCCCGAAATCCTCGAACACTTCCCGGAAGACACCGACGTCCTCGAGGTCGGCGGCCTCGACGACTACGCGGACGCCGCGGCCGTCGAAGCCGATCTGGCTCCCGAAGACGGTGCGCCGCGTTTCGTCACCCGACTCACCGACGGCAGCGAGGTTATCGTCGATCGGGCGGCCAGCCACGACCTCGTCGCCCAGCGTATCGCCGACATCGAAGCGGACGTTTCGGTCATCGGCCTGCTCTGTACGGGTTCGTTCCCCGACATCGAGGCGTCAGTCCCCGTCCTCACCCCGAGTTCGTTGCTCCATGCGTGGACGCGAGCAATCGACCCGGGCAAACTGGGGGTCATCATGCCCAAACCCGAACAGGCCGAACAGACCGCCGAAAAGTGGGCCGCCGAATTCGACGTCGACGCAGTCGCGGGCACGCCCTACGGCGAGGGCCACGAGGTTGGCGACGCCGCAGACGAACTCGCAGACGACGTCGACCTCGTCATCATGGACTGCATCGGCTACAACGAGAGCATGCGCGAGACCGTTCGCGAGCGAACGGGCGCAAGCGTCTTACTCGGGCGCTCGGTACTGGCTAAAACGATGACGGAGCTTCAATGATGACAGAAAACACGCTCACCGACGTCGCCGCCGACCTGCTCTCGTTCAACCTCAACGCGAGCGACGGGGAATCGCTCGTCGTCCTCACGGACACCGAAACCGAACCGATTGGCCGGGCGCTGTTCGAAGCCGGGACGACCCTCGGCCTCGAGGCTGGCCTGCTCGCGATCACGCCGCGCGAACGCAGCGGTCAAGAACCGCCCGCGTTCGCAACCGAGGCGATGGCTGCGGCCGACATCGTCGTCTGCCCGGCGAGTACCTCGTTCACGCACACTCGAGCGCGCGAACGAGCGGCCGACGCTGGCGCACGGGTGGCGACGATGCCAGGAATCACCGAAGGGATGTTCCGCGAGGGGGCGGTCAGCGCCGACTACGAGCGCGTCGAATCGCTCACCGAAACGGTGGCCGCGGCGATCACCGATGCCGAGACGGCAACCATCGAGTCCGGCGGCGAGACGTTTACGGTCTCACTCGAGGGACGCGACGGGATCCGTAGCGACGGGTTACTTCGCGAACCCGGCGACTGGGGGAACCTGCCCTCCGGCGAAGCCTACACCGCGCCCGTCGAGGGAACCGGTCAGGGAACGCTCGTCTTCGACGCCGGTATCGTCGGCAGCGGCGATCTCGGCGAACCCCTGTACGTGACCATCGAAGACGGTACCATCGTGGAGACGGACGGCGCAGATCCGCCCGAGGTGTTCGTCGACGGACCCGACTGCGCCCGCAAAACGTGCGAACTGGGGATCGGGACGAACCCGGCGGCAGACATTATCGGGACGACGCTCGAAGACGAGAAGGTCTACGGCACCTGCCACGTCGCCTTCGGCGACAACCTCGGCTTCGGCGGTACTATCGAATGTGACTCCCACGTCGACGGCATCATCGGCGAGCCGACGGTGTCTTTCGATGGCGACGTCATCCTCGAAGGTGGCGAAATACAAATATGAACGTCGAACACGGGCTCTGGGACGAATCGGTGCCGGACCTCCTCGACTCGTTGTGTCGCCGGGCAACCGTCAGACGGTTCGACCCTGACGGCGAGATACCCGACGACGAACTGCGAGCCATCATCGACGCCGGACGGAAGGCACCCACCAGCGGAACCACCCAGGCCTACAGTTTCCTCTGGCTTCGCGACCCCGAAGACCGGGCCCGTGTCCACGAACTGTGCAATCGCGGGAGCCAGCAGGTCGAAGACGCGAGTCACTTCCTGCTCGTCTGCATCGACGTCCGTCGCAACGCCCTGCTGCTCGACCACCGGGGCAAGTCGTTTTCCCTCCCTCGCGAGATGGGGCTTCTCGAGGGGACAATCGACGCGGCACTGGCAGCCCAACAGACCATGTTGGCGGCCGAGAGCCAGGGATATGGCGTCTGTCCGATCGGCAATATTCTGAACGGAATCTACGGGATTACCGAAGAGCTCTCCATTCCCGAGGGCGTCCTCCCCATCTTCGGCTTGTGTATCGGCATCCCGGCCGATCAGCCCAGAGAGAACTGTCCCCGGGTGCCGCTCGAGGCTGTCCTGCACGAGGACACCTACGACGACCCCGACGAGGAACTGCTTGAGGCCTGTTACGACGCAATGAACGCAATGTACGGCGACAGCGTGTACGGCGACGAAACCAGGGAGTGGCATGGCACGCTCGCGCGTTACTGGGGTCCGGACGGCTTCATGACTCGTCGCGAAGCGGACTTCAGCGCGACGCTGGACCGACAGGGGTTCGGCACCTTCGAGGACGTGCGGGCTTTGAATTCGACTGATACCTCGAGCGAAACTAACGGTGATCGCTCGTGAGTGACGATCGAACGGACCTGCCGACGCTCGGCATCCTCCGCGTCCTGACCCAGGGGCCCGAGGCGACTGCCCTCCACGGGACCGTCATCGAGGAACGATATCCCCAACTCGAGACGGTCTCGCGGTGCATCGACGACCACCCGGACGGCATCCCGACCGTCGAAGCCGAACGAGAGGCACTGCCGTACGTCGAGTCGCTCGCACGGGAGATGGCCGACTCCGTCGACGCCCTCGCGATTAGCTGTGCGCTCGACCCAGCCGTCGGGGGCCTGCAAGCGGAGTTGTCGGTGCCCGTGATCGGTGCCGGTCGTGCCGTCTCGCTGTCGGCGATGGCACTCGGCAACCGCGTCGGCACCATCGGACTCGAGGCCGGAGACCCGCCTATCGTCCGCGAAACCCTCGGCGAGGCCCGCCACGCGTCCGGGCAGGTCGAGGGAGCCAACACGACGAACTTCCTCACGAGCGACGACGGTCGGGCGGCGATTGAAGCGACGGCAACCGCACTCGTCGACGACGGCTGTACCGTCATCGCCCCCGTCTGCACCGGTATTACGACCTCGGGCGTCCTTCCTCACCTTCGACGGTTGCTCGAGGTCCCCGTCGTCGACCCCGTCGAATCGATGGGCGCAATCGCGACGCTCGTCGCTCGAGGCGGCGACTGATTGCTATTTCAAGCAAACCAGCCACACTCTCGCTCGAGGCAAACCGACCGCACTCCCGCTCGACCGATCTGGTGGCTGAGGGCTCACCTCGAGTTCGGAAGCGTTCGAACGGGACAATATATACGCACTCAGTGTTTGTCCTTTGTTAATGAATTCAATACCCGTGGCAGAGATTCTCGTCGGGGTATACCTCGGGTTATTAGCGGCTATTTTTCCCTCATTCGTGGCATTCCTCATCGGATTCGTTTTCAAGTATTTCACCACCGTCACCGTGCCGGGCCTCGGTGTCGTCGCCCTCGGCGGAGCGCTTGCCGGGGTTTCCGGCGGGCTGATGGGACTCATGGATCCCACGCTGGCCGAAAGCTGGACCGGGATCACGGCCGTCCTGGTCATCCTCATGGCCTGCCTGTGGGCCCACAGCCAGGGTGACAAACTCGGGACGGAAACGCCACGACACCTCACCCTCAAAACGCTCCGAGATACGAGGCTTTCGACCGACATTGTCGACCGCGTCGATTCCTACGGACAGGTCCGTATCCGATCGATCGGTGACATCGAGACGATCGACGGCTACCCGCCGCTTTCTGAGGATCTCCGCGAACGACTCAGCACCGACTCCTGGAAGTTTCCGGTGAACCTCTCGATCAGCGAACTCGAGGCGCGACTCGAAGAGCGTCTCCGAACGGAGTACGAACTTGTCGAGGCGTCCGTAACCATCGACAAAAAAGGACGGGCAGAGATCGCCGCCGCCCCGAGTGTTGCCGGCCTCTCGCGTCGCGTGCCACCGGGGAAACGCGCAGTTTCCATCCAGACGATACTGCCGACCGGCGTGGCTCGCGGTGACGTGGCAACGATTCAACTGCCAGACGGAGACGTCACGGGAACGGTCGTCGGCGCTCGGACGAACGACGACGAGGCCTCGAACGACCTGCCAGCGGAGCCACTCGAAGCGACGGACGAGGAAGTATCCGAGCCTGGCGACGAAACCGACAGCGAAACCGAGCCGCCGGTGGCGAAAGCACAAACGACGACTGGCGGCGACGGGCAGGTAACAGTCGTCCTCTCCCGCGAGGAAGCTCGCCAGGTCATCCGAAGCGAATTCGCCCCAATAGTCGTCCGGTCCCGCGGCAAACAGCGCGAGTACGAAGCGATCGGCGTCCTCAAAGCACACGGGAACCGGTTCCGGAAACTGACCATCGGCGACGACAGCGCACTCGTGAATACCACTATCGGTGACGCACAGATCCGGGAAACCTACGAAGTGGCCATTCTGGCCGTTCGCCGCCCGCTCGAACGCATTCTCTCTCCACGGGGGACGACCGAATTACACGCCGGTGACGTATTGATCGTCGTCGGGAAGCCGAACAACCTCCGGGAATTCGAAGAGGTGATCGCATGAGTATTCTTGCAACAATACTCGAAAATCCGCTGATCGAAGTCGCCGCCCGGATCGGTGGATTGTCACTCCTCGCCGGCGCCGTGACGGCGCTCGCCTCGTTCGTTTTTCGGGCCAGGGCCCGGGTTGCCCTGCCGGAAGGGGCAGCACTCATTCTCGGACTGGGTGCCGTCGCCATCTATCTCAACACCCGTCTGATTTTCGTTCAGTTTGTCGGGGACACGGGGGACCCACTGAACACGAGCGAAGCGCTCGTCAACGTGTCGGTGTTCGTCGCAGCGGGGGTCGCTTGCTACGGCGGTCGGTACGTGGGTGATAAGGCAGGGACCAGCAACCGGATCGACTGGGACTGGCTGCAGCCGAATCTGAGCCCGATCGTTCGGGCGACCGGTCTCTCTATCACCGTCGCCCTTCCCGACGACGTCGCGGATATCGACGGCTACGACGAAGTACCCCCAGAAACCAAGAACAAAATGGCCGGTCGAACGTTGCACTTCACGAGGGGGATAACGCTATCCGAACTCGAGTCCGGTGTCGTCGCCCGACTCAAAGAAGAACACGACATCGGGTATGTTGACATCGATATCGCCGTGGATGGCACAGTCGAGTACCTCGCCGTTGGACAACGCGCGTCGGGAATCGGACCGACGTTACCGCCGGACCACGCTGCAGTCGCGGTCAGGGCAGATCCGCCGTTCAGCGCTACTTCGGGCGATACGGTCCAACTCTGGCGAACCGGGTCGAACGCGGCAGAAGAACGCCTCGGGGCGGCGGAACTCCGCGCCAGCGCCGGAAGCGTCGTCACCCTCTCGGTGGACGACACGATCGCCACCAGCATCGATCCGACCGACACCCATCGGCTGATGACCCTCTCGGGTGAATCTTACCCGGATCGGGAATTTGCGGCGATGCTCCGTCGCGGGGACGAGACAATGAGCGTCTTCGAATTCACGGCCGACAGTCCGTTCGTCGGGCATTCAGTGAAGGCGATAGACGCGACCGTTATCGCGGTTCGAGATTCCGACGGAACCGTCGACACCATCCCGAAACGCGATCGCCGGATTCAGGCGGGGGACTGCCTCTACGCCATCGGGCAACCCGACGCACTCCGACAGATCGAATCCGCGACTGGAACGCAGTTGCTCGATTTTCAGCGGATAGCCGCTGCCAACGAGTCATCGCCCGCGGATCGAAGCCGCCCCTCCCGCGACACCGAGACGTATTTCACCGACGACGCGGAGTGATCGTCCGGCCTCGCTATCAGGGGACCGAATCGAGTTTCGCCTCGAGATCGTCACGGTCGGTCCAGCGAATCGTTCGCTCGGCGTTCTCGAGCAACCGAAGGTGCGAGGCGGCCATCCCGTTGCTGTAGTGTGCCCGGTTCGTTTCCTCGTTCCCGTAATCGCGTTTGAGAATCCACACCTTTTCGCGGACGTCTTCGTGAAAGAGGTAGCCGAGTTCCCAGACGTAGCCGCCTTCGTAGTCCTCGATCACAGCCACGATGTGCGTCGCTTTCGCACACAGGTTTTCGTAAGCGGCCGCCCACAGCGCGAGTTCCGTTGGCGTCAGGCCAAAGTCCTCGAGCCGAAACGCGGTGGCATCCGAGCGGGTTCCCAGTCGATCGTACACCATCATTCGACGGTCTGCACTGTCGGTTTCCCCACCAGCACCCAGGACGAGATACCGCCGTTCGCTGTAGGCGAGGTCCCGGAACCGGTCGCCGTGGAGCAACGTCTTCAGGCGTTCGTGTTCTTCGAACGTGAACGCCAACCCATCGACATCGATGCGGTTCGGTCCGGCGTCCGTCTCCTCGCCCATACCGCTCACTTCCAAGAGCCGCGTGTTTAACCTGCTGGTGTGGCGCTCGAATGGGATTTCAAATGCTGTCGTGATTACTTGTGTAACTACTGACCTCAAAAATCCACATCTTTATGCGAGTGGACGCCGTACCGATTCGTATGAAGCCACCCGGCTACAAAACTGACGGCGACTCCGACCGCTGGCACGTGTTGCAAGCCGTTACCGTCACGAGTCGGGCGAACATCATCGCCGATATCGTTGGCCACCCGAAGGGATCACCGAGCGTCGACGAACTCGACAAGACCAACCCCAGCCTCGAGAAGGATACGATCAGAGGCCACCTTTCGGTCCTGAAAGACGTCGGCGTCGTCGACGAACTCACCATCCCGGCGGGCGATCGGACCCGCGGCTACCCCTACAAGTTCTATCGGATCACTGACCGATCTCGGAAGCTATTCGACGAGAACGGACTCTTTCCCCGCGACGCCTGGCAACGGCAGTACGAGCGGCTGACCAAAGATGCTAGAATGCGCGAACTCGAGCAGATGCCACGCCCGACGCCGGACCCCGACGCGACGGAAGACCGGGGCGACGAACTCACTGCCGACTAGCGGCGCGACACGCACTGCCGACAGGGCGATGCGCACGTGAACGCTTCGGGTTGGCTGGGGTGTGCGTTGTATCGATGGACGGCCACCCGCCTCGAGCGAGGCGATGTACGGAACGGAAGCGTCCGATTGATCCGATAAGGCGGGGTGACGACTCCAATTAAAGGGTTTGATTGACTCGAGTTCACAGATACTGGCTTCACAGACGCTTTTGCGTGTCCTGTGGGTGCTCGAGGTGTAAGGTGATAAGGGGTTGGACCAGATTTGAACCTCGTCAAGACGTTCCGGGTCGCTCACTCCGTTCGCTTCCCGGGCTGCGACTTGCCTGGTTCAAACTGCCCAACGTTACGATTCTGTCGCTCGCGGATTTGCTCGCGACAGAAATAGTGGGTTGGGGCAGATTTGAACTGCTCAATAGACTGACACAAACCGCGTGTCAGTCTATTGTAAATCGCAAAACCTCGTCCCTCGGTTTTGCTCACTGCCGACTTCCTGTTCAGCTCTCGGGTCCTGCTCGGCGACAAACCGCGTCGCCTGCGCGGGCTTTCCGAACACTGGTGAAGGCAGCCTCGCAACCCATCTGAGATCACACGGCGTGACTCACGCGTTCCCCAGGCATGGTGTAAGCAATCATGCCAACTGTACAAGAAGCCGTCACGGCGTACCTAGCGGAACGAGAAGCAGAGCTGTCAGACTCCTCGATCCAAAACCATCGATACCAACTCAAACGGTGGCGCGAGTGGTGTGGGGGTGCCGGCGAACTCTCCCATATCGGTGAGGTCAAGCCACTCGATCTATCCCGTTTCCGCCGCCACCGATCGCTGAGAGCGTCAATTGGAACACCCCTCCTGCGGCCCTCAGAAATAAAACCATGTTTTAGAGCGTGAGGCGATCGGCTCGATGGGCATTTTGATGCTTGATCTTGAGACTTCGCAGCTTGGCAACTCTCTGGATCTTTGTCGTGGGGACAACTATCTGAAATTATGCATGGCCTGCTCCAATTGTATATTATTTTACGAACTGTTGTGGATGATATTCGTCCGTAAGATGTTGTGAGTAATGGTTCCCGTCCGAACTCATCAGTTACATCGCACCTATTATTTTGAATGAAGTCAGACAGAATCTCTGCGGTAGAATCAGTAATTGAGACGTGCCCTTCACTTTTTTCCGCATTCTTGAGCCGGGTATCCGTATCTGGCCGATGATTAAATTCAAGATATGGCTCATTGTGATCTAGGTTGCAGTCTACAAGATCTAGAGATCTAATACAACCAGTCCGTCTTCCTGTTCGCGCGAGCAGTATCCAGACTACGTGGTGAAGAGATCCATACCTAAATTTCTGTAGGTGGGATAGAATTTGTCGAACACGATCAGGATTAACATCAATATCTCGGACCCCATCCCCATCAGCCAATTTTGGGATTGAGATTTTCTCACCCAAACCTTGCTTGACCGCTTCAATTGATTCAAGATATTCAATGAAGTGACGGAGGAGGTAGAGGTCATCAACCATCGTTTTTGCAGATAATTCGTCCACCTTATCACTAGATTCATAACGCCTCCACGCTGCCCAGTCGTCGAGTATGCGTCCATCAAGATCATTCAGATCAGTGATCCCATTGGCTGAGAGATAACCGGTAAACAAACTCAACCGTTTCTTATATCGCTTGAGCGTCTGTTCTGTTACCCCGGGTCTTCTTTTGTTCAGATACCGTTTTAATCCGATCTCGGGATTACACGATTTAAGACTAGAACCAAATTCCTGCTCCAAGAAGTCTCTTAGATCTTGGTTCCTATTATTCATGCTCTGCCTCCAATATATTGGCTGCTAAATGATTTTTTGATAGATGGTTCTCGCTGTTTGGTATTTTTTCTAGTACCATGCACAAACTATAACGACTCGTATGTGCCTGTAATTATCTCATAATTGACATTTAGGCATTGGATATAAAACCTTCACAGAACCTGATTAGTCAAAAGTAAGGTATTTAAAGAATGCTTGAAATTATTCTTTCTAGACACTAAATGGATGGTAGTAGTCGTTCAGAACGGATTGAGCCAAGACGATACAATCTTTCCAGTATGCAGCTCTCACTGCTATTCGGCGAAGATATTCGAACACGGCGAGAAGCGAATCTAGAATCTGAAATTGAAGAAACAGCTAAAGAAGTCCACTCACGTTTAGAGTATCTCTTTGAAGATGTTGCACTCTTTTATTCTGGAGGCTTTTTAGGACAAGATTCAGATACAGCGCGTTGGGAGTTAATTGAAAATATAACGCGAAATGATCCCTTGTACGATATGCCTTCAATGGTCAATGGAGCCATGCCGAAGACCCTCAGTTACATGGACTTGGCGATTAATTTTGGGCATCTCTGTCGTCTGTTATACTCAGACGCACCCGAATATGATGAAGAAAAAATTGCAATGGGGTTTTTAATTGGCTTGACAGGGGGATGGATGAAAGACGACCCAGAAACATCGAGTTCTCAACAAAAAACCACTCAGTCAATAACTACTGATGATACAAAAATAAAGTACTTCAAAATGCCATCTAACGAGACTTTCCAAGATTTAAGAAGTCTACTGTCAGATGCAAACAACAGTGTACAAGAGCGTAGCTTGGAAATCCCTGAACAAAAGGAACTACGTGTTGAAATAGAGAAATCCAAATTGACACTAACTCCATCACTCTTCAGTCATGCGGAGAATAAGTTCTTGCAGTCGCCTTATAATGGGGTCAGGGAGATTGTTCCGAATTTGGTAGCTAATCTGGAGTCAAACAAAGATTTAAAAAAGGCAGAAACAGTAGCAGAGCAAATTGAGAAGGATATAAACGAGCTATTCGATCTAAGTTGGAGGGGAGGACTAGGTATCGATATTTTCTCAGCTGTCGGATCGGAACAGACTACGGAGGTAGCAGATGATATATGTCTCATAACGGGATCAAAAGATCAGCAGACGAGAAAATTGATCAATGATTTAGCTGGACGATCTACACCTTGGACTAAAAGACCTCTAATTAAAGATGGGAAAAAAGAAATCGAGCTAACTGTCTACGGCAGTTTTATTTATCAATTGATGCCGTCAGAACAGGACGATCTGCACCTTACGCAACCTTCTAGCAAAACTGTGTTTGACTCATGTCATAATGCTATTTTGAATAAAAGCGAAAGCAAAACAACCAAAAAAATCTACGAAATAGCAACTGAATTGTATATAAACAAAGGAGACTAAATGGAGCAAGAGGCTCTAAAGGTTCTCTCAGCAGCGTACTACGACCACAAGAACCTAATTGATCATCAGATAGACTCGTACAATTTATTTATTGACCGAGAGCTACAGGATGCAGTTGATACAGTAGGACAATTTGATGCGCATATTAACGAAGAAACTGACCAAGAGCGAGATATAATAAATCTAGGAGTAATCAGTACGAGAAATCCTGAAGTGCGAGAAGCAGATGGCACAATTAGGACCCTATATCCGCAGGAAGCACGGCTCAGAAATTTATCTTACTCTGCACCGCTGTATCTTAATTTACAAATTATTTCTAATGCCGGCACTGATCAAGAGAAGGTCTTCAAAGATGGAGAAGTACGGATTGGTGAGATACCGGTCATGGTTGGATCTGACTTGTGTAATCTAACTGGATTATCAAATCAGGAGCAGATAAAATACGGAGAGGACCCTCAGGACCTGGGCGGATATTTTATAATAAGAGGTCATGAGCGTGTTTTGACAGCAACAGAAGATCTTGTATCCAACCGAATACTAACTGAGGTGCAAAATCAATCTGGAAAGCAGATACAAATTGCTAAAGCCTACTCAGAAAGATCAGGGAACCGATATTTGACTACCATTAAAAGTGACTCACAAGGCATTTTACGTGTTTCTTTCCCCGGGATTTCTGGTTATGTGGACTTTGTGACCGTGATGTATGCATTAGGCGAACAGACTGATAAAGACATAATTGACCATTTTCCGAATGACCCTAAAATAATAACCCAATTGCTTAGATCGATTGAAGAATGTACGGACGACAATCAAAAAGAGGCCTTGAATAAAATTGGAAATAAGTTGGCACCTGGCCGGGATATTGACTATCGCCTTGATCAATGCAAGTACGTCCTGAATCAGTATCTTCTCCCCCACCTCAACGATAATCGATCGAAATTAGACTACTTATCTCGTATGGCGTTTGCTTGTCTAGACGTTAGCCAAAATCAACGATCAGTTGATGATAAAGATCACTATAAAAATAAGCGACTAAGACTTGCTGGTAACCTTATATATGATCTATTCAGATCGGTGTTGAAGCGACTAGGACGTGACATCCAATACTATCTTAAAAAGGCGTCTACACGTAATCGAAGACGCTCATTAAACACTATAGTTAGGCCGGATCTGTTTACAAAACGCATTGAAACTGCATTTTTGACTGGAAATTGGGTTGGTGACCGATCGGGAGTGACACAATACGTAGATCGGACAAATTACGTTAGTACCGTCTCTCAGATTCGGCAAATAAAGAGTCCACTTTCGCGTAGCCAACCTCATTTTAAAGCCAGGGCTTTACATGCGACGAATTGGGGACGTATTTGCCCTTCGGAGACACCGGAAGGCCCAAACTGTGGGTTGGTTAATTATCTTGCTCAAGGAGTTGATGTGACACATCAAGATGCCGATGAAGACAAAATCAAACATATGATTAACCAAATGTGAGGCTATTCACATTGAATTCAATTGATTATTCTACTAACAAATAGATCCACAACAGAGTCATTCCTAATGGTTGCACCGTCCGTTAGAATTATCTAATGTCAGTGATTATGTACACAGATATTGACAAGTAAATCGATCACTCTGAATGCAGTGTCAGTTATTCATGTTCCGAAACAAGATGATATAAGTCACATCTGTACACTAGATACCTCTGACTTAGATGTCAAGGAAAACGATGATATTAAAACATTATCCGAAGGTGTAGTATCTGACATCATTGAAGACAGGCGTTATGGTGATGCCCGCACTTCGCCTAACTACGGTTCATCAAAGAGTGCTAGAATACAACAGATTAGCACAAATCTAGACACTGATTCGAAGAAAGTTATTGAGTGTATCAAACGGATCTCTGAAGCACAAGAGATGGCTGCTGATTCTAAGGTAATAGCGAGGATGTATAAACAACAAAGTCAGTCTCGTGGTGATGCACTTGTTGTTGTCTCATACCAATATAAACATAATAACTGCGCTGCAGTGCTCAAGATACCATATAAGAAGGAAGTATATCAGACTGGAGATAATAATATCACTCAAGCTCAAAGGATTATTGAAAAAAGTGTCGATAAAAGTTTGATATACCCATCAATTGAACCAAGTAGCGGGAAAGTAGACAAGAAATGCATAAAATGCTACCAAACTAATGAGTCTGCATATTGGCAAGATTTTGCAGGATTAAAACCTAGTTTTACAGCTGATGAACAGTTGTTCGAAGAGGTAGCTAGTGGAGAAGAACCATTTATTTCATGTAAAGAGATTAGGGACTTACAAGACAGAAGAGACGAAATCGATTCAGATCTACTGGATGGAAAAATAAACGTTTCTATTGGTGAGTTTGAGTTCAGGACAAAGCTGAGGAATATAATCGATCCTGAACAATTCTCTATCGAAGACAATCTAGATTCAACCAAAGTAGTTCTAAAAGGTCAAGATGTGAAAGTTGTAACAAAACAAGGACAAAATGAACTATCTATCTTTGTCAAGGATCAGTAGTTTCTAATGACAAGGGTTGAAACCGGTTGCAAATCGCTTATCGGATTCTTAGACGATATCTTCTCGCTCTCTAACAAAAATGGGTGGAAGCTACAAGAAGGTCATAATTACATTAACATAACTATTGAACTTAATAAGTCAAATTTCAGTCACTATGATGTCGTGAGTTTTATAAAGGGAGTGGTATCCAATAGCCAATATATTCATAGTCGAATGTCTATTAATCTTCGATATGAGTCTGTAAAAAAAGAGATTGTACGGGTTGGCCAACAAACTGACAAAAGTAAAGAATGGGACGAATTGGTCGACTTGCTAGCCGACAATGGCAATAGTGATCTTGTTGATGGGTTGTTAACTTATGAGAACGAGATACGTAGTAAAAAAACTATAGCAGAACCAACGAATGGCTTAATTTCACTACTGATCCAAGATGAGTTACAGATACAAATTAAACTACAGATATCAAAACAAAAAGTTGGAGAGAAATTAATACAGAATACAGAAAAAAATAGTACAGAACATAGAGATTACAAACCCCAATTTTGGAAGTCACTTGACAACTTAGAAGAGGTGATTAAAGAAGACGGACTAGAAGATTATTTAGCTGAATTTTCTTCAAAAAAACAACCCGTATTATATTTATGGGAGCTACCTTCTGATCTTGATTCATCAAATCTTTATCCGATATTTTCAGCCAGTGACAGGGGTGAATTAAATCATGAAGGATTAGATCGATATAAATATAAAATGGAGATGATAGTTGCACTTTCAGCTTTTGATGAGAATAGTGGTTCTGTTCACCCTTCTATTTTTGCATCAATTTCTGATCAATCTGCCTTTGTAATTCCGTTTGTGCATACACTCTTCTCTCTTTTATCAGAGCGCGTAGAGTCTGTTGAAGTACGTGATGTAAATACATATAAATATATAATTACTGGATCATCAGGGAAAATTACTGAGGAAATATATTTAAATCAATATATTAGCTCTAATGACAGTATCTGTAAGCTCAAAGAACTATATGATGAAGTTTCAGTGCATGAGGACCAAGAGATATTTATCAAAATTTGGCGACGTAGCATAATCTACCATTGCGAGGATTTCAGTAAACTGGATTCAAAAGTGGACCGAATTATAGATAGATATCATATATTTGAGGAAGAACTCGTTGAATCCAAACTGAATGACCTCAGTAATGCAATTCGTGATGTACACACATTCATGACTGAGACTGTCAATCAAGTCACAACAACATCGGCTAATCTTTCAAACGAGTTACAGCGTCTTACATTGACTGTAGCAATCGGACTACTTGTCAATATTTTTTTTGATTTTGAACCAAGAGTCAATGACTACTTCGATAACAATCTCATATGTTCTTGTTATTATAATTATTTTAGTCTACCTACCAATTGTTGAAGAACGGGTCCAAGAATTGAACACACTCCGGAGATATACGACAAAAGATTTCAATACATATCGATCGATCGTCAGTAAGTACGCAAAAAAGGCGCTTGACATCTCGGATTTGAATGAAAGACGAGTTGATTATAATAAACATGTGTATGGTCGAGTTTGTGATGCACAGCGCCGTCTGCGACGGGTTTTTGGCATATTAATTTTTTCCGGGTTGGTTCTATCAGCTTCATCCGCCTACATAATATCTGAAAATGCTAGTTCAATCACACATATAGATATTGCACTCCTATTATCTGGGCAAGTATTTTTGCTAATTCTATATGGGGTAATCACGGGGGATATGAGATCAAATCCTACCAAAAGGCTGTATTTTACTTTTGAGCCTCCTAAGTTTGGAGAGAGAAATGAAGTCGAAGACGATACAGACAGAGCTGGTAGCGAAGTTGATTGCGAAGATAGTAAAACAAGATTCTTGTCGTGCTTGACACCGCTTAGACTTTTGACGTTATCAACGGTCTTCGCTTTTGTATTCTTTCTCGTTTCGATGTATTGGCTTTTGTGAAAATTTTCATCGAAATATAAATTAGATCAGAATCGACTTGTTGAGTACTACACTCTCTGTAAAGTCCAAAAGAGACAAGCCATTCAAATATTCTGTAAATAACGTCTACGTTGTTCCATTTTTTCTCGCTTATTTCTCCGATCGTAGTGTTTATCCAAAATCGGCTGAGTAACATTGGCTCGGCCACTAACCACTTCCGTGGGAACGTCGCTATTCAAATGGTGAGTTATACCTCCCCGTCGAATTGCATGAGGGCTTACACTAGAAGGGCATTTATATGCCGCATCGGACACAATTGCATCGCAATCTAAATCTTCGAAGCCGTGAGGACATTCGCCTGTAAAAACGCAAGGTTGAGTATATTTGTACACTTCTCTCCTGATTGTTGATTTAGCTGCTCTACCTTGTTGCGTAGATATGAGTGGTTCGCGCCCATGTCGGTCTAATTTGTTTGGTCGTTGAACGCTGATCCAATCGTCTAGTATCTCGCAGACATCGCCAGAGAGTGCAATTAGTCGTTCTCCCTTGTTTTTATTCTTGAGCGGTGTCTCTGTGTCGGGTCTATGTACAATTTTAAGGTATTGGTCTTCAGAAAAATAGTCTTCAATGTCCAGTGAATGGATTGCACCTGTTCGCATCATTGTGTGCCACATCAACGTTATCAAAACATGTGGTCGTGATGCGTACTCATACTTGTATAGGTAATCTAATAACTGGGTTGCGTCATCTGTGTCCAATATTACGTCTCGAACATTTTCACTGTCAGCGAGGGAGGGTGACTGAACCTTCGTAAATAGATCAGTTTGGACCGCATCGATAGTACCGAGCCACCGAACAAACACCCGAATTGTGTCCATCTGTGTTTTTTCTGATGCGGGCGAAAGTGATCCGTCGTTGCGCCGCCAGATCCGATATTCTTGTAGTAATCGACCAGTGAGATCATTCAAGTTGTCTATGGTTTTGATACCACACCAATGAATAAATTGGTTAAGCCGGTATTCGTGAGATTTTATGGTAGCTGGAGTGACCTCACTTTGTCTATCTGTCAGATATAATTCAACAGCGGTTTCTGGATCGATTGGTTCAAGCGTCATTGTTTTAGACCAATCGCGTGAGAGTAGCCAATTTTAACCCCTGGATATCAAGCAGTAGATGCCTGAAAGGACAGTCCGTTCTTTCGAATCACGAACGCCCGTCACGCCCGTTTTCATACGGTCAGAATCGACTCGTCGAAACGGCGCAGGCTCGAATTAGGGAGGGGCGAACGAGGTGAGTTGCTGAAGTTCAAAACCCGTTGGGCCGGGTTATGATCAAACTG
>LFFM01000272.1_pt1 | contig 34943 bp, 20 predicted proteins | sample 643131 | NCBI WGS metagenome assembly LFFM01 (sample SAMN03777445, study PRJNA286221) | soda lake metagenome | biome: soda lake; feature: Kulunda steppe; material: water; isolation source: sample Tc-Br brine of Tanatar trona crystallizer | place: Russia: Kulunda steppe | collected 2011-07
ACCTCGGGTTCGTCGACCAATTCGGTCCGCCCCAGAAGGACGAATCGAAGCGGCAGATGTTGCGCCAATTCAATGATCGACGTCGCCGTCACGCCCTTGGCGCCGCCGGAGACGACGAGGACGTCGCCTTCGGTGAGCGCTTCGGAAGTGCGGTCGGTGTCGACGGCTTCGTCAAACGCTGCCGGCGTGATGCGCCGGCCGTCGGATGAGAGCCCGACTTCCAGCTGAGGGCCACCGTACAACAGTTCATCGACAATGGCCGTCGCCTGTTGTTCGGCGCTGAGTCCGTCGGCATCGAGGTCGATGCTCTTGACCGATGACTCCGGCCATTCGGCGGCCGCCGTCTTGGCCAGAGCGCCGACGCCGGAGAGCCAGGCGCGCTCGACGGAGCCGCCGGCGCTTCGAAACTGACCGCCCGTATTCTGGACGGTGACAAAGAAGCGCGGCGGGTTGCCGTCGTCGGCGACGAGATCGCGGGCGCCGAGGATGATTTTGCGATTGATCGCCGCCGCGTCGTCGAGGTTGTCGACGTCGCGAAGACCGTCGAGATAGATGACGCCTTCCGCATCATCCGGTGCTTCTTCGACGGCGACGGCGTTGAGACCGCGTCCATTGAGTTCGTCGGCCACCGCCGAGGCGACGGCGTCGTCTTGCGACACGGCGTAGAGGGTCTCCAGCTTTCGGATTCCGGGCATCGCCCAGCCACAGGCCGGAGCGTCGACGGGGCGCACATTGTAGCGCGCTATGCCATCAGTACCTTGGTCGTCCTCCGAGTCGTCGTCGGAGCCCTTGTCCTGGTCTTTATCACTCGACGAGGAGTTCGAGCGCGGCTCCCGTCCGCCGATAAGGCCTTCGAGATAACCGGCGATTTCGTCGAGACTATCCAGTTCGGCCAATTCGTTGGCCTCGACTTCCGGAAGCTCCGGGAAGCGCTCCTCCATCTCGGACATGATCTCGACCTGTTTGATGGAATCGACGCCCAGATCGGCCTCAAGTTCCATCTCCGGCTCCAGCATCTCGCCGGGATAGCCGGTTTTTTCGGCGACCACCTCCATCAGCACCGACGCCAGATCCGGGACGTCGACACCGGAAGTCGCCTCCGCTGTCGAAGCGGTTGCATTCTCCGTAGACGGCGCCGATGTCGCGCCACCGGAACCGGAACCGCCGAGCAGTCCCTGCAGATAGTCCGCAATGGCGGTGAGGCTTGTGAGATCCGCCAATTCGCTGGCTTCGACCTCCGGAAGCTCCGGAATTTCCTCTTCCATCTCGGACATAATTTCGACCTGTTTGATGGAATCGACGCCGAGGTCGGCCTCCAATTCCATCTCCGGCTCCAGCATCTCCGGCGGATATCCGGTCTTGTCGGCCACGGTCGCCAAGAGCAGATCCAAGACATCGACCTCGTCGCCTCCGCTCTGAGGGGCGCTATCGGTGGTCGGCGTCTGAGGCTCCGGCGCTGACGTCGACGGCGACGTCGTCGGGGCTTCGGAAGCCGGCGCCGGTGTCGACGACGCCGATGCGCCGTTGGCACCTGTCACAGCGCCATTGGTCGTCGTCTGCGAGCCACGGCCGGGCACAGTGCCGTAGGCGTTATTGTCGTGGCCCGGCGACCCGTAGGCGTTGCGTCCACCACGGGCGGAAGCCGCCGACGGAGTTTGTGTCTGCCCCTGTGACGACTGAGCGAGTCCGGCCGGAACATCGAGACCGCCATTGGGCACTCGTCCATTGGTCTCTGCCGGCGACGAGGTTTGATTGCCTTGCCGACCGTTATTTCCGATCTGGCCATTGGTTCCGTTCGCTCCACTTCGAGACGTGGTCTGCGATCTGGAGTTTTGAGACTCGGCAGTTGCATTGCTTCGCGAACCGGTGTCGACGGGCTGGCCGCTGACGATCTGGCCCAGGGCCTGGAACGACGAATCCATGGTATCGAGAAACGCCCGATGAGCCTCGGCAGTCGTCTCCTGGAAGGTGCGATGAGCTTCGGCGGTCTGGCGCTGCTGTTCGCGAAACGCATCGACCCACGACGGGCTGCCCTCGCCGGCGGTTTGCTGCCAGGGCTGCGTGCCGGCCTGCTGTGGCGATCGGCCGTTGGCGCCGTTCGGAGCGGACTGCCGTGCAGAGCCATTGGTTGTATTCGCCGGCTCGGAAGTGGCCCGGGAAGGCGTCGGATTGGTGCTGTCGTTACTGCTCATGGTCGTCGATCCCTTCGATGTCGTAGATGAAGGTGATGGGTCTGGCTGCTGATTCTGTGAGGGCGTTGGCGACTGCTCGGCGCCGATTTTCGCCGCGAGGTCATCGGGAAGCGCCGGGCGCTCATCGGGTTCGGGCCGCGGATCATCGGCCGGATAGGGTTTGCCGTAGTTGGTTCCACTGATGGAGACCGTAAATCCGGCGTCGTCGCCCTGTCGCGGATCGTCAATCTCTTCGTAATCGCTCCACAGCGGGTCGAAGTCGAGGTCGACACCGTGCACGGCGAGAACACCGATGGCCTCAAAGATCGATGCGATCCCCGATTTGCCGCGGCGGTCGGTATTGATGCGGTGGTGGGGGCGGTCGTCGAGGGACTTGCCGACCATCTTGGTCAGCGTGCTGCGCGGCCCGACTTCGACGAAGGTTCGGATCCCGTCGTCGTGCATCTTGCGGACCTGGTCGACGAAGCGAACCGGATTCGCCAGTTGCTCACCCAGCAGGCTGCGCATGGCGTCTTCGTCGTCGGGATAGGTTTCAGCAGTGGTATTGGCGTAGACCGGGAATTTGGCGTCGCCGAACTTCACGCCGCTCAAAAACTCGGTAAATGGCACGGCGCTGTCGCTGACCAGCGAGGAATGAAAGGCCGTCGACACCGGAAGTCGAGTGTAGGCGATATCTTCGGTGTCGAGTTTCTCTTCGACGTCATCGATGGCATCCGTCGCCCCGGAGAGCACGCATTGGCTGGGCGTATTGTGATTGGCGACGACGACGTCGATGCCCCAGTTGTCGAGGTGCTCCTCGAGTTCGTCTTTGCCGGCGCGGACGGCGGTCATTGAGCCCGGCGTGTCGGAGGCGTCGGCCATCAACTCACCGCGCTTTCTCGACACCTGGAGCATCGACTCTTCATCGAGGACCCCGGCGGCACAGAGGGCGGTGACCTCCCCGTAGCTGTGTCCGGCGGCGCCGACGGCATCGAGGCCCATCTCCTCCAGAAGGCGAAGCGCACTGAGGCTCGTCGCTCCCAGCGCCGGCTGCGCCCACTCGGTGGCCGTCAGCCGATCGCTTTGCGCGTCGCGAGCTTCGTCGTCGAAGACCGGATGGGGATAGACGACTTCGTCGAGGCGAAGGGAATCGTCGAATTCGATATCGGCACTTCGATCCCAGACCTCGCGGGCGACATCGAAATGCATCGCCCACCGAGCTCCCATATTGAGGTACTGGCTGCCCTGTCCGGGAAATAGCAGCCCGATATCGCCGGACTCGGCGCCGACGGCGTAGTGGATGCCGTTGGGCGTCTCGAAGTCGGTATCCGGCGACGATTCGATGGTTCCCGCTGCCTGCTCGAATTTCTTGTGGAGGTCCTCTTCGTCGGTGGCGACCACCGAGAGTCGAGCCGGCTCGTCGACATCAAATTGCTGTTGCGTCGTCTGGGCCAGCCAGGACAACATGCCCTCTTCATCGAGTTCATCGGCCCACTTCCGGCAGGACTCGACGATCTCCGCTGGATCGTCGGCCGACAGCAACACCAATTCGGAGTCCAGGTCGCGGCGCCGTGCGGCCTCGGTGCCCTCGCCGTTGTACTCCTCGAGCGTGACGTGGAAATTGGTGCCACCGAACCCGAAGGCACTGACGGCGTTGCGCCGCGGGTGGTCGGAGGGGCGGATCCAGGGACGGGGCTCGGTATTGACGTAAAAAGGGCTCTCGTCGAGTCCCAGATCGAGGTTGGGCGCATCGACTTTGATCGTCGGCGGCAGCACTCGGTGATTGAGCGACATCACCGTCTTAAAGAGTCCAGCGGCGCCGGCGGCGGCCTTGGCGTGGCCGATCTGCGATTTGACCGATCCCAGGGCACACCACTGATCTTCGACGGTCTCTCCGTCGCCGAAAATCGTCTTGAGTCCGCGCATCTCGGCGGCGTCTCCGGCCGGCGTCGCCGTGCCGTGAGCTTCGACCATTTCGACGGTCTCCGGATCGTAGCCCGCGTCTTCGTAGGCTCGCTCCAGCGCCAGCGACTGCCCCTCGGGGCGCGGCGCGTAAATGCTCTTGGCGCGGCCGTCCGACGACGAGCCGATGCCGCGGACGACGGCGTAGATATCGTCATCGTCGGCTTCGGCGTCTTCCAGGCGCTTGAGGGCGAACATGCCCAGGCCCTCGGCCATCATCGTTCCGTCGGCGTGCGACGAAAACGGCCGGCAGTCGCCGCTCTTCGACAGCGCCCCGGTCTGCGAAAAGCACATGTACATCAGTATGTCGTTTAGGGCGTCGACACCGCCGGTAATCATCATGTCGGCCTGGCCCAGATTGAGCTGATTGACGCCCATCTCCAGGGCCGCCAGAGAGCTGGCACAGGCGGCATCGACCACGCAGTTTGTGCCGCCCAAGTCGAAGCGGTTGGCGATGCGACCGGAGACCACATTTCCGAGAAGGCCGGGGAAGGTATTTTCCTGCCACGGCACATACATATCGGTGATTTTCTCGGAGACCTGGTCGACCTCTTCTTTGCTCAGCCCGCTTCGGCGCATGCCCTCTTCCCAGACCGGCTGCTGGAGTCGGCCCGCCATGTGAAGACACAGCTCGGTGGTCGACGCCACGCCGAGGACGACCCCGATGCGGCTGGAGTCAACCTCCTCGAAGGGAGCGTCGTAGGCGTCTTCCAGAAGCTGGCGGGCGACAATCATCGCCAGCAGCTGTCCGGTATCGGTGGCCGCCAGAATGTTGGGCGGAACCCCGTAGTCCATCGGCGCAAAGTCGACTTCGTCGAGAAATGCACCGCGCCGGGCGTAGGTCTTGTCTTCGGCGCCCACATCCGGGTCGTGATAATCGTCCAACAGCCAGTGGCTGGGCGGGACCTCGTCGATCAGATCTTTTCCGGCCAGAATGTCGCCCCAAAATCCGCGGCTGTCGAGAGACCCCGGAAATAGCGCACTGACGCCGACGATGGCGATCGGTTGTTCATTGGACATGGGTATATTCCTCAGTACTCAATCAGATTGACATCGCGTCGGATGCCGACGCCATTCAGTGGGATTGGACACAGAATACAGTGTGGTGGTCACTGGAGTGGTCGAGGCTCAAATGAGAAGGCCCTCGCCGGAAGGTGAACGCCGTAACTTCGAAGTTGCTGGGCGCGACTGATCTGGGCGGCTCCCTCCAGAAGGTTCAGCGCCATTTGGACGACGCCTCGCCGGGCCGGGTCCTCCAGAAAAGTGCCCTCGACCCAGTCGTTGAACGCACCCATCGCCGGACCACACCACAACTGGTAGTCCAGTCGGCGATCGCTGTTGCCGTCGATGGGCCACCGGCTCGACTTGCCGAGGTACCACCGAAAGACGAGTGCCATTTTGTGGCGCGGATTATCTCTGGCTTTCTCGACTTCCTCGGGGTCCTGGTGCTGCCAGAAATCGCGCGTCTGCTCCCAGATATCGTCAATACTGGTGCGAAAGACCTGCTTTTCGAGCTGCTGTCGCTTGTCGTCGGGAATGGCGTCCAGCGAGTCGAAATCGCCGTACAGCTTGCCCAGAAGATTGGCCCGCGAGGCGAACATCGTGCCTCGCGACAGGACCTGAACTTCGGCGCCGATCTCGAACATATCGGCCGACGGCGCCGTGGCCACATCGGTGGTGTCGGCGTCGGCGAGCATGGTCTTGGCCTCCGGAACCACATCGGCCTCCCGGCTGCACTGGTTGATGGAACCGGTCAACACGTAGGATGCGCCCAGTGAAAAGGCGCTGGCCACAGCCCCGGGCGTTCCGATGCCGCCGGCGGCGCCGATGCGAATGTCGCGATCGTAGTTGTGCTGTGCCGAGATCTTGTCGGCGAGATTGCTCAGTGTCGGCATCAGCGCCGCCAGCGTGCGGCCATCGGTATGGCCGCCGGAATCGGCTTCGGCAGTGATATCTTCGGCGACGGGAACTTCGCGAGCCAGCCGCGCCTCCTCTTCGGACAATTCACCGCGCTGTACCAGCTTGTCGAGTATCGACGCCGGCGCCGGCTCCATAAACCTGCGCGCCACTTCGGTACGCGAAACCTTGGCGACCACATTGTTTCGCCGCTGCACCCGGCCCTGCTCGTCGCGCGCCAGACCGCTTGCCGCGTATTTTACCAGTGGCGGTGTCAGGCGCATAAATGCCGAGGCCGACACGGTGGTGACACCGCGCTCTAAAAAGAGGTCGACCACCTGCTGTTCGACCTGCGGTTCGTTCGGCGAGTGAATCAGATTGGCGCCCCAGGGAAGGTGTTGGCCGCCGATGGCGCCGTCGATGATCTCGAGGTCGCGCTCGACGCGCTTTGGCGACAGACCGGCGGTTCCCAGAAACGACAACATCCCGGCGCGGGCCATGGCAATGACCATCTCCGCACTGGCGATGCCGCGGGCCATGGCACCGGCGACATAGGGAAACCGAACTCCGTGAGCCTCACAAAACGCGCGATTCCCGAGCCACTCTGGATATAGCGGAGGCAATGTCGCCATCCAAAGATACTCGGACTCTCCTGGCGAAAATTGGCCGGCCGTCGGCTGACCGCCGCTGGCAATACCCAGGTGTCCGCTCTGGGGGTGAGCCACGATATGGACAGCCTCCCGGACCCGACGAGCCCGTTCATTCAGTTGCTGCCCACCGAATACCGGTGCCGTATTCGCCGGAGTCCATACTCCGAGCGGCCTCAATTCGCCGCGGGTCAAGTTCGTCGTCGTTTCGGACATGTCATTATCCAGCGGGAGCCTAAAAATAGCGGGTGGATCGTCGCAATCAGGCCACAGACGGTGAGCGGAATACTTCCCGCAATATCTGAGTGACCACTTACAACTGTGCCCGACTGTTATCCGATTGCAGCGATACTGACAACAGGCAAAAGAGGATTAATTCACCCCCAAGATCACTGAGTATTCATTCACTTTTTCATCCTTATTATAGACCGCTTCCATCACAGCCAGATCAGGCCTTGTCTTTCACGAGAATTTGGAGCGCTGAAAGAAGCCACTTTCTTGTGCAAACTCATGCCGTCAGGCCGGCGATCTCTGGAGATCATAACCGATCTGGAGACAAGACCACGGAACGCTGTGCCAAGTTGTCACAAGTTCCCCTCCCGGCTCCCCATTGCCAAATTCTCAGCCATCGAAACTAACTCTTCGGCGAGCCCGCGGTTGGCAGATGCTCAGCCACCATCACTTCCGCCGCGTCCAAGTTACTCCGATTTTTCGAGACCACCGCTGCCCCTCCAATGACAGGGCCAAACGGCAGAAGTCAGCCCCCCCCAACAGGACTCGTGTTGCCGATTCAATGCCCGCCTCCCCCCCGGCGGCGGCAGAACGTTAGACGTTAAGCCAAGTAACAGACCGGTATTTCCCCCTGAACTCGAGTGCGCTGGCATGACCCTTGCTCAATTTCATGGGTGAATCCGGCGAAGAGTGGCCCCGCCACAGGCATTGCGAATTGCAAGTGACGGAGCCGTTCGATAACGTCGAGCGACCTACTGAAATGAATCCACAGCACTCCGACGACGATTCGACATCGGCCGACAGGGCCTGGACGAATATGAATGAACTCGCCAACAAATTGCGACGCGTCACCCGTCACGGGGTCGGCATCGCAGCCACCGGGCTTTTTCACCTGACGGCTGTCTCACTGGTTACAGTGGCGACACTCCTTCCATTTCTGGGAGATGGTCGGCTCGAGTTATTTGTGCAGTTCATGGCAAACCCACAATTCGCCCACAGTGCCGCTCCGTCGATTGGACTTCATATTCTGGTCGCCGCCGTATTGTGGGCCATCGCCTATGGTGGCTGGCATCAAGTTCGACGCCACCGCTCACCGCGCCGAACCTTCAAGGCTACGGCGGGAACGGCGATCGTGGAGACCCTGATTGTATTCCCGATCATCCTTCTGTTGATTTTGGGAATGGCACAACTGGCGATCAATACGACCGCCGGCGTGCTAAGCCACCTGGCGGCCTATCAATCGGCGCGAGCAGTCTGGGTGTGGAATCCCGAAATCGGCCGTTCGGCGACCGTCGACCAGGACTACGTCGAAGAGATGGCCCGAATTCAAGGCGCCGCCGTGATGACGCCCGTCGCCTTTAGTTACGGCACGGACGGTTCGTCGTCGGAGGAATTCAAGAATATGCGAGGCGCCCTGGTGGGCTCCCAACTCGACGTCACCAGTGCTTCGGGGTCCTTTGGGCGGCAGACCGCCGACGATCTGTCATCTCTGGGCCACTCCGCATATGGCGACCTGGATATCAACTTCTTTGAGGCCCTGGACCGCACCGACTTCCCGACGCGCTCGGCGCTGAAGTTCAGTGGTGCATATTTGACGACAGACGTCGAAATCATCTTCCATACCGGCGACAGCGGATATACCGAAATCGGCGCCCGAATGACCTACGATCACTTCCAGGCGATGCCGCTGGTCCGGGGCATTTTCGCCGACCAGGCCGCTCAAGGTGAAGCCGATCGCCCGGGCTACTACGCCGAGTATACCCGCGAGTACACCCTCATCGAGCAGCCGACCCCACACCACAGTCACCCCTAGGCCATGAATCGACGGACTTCACAGTCGAAGCTCCAACACCTCCGAGCCGAGGTCATCGATCCGTCGTCTTCGCGGCTCGCCGGTGACGAGCGCGGGGCGGTGCTGTTGCTGAGTCTGGCGGGCATCATCATTACGTTGATGTTCGCCCTGATGATCTACGACGTGGGACTGGCCACCAAAGACAAGACCGAAGTTCAGGGAGCCTCCGATTTTGCCGCCCTGACCCAATCGTCGGTCAAGGCGCGCTCCATGAATATGATCGCCTACGGCAACATCGCCAAGCGCTCGATCTGGGCCGTCCACAGTCTGTATCCAGCCCATATCCACGCCTATCGCGACTGGATCTTCGACTATCTGCCTCAATACTGCGAGTGGGACCCCGACGAGCAAGACGTCAGCGATGACGACGTATTTTACTCCGACGCCTGGCGGGTTCCGGAGGAGGCCGGAGATGACGGCGATCCACTGATGTGTGGCGAACTGGAGGACCTGCTCTTTGAATTTGAGCTCGAAACCGGCGAATACGAAATTGCCGATGAGGACTACGAAGGCGATTTCCGCACCTTTTCGGGCCGCGACGTCAGCCGTGCTGACGATTCTGCGGTAGATGATTCCTCTTCATCGCTGGAACCGATTGTTCCGGCCTCCGACGGCAGTTCCGAGTATTTTTACTACGACCTCAAAGCGCTCGACAACCACCAGCGCTACATCGCCGCCGCCACCCCCTGGTGGGCCTGGACCGAACAGTTGATGACGGGCATTCGCAACGGAGCCACCGTCTCTGCCAGCGTCCCCCCACCACCAGATATGCCGTCGGCCTCCGGCGCCTACGCCGGGCTGTATGAACACGTCAATCCCGGCGATGTCGGAACGGCGCCCAACGAGGCCGACCAGTTGCCGGTATCGCCGCCGCGCAATATCTCGCAGGGGCGAATGCGCGATCACATCGAAGATCGACTCGCCGGCTTCGATGGATCCAATATTGACAACCTGCTGGATTCGACGACGCAATCTATCGGCGACCCATTCGTCGCCGAACACGTGGTCAACAACCTGATGATGGGAAGCTACACCGACTACGCCAACCAGAACTCCACAGAGCTATTTTACCAATGCGTCCTCGGCGACGGATGCAACACCCACCTCGCCGAGTTGGGCACCGGTGCCTTCAACGACTTCCGCTCTCAGGCTTCGGATTCCAGCTTTCGCAACGAGGGGCTCAACTACAGCGAGCAGGCCTTCGCCGATGCCGGCGACCCGGCGGCCGCCGAACCCTGGTCGATTCAGAGCGCAGCGTCGATGCAGGACTGGACGGAGCGCTCGACGAATATCGTCTTTACCTACATGCACGATGAGCTCGAGCGGCGCGGCGGTGGAAGTCAGGACAAATTCGACTTCTTTGGCGCCGAAGACGATATCAGTCAGGTCCATGGCGGCCTCATCTCATCGGAACGGCGCATCCACGAAGCCATGGGCTACTGGGGCATGGCCCGCAGTGAATTGACCTTCGCCGACACCACCGTCGACCAACCCGATCTGTGGCATCCGGCGTGGACGGCCCGGCTTCGGCCGGTGACCCTGCCGGAAGATTCCGACATTGATATGGGTCCGATGTTCACAGACGTCTTCCACACCGTAGAGGCCATCGGATCGATGGGTATGGATATGACGGAGTTCCACAGCATGGCCGGCAGCGGCGCCGGCGACAGCTACGACTTCTCTCGCGACTTCGCACGGCTGCAGTGGATGCTGCGCTCGATGGATACCGACACCTCCGAGGGACTGGGACGATGACGCAGCGGCCTCGACATACCACGGATGGCCAACCGGGCCTTACGCGGCGTTGGTGGGCGGCGCCGTGGCATCGCTTGCACGGCGACGAGTCCGGCACTTCGCTGACCGAATTCGCCATCACACTTCCCGTCTTTCTGATTGTGCTATCGGGGCTGTTGATGCTATCCGATCTGACACTCGACATGAATCAGAACGAAGCGGCCGCCTACCGGGCTACCATGAATGCCACCATCGAGGCCGAACGGCGCGACGCCCACGAAGCGGTCGCCGCCGGAGACAACCATCAGGTCAACCAATCCGACACCCCCGGATTTGTGGCCGGCGATCTATCGGAATTCCCCGAGAAGCAACCGACGGACCGCCCCGATTTTCGAACCATGTACGAAGGGATCTACAACCCGGCATCGCTGGACAACAACTTCGGCGCCACCACCTACAGCCTCGGCCAGGCCGCCGTCTCCAACGATCCGACGCGGATGCCCGCCAGCGCCGACGCCATCCAGCCCTTTGCCGACAATCCGGCCTATATCGACAGCGAATTAAGCCAGACCTTTCGACTCAGTACTGAATCCGACTTCCACGACAAACGCGGCGGTCCAACCCACCAGCGGTTGTCGGGCTCCCAGATCCTTCAGGATCGCGTCCACCGTGAACACGATCCGAGCGCTGAACTCGACCGCTCACTGGCAATCGACTTCTTTAGCATCGACGACAGCGGCCTCGAAAATATCGCCTCCGATCTGGCGGTGGCCACCGGCGCCCGCTACGGTGTTGTCTCACGAGACACCGTCACCTCTGTGGAGCACGAAAATCGATTCTTCGACGCCTCCGCCGACTTTCAGAGCTACTACAGTTCTGGAATTCCGTCGCATGTCCCCGACAACTCGGCGCAACAAGCCGAAGAACGGGCCGCGGCGACAGCCCGCTGGCGCATGGACCTCGGCGCCAGTGCGCCGCAGCGCGAATTGCCCTACTTCAACATGCTCCAGATCGACGGCCTCCAAGATCCATTGATTCCCGTGGAAGCCGAAGACGACGAAAAACCTCGCAGTGCGGACGAATTGTTCAACGGCCCACTTGGCTCGTATTAATCTCGGCCCTCATTACGGCGCAACCTTATGAGCACACCGCAACCACAATTCCCGGGTAGCGAGGGACCCGGTGGCCTCCACAGAGCACTGTGGGCGATCGCGAAGCTGGCGATGGCCGGAGCCATTATCGCCGCCATTGCCTTTGGCGTTGCCGTCATCGGTGAGCACGGCTCGTTCTCCGAGTCCCACGCCATTATCTACGACCTCGGGTTTGCGCCGGAACCGGACCAGAAGCAATTTTCCGACGCTCTCCAATCCCTGGGTCACGACGACCCACAGGTCTTTGATATCAATGGCAATACGGTCCATTTTTCCGTCGATTACCGACGGGAAAAACCGGATCGCATCGCCGAGCGCTATCAGCGTGAATTCGTCCAGCGAAATATCAACGACCGGATGTACAATTCGATGAATCCCTCGGAGGGCGAAGAATTGCTGACCGCACGTATGACCGGTCAGGTAGCCCCGGTGCGCACGAAGGACCATCGCATCGTGATGGGTGGCATGCTCACCCGCAATAAGGCGACGGACCGCCGAGAATTGATTCAGGAATTCCAGGCCGCCGACCACGAAGAAGATCTTTTTGGCGCCCATCGATGGGTCGAGATCTTTCGCGAACCCGGCGACGAATACGCCACAGTGCTCGCCACCTGGAGCAACGACGATTTCTCCTATGAGAATATGCTTCCCGGCGACGAGCATCGAGACCACTCGGTCACCAATCGCGGAGCCGATCCCGATGTTCCGGCCTGCCCGGGTTGCGTTCGCGTCAACCAATTTTCCGATCTCGAAGACCCGCGGGGATACCGTTCGAGTATCTTCGTCACCGATGCTCCTGGCGACGAGATGATCGACTTTTACCGCCGAGTGATGCTCAATCGCGGCTGGTCGATCTCCGAGATGCAAGAGAGCCACGAGCAGATCGGCGAGGCCGTCCATTTCGATGGCGACCGCGCCGACCGACTACACCTCGAGGACGACGAGCACCGGCTCGAGATATTCGCCTATGGACTCGGCGACGGCTCCGTCGCCATCCAGACTGCGTTGTGGGACCGCGCTTCCGAACCAATGCCAATCAATGACAACACCGAGACTGACCCCTTCTAATATGGATGGAGATAGGATGATGACTGCTCGATGGAATCCTCAACTACTCGCCCGCCTCAGCACCGGCTGGCTGGTGATCTTGGCGCTGCTTATCGCCACAGCCGGCTGTGGAGAGACGACTGACGACGCCGACACCCAGGCGCAGCCGCTATTCGTCGACTTCGATCGCGAATACGAGGCCCCGGAGAAGGAGTACTTCGTCTCCAGCGGCATCTCCGCGATCGATATGGACAACGAAAACCGAGTGCCTCTCGTCATTTATGACGATGTCCATAAATTCAGCGACCACGCCCTCGACCAGGTCGACATCGAAGATGATGTACTTCGATTTCCCCGACAGGGCTTCGAAGATCTCGATAACCTTCGACCTGGCGACAAGGTCATCTCCGAGCTCCGGCAGGCTGAATTCTGGCGCGTCGTCAATCGCGTCGAGATGACCGACGACGAGGTCGTCGTCTACGCCAGCGAAGCCGAATTGGACGATGTCGTCGAAATGGGCGACTTCCATCTATCAGTCCAGCCCGGCTATGCGGTGCCCGACGACTTCGACATGCTCGATCCCTATCTCAACCAAGATATCGACCACTTCCATCAGACCCTCGGTGAAGACTGCATGTGGGAGGAGGTCGAAGCCCTCGACGATGATGAAGATTGGTACGTCTCCCGCCAGGGCGACTACAGCGCCAAAGAGTCCAGTCATCACAACTGGCTCGACAGCTTTAAATACCAGGTCGACGACGAGCACGAGGATGTCTTTGATGATGCCAAAAACAGCTGCGTCTCCGAGCTGGACTGGAATGGAGGCAGTGAGCGCTCGTCGTACGAGTCGGAATTCTCCAATTACCTGAGTTCCCTCGATCCGGACCTCGATGAGGACGAATCCCATCCTGCACCGCCGACGCCGCCGTCGGTCGTCTGCTTCGATCACTACCTGTACGACGAATTGTACGAGGCCGCCGAAGACGCCTACCAGGAGAGCGACAACCCGACGACCGAGGAGCTCTGCGAGAACTTCGAAATCGGTGCCGAAGCCGAGACCCCGGACGATATCGGCGGAGCCACCGACGAGATGTCGGGATGGCTCGCCGAGGTATTTCAGGATATCCTGCTTCCGGACCTGCCCGAATTCGGTGCCGAACTCAAAGACCCGGCCTGTATGGAGCAGTGTGAAAACGAATCCGATCCCGACAGCTGCAAAGAGGATTGCCCGGCCTTCAAACGCTGTGGCGAAGCCTCCGGCGAAGACGAATACGAATACGAAGAGGACAAGCCCTGGGGCGTTGCCGAGGGTTCCGGTTCCTACGACTACGACATCGATGCCTGCTTTGGGCTCACCGATCTGTCGGTATCGTATTCACCGAGCTTCGACTTCACTCTGTCGCTGACGCCCTGGGATCCGGAAGTCGCCGTGGAGGTCGACGGTGAATTCACCTTTGACTTCGGTGCCGAACTGACGGTCACCGCCCAGCTCAACTGGGACTACATCCGAGACTTCACCTTTCCGATTCCAAATCTGGCATTCTCTCTGGGGCCACTGGACTTTGGCCTGTACGCCTTTACTGAGTTCGGGCTGGAGCTGGGCTTTGACGCCGCAGCCGCAATGCGCGTCTACTACGAGCGCGAATATTTAGCCGGCGCCAGTCTCGGTGTCCCCAGCGGCATCAGCCCACCGTCGGGACGCGACGAATATCTCGAGAAGGTCGATGATGACTTCGTCTTCGAGACCAGCGGTCAAATCGGCGCCAACTTCAACGCCTGGGCCGGTGTCGGTGTCGGGCTCTACGGCGTCAGTGCCAGCGACTTCGACGATGTGGCCGACGGGGAGGTCAATCCCGACAACCTCGGTACGCGCTATGTCGGAGTCCAACCGCTTCGCGGCGTCTTTAACGCCGAAGCGACCATCAACCCGCCGGCCTGTCCCTACGACATCGGTATCTACCTGGCGGGAGTGCTGGACTACGATCTGGACTTCGGGCTCTTCTCCTCCAGTGGCGACCGCTACATCTACGGACCCAATTACCTGTGGCGTCAGCAGGGTCAACTCAACGATGTCAGCGCCTTTAGTTTCCTCGATACCTTCTGCGGTGAGACTCCCGAGACCCCGTCCTTCGATGGCGCTCAAACCGGCTGCTCCGATGATAGCCAGTGTTCAGCCGGGGAACGCTGCATCGCCGAGACCTGTGTGGAGAGCGAGGGGCTACGTATGACCCTCAACTGGTCGGCGCCGGTGGATCTCAACCTGTATGTCCAACCCCCCAATTCGGCGACCCAGCCCTACAGCGTGCCATCGGGCAACGATGAGCCATTTACGGAGTGGAATTGCGGCGGTGTCTGCGAAGACGGTGAAACCCGCGACTACTACGTCGAAAACGCCGTCATCGAAGACCCCGAACCCGGGACCTATCGCTTCTACGTCGTCGAAAATAGCGAATTGGCCGACCAGGCGCTGACCGACCAAAACGAGGTCGACTACACCATCGATCTGGAACACGAAGGCGAGACGACCCAGGAGTTGGGCGGCACCCTCCAGCGCGACTACGACGAGATGCCGATCACCTATACCTACTGCGTCCCCAACGCCAGCGGTGACAATTGCTGAGCGATGAGGCAGTGGGAGGCGACACCGGCTCCCACTGCCGCTGGCCCAACGTTTTGCACCACGATTGTTGATGAATCCACGCCCAACAAAGGTATCTTCCATGCGCACCAACCACTGTTTTACTCGCCCTCCAACATGGCTGGCGTTACTCGGCCTCGGGCTTGTGGCCGGCTGCTCGCTCGTCGGCGAACCTCCCGTGGAATCGGATGTCGAAATCGATGACGCCGACTCCGAGCTGCAGCGCATCACCGCTGAGCCCACGGAACCCATGATCTTTCACGACCACGTCTACGAACTGGACGTCGACCGTGCCGATCGACTCCGCATCGACGGCGACCACCGGCTGTCGGTCGACATCGACGACGCCGGCCCCCTGGCGGACCGCCAGGACGGCGATGTCATCTATATCGAAGACCGCGACTTCTGGCTTCACATCGATGACGTCGAAGTCGACGGCAACCAGCTCGAGCTTCGAGGCACCGAGCCGGAGCTGACCGACATCGTCGAGCGCGGTGAATTCGAAGCCGAAATCCCGGCGACCCTCAGCCGCACTGACGACGGCGAGGTCCTCGTCGAGATGAATGACAGCGACATCGACCACACCCATCAGCAGCTCGTCGATGGCGACCGCGAAATCGCCTCCGCCAACTGGGGCTACGACTTCGCCGACGAAGAGGCCCTGGAAATTGATGAGGGCTGGGTGACCGCCGAACTTCTGGAGGCCAGTGTTGAACTCGGTGTTCTGCTCACCGTCAGCTGGTCGGTCAACTTCGACAACGTCGAATTTGGCGTCCATGCCGATGGCGATGCCGAATTGGCCTTCGAGTGGTTTATCGAGGCCGAAGAGAGCTTCGATCTCAACCGGCACATCCCCGAATTTCGACTGGCAGACCCCTACGTCATCGATATCTCGTACCTCCCACAAAAGTACACCGTCGATCCCTATCTAAGCGGGCAACTCGGCGTCAGTGGCCACGGCGAGGGCGAGTTCAGCCAGCGATTTACAGCCAACGGCATGGTGGAAGCCGGTGTCAAACAGCAGGTTCTGACCGGCAGCGATACCACGCCGTACTACGATCACGGTCTGACGACGACCAATGACACCGATGGCGATGGCGCCATTAACGCCGACATTGCCATGGCCCTCGATATCGGCATCGCCGTTCGCGAAGGTGAAGGTACTGACGGCGACAAGATGGCAGACCTCATTCCGCTGTCGTCGTACTTCGACGCCTCCGCCGAAGTCGACGTTCCCGATTGTCCCTGGGATGTCAATCTCGACCTCGAGGCCTACGTCGAGACCTATGGCCCCAGTCACTTCTGGGATCATAGCTATCTGAACTTCAGTGACTCCGGCGACCTGCCGATGAGCTTTTGTGAGACGGCCCCCGGCGAGTGCAGTGCCGACAGTGACTGCGACTCGTTTATGTACTGCAATTCTGACAACGTCTGTGAACCGGACGCCGATGTCGACGCCCGCCTCAGCTGGACGACCGAGGCCGATCTGGGACTGTACGTCGAGCTGCCCGACGGCACCGTCGTCAGTCACGACAATCCCGACGCCACGGACGCCCAACTCGTTGAGTCCTCCTGCGGTGGTTGCGGCGATGACGACACCGACCAGAATGTCCAGTTCGACGAGCGCATCATCTTCGACGGTGTCGATTCCGGTGACCAGGTGCGCATCTGGATCGTCAATGACGAGGCCGGTGGCATCGACGAGGATATCGGGTACAACCTCCACTTCACCCACCAGGACGTCTTTGATGAGACCTACTACGGGACCATTGAAGGCTACGAGGGCTCCCGTAGCGTTACCTACCAATATCGGGTACCCTGATCCCGGTGTTACGTCCTAATACCGCGCCGGGCCGTCCCTTTCGTTGGGTCGGTCCGGCGTCGTGTCATTGAGCCGCTGACCCGTCTCTGGCCCTATCGAGAGTACATCATGAGTTTCTTCGTCCGTCTCACCCTTATGACCGCGTTACTCAGTCTGCTATTTGGATGTGGAGACCACGAACTGGAAGTGGATAACCAGTCCAATGACGACGAGCCTCCCGAACAACAACAGGACAACGAAACAGAAGCGGTTCCCGACTTTCAGGACGCCGCCTACGACACGCTGGAACCGCGCTGCGAGAAGATTCTGGAGTGTTGCGATCAGTCGGAACAGGAATTGGTCTTTGGTTCCGGCACCTACGAAACCGTCGACGAATGCGTAGACTCCGAAAGTGGCCTCTTCGGCATCACTCAGGGCTTGCTCGAATCATCGTACATCGCCGAGCGCATCGACTTCGATGATGTCGCCGTCGAGGGCTGTATGGAGTCCATCCAGGAGCTCTCCTGCGATGACTACCACGACCAGGCCGATATCACGGAGACCCTTCCAGGCTGCCGCAACATGATCGTTCCTCTCGTCGAAGAAGGCGAGTCCTGCTCGGAGGACTTTGAGTGCATCAGCGGTGTCTGCCACGAGGAAGACGACGAAAGTATCTGTCGAGATCTTCCCGACCAGGAGGGCGACGATTGTATCAATCTCAGCTGTGACCACGGCCTGTATTGCGACACGCTCGAAAACACCTGTCGACCCATCGCCCACGAAGGTGAGCCCTGTGATGACGACGCAGAGTGCACCACCGGGCACTGCACCGAAACCGACGACGAGCAGACCTGTCAGGACCGCGGCACAGCCATGTGCACCGGATAATCGACGACCGGCAGTGTCCATCCATCACATCTGTTCTCATTGTGGAGTTTTGTCATGAATTGGAGAGCCCGCCTCGCGGTATTGACGATCACCCTCTTTTGTATGACCGGCTGTGGTTCCACAGAGGTCGAAAGCGGTGATCCCTCAGAGCAACAAAACGACAACGATCAACCCTCTCAAAACGACAACAACGACCAGGAAGGTCCACTCTTTGCGACGCAATCCGAACAACTGGCCACTGCGCAATGCGACCGCATTGCCGAGTGCTGCGATGAGGGCGAACGCGATTTTGAGGATGCCGATGAATGCGCCACGGCCAATAACAACCTGATGGGACTCCTCGGCGAAGACGTCGAAGATTCCTATCAGCAAGACCGCATCGACGTCGACGATGACGCCATTGAAGACTGCGCAGCAGCACTGGAAGATGTCCCCTGCTCACAATTCGATGGCAGTCGCCATCAGCGCCAGCAACTCGACGGCTGTCAGGACGTCATTAGCCCCTTGTTGACCTCCGGTGATAGCTGCAATCGCGACTTCGAGTGCAACGACGGATACTGCGACGGCGACCAGTGCGCCAGCCTTCCCTCGGATGGCGAACCATGCGCCGGCAACCGCTGTGGCGACGGCCTGTACTGCGACAGTCTCTCCGACGAATGCACGGCCCTTCTCGACGATGGCGAATCCTGCGGTGAAGACGAGCAGTGCGAGAGCGGAAACTGCGTATCCGAAGATGACGGCCAGGGGATCCCGGAGGCCTTTTGCGAGCCGCGAGCCCCGATGTGCGGTTGATTGGACAACAACTGACAGCGGGTTCGCTCAGTCTTGAAGCCCCACGTCCGATAGTCTGACAAATTGCTACGAAGCCCCTACCTAAAGCCCGTCAGTGGTCCCGCTGGCGGGCTTTTTGTATTCCCCCCATCGCTCCGTGTGGTGCTACCGATTGAATACGCCGATGTTATCCGGTACCATCTGGGACATACGATACTACCAACCAGGGTTGCCACACACCGGCGCGATTTCTCGATTGGCCCCGGCCGCTGAGCACCTGGTACTGGATGGCCTCAACAACGGCTGAGGCTTCGCTTTTGTCAGTCAGTTTGAAGCGACTCGACACTGCGCGAGTCTCCAATCTGCCGATACCGCTCGGTAGCAAACATCTGGCGCGATCTCCGTACTCCCTATCGGCTCTGTGCCAGGCCGTTGTAGGTGTCCACATAATTTAGCTATTTGATGGGATGGAACTAAAATGATGAACTTTCGTTCGAGTCCCCAACTACTCGCCCGCACAAGTCCCGGCTGGCTGGTTATGCTGGCGTTGATTATCACCGCGGTCGGCTGTGGAGATCCGACCGACGAGGCCGATACTCAGTCCCAGCCGCTATTCGTCGACTTCGATCGCGAATACGAGGCCCCCGACACCGAGTACTTCGTCTCCAGCGGCATCTCGGCGGTCGATATGGACAACGAAGATCGAGTGCCCCTCGTCATTTACGACGATGTCCATAAATTCAGCGACCACGCCCTCGAGAAGGTCGAAATCGAAGACGACGTGCTTCGGTTTCCCCGACAGGGCTTCGAAAATCTCGACAATCTTCGTCCCGGCGACAAAGTCATCTCCGAGCTTCGGAATGCCGAATTTTGGCGCGTCGTCAACCGCGTGGAGATGACCGACGACGAGATCGTCGTCTACACCAGCGAAGCCGAATTGGACGACGTCGTCGAAATGGGCGATTTCCATCTATCGGTCCAGCCCGGCTATGCGGTCCCCGATGATTTCGACATGCTCGATCCTTATCTCAACCAGGATATCGATCACTTCCACCAGACCCTCGGCGAAGACTGCATGTGGGATGAGGTCGATTCGCTCGACGACGACGAAAGCTGGTACGTCTCCCGCGAAAGCGACTACGACACCCTCGAATCCGATCACAACAACTGGCTCGATGGCTTTACAAACCAGGTCGACTCCGAACACGAAGACGTCTTCGACGATGCCAAAGACAGCTGTACTTCGGAGCTTGGCTGGAACAAAAGCAATGCGCAATCGTCCTACGAATCGGATTTTTCGAATTATCTAGGCTCGCTTGATCCGGACCTCGATGACGACGAATCCCACCCTGCTCCGCCGACGCCTCCATCGGTCGTCTGCTTCGATCACTACCTGTACGACGAACTGCACGACACCGCCGAAGACATCTATCAAAACGCCGCCGAAGAAACCGGGGCAAACAACCCCAACCCCACGACCCAAGAGCTATGCGAATCACTCGACACCGGCACCGGCGCTGAGATACCCGAGAATGTCGACGGCGCCACCGGCGAGATGTCGGATTGGTTGACCACCCTCTTTATGAACAAACTTATCCCCGAGTTGCCGGAGTTCGGGGCCAAAATCAAAGACCCGGCCTGTATGGAGCAGTGCGAAAGCGAATCCGATCCCCAGAGCTGCAAAGACGATTGTCCGTCCTTCGAAATCTGCGGCGAACAAGTCGATGAAGATAGCGATGAATTTGAAGAGGGCAAGCCCTGGGGCGTCGTCGAGGGGTCGAGTTCCTATGACTATGATATCAACGCCTGCTTTAGGAGCGACGTATCGGTCTCTTATTCACCGAGCTTTGATTTTTCGCTCTCGATCAAACCCTGGGATACCGAACTTGCCATCGAAATCGACGGGGAGTTCAAATTCGAGTTAGGTGCCGACCTGACGGTGACCGCCGAACTCAACTGGGAATATATCCGCGATGTGACCATTCCAATCCCGAGCCTGGCCTTCCAACTTGGGCCACTGGAGTTCGGTCTTTTCGCCTTTGCCGAATTCGGTCTGGAGCTCGGCTTCGATGCCGCGGCCGCCATGCATGTGCATTACGACCGCACCTATCTCGCCGGAGCCAAAGTCGGGACCGACGGCCCCTCGGCTCCCAGTGGACGTAATGAGTACCTTCAGAAGATTGATGACAACTTCAAATTCAAGACCAGCGGCCATATCGGTGCTAACTTCAACGCCTTTGCCGGCGTCGGTGTTGGATTGTATGGCGTCGATGCCGGCATCGCAGATGAAATCAATAGCGATAATCCTGCCGAGAACTCCGTCGACCCCGGTGACATCGGCACCCGCTATTTCGGCGTCCAACCACTGCGCGGGGTCTTTAACGCCGAGGCCACCATCAGTCCACCGGCATGCCCCTACGACATCGGTATCTATCTGGCGGGGCTGATCGACTGGGATCTGGACTTCGGTCTGTTCTCTCTGGAGGACGAGCGATACCTGTACAAAAACGAACCCACGTACCTGTGGCGCCAGCAGGGTCAACTCAACGACGTCAGTCCTTTTGATTTTCTGGATACACTGTGCGGACAGATGCCGGAGACGCCGGCCTTCGACGGCGAGCAGACCGGTTGTTCCGATGACACCCAGTGTGCGGCCGGTGAGCGCTGTATCGCCGAGACCTGTGTCGAAAGCGAGGGCCTTCGGCTGACGCTTAGCTGGGCAACTCCACTCGATCTCAATCTATTCGTGCAGCCACCGAACTCGGCGACCCAGCCTTACAGCGTTCCGTCCGGCAACGACGAACCGTTTACGGAGTGGAATTGCGGTGGCATCTGTGAAGGTGGACAAACCCGCGACTACTACGTCGAAAACGCGGTCATCGAAGATCCGCAACCCGGGACCTATCGCTTCTACGTGGTCGAAAATAGCGAATTGGCAGATCAGGCGTTGACCGACCAAAACGAGGTCGACTACACCATCGACCTGGAACACGAAGGCGAGACGAGCCAGGAGTTGGGCGGCACCCTTCAGCGCGACCATGACGAGATGCCGATCACCTATACCTACTGCGTGCCCAACGCCAGCGGCGATAATTGCTGATGGTACCCAGTGTGCATGCTTCCGATGGTTACTCCCCGAGGCCCACGTCCGATAGTCTGACGAATTCCACGCCTCGCTGTTGAAGTTCCGGAAGCGCCTGTCTGAGCCCATCAGTGGTCCCGCTGACGGGTTTATTCATATGTAATACCACCACCGAGCCCGGATTTGCATCAACGAGAGTCTGCCGAACCTCTTCGGCGGAATACGTCGCTCCCTGATCACCGATCACATCAAACCCGGCGACACTGTGGCCGGTCATTCGAGCCACTTCGGTGCAGATCTCGTCATAATGAGCGGTTCCCGAGCGGTAATACGCCGGGCGCTCGCCGATGACATCTTCGATCTTGTCGGCGTTGCCGCTGATTTCGCGATAGGCTTCCTCAATGCTGCCCGTGCCCTCGATTTCAAGAAAGGACTCTCCGGTCACGGAACACGGAAGATGGCGAAGACCGTGATTCGCAATTTCAAATAGCGGATCGTCGGCCAACTCCTGAAGTGTCTGGCGTCGGCCGTCGGCGAAATGACCGGAGACAAATAATGTGGCGTCAATATCGTGTTCTCTCAACAATTCGATGAGTTCGGCATCATAGCCCCGGTCACAGGCGTCGAAGGTCAATGCCATTTTGTCGGCATCGGTATCGAGTCGTGACTGGACGCCATCGACTCGCTCCCCCCACTGTTCGGGCCGTTGATCCTGGAGAGATTGAGTGATTTCCGGAAGGTCCAACACCGGACGGTCTACCCGGGATCTTTCGTTGTGTTCGGCGATATCCTCTGCAACGCCAGTGGCCGTTTGCGCAACCTGAGCGGCTCGAAGACCCGGATAATTATCGCGCTCAACAACTGTGTCATCGGCGCCGGTGACGTCGAGTTGAGCGAGGCCTGCCCAGTTTCGCTCATCGCTCGCTGGTTCTGAACAGGTGGACTGCCCAACGGCGATCAACATCGCGATCGCGACGGCTCCCGCGGCTACCAGTGCAACAATATTGATGGTCGACTCTCCAACTTTCATGCCGTCAGCGTAGCTGACTGGCCGATTTCGAGAAAGGCGCTTCCCGGCAGACACAGTGCTGCGCTCCCACGCTCGACGATTTCGAATTGGGCATCGACATCGGCGAACTCGCACTATTTTGGCCCCTCCGGCCTCCGCCCCGTTATGTCCGGGGGCGACTCGTTGAATTGTCGGGACATGGCGCGCCTTTCGGCGGCTATCTCGGGATGTATTCCGACGAGTCGAGACTGCCTTGCTTCGACCCTGTGTTCCCGACCCGATGTGGGTCGTCGTCTCATATCGTAACCCCTGTAAAGGGGCGGGTTTTTTAGCGCCCATGCAGGTGACTGAAGACGCCCGCTTGCACCTCCCGAAAGGAGGTGGTGTGGACCGCAACCGCTTTTTGGTGAGACAAATTTTTTGGAACCCGTTAACCACCCCGGTGGGCGTTTTTCAGCCCCCGGAGACCCGGCCCGGTGTCTCCCGAACATGCCTACCCGAAGAGTCGGTTTGAACCCGACTCCCGCAGCGCCCGGTTGAACGCTGCGCCGCACTGGCGTGCCCCGGCACCAATTCCGAGCCCGCCCACCCTGAGCGATGGGTTGGGACCCGGCGACTTCGCCTGACAACTCAACGAGGGCCGCCGCCCGTCTCGGAAGGGAGAAATCGCATGCGCGATTCTCGTCTTCGCGCGCTCCTCCGGGGTGGGCCCTTTTTCGATGAAATCACCCCGGAGTGTGAACGAACTCACTGAGCAGGCGCTCGACGTCCCTTCCAACTCTATTGTCGACGATTCGGGGTTGGATCTTGCGTACTGTTTTGGATTTTCTTGGCGATAGGGGAAAAGAGAAGAGGCGGCCCGAGTAATTCCGATTCCCCCTCAGCCGTCGCGTTGCTCCGGCAGATCCCACCCCAGGAGTACTTCCTCGCGTTGCTCAGGACGCCCATCAAAGATCGGATATTCAGGAGGCTTCGGTGGTAGGAGGTAACTCGTGCGGTACGTCGCCTGTGCTGACGGCGCCCCTTTGGCGGCAAGCGACGCGCTGCGCAGGATGCCTTCGGCCTCCGAGCACCTCGCCGCCATTATTTCCGAATAGTCAGCCCCACACATCGCAGGGATTATCACTCCGGATGGAGTACAGCCTGGAGACCATCGCGTCGGATGGTCGCGATCTGCTGGCGGCCTTCGCCGAGGCTGAACAGACAGCAGGTTGTCATGGTCATTGCCGAGATCAGACACCACGAACAGGTAGCCCCGATTATAAAAGGTTGCCAAAACGTAAGTAGTATCGAAAACGCGAAACCGACCCCGGTCAAGACCATCGTGGTAGCAGGAGTCAGTCGAGTCCATTTTGAGGAATGAAAGCGCCGAAAGAAGTACAACGCCAACAACATTCCGTATCCAAACGCTCCGACCAACGCCAGCGGTAAGACCCCGAAAAGCATCGCCATATCGCTGTGCTGTACGATATTGCACTGACCGACGGGTCCGCAAAAAAGATCCTGGCGCGTCGTCTCCCCGTACGCCAGATACACCGCCACCCCAAACCCGACTGTGGCAACGGCGACCTTGAGCACAAACGGTGTCTTGTTGGACAGCACTTGCTGCGAGGAGCGCCGTGGGAGGATCGCCAGGGCGACCAAAACCAGGATGACCAAAAGCGTCGTGGAGACGTAGTGCTGACCGCCGGAAGTACATGGGTGGTCCCGGCGAGGACTGGGCGACGAGGGCAAGGCGCGGTGACGAGGCGATGCCTTAGCATCGTCGAGGAGCCGCAACACCGCCGTCGTCGTTCAGCACCGCCGAGAGCCCCGGCGTAATTTCGAAGGGCAGCAGTAGTTACCCGGCACGTCACGGGAAAATCGATGTTGCCAGTTATCGCCTCCCGAAGAATGAAATTCGCCGGCCGACTCGGCATCTGTCAACTCGTCGAGCCCTTCGATGTCAGGTCCGGCGATGCCTCCTTGGCGATGGTGTTGTTCGACGAGACCGGGCAATGCGTCCGAAATTTCGTCGACACCGACCAAAAGCCGGTCGCCGATGACGACAGTGGGAACTCCTCGACGAGTCGACGGGACATCGTACTCAACCCACACATCCCGAAGGATCCGGTCTCCCTGTTCGGTGGTGGTGTCGACAGTCGAGATCTGGAGAGCTTCACCGTACTGGTCTTGCAGTGGCTCCAGTTCTTGTTCGGCGACCACCTCGCAGAATGGACACTCCGGAGATGAGAAATAGATGGCGTCCACCGTCGATGTATTCGCCCCTGCGACCGACGAAACACAGATCACCCAAATATAAGGATAATACCGAAAAGAGACGTCTCCGGCTGTGGCTCGATATCACGTCTTTTCCCTCAATAAAGTCCCGATTATCAATGACTCATCTATGTTCTCAAACTTTGCTCCCCACCGGCTCAAGACCGGTTGGGGCCGCCGTGAACCGCAAGACCCCACCGGGTTTATGCCGGTGGTCAATCAGTTTGAGAACATAGCGCCGGTTGGGGCCGCCGTGCACCGCAAGACCCCACCGGTTTTACGCCGGTGGTGAATCAGTTTGAGAACACAGCGTCCATTGGCACCATGGCTCGGAGGCCATTTTCTGTCGATTCTGTATCTCCAAAATGATCGACTAACTCAAACGCCTATTTAACCCTCGGGAATCCCGATGCAGAGGCAATGTCGTCCAGCGACCATCGTACAAGATGTGGCTCTCGGAGACATCACCGGATCGCCCATAAGCTGTCCAGGACATCGAAAACTTCTATTACGTCAGATAGCCCCGTCACTCCACCTGTGGATAGTTCCGCTCAAGACCACTGAGCAATTCGGAGGCAATCGAATCTTCAGCGTCGCCACGCCAGTGAGCTCCGCAGACGAGATAGAGACGACGCTCTCGGTTGAAGGTCACGTCGGCCCGAACCAGTTGTTCATGCTCACCGTCGTCGAGCATAAAGTGGTGCAGCGCTCCAATGCCGAATCCTCCCAGGACGAGTGATTTGACTGCGGCATAACTACCGACGACTGCCGATGAGTGTATCCCTTCGGAACCGGGCGGCGATGTCCCGGCGTCGGCATCCAAGTAGACGACGGGAAATTGCTCCAACTGCTCCCGTTTCGTCACCTGGCGCAAGTCCGCAAAGAGCTCCGCAGATCCGTAAAATTGATGTGGAAAGCGGCCCACGGAGTCAGTTCTATCAAACGGAGGCGTCCCGCTGTACGGAGCAATGACAACATCCAATACTCCACGACGGAGCTGGTCAAAAAGCACCGAAACCTGCTCGGTACGGAACCTCCAGGTCAGGTCGGGAAAAGCGCTGTCCACGCAATGAACGACTGACGGGATAATCCAGGTGGCGACGCTGTCGAGGGTTCCGACTCGAATATCGAAATAATTCCGTTCGTCGGCTCTCTGGGCTCGCCGCTCGAGATCCTGCATGTCGTCGATCATTGTGCGGGCTCGCTCAAGGAGCACTCGACCGGCCGCCGTCGGCGACATCCCCCCGGGGCCGCGCTCGAAGATATCGACGCCGAGTTGATCTTCGAGTTGTTGAATTTTTCGGCTCACCGCCGGCTGGGTTAAATTGATCTCACGGGCGGCGCCGGTGACAGTCCCTGCCCTGGCGACAGCGACGACGATTTTGAGTTGTTCGATCTCCATGAAAACTCGGCGCTAAATCGATAGAGTAACGAACTCCCGGGGACGATTCGAAAGTCGATGTTCACACCGAAACGGGCCAGGCGCAACAAGAGCACCGTCGATAGCTACTTGGTTTGACAGGATTCCGCTCCGTCCCGATGGGCCTCGGGGTTGCGGTCGCCGCCAAAACCCATGAACGTATCGACGTGCTCAGGTCATCACTTCGATGATCAACTGTTATCCCATGCCACGAGAGGACCGAGATGGTCGGACAATGGACACACGAAACCAACGGACAGGGACTCTACGAAATCACCTCGGAAGTGGTGCGCCAACTGGAGCGCACCGATCTGGATGAGGGACTATGCACGCTCTATTTGCGCCACACATCGGCAAGCCTTGTCATCCAGGAAAATGCCGCCCCCTCCGCGCGGCGCGATCTCGAAAACTGGATGAACCGCCTCGTCGAAGAGGAGGACCCGCTCTACACCCACACCGCCGAAGGCCCCGATGATATGCCGGCCCACATCAAGGCTGCACTGACTCAGACCTCGCTGTCGATCCCTGTTATCGACGGCGAATTAGTCCTCGGCACTTGGCAGGGAATCTTTTTGTGGGAACACCGCCACGCGCCCAAGCGGAGGAATCTGGTCGTGCATATCGGAGAATGACGTCATCCAACTGCAATTCCCCTCGCCGATTTTAGGACCATGAGCGAACGTTCTTCATTGCACCGAGGATTTCGGTCCCTCCTGCCGAAAACGGCGGCTGAAAAGGCGCTGTGGTTGGGACTGATCGCCCCGCTGGCTTTGCTGATGGTGGGTCTGAAGTTGTGGCGAATCACTGAGCGCGGAGAACTTCCCATCTGGTGGGCGGCTCCGGATTTGCTGCGCTCTGATCTGTTGGTGGTCGTCGCCGTCGCCGCCGCGGGCACGGCGCTGTTTCGCGGTCTATCTGATCACATCGATGGACGCATCATTCTGGGGCTCAACCAGCTTGCCGTGGCCGTTCTGGCAAGTATAGAGGTGGTGGCCAATCACTTTTTTTCGGTCACCGGCTCGACGTTTGACTTCCATCTGTTTTGGTTTTCGGTGGGTCGATTCGACGAGACCTTCGACATCATCGGCAGTGAAGTCTCACCTGGTGCGTGGTTCTTTCTGGGCGCTGTGATCGCTCTTTTTTTCATCCTGCCCTGGCTCGTTTACAGCCGGACTGCAGACGACGATAGACCGCATGACTCGCACCGCCGTCGACATCGGTGGTTGTGGAGTAGTGGCTTGGCCATCGGCTGCCTGATCTTTGCCGCGCTGCCTCCGCTCGCCGAGGACTACACCGCCTTTGGTCGCGCCACAGTGATCAATATGGCGCTGTCGCTCCAGGATGTTCAGGGAAGCGACGACTTCGCCGACGACCACCGACGCGTCTCCACAGAGAACCTGGAACTACAGGACGGCGACCGGGCCACCGACAACAGGCGCAATGTGGCGATCATCATCCTGGAGTCGACGCGCGCCGAATCGACGACGATTCACAACCCCGATCTGGAGACCACGCCGTTTTTGGATGACCTGGCCGATCGCAGCACGGTGGCCAAGCGGGCTTACACCCCGATGCCCCATACCTCGAAGGCCCTGGTTGCCACACTTTGCGGGATTGAACCGCGGCTTAGAATGCCCATCACCGAAGCGAGGGCCGACGGACTTCCCGCCCGTTGTCTCCCCGAATTACTCGGCGACCGGGGCTATGCATCGGTCTTTTTTCAGTCGGCGACCGAGCGCTTCGAGGACCGTCCCCAACTCATCGAAAACATGGGTTATGACGACTTCATGCCCCTGGAGCGAATGGATGACTCGGAGATGGAGGAGGCCAATTATTTCGGAGTCGAAGACGCCGTCATGCTCCCCTATAGCCGTCAGTGGTTGGAGGACCGAGGCGATGGTCCGTTTTTGACGACATACCTGACGCTGACGCCACATCACGACTACCTGGCGCCCACCGAGCGCTACGGTCGCTTCGATTTCGTCGATGGTGACGACAAACTCAATCGCTACAAAAATACGCTGTACTACGTCGACCAATTTAGTCGCGAACTCCTCGAGCAATACCGGGAGCAGGGTGTCTACGATGACACCTTATTTGTGATCATCGGCGATCACGGCGAGGCCTTTGGTGAACACGGTCGAACCCAGCACGACAACGTCATCTGGGAGGAGGGACTGCATATCCCGTTTCTCATTTACGATCCACAGGCTCCAGAACATCGGCGCATCGATGCCCCCACCAGTCAACTCGATGTCCTTCCCACCGTTCTCGATCGGCTCGGCTACGACGTCGACGCTGAAGCGTTGCCGGGAATGCCCGTCGAAGAAAGCGACCATGATCGGGTATTATTTGCCCATTGCTGGTACGAGCGACGCTGCATGGCCCGCATCGGCGACCGCTACAAGTACATCGATCACTTCGGTCAGCGCGGCCCAGAGGTCTACGATCTACTCGACGATCCCGGCGAACAACACAACCTGGTCGATGAGATGCGCGACGCCTCCCGAAATTGGCGCGCCGACGTCTACGGCTGGCGACAATCCGTCAATGACATGTACCGAAGCGCCCACAGCGACGTCGTCGACGACCATATCTACGAGGAAGTCCCCGACGGCGTGCAGCGCCAGGAATTTGAAATCGGCGACTTCGCACGCCACCTCGGTTATCAGCTCGACACCGACGAACTTCGACGCGGCCAGCGGATCACGATCACCCACTATTTTGAGGTGCTTGACGACATTCCGCCGCGATGGAACCTCTTCGTGCACGGAGTCACGGACTCCGAAATGCTAAATCTCGATCACGTGCCCATCGACGGCATGCACCCTCTTCAGGACTGGGAGCCGGACACGATCGTCGCCAACACCCACTCCTTTCGAATTCCCCGCGACTGGGAGCCGGGACCATTCCGCCTCCTTCTGGGTATCTACCACGAGGAACAAGGTCGGGCGCCCATCGATGGCGAAGACGACGGCCACCGCCGGGCGATTGTCATCGACGACGACGTTCCCTAAAAAGTGGCGTCCCATGATGCGGTGACCTGTCGCTTCCGTGCATCGTCGACACTGGAATTGTGGCCTCTCAACAGGCTACCCTGAGTAAGCGACGAGCACCGTTGCGACCTGCGTTGCTGTTTCTCACCGTTTGTTTCTCACCGAGAGTCGTCTATGCCACACATCGAATCATCGCCCTTGCAGTCTCCGGTGATCGCAGCAATCGTCATCGGCTTATTCGGCCTCTTTGGCTGCGGTTCTGGAGCGGAGGACTCCGATTCTTCCGGAGCTGATAACGGCGGTGACAATCCGAGCCTGGAAACATCTGCGATCAGCGCCGGCGGGTCGCATACCTGTGCTATCGATAGCAGTGATTCGCTTCACTGCTGGGGGAGTAATGCCCACGGGCAACTCGACCACCTGTCCGGTGCCTTCCAGGACATCAGTGCCGGGATGCGCCACGCCTGCGGTGTCGATATCAGTGACCATACCCATTGCTGGGGCGCCGTCGAAAGCGGTCAATCGGAGCCTCCGGAGCAGACCTTTGTGGCCCTGGAGGCGGGAACGGTTCACAGCTGTGCTCTCGATGCCGACGGCCGCATCACCTGCTGGGGCGACGACGACTCCGGACGCCTGGAAGCTCCCGACGAGACGTTTCGCCAGCTGAGTACAGGCCATACCCACGCCTGCGGCGTCGATACCGAAGATCAACTCCACTGCTGGGGCGAAGATCTCTTCGGGGAAGCCGATGGGCCGGAGGGCTCGTTTCTGCAGGTCAGCGCTGGCGCTCGTCACTCCTGCGCAATCGATACGGACAACCGACTCCACTGCTGGGGTGACGGCGAAGAAGAACTCGACGATCCCCTGATCGACGACGACGAAAATCGCGTCGACGCCCCGGCCGGCGATTTTGAGTACCTCAGTGCCGGCCACGATCACAGCTGTGCCATCGACACCGAGCAGCGCCTCCAGTGCTGGGGCGTCGACTCCCACGGACAGACCGATCCACCGGCCGGTCAATTCGTCGAATTATCGGCCGGTGACAGCCACAACTGCGCAGTCGATACCGACGGGGGCATCCAATGCTGGGGAGACGACACCCAGGATCAGTCCAGCCCGCCGGACATCGAACTGCTCGGCCGGTGATCCGACCCGGGCCATACCGCCCTGGGGCGTCTTCTCCCGTCGACGAGGTCAGGAACTACAGTCGGACATCAACTTGCCGTTATTGAAGAGATCGAGACGGCCCGCGATCTCAAGTGCCCAGTCTTTGTCCTCGCTGGAAATGGTGCAGGATGAAAGGAGTTGTTCGCCGTTTAGCAGATACTCCTCACTCTCGCCGTTACAGGCCTTATTTTCGGTATTCAACGCCGCGGCCACCCACTGACGGGCCAAGATCACCCAGGGGTCGCCGCCGACGGGCGGCGTATTGAGCACTTCCTCCCAGGTCATTCCACACAGACAACCGGTGGCATCACCGCCCGAACAATCGTCGGTCGTCGAGATCGGCCACTGCTCGACGTGGTTTTTCCAAAACCCCTGGGAATGCGGGCATGTGCCGGGACTGCTGTCGAGATCACAATATCCCGGACCATCGGCTGAATCTCCGTCATCTTCCGACGGTTCGCCATCTTCCGACGGTTCGTCATCTTCCGATGTTTCGTCGTCTCCGGAACTCCCGTCGTCTTCGGAACTCTCGTCGTCTTCGGAACTTCCGCCCGGCGTCTCGACGATAACTCTGGGGTCGAAGTCGACCTTCATGTCATCGCCACCGGACTTGTCGTTGCTCGTATCGCTATTGGCCTGGTCTGCCACTTCGTCGTGCGCTGGATTATCCTGAACATCGGCACATGCGACAGCGCTCAGCGCCACCACAACACATCCGATCAACAGGCCCACGCGGCATTCCAAACACAGTCGCTCACCTGGTATTGTCTTCATTCTCTCCCCCCAAATTGGCCATCCAAGATTAAGCCGAAGGCACCCGGCGTCACTTGACGACAGTAGACGACCAACTCGCCAGCCCCCCGGCGCTATTGTGAAGCAATCAGTGGCGGCTCCAACCACAAGTGGTCTGCGGAGCTGGGCCTTGATCCCCTGGTGTTGTTACAGATAGACGGCAAGGCCAAAGTTATGCCGATCGACTGCGAGGTCAACTCCGGGCCCCCTATTTGCCACAATCGACGCCCAGAGGCTATAATTCCGATATTGCTACCGACGCCGGCTCAAATGGTCCGTCGGAGGCATTCCCCGATGGGCCACCATCCAGAGTCGGTGTGTTCTCGACGCATCACAGACCGGCACCGAGTGCTTACGGCGTCGTACTGACCTCTATACGAAATGAGGAATGGAATGGTGTTTCGCTCATCGCTGCCCGGCGACAATTCACCCCTATTTGCCCTCCAAGAGCAACGTCCCCACCTCGTCGACGAAGTCTGTCGACGGGTCTTTAACGACGTGGTTCGCTCGTCGCGAACCGTCGAGGGCGCCGGGATTGAGTACGTTCTCAATGACGCCGCCTACCAGGAAATCGAGCGGCTCAAACACGAACGGGGACCGGAACAAGAAATTCGCTCCATCGCCTGGTGGCGCAGGCTGTCGAAGCGCCTGGCGACGATGTCCGAGAAGGAAAAGCGACGCCTGTTGTCGTCGCTTATCGAGAGCTACGCCGACGATATCGCCGGTCAGTTCAGCCCCTGGGTCTATCGGATGGCAACCCGGGCGCTGCCGATTGGACTGAGCTTTTTGTTCAAGACCCAGGACTTGCCTCACCTGGAGGCGTCGGCCGGCATTGAGGACCTCAAAAAGGCGGTGCGCCATGTGCGCGACCTGAGCGAACGCGTCGTGTTACAGGGCCCGACCGCGACCCTCCGGAAGCTGTCGAAAAAGGGGACGCTGGTCTTTGTGCCGACCCACTCGTCGAATATGGACTCCATTCTGGTCGGATGGTCGCTGTACGAAGCCGGTCTTCCCCCGGTGACGTACGGCGCCGGCAAGAATCTATTTACCAATCCGCTGACCAGTTATTTCATGAATAATCTGGGGGCCTACAAAGTCGATCGCCGCCTGGAGCACGATCTCTACAAACGGATCCTCAAGCTGTACTCACAGGTCATGATCGAAAAGGGCTTTCACAGCCTCTTTTTTCCAGGCGGCACCCGGTGCCGCTCCAATGCGGTGGAGCAACAACTCAAACTGGGGCTTCTGGGCACTGCACTGACCGGTTATATCCACAATCTCAAGCGCGATACCGACGCCGCCCCCATCTACATCTGCCCGATGACCATCAACTACAATTTAGTGCTGGAGGCCAACAGCCTGATCGAAGATCACTTCCGGCGCGAGGGCCGGGGCCGGTATCTGCTCGAAGACGACGAGTTTATGCAGATTCCGACCATCGCCCGCTTTGTGCTCAAGACGATGAAGATGGACTCCACGACGATCATCCGCTTCGGCCAGCCCCTCGACCCCTTCGGCAACGAAGTTCGGGCCGACGGCGAAAGTTACGATCGGCGCGGCCGCAGGGTCTCCAGAGCGGAGTATGTGCGCTCGGCAAAGAGCGGCGCCATCGTCTACGACGAGCCGCGAGACCGGGAGTACACCCGCCATGCGGGAAGCCGCATTGCGGAGTCCTTTCTGGAAAATACAGTGCTGATGCCGACCCAGATCGTCAGCTGGGTGTTATTTGAACGCATCCAGGAGCGGTTCCCGAGCTGGGATGTGTATCGACTGGTGCGATTCGGCGCCGAAGAGACCGTGGAGTGGGCGGAACTGCAGCGCGGCGTCGACACCCTGCTAAGACGCCTCCAAACCCTGGAGGCCGACGGCGATGTCGTCTTATCGCCGTTTTTGCACGACCACTCCACAGAGCGCATCGTGGAGGCCGGCATCGACTATCTGATGAAATTTCACACCCCGGAAGTCGTGCAGCGATGGTCCGACGGCATTATGGTTCAGAACGTCGAATTGGTCTACTACTACGGCAATCGCGTGCGCAGTTTCGAGATATGACTCGCACCTCCACCGTTCTTTCTTCCCCATTCGAGGCCTTATGAGCGACGACAACGACACGGTATTCGGCAAGATCATTCGCGGCGAAATCCCGGCTGACAAAGTCTATGAAGACGACGATGTATTGGCCTTCGAAGATCAGAACCCGGCGGCGCCGACCCATATTCTGGTCATCCCCAAAAAACACATCGTCAACCTCTTCGATGCCGAAGACGACGACGCCGAACTTCTCGGCAAATTGATGCTGACCGCCAAACAAGTCGCCCGCCAGCAGGGCCTGGAAGACGACGGCTTTCGCCTGGTCGTCAACAACGGCGCCGGCGTCGGTCAATCGGTCTTCCATATCCACCTGCACATCCTCGGCGGCCGCAGTTTCCAGTGGCCTCCGGGTTGATCGATTTCACTGCGGGGCTACGGCACCGTCGACGTCGATAGTCGCTGCGGCCAGGATCCACGGCGTGAGCCCTTCGACCACCGCCCCCTGTCTGGTGGGTCACGGAGAGTCCGCCGACATCTACCAGTCCCGGGCCGACACCGGATTCAGTGGCGGCCAATCCGCAAGGCTCTTGTAGAGTACGGAAGAATCGACACCGACGATTCGACTGCACCTGATCAGGTGGCCACATTCGTGGTGAGCGATCACCAGCAGTCACGTCATCTGCCATCGACGGAGCCGACCATGGCCAACACCAAAACCCTTCAACTGATCATGAGCGGTGACGCCGGAGGCGACGAAAACCTTCGCGCCGTCGTCACAGCCCTCCGCGATCGGGGCCACACCATCGTCCCCCGGGTCAGTTGGGAGCACGGCCAGGCCGAGATGTTCGTCCGGAAGGCAGCCGACAGCGGCGTCGACACCGTCGTCGCCTGTGGTGGCGATGGAACCCTTCACGAGGTCATCAACGGTGCCATGACATGGGATACGCCACCGGTGGTCGCCGGTTTGCCCTACGGAACGGGCAACGATTTTTTGGACAGCATCGGTGTCGAACCACGGGATGGCCCGCAGCAGCTCCACGACTGGCTGGACCAAAAACCGACGGCCATCGATCTGGGACGCCGCGGCGGCCGCTACTTTCTGAATATGGCCACCGCCGGTGCGGCCGCCGAAGTGACCTCCGAGGCCTCCCACGAGTTCAAGGACGTCGCCGGAAGTTTTGCCTACTTCGCCCGCGCCATCCCGGCGGCCTTCGATCTTCCGGTTCACACCGCCTCCATCGAGGGCCCCGATCTGCAGTGGCAGGGCCAGCTGGCGTTTTTATTTGTCGGCAATGGCCGCCAGGCCGGCGGAGGATGGACGTTGTGTCCGGCGGCCAGACTCGACGACGGACAGCTGGACGTGGTCATCGTCCCCGAGATGCCGATCCGGGAGATGGC
>LFFM01000273.1_pt1 | contig 34939 bp, 23 predicted proteins | sample 643131 | NCBI WGS metagenome assembly LFFM01 (sample SAMN03777445, study PRJNA286221) | soda lake metagenome | biome: soda lake; feature: Kulunda steppe; material: water; isolation source: sample Tc-Br brine of Tanatar trona crystallizer | place: Russia: Kulunda steppe | collected 2011-07
AATAATTTAAGTCATTGTACTTTAAAATTTATAGTTATAAATAAGAAAATATATGTCCAATTTGAAGGTTCTGGATACAAAAGTATATGGTACGAGTTTAAATTTAAAAGCAACAAAATAGAAGATATCTCATTAATACAAACAACAGAAAATAAAGATGGAAATAATATTATTGATACCGAATTTGAAATTCATAATGTATACGTTAAAGGTTATGACAATTCTGATAACTATATTAGTAAAATCATTGACTCTACTGCTGAAGATACTGTATGGAAAAATATAGATATTAATTCTACAATGCCATATAATAAATTAATACCTGAAAAAGTTAAAGAAATGTCTTCCTCTAGCCCTATTGCAAACTATATGAATTTTTATTTATTTTCTAGTAACAAAAAAGATAAACTAAAGAAAAAAATGCAAGAAAATGAATATGATAAAAAAATAAAAGTATCTTACAATGATGGCAATTTTGTAGAATCAAAAGAAATATCAAAAGATGATAAAGTTAAAGGTAGATACTTACAAGTTAAAGTAGACTTATCTGGAAATAGATACTATCAAAATAATATCGATTACATAAAAATTAAATACCTTTTAGACGATGAAGTCAAACCTCCAAAAACCTATGAAGAAGTAGATGAAAAATCTACTGAAAAAACAATAGGAGAGAGTGGAGGAATTGTTAAGCTAAAATCTGATAACTTTTCAGCAAAACTTTATATACCACCAGGAGCTTTAACTGATGATACTGATATTAAAATAACAAGATTGTCTGGAGAAGATGATAGATTACCAGATGACTTTATAGGATTTGAATTTGGACCATCTGGAATCAACTTCTTAAAGACAGCATTATTAGAAGTCGATTATGAAGGTTTTCGTTTTGGAACTTATCAAAATGAAGATGACTTATCAATATGTTATTTAAGAGAGCCAGAAACAATACAAAACTTAGAAGAACTAGATACAGAACTTTTTAAAGATAAAAAAATTGCTGTTTCATATATAAACCATTTTAGTATTTACGGGATTACAGCAAAAGAAAGCCTTTATTCTTCTAGAACAGAAAATATGGTAAGTAAAATGCCTAATTGGATGAACTTACAAGAAAAAGAGGCAGAATTTCATAAATTTTTAAACTTTGCAGCAGGAAGACCTATGGATGAATTTAAAAAAACTAAAAATTATTATTTTAAAAATAAATTTATTAATAAAGCAGATTTAAATATGAAATCAGCGTCTTTTAAAAAAAGATTATCTAACTTTAAAAGAATTCAAGAAGATACAGCAATCTCTTCAGGAGGCATAAGTAATAATGCAGAGTCTTTTAGTCTTAATAAAGTTATTAATCCAAATAAAGACATTAATGAAAAATTAAATATATATTGCAAAGGAAAGAAAGTAAATATAACTTATGATAGTTTAGACTTTTTTGAAAATAAAGAAGGTGAGATTTGTTTGATAGAAAAAAAGAACAAATATATTCATTTTGAAAAACCTTATAAAAAAGAAGATATTACTATAGAAATAGTTGACGAACAACAAAATCATGGTCAAATTTATCAGCTAATAAATGACTTAAACTATCATCATATATGGAATGTTTTTGACGAATTTGGTCTCTTGGTAGGTTTAGACAGACTACCAAGAGAAACGAATAAAGAGTTAAAAGAAAGGATTTTAGATGTATTTAAAAACCCAGGAAACTCTACTACAAAAGGTTTAATAAACTCTATATCTAGAGAATTAGGACTTAAAAAAGATGAAGTAAATATAGAACTATTAAATAATCCCAAATATCAAGAAACTTTATTTAAACCCAATGGGCAACCTACCAATAAGCTTATTGGGTTTGTTGAAACAATAGATAAAGAATTTAATATTTATTGGGACAGAGCAAAGTGGGATATGGGATATTGGGACTCGATTGAAAAAGATGGTGATGGTTATACAACTTTACCAACTACAGTAGATTATGAAAAGCTCAAATTAGAAGTATAAACTCTTTATAACTATTGAAAAAACATTGCTTTAAAAATATAATCAATATAGTAATTAAGATTAAAAAGTGAGGTGGAACTGTTGAGTGAGAATAATAAAGAAAAAGAAGAAATTTTTAAATCAGGGGTTGGTAGCGGTCAAGACTTAAAACCTCTTACAGAATATGATAATAAATTAGAAGAATTCTTTACGGCTGAAGTAGGCTTAACTGCTAGAAAAGAATCAGAAGACGATTATTATCCAGCAGTTAAGGTAGACTACTCTTTACAGCCTAAAATAATGAAAATGATTCCAAACCATGAAGACGTTCCTTACAATATAAATGTCACTGGTTATCCAAATTATAACGCTAATTATTATCTGTCTATAGTAGGATCAGATAATCATTTAGTCAAACCTGAAGATGGAGAAGAGTATCAAGAATTTTTCAATGAAAACAAACTTGACTTAGATGAATTAGAAGACCTTTTAGAAGAAGAAGAATTTGAATACCTAAAAGCAAATGAAGAAAAATTAGAAGAAAAATTAGAAGAAATATGCCCTTCTGATTTAGAAGAAATGAGTGAAGAAGAAAGGGCAGAAAAATTATATGAAGCAACAATAGATAAGATAAACCCTGAAGAAAATAGAACAATTGAAGATGATGAATACGAAGATGTTATAAATAGAGAAAAGAGTATGTATGCTAAATATATAGAAGAAAAAAATACAAGAACTGAAACAATCGAAGATAATGTAACTCCTTACAGAGAATATAAAAGAGATTATTATGACTATGAAGGTTATTACACTGATGGAAAAGGGTTAGTTGAAGGCGATAGTGAAGGATTTGGACCTTTAAATCCTAAAATAACATTTGATTTACAAGATTTTTTAGAAATACCTTATGATATAAATTTTGAATATGAAATATATCCTAGAATAGGCTTTGGTTTTAAAGTCAAAAATACTTATGGTACTTCAGCACATTATGATTACAATGCTGACCAAAGTGGAAATACTATAACATTAACTTTATCTCCTCCTGTATATAGAGATCAATCTAAAGGTTATTCAACAATTTCAAAATTAGACCAACCAGATAATGGAGATCCTAATTCAAATATTGATTACCATGAACTAGATAGTACCGAGTATGATTTTGGAATTAGAAAAATATTAGAAAACACTCACGACCAAATGAAAACAAGGCTATGGTGGCCTTCAATAGAACCTTTAGATTGGAGTAGAACTTTTGAAGGTGATGAAGGCGAGAGAAGAAGTGATATAAGCATTAGTTGGGGTAGTTGTAGTACAAGTTCTGATAATAGCAAAATTGAAACGAGTAGCAGTAATGACAGACTGACAATACATGCAAACCAACTATTTTCGGATATAGTCAATCCTTTTAGTGGTGAAGATACTACAATTACTTTTCCTTGGGCTAGAACTTGGAATAACAATAACTACAGATATGATTTAAGTAGCGTTGAAGAAGGTGGAGAGGATGATGACTGGGAAAAGAAACAAACTGTAACAATACAAACAATCCATTGTAACGAAGATGCTGAAGATTTTTCTGATAGAGATTTTGAAGTTGAAGGAGATGGAATGGATAGATTTTTATCTTCAGGGATAGATATGGGATCAGAAGGTAGTTCTTTTGATACAAGTAGTATCGTTACAGCAGTAGCAGTAGGAGCTTTAGCAGCAGTTTTGTTTAGTACAGGAATTGGTGCGATAGTAGGTGCTGTTGTTTTAGCATTCTTTGGAAAAGGAGATCCACCACCAGACCCTTTAGTGGGATTAAGAGTTAGAGTTACTTGTTATTCAAGCGATTTAGAAATAACAGATATTAAAGTCAATGCTGATATAGAAGAAAAAGGGATAAAGTTACTTTATAATGATGATATAAATAAAGTAGATAGCTTAAATAATGATGAAAGTTATATTGGCTTACTTTTTGGAAAAGATTTAAAAAAGCACGATAAATTTAATAGTGTTATATCAAATGACAACTATGATGATTATGATATTTTTGCAGTTACAAACTATAGTGAAACAGATGAACTAAGCAAGGATGATGTTAGAAAAAACAGAAACACCACTCTTTCTGACTTAAGTAGTAGAGAAATTGATAGATTATTTCCTATTCCCGATTTAGAAGAGTTTGGAATAAGTTCAAGCCTTTTAAATTATCCTAAATTAGGTGATGATGAAGAAAATAAAATATCTTCTAATTTAGTTTCTAATAACTTAGAAAGCAGAGATCAAGACGAAAATATAAACAATTTAGCTTATCCAAATACTATTTTCTTACCAGATGCTACTATAGATAGAGTAAAAGATAGTGAATGTGAAAAATATAGAAACAAAAGAAATTATAATGTTGAATGGTTATTAGGTGTAGACAGCTTAAACGATCAAGACAAAGTAAATCCTTATTATTGTATTGAAAACTATGATGATAATACAAATAGAAAATGTAGCACACATAGAGCTTTATTTGATATAAGATATAAATACAATACTGAAGATAGATTTAGAGAATTTCAAAAACCTGTAACAAAATATAATTGTAATAGCTTAGAGTTAGCTCCTGAAGAAGGTTTTCAAGTGTTTGATAAAAAAGATAATGTTATAAGAAAAATACTTAGAACTTCTAGACACAAAGTAAATGGAAATTCTTCAAATTGTACCGTTATGCTACAAAGCTATGGAATAACATTTTTCAATATTAGTCCTGTAAATAGAGATTCAACTTTAAGACAAATTGTAGGAAGTCCTGTAGCTTTGGGATGGAAAAATCAAGATGGAGAATATATAAGAGAAGAAAATATTAAAATTAAAAAACTGGAATTAGAAAATTACCACAAACATTTACTTTACAATGAAGGTAGTAATATCAAATATGGAGAGTCAGATGTTTATATAAGAAATAATAACTTATATGTTTTAGATAATAAAAAAATAGAAAGTGAATTTAAAAATATAGTTTATAATAAAGTTATAGAATTTAAAAACTTAAATCCTTCAAATTTTAAACTTAAAGAAGAGGAAGAAAAAATTCATTTTTATAAAAATGACTATCCATTAAAATACAACAACAAAAAAGTCTATGCCAAAAAAATAGATGAAGATGAAGTTGATGAAAAAGTTTATCTTTATTATATGGAAGACGATGAAGAGAAGAGTGTTAAATTTAATGATGAAAATGTTTATATATATAATGGAAACCATCTTCGTATAGATGAAGAAAGGATAAGTTCAACAAAAGAAGATAAATTCTTTGCATACAAAAAAGAAATTAGTTATGAAGAATTTGATTACTCTAACTTTGAGATTTATAAAGACAATAACAAAGCTTATTTATACTATAAAAAAGAAGATAATAGACTAAAATATAAAGATTATGATATTTATTATAAAATTAAAAAAGATACTTGTATAGATCTTAGTAGATATGGAAAAGAAATAAGACTATCAACATTAAATGTTATAGATCCTGATAGCGATGGGACGACTTATGAAACAGAAATTGAAAATAGAGATAAAAGAATTGTAAGAATAATAGACGACATTGGTGATTTAGAAAAGGTCAATATTGAAGGATATAAAGAAAAAGATAACGAACAAGAAAAAGTCTCTTCAACAGTATATCTTCAAGATAATGAATTAACTTTATACTGTCCTGACAATACAGCTATAATTGGAGATTTAAATGTTTACGGTAGGGTTGAATACCCATCTATTACTGAAAGACAGGTTGCAATATCTCCTATTTGGTATAGAGATGGGATACTTACACATACTGAAGATCACCCAAGAATGTTGTTTACAGTAGAATCACAAATAGAACAAAATAATACAAAAAGAAAAAGAATGGTTAATGACTCAGTTAATGAAGAATATAGCATTGAATTTTCTAACAATCAAAGAGTACATGAATGTAATTACGAATCAGACTTTTACCCTGACAGACCATTATGTATAGATAGTAAAGAAATTAGAGAAACAAAAAACCAAAAAGAAAAAGAAAGTATTTCTTTGTTGCATGAAGACTACATGGATTATGCAGACTTTGATGCTGAACTGTTTGAAAGAGTAAGGTTAGATGAAGATTCTGATAGAATCTATTTAGAACATAAAGAGTCTGAAGAACTTCTTAGAACATTTAGAGATATGAAATTAAAAGAATTAGATGATATAGAAAAGGAATTAAAAACCTTTAATAAAGTAAAATTAACAGAATTTAACTTTTCTAACTTTAAAGTAACACAAGACGAAAATAAAAAGTACATTTGTAAAAATGATAAAGATAATAAATTAAAATATAACAATAAGCCTATTTACTACAAAGATAATGAAGATAAAAAGTACTTATACTATAAAGATGAAGAAGAAAAAGAGTTAACTATAGACTTAGAATTCAAAGATAAATATGAAAACCCAATTAAAAAACTATATATTAAAGATTCTAAAGTATGTGTTGAAGATGAAGATAGACTTTATAAGGATGTTTTTGATGAAAGATACCAACATTTCCTTGATGTTGATGGAGTATATTTAGAACCTATAAAACTTATATATTCTGGCTACAAAATTAACTTAACAGAATTTAAAAATCAAAACTTTTTATATGTAGCTACTCCAAACCCAAATGGAGATAGACATGAAAGAAAATATTATTTAAGTTATAAAGAACCTGAAAATATTTTAACCTATGAAGGAAATAGGGTATATACAATTGATAATGTAAGATCAGACTCTAATAAAAGATACTTATATTATGATAGAAATGACAAAGTTCAACAAAACATATCCTACAAAGGAAGTAGTCTTTACTTTAGACATCTTCAAGATAGCTACAAAGGTCTTTATTTGGAACAAGAAAGTCAAAAAGTGTATTTAAAAGAAAATGAATTAGATGAAGACAAAGTCTATATGTATCATGGAGAGAAAAACTTAAAATATGACGACCAAGATGTTTATATAGATTTTAGCGAAGAAAAAGAGTTAGAACACAACTTTAAACAAGGAGAAGATCAAGGTTGGGTTGCAGTTAATCACCTAATTAATAATGCAAAAGATAAAGAAAAGAGTGTTCCATTTTTAGAAAAGAATGTAGATGCCGAAAAAGATTTAACATCTTATTTTAAAGATAGTTTACCTATACATATAAGAACAAGGTATCAAAATTATGACTTATACCATAGTGAGTCAGAAAATAATTTTACATTAAACCCTATAAGATTTTCTTGTATAATTAATGATAATGATGGTAAAAAAGAAAATTTTATTGGTGATATTGAAATTAATGAAATAGAAATAAAAGAAAAGGATATAGAAGAACATAATCCAATTAGTCAAGAATTTTCTATAAAAACAATACAAGGAGATAATGATAACGAATCTCCAACTCAAACTGAAGAAGTAGTTTATCCTTCATTGGTTAAGCCTGATTCTTTTGAGTATGAAGTCCAAATAGATAATGTAGAACTTATAGATGAAAGCGAAGAAATAGAAAGTTGGCAACAAAATCAAGGAAATATTACTGGAGATATCTTATTAAACAATACATCTATAAGGCTTAAAAATTACGAGAAAAACTCTTCTTCTTTAAAGCAAAGAAGAAAAAGTCATAAAATACGAGGAAAATTAAATGAAGATGAAGAAGTTGGTAATGTTAGAAATAGCAAAATGGGACAAAGGGACGATGTATTAAATAATCAAGTTACAGTAGAGTGTGACTATAAAGCATTTACTTTAGGAACAGAAACTGTAACTTCTACAGATACAATTTCTTATCCTAATAATCCATATGGATATATAGGGTATCCAGTAGAAGAAATAAGTGACAAGTATTTTGGTGTAGCTTACTCAGATTTAGAGTGGGAAGCAGATTTGCCAACTGCTGAATATTTTGAATTTGATACTGACGAAGAAGTAACTGGTCCATATGAATATTGGGTAGATAGCTCCAATAAAAATGTTGTATTTAGCATAGACCAAGACGGAGACAACGAAAATGAAGACAGTACTCATACAATTAGAGCTAGAAGACAAGACTCTATAATATGGAGACCATTTATTCATACAGGTTATTTCTATCTCCATAACAACAATGATGATATTAATGACCTGATTCAAGAGCACTATTTATATAATCAAGTAGGACTTGAAGCAATTGCAGAAAGTGATAACGGAAATGGTGAAGTTTTGATTGATGATCCATGTACTACAAATATAACACCACAACAAACAGCCCCAGTTATTATTAAAGCAAGAAACTCTGATGATGAACCAGAAAAAATAGACTTAAAAAGAGTTATGTTCTTTGATGATCATGGGGAGATGACATTAACCAATAAAGAAAAGATTAAAGTTATGAAAGAACAAGGTCAACCATATATTCAAACTACTTATAAAACTCCTAAAAAGTCTAGCATAAAAGCGTATAAAGAAAATAAAGAATTAAAGGTAGACAAAGTAGAAAAGAACAAAGTTTATTTTAAAAACAATAACCTAGAAAAAAGAGATAAAGTTGAAATCTCTTATATGGTTAACAATAGCTTTTTGATGAGACAAAAATACAATCCTGAAATAGGAGACTTTCAAACAATATTTAGGTTTAGCAACAGTTACAAACAATTTCTTGTTTATTACGAACAAGACTCATTTAGTCCGTTTTATGAGTTAAACAATGTAGACATAAATCCTGCAGTAAACGATATAACTAATGGCTTTATCTATATAACAAATGAAGAAAATGACACACACATGTTGGATAGTTACTTACCTAGAAAAACACTATCTATAGATGAGCAAGAGTTTATGTTTGTAATTAAATTATTGGACGAAAAAGGTAATCCTATTTTTAATGAATATAAGGATAAAGATATCGAATTAACATCTAAAAACGGTCTTGCAGATATAAAAATTATAAACAATAGAGATGAAATAAATCAAAAAGACAATCAATCTTTATTAGGATTAGCAGTAACTGCTCAAGATGAAGAAGATGGGTTAAGCAATTTTAGCTCCTTACCTGATCAAACTGGCAATGTTTACTTTAAATACACTCTTAAAGACAATATTGATGAAATAATTGAAGAACTTAATGAAGAAACAATTAGAGATACTATTGAAGTAAAAATAGAAGAAGATAACTTTATGACAGAATTACATCTGTTATTTCATGAACCTAATAGAAAAGAAAGATTTGCAAAGCTAAATATAGACAATAATGTTATTGTAGAAAGTGAAGAAAAATATATTGAAGCAAAAGTTTTAGATGAAAATTACAACCCTATTAATGATGTTAGTATAGAATTTGATATAGGAGGATATAAAACAACTAAAGAAGTAGATAGTCAAGGTAGGGCTGGAATTTACTTTGATTATGATAAAATTCAAGAAGAAAAAGATTTAAATGTTTACGACATTAATGAAGGGGAAAAAGTTATGTTTATTGAAGCTAAAATATTAGATTTAGATATTGATGTTCGTAAGCATAATGATAAAAAGAAAGTGATGGTTTATGATATTGATTTATAAGCCATCATTTAAAGGAGGTAATATTCTTGACTAAAATATTTAATAATAGCGATGATACATTTTTTAAAATAGGAAATCGTGTTCCTAATGATTCAGTAAATGTATCCTATTATAGAGTTCCTGAACTAACACCCAAAGAAAATGTTTCAATAATAAATGAAGCATTAGCAATAGCTGGAAATATTAATGATAAATACAATACTGCAGATGAGTTAGTTATTAATAATCAAGGATTTTTAACTAAAAATGAAACAGATAAAAGAACTCCTGCAAAAGAAAATCTAGAAAAAGTACCTGATGAAGAATTAAGATATAAAAAATTCTTATTTAAAAGCCCTCCTGCTTCCGACTTGGAAGTAGGAGAGGGTATTGAGTTTTATAAAATTAATTATGATAATAATAATTTTGAAAAAGTTTCAGATAAAGTAGATAAAAATAAAACAAACTTAGAACTTGGAGAAGTTTATTTCGATTATGACTTAATAAGTGAAGAAGAGAAACCTAACTTTTCAGACATAGAAATTGAAGTAAGATATATTTTAGAAAGAGAAGAGCAAGTTTTTGGAGAAAAAGACTTTGCTATAACTAATAGACTATTAGATTATAATGGAAATTCATACCCTTTATATTATAAATATAAAGCAAAATATTTACATCAAGATGTATTAATTGACACAGAAGAGTTTGATAAAAAAATAGAAGATCCTGATAATGACGAATATGTTATAGAACAAAACAAAGAAGATAAAAAAGATTATATTGAAACTATGGAGTCAAATATAATAAAAAATATTGATATACTAGACTCGAATGAAAATATAGTAAAAAGAGATGAGCAACCTTATTTGCTTAATCTTAAAGATGTTACAGAAGATTATTATGACGATGAAAATACTTATGATTTTGGAGTATATGAAATAGAAATATTTTTTAGTTTTAATCCAAATGAAGATGATTATTATTTATCATACAACCCAATGCCTGATGTTTTAGTAAGCGAATATGATGAAATAATAAATGCTGAACCTATTTTCAAAGAAGTAGACCAAGAAACTGTTTATCAAAACTTTAGAACAAATAAAAAAATATACTCTACTGTAGAAACCCCTATAGGATACAAAGTTCTTTTGCCAGACAAAGCTAAAGAAGCTCAAACTAAAGAAGAAAAAATTGTAGGATATATGGACTCTCCTAGAATTCCTTTTAACTACCAAGTTCAAGTAAAAGGCCGAAAGGCAGGAGAGGAAAATGGTATCCATATTGTATTTATGATAGATAATTCAGGGTTTATTAATGATGATATTAATGACTTTGATGATAAAAAAGAATCAATGGAATATTTAATTAAAAACCTTATAGAAGAAACAAATGGTAAAATAAGTGAACAAAATTCAAAAGATGTTGGTCAAAATATTAAAGGAATATATGAATATGGGTATTATAATTCTGAAGATTTATTGGTAGAAGAAAACTCTGGAGAAGAAATTGAAAAGATTATTAATTATGATAATTTCACAATTGATGAAGTTATTGTAGAAGAAAGGACAAGAACTGTAACAAGAACAATCGAAGAAACTGCATCTTTTAGAGTTAGATTAGGCAGCTTACTTAACCCTTTTAAAACTGTTACTCGAACAGTTGAAAGAGAAATAGAAGAAGAAGAAGTTAAAGATGAAGCTATGGACAGAGGTAGAAAAGTAGATTTAGATCAGGGAGCTAGTAGGCTTTTAAATAAATATAAAAGTAATGAAAATGGTTATAAAAGAATTTGTATTTATCTTTCAACTGGAGAGAGTAGTAATACCACAAACACTGCATCTTTTAGATCAATGAAAAAAGAAATTAAAAGAGACAATATTTTTGATAATATTTATACAATCCAATTTGGTGGAGATGGAGAGTCAAAAGTAGAAGATGGATTAAAAGCATTTTCTTATAATAATAACTATTTTAAAATAGAAAGTAAATCAGATATTGATAATTTTATAGACGAATGTTTAAATAAAGATATGCCACAACTTATAACAAAAACATTAGACTATAATTCTTCAACTGTTACTAAGTTTAATAGTCCTAAAAGACTTTGTAATATAAGTGGAAAAATTACTAATGAATTTTCGGATGAAAATGCTGAATTAAGAGTTTTAACGCAATCACCTAGAGAAGATGATTTAAACTTTTTCTACAAAAAAGAAACTCCAAATAGAACTATAAAAAGAGAAATAAATGATAGAGTAACTTATATAGATACTAATGAAGACGATAGGATTTCAGTATATGCTAAAACGGATGTAGTAGAACTGTTTTCTTCTGAAAGTTATTATGCCACACAAGATGCTGATTTAGCTCAAATTTCTGTTTCTATTGATGATGATTTAGGAAAGCATGATTATTGGAACCTTACTATTAAAAATGGTAGGTTTACCTTATCTGACTATAAGCATACTTACAAATATAGTCTTCCAGAATTTGAATATGAAAATGTAAGAAAGACCAAAAATGGAGAGAAGGTAGAAATACATAAAGCTAAAGTGGCAGAAAAAATAGATAGTTATAATGTTAAATTACCAAATGGCGACTTATACATTAAAACAGAAGAAAAACAAGTGAGTTCATCTTATGACTATGTAAAAGGAAGTCAAGACCATCAAATAGATGGAGATACTACAATAATTATTCCTAAAAATATAAAACTTTATAATCAAGATGATGAAGAATATACAATTATAAACTGGGACAAAACAACAGGAGAGTTACAAACTTTAGAATACATCTCCGAAACTCATCTTTATTGTGATTATGAAAATTATATAGATGAATTTGAGTATCGTGGATACTTCGATGAAAATGATGATTTTGTTCATTTAGATTTAAATCCACGAAGAGGGCATACTTATATGGAAAAAGACAGAAACACTGGAAAGTTAAACGAAATGCCTAGCTCTAACTTGTATGATGAAACTGTATTTTTGTATTTGATACCTGAATATGTTACAGATAGATATGACGATATACTAAAAGGTTCTAGAACTCAAAACGCATTATTTCACACAATAGGAAGTCCAATTTTTCAAAATGATAATAGACCATTACATCCTTATGTAAAGCATCATATTGAAAGTGGCCATTTTGATATTGACGATATACTTTTAATAGCCAAAATCTATGTTTCTCCTATATCAAATCCTGAATTAATAAATATGACTGATACTAGAACAAGAGGTGGAGGACTAAAAGAAGACAAAATTGAAGACTTAATGGCTATAAACCCAAGCGTAGAAGGGTATTGGGACATTGGCCAATATGATGGGAAAATATATCCTAGTAATGGTGTAAATATTATCGAAATTCCTGAAAGAGTTAGAGATGTTTTAAGTGAAAAAGAGATAGAAGAAAAAATTCAGAAACATTTCCCTCTTGGAGGTTTTCCAATCATTAAGTATGTCGATGAAGAAGAATAAGGAGGTTGTTGATAAAATATGCCTATAGAAGATAAAAAGTCAATAATAGATAATATAGACTTAGAATTACCTAAAGAAGACAAAAAAGAAATTGAAAAACTAGCAGGTTCTGATCAATCTTCTGATGGTAAGTTAGAATTAAAAGAACTAACAGAGCCTTCTGCTAGTTTAATTAAACAAGAAGGCATGTTAGATTCACAAAAATATAATCAACAGATTGAAGAGATATATGAAGATTTAGTAAAAATATTTAAATACTCTCAAGCTGTTGACGGTAGAATTGAAGATAATATACAATTAAATAGCGAAACTATAAAAAAAATCAAAGATAAATTGAAAGAAATAGGTATAGAAATTGAACAATATGAAACTTTAGTTCATGATAACGATTATTTTGATGATTGTATAGTAGAAGACTTTGAAGATGATAAAAATACTGAAAGTTATAATAGTGAAAATTTAACTTTATTTTATGATAATAAAGTAGCTAGCTCTATAGGAGTTGATAATTTAAATAATCCTGTTAGAATATTTCATTCTGAACAAGTGTCTAATATTTGCTCAGATGAAAATATATTAAAGCTATCATCTATTGGCTCCGTAGAGTCAAGTAACATGGTTGCAAGTATTGAAGAACAAACAGGATATAACCTAATTGATGATGCTAATGATATAGACTATGTTCAAAATGTTTTAAATTTAGACGAAACGTCTGTTTGGGATGAAACAATCTTAACACCAGAGCCTTTTTCAGTACAATTAGATGAAAAAGATTTATTAAATAACATTGGGTTTTATGGAGAAAGGGATGGTGCATTATGTAAAGTGAGAATCATGTTTGATTCAACAGTCCCTGTTAATGAATTAATAATAGACCCATTAACTGAATACCCTTTTAAATTAATTAGTATCCGTTCGTTTGAAACAACAGAAGATTACTTAAGAAATGAACCTCAAGTAATTTTAGGTCCTGTAGAAGCATTGCAACAAATAGAGGTAGATGATATATATGAAATTAGAATAGCAGAAGAATATGCAGAAGCTGATTACGGAAGTGATGAAGAAGATGAAATGTTTATCGAACATGATAAATATGATGTCGATATGGCTGATGTTTTAAAAAGAAATGGCTATGAAGTTATTAATCTTGGAAATATACCTGATATAAGAGATGAGCTTCTTGATAATGGGAGATTTGAAGAAGAAGGGATAGAAAATGCTGATATAAAACTTCAAGCAATTCAAGATTACCTGGAAAACACTCAACCCAATAATCCTCATATGAATTCTCAATATATTAAAGATAAAAAAACATTACAATTTGAACCTGTAGAATCAAAGATTATGGAAATTTGTATAATGCAAGAACATTATACTTTAGATGAGTATAAAACATCTGAAGAACAAAAAGACAACACTAAACTTATGCAAAAATTATTTAGAGAAAAAGTTGAAAAAACAACTACTGCTCAAAACGATGCAGTATCTAACAATTTAGAATTAGATAGGGCTAACGAAAATAATTTATGGTTTTATTTTGGTACTATTATTAAAAAAATTAGAGAAGAAATGAGAAATGTATTTGGAGAAAATATTATAGAAAAACTTAAAAAAGCAATAGAAAATAGAATACCTCAACTTGACAAAAATAGTTTTACAAACGCTATATCTACTGGAAACAATATTGATGAATCTAAAGTAAAAAGTGATTCTAAATTTAAACAATTATTTAAATATCAATATGGTTGTAAATCAATTTTTCCTAAGTATAAAGCATATATGCACGAAGGAGTTTATGTTTCTGAACTTCATGAATTTGATTCTAATGTAAAACAAGTAGCTTTAGAAGTTGACGACTTTAATCCTTGTGTCAATTTTAATCAACCAACAACATCTATAGAATATTACGTAACAAATAAAGAAAATCCATCAGCAGATGAATGGTATCCTGTGAGACCAACTAACTATGACGAAAAGTATGCTAAAATATATGGAGATAGGTATAGAAACTGGGTTATGGGAGAAAAGTTAATACCTCACGATGGAAGTGATGAACATATAGAATGTAGTTTAAGATTTGGTGGTTTGAAAAGACTTGCATCATTTGATGTATATGAAGATGGAGAAATAATCGAAGATAATAACAGAATAGAATTTATAACTGAAGATGATAGTGATATAGTTGTTGGATTAAAAATATTTAATGTTAGATATAGACCTGATATGTCTACTACTTTTAGTGTAAATTATGAAATTCATAATAATGTAGACCCTTATATTGTAGACTTTGAAGAAGTTGCAAACCCAATGGAATATATTAATGAAAATGGAAATCCAGGAGAAGTTTTTGATGGATTAGACCAAGATGACTCCTTAGAGTTAACTTACTATCCTTACATAAATAAATCAGAAGTTTTTGATTCATCCAATAAGGTAGCGAGTAATGACCTATATCCGCATAACCCTAATACAGGCCAATATAGTCCTAATTATAACTTAGGATATATGCCTATTAATGTAACTATGAAGGGAGAATTTGACATATATGACCCTAGAGTAAATTCAGGAGCAGGAGGGGTTATTACAGAAAACTATAGACATTATGGAGTGAATCAAGATACAGAAGCTGTTCCATTTTCAATAACAAGAAATTATGATGAAGTAAAAGATTACAAAGGGGATTCTAGTATTGGATGGAGTATTGACGAAGAAGAACTTGACGAAGATGACACAACACAAGAAAAGTCTGCAGCTATAATGACCAGAATAAAAGATGCCCCTTATATAAAAAATAAAACTGATTATTACAATGATGTTTTACACTCTACAAATAGTTATGATAGTACAGAATATCCTGTTGTTGATTATGTTCATACTGGAAAAACATTAACCTTTTCAGAAGGGTTTAGTAATAATGAAATAACTGTAGAATATAATTATTTAGTTGAAGGAATAAGAGTTAAAGCAATTTTAAGAAGAATTGATGACAATGTTGACAATGGGTATACCCCTGTTATTAACAAATGCAAACTAAAAGTAAAAGACTTTTAAAAGGAGGTCTAATATGCCCAATCAAAACAAAGTTAATTATAACTCTAGTTTAGCAGATTTACAATTAGCAAATACAATGAATAGCATAAATAAAGAATTAAATGAAGATGATTTATATGAGTATTATAAAGTTATAACTACTATAACAAGCAATTTAGATGATTATTTATTAGGAATTTATAAACCTTCTTTTAAAGGAAGGTTAGATTCTAGATTGTTATTGTCTGATGATTTTAACAAAAATATGGAAGAAGCTATTAATGATATAAATAATGCCTATGAAGAAATAAACACTTTAAGAGATATATTAACAAATAATTTTAATCAAAATTCAATTATAGGAACTAATATTAAAGACGAATTAAAAAAAGTAAAAAATGAAGTAGATACTATTGAAGACTATTTAGATGAACCAAACCTTCAATTAGTAGTTGCTGTAGAAGATTTTTCAAATTTAGACAATATTAATGAAGACGACACAGATGCTCATATTGATTTGTTAGCAGGACAATGTACTCTTGCCAGATCAAATACTATTAATCAAAATGAAGGAGATGCAAAGGTAACAATATTATCAGAATCAAACGGAGATAAAGGAAATAATCATGAAGCCAAAGTAAATATGAAGGCTTATGATCCAGGGAGTGCTCCTCCAGAAGAAGGGACAGAAACTGAAGGAAAAGACGAAGGAGGAGGTTTTTTTAGTAGTGTAGCTAGTGCTGTAGGTAGTACAATTAGTACTACAGCCAGTATTGCACTTGATCCTTTTGGTTTAGTTTCAGATTCAGCAATAGAAGAACTTAGTGATATAGGATCAAGTATAATGGATTTCTTTGATGGGTCAGATGACGAAAGTAGCTCTCCTCCAGTTGAAATTCCTCCGAATAATCAAGGAGATCATATTTCATATAAAGGAGAGGAAAATAATCATAGCAACATAGAAAATATACAAGGGAACAATTTAGATACCTGGTTTGAATATGAAGCATATGACTTACATGATTATATAGTTAATGATGTATGCCATGGATATGGTTTTGAATACGGAGATGGTACAACATGGGTACAGCCTCCAGATAATCCTGACTACTTATTTTTAAGTTTATTAATTGAACTACCAGAACGAAAAAGAATTAATTATCTTAACATAGAACCTTTTATTCCTTCTAGTGAGCATGAAAGCAAAGGACCAAAAATAAAAGAATTAATATTGTTAGAAGAAGATTATGATCCTGAAGATGATGAACAAGGGCATACTCTAGCAACAGAAGATGATGAAATTATTTTAAATGGTGAAGACGAATCGGGTTGTTTTTATTTTTCGCCAATGAGAGTAAAAAATATATTGTTAAAACTTAAAAGAAAAGACCCTTATATAGCAAAAATTGCTCACAAATTTTATCTTAGAGTAACTTCTAAAAATATAGAAGAAAGCCAAAGCGGTTTTGGTAGTTTAAACCCTTTTAGTAGTTCTGATAGTTATTCAAAAACTACTGTAGAAAGAGTAGAAGGAGAAGTACCAACAAATCCTGGTCAAGTTGCTGAAGATGGAGGGTCAGGAGTTAATAGAATATGGAGAAGTAAAGAAACTGAAACAGTTACTCAAGATGAAGTTAATTCATATATGGAATATTTTCTAGGTCATAGATGGTGTATAGGGTTAAAAGATATTGGATTATATAGTAGAACATATGACCAATCAAGCCAAATAATTACAAGAGAATATACTTCTCCTGGAAGTATTAGAGAAATAAAATTAGAAGCACAAGAATATATTCCTAGTAAATACTATGAAGAGACTAATGATAGAAAATATGACTTTATAAATTATTATATAAGTATTGATGGAGGTAGTGAATGGTTAGAAATAGCACCTTCAAATTCCAACAGAGATGGAATTAAAGAATATCATATAAACAATATGAACTTAGAAGAAACAGGTAAGGAAGATATAGAAAATATAGAATTAGATCAAGAAATAAATAGTGTTAAAGTAAAAATAGAAATAGAACAAAATATCTCAATTGAAGAAGGTAAGTACTATTCTCCTACAATTAGAGGATTTAAATTAAAGATGTATAGTGAAATGTAAAAAATAAAGGTGGTGATTATATGGGGTTAAGAAATTTACAAATAAGAAAAATAGCTAGAGAAATAATCTTAAAAAAATTAAAAAGTGGAATAAGACCAAACCCAAGAAACTTAGAAAATTTAATAAGGGAATATTTTAATGAAAATAATTTTAAACCAGGCTTACCTTCATTAAATAAAAGAAAAGCAAAAAGAAGATCTACTATTAGTAGTTCAGACTATAATAAAATAATAAAAGAAATTGAAAGAGACTTAGAATTAATCTATGAAAATATAATTAATCAAAACGAAAAATTAATTGACTCTTTTAATGAATTTTCAAGCAATATAGAAAACATAAAAAATACAATAGAAAACTATAGAGAAAGAACTGAAAGCATTTTAACAGTAGTTAGCAATACAAATCCTCATGTTTATACTTGTGTTGAAGATTTTGGAAATATCAAAAATACAGATTTAACAAATACAGATGCTTTCATAGACTTAAATAATAAAAATGTTAAATTACCAATAATGCAAGGGTTATCAAAATCTGTAGAATTAGACCATGTACAATTAATAGATGTTTACCCATCTCAAGAAATTAAGTCTAGAAGAAGTTTATCTAATATAAACAATGTTATTGATGGATTTATAAATAACACTTGGCAATATAAAATTGAGCTAGACGAACAAAAAGAAAAACAAGAAATGAATGTTGAATTAGAAATACAGTTCGATGGAAAAGAGGAGTTTTCTAATGTTCAATTAACTCAAAGTTCTACAGCTAAAACTTATATATCAGCATATTATAGAGACTTAGATTCTAATGAGTGGAATCCTATAAATAAAATACAAAATGAACCAATAACAAATAAAAAAAGCTGGAACTTACCAACAATTGAAACTAAAAGAATAAAACTTAAGCTAACAAAAAACAAACCTGATAGTGCAGACCAAAAATATGTTTTTGGAATTGCAAACATTTTACTTTCTCAAAACTATTATGAAGAAAAAGCAACATATGAATCTGAAGTAATAGAAGTTGGCAAAAATATGGATAATTTTGTAATAGATAAAGCTATTTTAGAAGTTAAAGACGATATTCCTGAAGACTGTAATATTAAATATTATTTGCAGCATGGTACTGACCCTAATTCTTTATTTGGTAAAAGAAGACTAGAGCCAAAAAGAGAAGATGAAAATAATGAATTTGATACTCTTGATTTAGGTTTACTTAAAAGAAAACAATTTGAAGTGAGTAGCGATGAATTAGTAAAAGAAAATGATTACAATAAAGGCTTTACTTTATACCATAATCCAAATACTTCACTAATTGAATATCCAGTTCTTAAAGATACTATTGAAATATATCATGGAAATAAGTTATGGAAAAAAGAAGTTTATCAAGACCTTACCGAGAAAAACGTAGAAGCAGATAGAAGAGCTAAAATGTCTGATTGGAACCAAATCCCTGAAAATTCAAATGTTATTACAGAATATATTGGAGATGATGACTTGTCAAGAGCAAGAGAGACGGATTATGATAGAAAAAGAATATATGAAGAAGTAGAAACAATAGGTGATAATAAAACATTCTATATCTCTTGTGAAAATATAGAAAATTTAATAATAGAAGACAAAAGCTTAAATATAGACGAAAAAGACTGTAAAAATGGAGAATTTGTTTTAGAAGAAGAATATGAAGATAAGTTTAAAGTAAGTTATAAAGCAAATAGTGTTTTTTATAAGTTTTCTACATGGATGTATTTTGACGAACCTGAAGATTATACTACAGCACTTATTGATCTACCTTCTCATGGTAGTCGAGATATTCAAAGAGAAGGGTTTCATAACCAGATATTTTTAAATAACCATTCGGTTTATAAAAGATTTAATAGAGACGCTAATAAAAATCAATATGAATACCGCTTGCCCTTTAAAAAGGGATGGAACCACATTATAATCATAGCGTACATACATGACTATGATAAATTTGATATAAAACTTGGAGGGTTTGATGCTGAAACAGTAGGGTGTTCAGAATATAGAATTCATAAATCACCAATGAAAAAAGTAGATGTTTATAGATTGCAACACCAAATTAATCCTACTAAAGATGATTACTATGCTTTAGATGATGAAATTATAGAAATGGATGGCGAATCTACTACAAGAACTAGAATCCTCTTTAACAACACTAGAAAGAATAATTATATAATCAACTTCAAATACCCTTTTGAAAGAAATATAGATAACAATAATTATTATATAAAATTAATAGCAGAGCTAGAAACAGAAGATGAATTTGAAACACCAAGAATCCATGAAATAAAAACTAATTTCTTTTATTAAAGAGAGGTGATACATAGATGGCTGAGTATGATATTGAAATAATTGCTGATTCAAACGGGCAAGTAAGTGATAATGGTGAAGATTTTGACAATGAGATAACGATTTCGGCTGATGAAAATGAAGAAATAACTATTTATGCATCTCCTGATGATTGCTATGAGTTTAAAGAGTGGGATGACGGTAATACAGATAAAGAAAGAACTATTACTGTAGAAGATGATGAAGAATATACTGCTTATTTTGAAATAAAAGAATATGATGTTGATTTAGAAGTTGGCAATGGACAGGGTAGCGTAAGTGGAAGTGGAACTTATGATTGTGGTGAAGAAATAGTTATTTCTGCTTCTCCTGATGATTGTTATGAATTTGTAGAATGGAATGATGGTAATACCGACAAAGAAAGAGAAATAACTGTTGATGAAGATAAAGAATTTACAGCTCATTTTGAAATAAAAGAATATGATCTTAATTTAAGTGTTGAAGAAGGAAATGGTAGTGTAAGCGGTGATGGTACTTATGAATGTGATGAAGAAGTAACTATTTCAGCTTCACCACATTCAGACTACATTTTTGATAGATGGGATGATGGAAACACAGAAAAAGAAAGAACTGTTACTATAGATAATGATAAATCATTTAATGCTATCTTTTTAAAAGTATATGAAGTAGAGATAGAATCTAAAGAAAATGGTAGTTTATATTTAGTCAACAAAGAAGAAACGATTGAATCTGAAGACAGTAAAGTCTTTGAAGTAATAGATGGAGAAACTATTGAAATTCAAGCAATTCCAGAAGAGGGGTATCAAGTTGATACATGGACATATGATAATGGTGACACAGAAGAAAAAAATCCAGCTAAATATGAAATGGATAAAGACAATTTAACCCCTACAAATATAGATACTTTAGAAATAGAAATAACAGAAGATGAAGAAATGTCTGCTAACTTTGCTATTAAAGAATATTTCATTAAGATAACACCACCAAAAAACGGAAGAATTAAAGTAGATGGAGATTGGTATGGTGAATGGAATAATTCTGGGGAAACAGTTTATAATGATAAAGATCATTATTATATAAAAAAAGAACATGGAGAAAGCATTACTGATATTAAATATGAATCTATAAATGAAGAAGAATATGTTATAGATAAATGGATGATTGATGATAATGTAACAAATAGTTTTGATAATTCAAATCCTTCTGTAGCAATCAAAGAGTTTACAACAGACCCTAATGACAATAATAAGAGTATTTCTTGGATATATAACTATAGTGACACAGGGGTTAATGCTTATTCTGAAGCAATAAATTCTGAACTAAATGAAGACCATGGTCTTTTGCCTAAAATGAGAGTTGTAGAAGTTGATAGTGGCAATATACATAATGGAGATTTTGGAGTAATAGAAGATCCAAACAGTAGTGAAATCACTTTTAAATACGAGCTGAAAAACCCTATTGTTTATAATAAAAGCATAGAATTAGAACCTATAAGGTTTGAATTCTATGATACTGTATTTATTGAAGAAGATATGGAAATTAATAATATTTCAGAACATAATGATTTAGTAATAGAGGAAACCGAACCTGAATATTTTGTTGTGCTTAGAGTTGATAATGAAGAAGTATTTGAAGATTTATTAGATGAAGACCAAGGAGAACATACTTGGCTAGATTATCATGGTAGTGACGAACCAATTGTTTATAATTCATTCAATTATGGGGATGTAGTAGAGTTAAGAGCAAGTGATCATGAAAATTGGGAGTTTGAAGAATGGGATAATTCTGGTCAATACCTTCCTTGCATTATAACAGGAGGTAATAGTGATCAGGAAATAGAAATATATGTTGATCAAGATATATTTCTTAACCCTAGTTTAAACCCAGATTTTGATGCTCCATCTTCAAAAATAGGGCATTGTGATATATTAATGTCTGATTTAGTATATGGAGGAAACCAGCCAGATACAGTAAAGTTAGTTTCTGCTGTTCCTCATTATGGATATGAATTTATAGAATGGGCACAACCTCATGATATAGAACAAAGATTAAATGATATAGATGAAGAATTAAGTATTGAAAATGAACAAATAATATACGAACTAACAGGAAATGATGATTTAGATGCAAAAGTTGAACCATTAGATTTTGATTTAAAATTAAGAGACAATTTAGGTAATAAAGATTCAAATATAGAAATATTAACAGAACCAGAAGAGATGGTATTTGGAGCAACTGTACAAATAGAAGCTCAACCTCCAGATGATTATGAATTTAGTCATTGGAGTGGAGATGTAGCAAGTACTAGAAAAAGAATTGATATTGCTTTAGGAGATAATAGTGGAATGTTATATAACTCTGAAGGTAATATGAGAACAAATACTTATGCTATAGCAAATTTTAGACATAAATATAAAAGTGAAATAATAGTAACTCCTTATTTACAATCAGGTGGTTCTTCTAGTGTTTTCAACGAAATTAATGAAACTATATTACAAGATATAAACAATTTAGATACATTAATTGAGATATCTCCCTTTAAAGAGTCTAAAATGCTTGATAATATAGATGAAGATACTTTAACATTAGAAGCAGCAAGTAAATTGTCTACAGATGAAAAAGTTAAGGATGAACCTAGGTTTGAATTCTTAGAGAAATGGCACAAGTTTGTGAATGGAGAAATTAGAAAAACATATAATAGAAAATCTATAGAATTAGATATAGAAGAACTACAAGATAAGGATGAAGATGTTGAATTTCGACCAATTTTCAAATTAAAAAATTATGATACAAGTTTACAAGTTGAATTTGATGATTCAGAAGTTGATGAAAATCCTGATGACAAAATAGATATTGAGTATCAAATTCAATATCCTACAGAATCAGAAGCTGAAGATTCTAGAATATTAAATCATAGTGATAAAAAAGATTATTTGTTTCCCTTCAATACACAGTTGACATTTCAAGACAAATCAAAACCTGGATACTCTTTTAAGTATTTCAAAAACGGAAATGGAGAAATTGTGTCAAGAAGCTTAACTTACAATTTTTTAATCCAAGATGAAAAAGAAATTATTGCAGTCTATAAAAGAGAAAAAAGCCCGTTAAATTTAAAATATGATAAAGATTTTACAGAGATAGAAATTAAACCTGAAAATAAATATTATATAGATGACCTAACTAAATTATTGCCCGATGAAGATAAAGAATTAAAAGAGATTATGAAAAATGTATTAAAAGAAATGATAGATGACTTAAGCAACTATGATGATTTTATATATTTATATCAATATAAGGATGAAATAGATATAGATGCAAAAATGAAAAACAGTCATAAGTTTATAGGGTGGAAAATAAAAGAAGGAAACTCTAAAATAGATGAAAAGGCTAAAGATTCTACAACTTTAACTTTTATAGACAATACGCTTTTAGGCTTAAATCATAAACCTATAGAGTCTGAACTTAAGGTTAAGACAAAACCTGAAGATGCTGGAGATATACAAGTTATAATAAATGATGATACTGACAACATCAAAAAGAATCCAGGAAAATTGTATTTTAAAGATGATAAAGATGTTGATATAAAAGTTACACCTAATTCATCAGGACATACATTTGAAAGATGGAATTTAGTATATGAAAATAATTCTACAAATAGGTATAATAGAGAAATTGGTATGCATGTTAATCAAAACATAGAAGCAATTGCAATCTTTGAGGAAAGAGATTGTTATCTAGAGTTAGAAATAGTAGGAGAAGGATTTATTGAAGATGATAATGGAAATGCATTTGATGGTGGAGATTTTCCAATTGGTACTGAGTTAAAACTAGAAGCAACACCTTTAAGTGTAGGTAATAGATTTCATAAATTTAGTCACTGGGAAGTAGATAAAGGTAGTAAAAGAGAAAAATTAACTAAAGATAATCCTGCAGAAATTACTGTTACTTCTGATATGAAACTTTATGCTATTTTTGAAAGAATTCAACATGGAGTGTTTGAAGGACATCCTACTAAAATGCTAAGGAATCATAGAAAAAATGGTCCTATAGAGTCTCACAAATATAATTTAGATTTTAATGAGATATTATTTGATATTAGAAAGATTAGAAGATTAAGCAAAATGCAAAAAGAAGATATATTAGGGAAAGAGGCATCTGGAGAAGATTCAATTATGAAATTTATTTATGAATTACAAGAAAACAAAAAAGAAGTTGCTAGATTATTAAAGAAATTAGAATTTATCAAAAAGATTCATAAAGGAGGTTAATACTTAAATGTTACCATATTTTAAACCTAGAGAAATACCTTTTGGTGGAAATACAAGCTCTGAAGAATTTAATGAAATGAATAAAGAAATTGCTTTAGAGCTTACTCAATTATTTCAAGAAATAACAAACAATGATATCGCAATAAATGAAATGAGAGAAAGGTTAATGGTTGAAAATAATCACTTAAACAACCAAATTGATAACTTAAAGAAAGAAATAAGTTTTTTAGAAAACCAAATAGACCAAAGCGAAGACCTTAAAAAAACTTTCCAAACTTTTTATGACAGTAAAAAAATATCATTTGGAGAAAATCTTAGTGGTTATGGAGAACCTATTGATGATAGAAAAAGGTTAAATATAAACCCCAACTATAATGCTGTTACATTACCAATAAGAGCTAAACAAAGCAAAACCTTTTTAAGAAATATTCATGATGAAAATGTGTTTGTTCCTGACGATATAGAGGTCCAATCTTATGGGCCTACTTATCCTGATGCTCAAATTAAAGAAAACAGTGGAAGAAATGCTTTAGATCAAGACTTGTCTACACAATGGAGAAAAGAATTTCATTATGAAGATTACGAAGAAGCTCCAGAGACTGTTGAAACAACTTTTCATATTAAAATGCCAAGTTCAATAATGAGCAACATGAATTCTAATACTGTTTATATTAACCCATACCCTACTGGAACAGTAGATATAAAAGATGTTAGGTATAAAACTATAAAAAGTGATGAGTTTATACCTCTAGATAAACAAACAACATATTATGACCCTCAAAATGATCATAAATTTAGAACAATAACAAATTCTCAAAATACTATATTGTGTTTTCAAGATGTTGAAATAGTTGAGTTAGAAATTGTTTTAGAACAACATCATTTTGTAAATGATGATGATGGTGGCAAATTTGTATTAGGTTTAAATAATATAAGTATTATAGAAAATAGATATTATGATGAAGGAAAAATATTAGTTAATTTTAATGTAGAAAATCACAAAAATGGAGAACTTAAAGAAGTTGAAGAAATTACTGATATAAGACTTCGTTTTCAAAATTTAAATTATCAAGTAGCTCAAACATATGGAATAATTGATGATATTAAAATTTATGGAGTTGAAAATGATGACGGATCTTTAAACGAAGAGGTTGAATTACAAGAAAGAATTCCTGATTATTTAAGAAAAGATTTTTGGATTGAAATAAGTTTAAAAAATGTACCTCAAATCTCTACTTCTGTACTAGAAGGAATAGAGATAGAATACAAGTTAAGATAGGAGGTAGTTATTATTTTAATAACATTTAAAGATATAAAAAGAGCATTGCAAAAAAATATAAACAATAAAGTCTGGAATGAAAAATATAGTTTAAACAAAGATCTTGAACAGGTACTTAAAATGATAAAAAACCCTTTAATAAGCAATGAAAATAAAGAGGATGTTTTACAAGCTGCTAATATATTTTCATCAACTATAAGTCATAATTATTTATTAGAAAAAGAACTAAATTCTAATGATAAAAGTATTGATTTTTCATTCTATGTTTGTAAAAAAATAAACAAGCTTATTGATACAAGCTTAAATGAACAATTTGACAATAAATTATTAAAAAATGAAAATTGGAATAAAGTCATTAACGCTTATTTAAAATGGGAAGAAAAAGATGAAAAAAGTAAAAAAATGAGACATATAGGAATAGGAATTGATAACTCTGAGATAGGCAAAGAAATTCCACAACCTATATTTTACATATGTCCAAAAATCAAAGAAGTAGATTCTTTTTACCTGTTAGAAATATTAGAAGAAGTACAGTCTTTAAGTGATAAAACTAAAGAAAACTTTATAGATATTATATCAAATATGTCTGATGAGGTAGGAGAATTTTATATAGGACTTATGTTATCTAGGGATACTAACAAAATAAGAATTCACTTTTATGACAAAACTAAAAATTTAAAAAAAGTTTTAAACAACATTAACTGGAATGGGGATTATGAAAAATTTAAAGAAAAAATTGAAGACTATAAAGAAACATATAAAAGAGTAGGAATAGAATTTAACATTGGAAAAGAGATAGATAATGATTTAAATATTGTACTTGGAGAAAGAGGAGTATTTAAAACTCAAAACAATAATGATTGGAAAGATTTATTAAATAAATTAGAAGATAATAATCTTTGTACAAAAAAAGAAAAGAAAAATTTGTTAGACTTTAATTATTCTATAAACTGTATTAGTTATTATTATAACTTTATGTTTAAAGCAGTTTTATCAGAGATAAAAGTTCCTTTAAATGATGATAGTCCAGCTAAAATATATTTACAAATAATTCATTCTTAAAAAAAGGAGGATAACTAATATGATATTTTTACCTAGTGGAGAAAGATACTTAAAATTTGAAAATGAAGAAGAGATGAAACAAGAAGCTGAAATAAGGTGGCCTGCTAAATGGTTTACAGCTAAAGAAATTATGGATGAAAGCCAAAGAGGTGACTTTGTATTAACTGATAAATTAAAAGAAACATTAAAAGGTATTGATATTATTAGAGAAATTGTTGATCAGCCAGTAATAATTACTGATGGATGTAGGTGGTCAGGAAATGAGGCATCTCAACACTACTATAGAAACTATAATGCTATTGATATTTGGACAGAAGGATATACCAGCATGGAATTAATGAAAATAGTAGAAGAAGAAAACATATTTACAGGACGAGGTTTATACCCATACAATAGAGGATTTATTCATGTTGATACTAGAAATGGCTTAAAACCTAAAAATGATTGGGATATTATTAGATGGTGGAGAGACGATGAGTTTAATTATCGTACTTTTAGAAACCATTATGATAATAAACCCTTTGAAGGGTGGGTGTTCGGTGATAAAACAAACTAAAATTAACGACAGGAAACACAAGACAGAAAGGAGGTGTTGAGTCTCGTGTAATATTAGCGAGACTTAAGAATGGGTAAAATAACCAACATGTTTATAGAAAGATATTCAATAGCAGAAATAGTAACCGTTTCAGCATTATTTTTTATAGGACCTATAGAAAACAGCGTATTAGCTCTTATAGTTATAAGTTTTATAAGTTTTATATTTCAATTCTTATCCTCCGAAAATAAAATTAAAAAAATACTTTACTTATTTAAAAAAACATTTAAATACATAACTTATATAATACTAGCAAGAATGTTTGATAACTTATTTGGAACTTCTGGAATTGATGGCTTTAGGACAATATGTATGTGGATAATAGCTGTGAAAGAATTTGGATTACTTGTAAATATGACATTAGTTCAATCACCTAAAAATCATGTGGGGTTTTTTCTATTAGAAACTATGTATAATAAAATTTCAAAAATAAGCACAACACTTGAAAGGTTTTTAAACGCTATACTACATAAAGATATATTAAAAAAATTAGAAAAATCTGATGAGAATGCTAAAAAAATAAATAAAAGCAACAAGGAAAGAGGGGATTAGCATGGTAATACTAACTAAAAAAGCAGAAAATTTTGTGACTTTCTTCATACTTTCTGTTTTAATATCAGTCTTAGCTTTAAGTGGAATATCTGTTATTGCATATAATGGATATATAATCATAGACTTTTTAATAATTCCTTTAATAATGGGGTGTCTATTAACTAACAAAAAATATTCAACTCTTTTAGCTATAGTCTGGGGAGTATCAGCGATGATCTCTCCAGAATATCCACAAATTTATCAATATGATTTTCTTAAAATACTTCCTAAAGTTTTAACAGCTATTACAATATCAAAAACATTTACTTACCTTTCTGTTCAACACAAAACTATGTCAATGACTTCAAAAATAATTAGCTCTATTCTTATAGGACAAATTACTAATTATTTTACAACTTCTTTTCTTTTAATAGGATATGGTTATAATACATCAAACGCAAATATTATAGAAATTATGATTGATGTATTGTTAAAGAAAACCTTTATAGAAATTGGAGTATGCATTGCAACAGATTTAATCTTAAAACAACATATGAGAATAAAATATCATAAAGAAGATCCAACTGATGTTAGATTAAGACTTGGGGCACCTCCAAATCAAAATGCAACAGGTTTTCAAACTCTTTATACTGACTCTAAATATCAAGTGTCTTTTGTGAAAAACAGCAAAAAATTTGATGATATAAGAATAAGGGTAAATAAAGAAAATGCTAAAAATAAAGAGTTTACTATCTTATCTTATTGTACTGTTGAAGGTAAAAAAGATATAACTATGAGAGTTGTAGAAGGTGATTTAGAAAAAGACCATTACTTAATATCTAAAGCTGGAGACAATATTGATATAGAAAGAGTAAGAAAAAATATGAGACTAGAAAATTTAAATATAGAAATAGAATACAAATTATTTAATAATTCTATTTTTGAAAAAGGTCAAATCATTGATATAAGCAAAAAAGGAATGCAATTAAAAATAAAAGAAGATTTTCTTGACGAAATAGATGAAAATAACTACCTTCAATTAAAGTTTTCAAATAAGATACCTATTTCAAACATTGTTCAAGCTGAAGTAGTTAATTATGAAAAGGGAGATAATTGTATTGGATTAAAATTTGTTAACTTTCAAAAGAATGACAAGGCTAACTTGATTAATTGGATATTTCAAAGATGTCAATATAAACAATGTACTAACTGTATTGAAGAAAACAATGGAGAGGAGGTAAACAATGAATAAAGAAATGAAAAAGATTGACCATAACTACCTTGAAGAAGTAGACTTAAAAAAGAGGTTTTTATATAAGATAACAAGTTCTAGAGTTATGATGGAGATACTTGTGTTTGTTGTTATTACTATGCTACTTGTTACTAACAACTTAGAACAAGATATATTTAGAGATATTGTTCATTGGATGTTAGTTGCTTTCTTTGGTTCTAAGGCTGTAGAACATGGAACTAAAGGAAAAAAAGACAAAGATTTTACTCCATAACTTAAAGGAGGAAAAGTAATGGATAAGCTGAAGGCTATACTGAAAAAACTATTTTCATTTTTTGTAATGGGATTAGTATATAAGTTTTTTAGAAGAACAAGAAATACCAATCTCGATAAAAAGATGAATGAAGAAGACGAGAATATAAAGAAAAAAGAAAAGAAAAACAAAGAACTAGACCAAGAAAATAAAGAAACAAAAAAAGAAAATAAAAAAGTCGAAAAAGAGAATGAAGATATTTCTACTAACATAAAGAACAACAAAGAAAAAAGAGATAATTTGTTAGATGAAAAAGAGAAAACTAAAGAAAAAACTGATAAGATTATAAATAAATCTAAAAAATCTAAAAGTAAAAATAAAGGAGATAATAAAGATGAAAAAGATAAAGAAATGTCTTCTGATGATGCTCATGATACTCTTGATAATTTTCTTGGCAGGGATTAGGGTGCGGGCTGATAAAGATGAGTATACCTTATCCCAAGACGAAATGATAGAAATAGCTGAAGAATTAGAAAGAGCTGAAAAATTAGATGCAAAGATTGATGACTTAAAAGTAGAAATTAAAGATTTAGAGTTATTAAATGAAGAATTAATTGAGTCTATATATCAAGAACGAGAAATTTATAATGATATAACTGAAAACCTTAACCAAGAAATTGATATGAAAGATAAAAAAATAAATAATAAAAATATAAAGATTGAAAATTTAAATGACAAGATAAATAACATCAATAAGCAATTATCAAATAAAAAAGATATTATTAAAAGAAAAGATAATCAAATCAACTACCTAGAAGAGGAAATAAGTAAAATAAGATTTGATAATAAAATCAAAAACGGTATGTATTTTATTGGAGGAGTAACTCTTGGTGTAATATTAAATTAAAATGAGCAGATTGGTGTTGCAAAAAACACCAATCTGCTCATTTTTCTTACCTGCCTGAGTCTCCAAATCCAGAATCTCCTCTTTTAGTTTCATCTAATGAATCAACTACATTAAACTCTACATCTTCATATTTTTGAATTATTAATTGTGCAATCCTATCTCCCTTATTAATCTTAAAATCTGTATCGCTATGATTGATTAATATTACTCCTATTTCGCCTCTATAGCCTGGATCTACAACTCCATCTGCATTAAGGACTGTTATTCCATGTTTTTTAGCTAAGCCGCTTCTAGGGTTAACTGAGCCATAATAACCACCAGGAATTGCTAACTTAGTACCTGTTTTAAACATTTTTCTATCTCCTGGATATAATGTTGCATCTTCTCTTGATTTTAAATCTAAACCTGCATCCTCTCCCTTATGCTGCACTTCTGGTAAATATTCTTTTGAAATAGGTTCAATATCAATTTTCATTATTGTTAACCTCCTCTTCTATAGATTCTATTATTTTTTCTAATTTTTTTTCATGCTTTTTTATAAAACTTTCTATTTTTTCTTTTTCAAATTCATAAGGTTTTTTAAGTATTCCATCGTATTTTTCAACGTTGTCTGTTTCTTTTTCTATTGTTTCTTTTATTCTTATAAAATCATCTGCTGCATGTCTAAGATATTCAGAAATTATCTCATTAAATAAATTATTTAAATCATTTTTTATTTTTTCCATATTAATAAAACCCCTCCATTATATTTTTTCTAACCACCAATATTCATCCTCTAAACCTGTAAATTGGTCAAAATCTTCTTCATAACAAACCTTAAATTTTTCATCACAGTCGATACAACTATGCTTTTGGTCGATTACAGTATAAATTCCCTTTTTTAATAAAAAAGATTGAAGGTTCCGATTACAATATGGACAACTTAGTTCGTAACTATGTGCCATTTATTTAATTATCCTCCTTTTTATTATTATCATAAATCATCATAGCTATTGTACCAACATGAGGAGATTCTTCCATTATTCCACTTTGACTATAATTGACCATATCTTGAACTAATTCAGAAAATTCTTCAGTTAATTTTCTTGTTAAAAATTTATTATCTAACTCTTTCCAACCTTTCTTTCCATATTGTTCATCTTTTCTTCTTAGTTCTTTTTCCATCGCTTCTGCAAACTCTATAACTTCTTTTCTCAATTTCATATATTGTTATCTCCTTTACTGTTAATACTCTTTATTGCATGGCTTAGTTGTTTTTTTATTAACTTGCAATACTTTATGGTTACAATTCTCACATAAGTCTCCTGAAAATTCATAATCAACTTTCTTCATATTATTCTTTTTTGCATTTCCATGTTTTTGTAATTCTAAAAAATGAACTTTGTCAGCTTTGGGTATATTTATCTTACCTTCTTTAATTATAGTATTTGCATGAGTAGTTATTCCATCTTCAATGATGTCTGAATTAAATCTTATATTTTTAATAGCATTAGTATAAACCCATACATTATCTTCTCCTATTTTTTCTTTGCAATATTTTAATATTGAATAAAAGTCTGGATGTGATAAAGGCTCTCCTCCAGAAATGTTAATAATGTCTGGATTTTCTTTTCTAATAAAATCAATGATTAAATCCATATCCATTAAATGTTTTCTTTCTTTGGTTGCTTTGGTTGAACAGTACTCACAATTATGTGGACAATATTGAGTAATTTCTAGTGTTATTTCTTTAATTGTTATCACCTTCTTTTATAAAAAAATCAAAAGATACTTTTTCAATTTTAGGGTTTAATATAAGATTTTGAACTTCTTTATCAAATACCTTAATAAACAACAAATAATTATCAAGGTCTTCATTGTAGTTTATATCTACAATTTTTCCTATAGTATCATTGTCTTTGTCATAAACATTATGACCAATTTCTAATCCTTTTACATTATCTATATAAGTAGTTATTGTTACTGAATTATTATTTACCATGATATACCACTTACTTCTTTTTCTTTTATTGTAATCTCTTTTAATTTATTAAATGACTTATTAAAATTCCCATTACTGTTATTTATACTGTAATCAGCTATATCAAATAGATTAAAAGCTCCAATTTTTAAATCATATTCAAATCTATTTTCAGCCTTAACTTTTCCATCTCTTTGTTTGATTCTATCAAATGCATCAGGTGGATAGCACCAAATATTTATTACAACAATATCACAATCTAAATCCTTTTCTTTAATTTGATTTATTCCATGTTCATTTACTATTACAAAAGCCTTATCTACATCATTATTATTTTTAAATTTATTATCATATTCTTTTCTTGATAAACAATATTTCTTATCTTCATGTGATGCATGTTCTAACTTATCTAAGTCACGAAATTCTTTATCATTAATATAGTAATAAGTTTTACCTTCTTTTTCCCCTTTTCTCATATCTCTTGTTGTATGACTTACAAGTTCTACAATATTCTCCTCTTCCATTAGTTTATTTGTTAAAGTAGTTTTACCAGAACCACTTGGGCCAGCTATTAAATATAAAGTTTTAGTCAAATTAATCCCTCCTATTTTTAATTTCTGATTTTTTGTATGCATCAGAATTAAAAAGTATGCTAGAAGATACATTTAATGTTTTACTTATTTTTTTCATGTTTTCATAAGATGGCATTATTCCTTCATATATCCATCTTTGAACAGTTCTTGAAGTAACATTAATTTCTTTTGCAAATTCAGATATTTTAATGTCTTCCACCATTAAAATGCCATATAGTATTCTATTTTTAACCTTCCATTTATTAGTTTTTCTAAAGAATTTTTTATTTTCTCTATTTTTTAATTCTTCTTTTGAGAAAGGTGCATTCTTTTTATTTTTAACATAAATATCTTCTCTATGACAAATAGACCTAATAGACTTATCTGTTCTTTTTAATTTTTTAGCTATTCCCTTATAGCTACGTCCCTCTTGTGCTAATTTTTTAAGCTTTTTTAAATCTTTTTCAAGCCATTTTTTTCCTTGGTTTTTAGGTCTAATTTTGAATGCACCTCCTTTTTATGATTAATCAAAAAGTTTTATATATTCTTTGTGTTCAACATACCATTGTCTTTTCTTTTTTATAGCATCTAATCTATCTTCTTGAATCTTTTTTCGTATGGCATTAGGTGTTACATTTAATAATAAACTTAATTCTTTTGGACTTAATGTTTCTTTGTTATCAAATTTTAATTTAGCTTCAGCAATACTAATTAGTTTTCCTAATTTAGACTCCTCCCATTGAGACCAATTTATCTCAACTCTTTCTTCTTCATCATGTAAGAAAGGATTTTTCCAGACCATACTTTTTATTTTTTTAATTATATTTTCTATCTCTTTAGGTTTTTGCCATTCATTTTTAACATATTTGAAGAGTCTATATAGTTCTGCTTCTAATTTGTAATTATACTTTTTGCCTAAAATATTTATTGTACTTGGATATTCTATTTCTTTAGTTAGGTAATTTTCTTTTAAGTCTGATAATAATTTAGCCATTCCTATTTCAACTTCTTTACTTAATTCTTCAAACCATTCTTCGGTCAAATCTTCTAACATCTACATCAACCTCCCTTAAAATAATTTCTTTTGCTTTTTTATATTAGGTTTGATTTTTTTAGCTTTTAATTGTAATGAAATATTGCCTCTGTATTTATTTATGTCTGGTTGATATATTAAATCAAATTTATTATTAGATATATCTTTATATTTATCCTCCATACCGAAGGCTATGCAGTCTATACTGTTTACTTTAAATTTTAAATGACCACCTCTTAATTTTTTAATTCCTGTTGCTTTTATATTTTTAGTTAAAAATTTAGGTTTTGGATTGCCTCTACCAAAAGGAGATAATCCATTTATGTCTTCAACTAACTTCATTGACATTTCGACTGGATCTTTTATCATATCAAATTTAACATCTTGATACTCTATTCCTTCAGATATTTTTTGAATTTTATTATAAAAGTCTTCAAAGTTATCTTTTTTAATACTTAATCCTGCAGCCATTTTATGTCCACCGTAAGAGTTTAATATATCTTCACACTTCTTTAAGGTTTCATAGATATTTAAAGGTCTTACTGACCTACAACTTCCCTTTAACAACTTATCTTCTTTCCCTCCTAATACTATAGAAGGTTTATTAAAGTGTTCTTTAATATCTCCTGCTATAATTCCTACTACTCCATCAAGCATTTCTTTTTGATAAAATAATACATTGTCATCTGGGTTTGCTTGATCTATTGCATCTTCTAATAATCTTTCTGTCATATTTTTTCTTTTTTCATTTTGTTGTTGTAATTCAAA
>LFFM01000275.1_pt1 | contig 34635 bp, 29 predicted proteins | sample 643131 | NCBI WGS metagenome assembly LFFM01 (sample SAMN03777445, study PRJNA286221) | soda lake metagenome | biome: soda lake; feature: Kulunda steppe; material: water; isolation source: sample Tc-Br brine of Tanatar trona crystallizer | place: Russia: Kulunda steppe | collected 2011-07
CTGGTGTATCCCGTCGGCCAGATCCTGCGGCGTCGCGGTGAATTGCGCCGCTTCCGCCTCGGCTCCGGTGCCGTCGAATCATGCCGGGCCCGCGACTTCGCCTCGGCGGCGCTTCGCCTCCTCCATCGCGACCCCAACGCGTTGATCGCCCACGACCGTCCCGACGACTCCCGGAGAACGACTCATGGCACCTGATGCGACCCAACAAGATACCGCCACTCCCCGAAACCCCCGTCGTCTCGTGCTGGAAATGCTCGAGCCCGCACTGGCGCGGGCATCGCTGTCAGCGGAGGCGCTCGACGACGACTTCAACCTCATCGAGCGAGGTGTCGTCGACAGTATCGAATTTTTAGACCTCGTCGCCCGCCTCGAAGAGCGGGCCGACGTTCAACTCGACCTTTTCGACGCCGACCCCGACGTCCTTACGACCGTCGGCGGGCTGGTGGATACCCTGGCGGATGCCATCGGCTCGGCCTGATGCCGTAACAACAAGGTCTCAACTTCTGTGGAGGACGTATCATGACCGACCGACGACAAGATCTGCTATTTATCGACGCCGACAAACGCCCGGGAATTACGTCGCGACTCGACTCCATCGTCTCCTGGACCGTCCCACCGGAGCGCCCCCTGTACTGTGCCCTTCTCGAGGGATATGACGCCGACCGCACATTGCGGCGCTGGATGACCAACCCAAAATCGGAGTTGGCCCTCCAGAATACGCAATTGATGGTCGCCTCCGACCGCGTCGCGGGCGGATTTACGGGATTTGCGGGGCGTCAACTCGGTCGGCGCCGGGAGACGGATCTCATCGACCTGGTCCGGCGCGCCAAACGACCGCGCTGTCCCAGACTTCGACGTCGCCTCAAGGACCTGATGCCGCTGTACGCACCGGTTGCGGCCAACGATTTCTATCTCTCCAAAATCGGGCTTTCCCCGGGGAGCAACGCCGACAAATTGGGCCCACCGCTTGTGCATGCCTGCATACGACGGGCACGAAACGGCGGATTTGACCATATTCGCACCGACGTCGACGCCGATGACTGTGAATTACTCCCCATTTTATTCGATAGTGGTTTTCAGATCAGACACCGGGGACAGGCCCCCGATGCCGGTCTCACCTATCTGAATATGGCGCTGAAACTGTGACGACACCGATGACCGCTTCTCAATACTGAGGGTTGTCGTCTTCCAGAATGGCGTCCAGTTCCTGTTGGCCCTCGTCGATGACAGACTGGACGTCTTCTGTGACTCCCTGCATATCCATGACGGCACTTCGGCTCACATCAATGGTCTGGGCAGGAAAGATGCCGATGTACAATGTCATCACTGCCGAAATCACGACGGCCCAGCGCGTCCCCGTGTGCTCCAGCGGTTCAAACTCCCGGGTCGCCTTCTTCATGAACATGTGGACCAACACCTTGAGGTAATAGAAGGCGCCGACCACACTGGTCAGAACACCGACGATCACCAGGACCAACAGCGCCGTCTCGCCGGTCTGCATGTGGACGTCGACGCCGCTGCGGAAGATGTAGAACTTACCCAAGAAGCCGGCCGTCGGCGGAAATCCAGCCGCCGAGAACATAAACACTCCCATCACAAGGCCCATCATCGGGTTTTTGAGGCCCAATTCGTTGAGATCTTCGTAGGTCTCAACAGCCTGGCCTCGCCGCCCGAAATAGGCCAGCACGCCAAAGGCACCGACGACGGCAAACGTGTAGGCCACCAGGTAAAAGAGGATGGCGTCGTTGTGAAGATAGAAGTTCGGATGCGTATTGGCGGCGACGAAGCCGACCAGAATATATCCGGCATGGGCGATGCTCGAGTAGGCGAGCATCCGCTTGACGTTGTCCTGGACGACGGCCACCAAGTTTCCAAGGACCATGGAGGCAAAGGCCACAAAATAGGCCACATCGATCCATCCAATGCCGAAGAGTCCGCCGCGAAGGACCTCCAGGGGAAATGCGACGATAAAGACCCGAAGCAGGCCGGCAAAGGCGACGGCTTTAAGTGCCGAAGCCATATATCCAACGGCCGGTGTCGGACTGCCGGAGTAGACGTCGGCCGCCCAGACGTGGAATGGAACACCGGCGACCTTGAAGATGAAGCCGCTCATCACGAGCAGCATTCCGACCATGACCAGCCCGTAGCCGTCATGACCGGTGTCGGTCAGGTAGGACAGGTTTTGAGCGATGTACTCCAGGTTGGTCGTTCCGGCAGCGCCGTAGATCAGAGCGATGCCGTAGAGCATCAACGCCGCTGAAATCGAACCGAGAATGAAGTACTTCATCGACGCCTCGGCCCCGCGTTTATCTTTGCGCAAAAAGCCGGCGACGACGTAGATCGGAATCGACATGATCTCCAGGGCAATAAATAGCGCCAGCAGGTCAGCGGCGGCCGCCATAAAGATGCCACCGATGACGCTAAACAGGATCAACAGATAGTACTCCCCGCGATCCATCCGGTGGGACTGTAAAACCGCCGGAGAGCACAAAATTGCCAGGGCGGCGGCAACACAGACCAGCGTCGAGAAAAAGAGCGCGAATTGGTCGAAGTACAGCATGCCGAAGAACGTCGCCTGCTCCAGCCCGCTATCCCAAAGATACCAGGAGCTGGCCGCCGCAATCGCCAGACCGATCACCGAGAAATAGGCCAGATAATCGCGCTTGGTCCCCTGGCGATGAAAGACATCGATGAGGATAAACGCCACGGCCACCAGGGTGACGATCGCACCGGGTACGACGGCGACGAATTCCTCCGCCTGGGGAGGTGTGAGGAGGGCAAGCATGCTGAGACTCGACAACAAGTTCATGGTTCAAAAAACCCGTCTCTTCGATAGCACCGAACAAATTATCCGGCGCTGTGAATCACTTCATTCGTCAAGGTAGCTCGTCAATCGTCGCGCGGCGGATTGTTCAGGGCCCGATCTAGAATCGAGCCCTCCGGCGTCCAATCATCGGCCAACGGTTCCACAACTACGGAACCGTAGATGACGCCATCGAGCTCTTCTTGGAGCCGCTGGAACAACACGTCATCGATTTCTCCCTCCAACTGGTCGGTATCAATATCGTGGAGGCTCTGGATGGAGCGCTCCGGAAATTGCCCGTCCACTTCTCTAAGGAGGTCTTCGTCGAACTCTTCGGTGACCGTGATCTGGTTATCCATGTATCCCAAGAATTCCTCAAAGGAGTTATCCATGTAGCTGAGGAAGAATTTCGGGTAGACGCCCATGAAGATGATCATGAAGACGATGGGCAACAGAACACCGATTTCGCGTCCCGACAGGCCAGGCATATTCCGGACCTTATCATCCGTGACTTCGCCGAACATCACCCGCTTGAACATCCACAGCAGATAGGCGGCGCCCAAAATCACGCCCAAGGCGGCGACCGTAGTAAAGGCGAAGGCCGTCACTTCCGGTCCAATCGGGGGACTTGCCGATCCATCAGCAATCAGCCCGTCACTTCCCGCGGGGCTGCTAAAGCCCTCCGGCCAGGCCGAAAATGTCTCGGTGACCGCCGGGAAGAAGAGGTATTCGCCAAAGGATAGGAAGTGACTCTTCGATGTCCCCAACAGACTCAGGAATTCACCGACGAATCCGGCGAGTCCCGGAAGCGCTGCCGAGCCGAGCATGATGATGCCAAAGAAGGCCGCGAAGACGGGCATTACTTTGGCGACTCCGCCGAAGTCCTTGATCATCTTGCTGTGGCGGCGCTCGTAGAGCATCCCGACGCAAAGGAAGAGACCACCGGTGGCGATACCGTGGGCGAGCATAACGTACATGCCGCCGGCCAGTCCCTGAGGCGTCATGGCCACCAGCCCGAGGACACAGAAGCCGAGGTGACTTACCGAACTGTAGGCCACCAAGCTTTTGACATTGTCCTGGGCCAGCGCAAGTAGCGCACCGTAGACAATTCCGATGACCGACAAGACGGCGATATACGGAGCGTAGACAACCAGCGCATCCGGAAAGAGCGGGAAGGCGTAGCGAATGAGCCCGTAGGTGCCGAGCTTGAGCATTACCGCCGCCAGAATCACAGAACCGGCCGTCGGGGCCTGAACGTGAGCCAGCGGAAGCCAGGTGTGGAACGGAAAGAGCGGGACTTTGATGGCAAAGGCCAGCAAAAACGCCCCGAAGAGCCACATCTGTTCAGTCAGTGTAAACTCGGCGCCGATCAGATTGGTGTAAAGGAAGGAGTACCCGCCGTCGCCGGCTCCCACCGTCAGGTAGACGTACAGAATGGCCACCAGCATCAGCACCGAGCCGAGCATGGTGTACAGGAAGAATTTGATGGCGGCTTTGATCCGGTCGTCGGCCCCCCAGACCCCGATGATGAGGTACATCGGAATGAGCATGACCTCCCAGAAGATGTAGAACAGAAAGACGTCGAGGGCGACCAATGCGCCGATCATGCCGACCTGCAAAAAGAGCAGGCAGATCATATATTCTTTGACGTTCTCCGTAATCGCCGAATAGGTCGACCACACCGCAATGGGCATCAGGAAGGTGGTGAGCATCACCAGCCAGATACTAAACCCGTCGACACCGACGTAATACTCGATGCCGAGCGCCGGAATCCACTCATAGGGCCCGTGTTCGAGCTGGAAGCTGAATGCGCGGGTCGCCTCGTCGACATAGGAGGGATCGAAGTTGAGCAGAATCCCGAGACTGACGCAAAAGACACCCAGGGTGGTCAATAACGCCACATTGCGCAGCACCTGGACCTGATCACGTGGAATGAACATCAGCGCCAGGATGCCAATCAGCGGGCCGAACGTCGTCAGCGTCAACCAGGGGAATCCACCCTCGCCTCCGCCGATGCTCGCCTCGGCGAGCATCGGCTGAGTGGCCAGTACGCTGAGAATGTTTGTGTACTCTACCATCGTCATATTTCCCGGTTATCGACTTCTCCGGCTTCTAACGAGACGACCGGAATCGTAGTTGCGAGGATGCGAATCACGTCGTTGGAATCATTCGAAAAATGGGAACGGTCCCCACCCGACACTCCACAGAATGGCCAGTGTAATCAACACCAGTGCCAGCGTGATGTACGTGGAGTAGCGCTGGACATTGCCGCTCTGCAGATTGCTCAGGGCTCGACCGAGATTCTGGGTCATAAACGACACGCCTCCGACGAGCAGGCCGGCGATGATGTACTTGTCGAACCAGTGCATCGCCTTTCCAAGGGCCAGCGTGGAGCGAACGAAGAGAAAGTCGTAGGCTTCGTCAACCCAGTACAGGTTGATGAGGACGTTGTAGGCCCATTCGGTGCGCTCTTTGATGACGCCCGGCAGATCCGGTCGCTTGACATACAGGAAGTACGCCAGACCGATGCCGGCTGCGGCAATGATAACGGCTAGGCCGGCAGCACCGAGCTCCAACCAGTACGGTTCGTCGCCAAAACGGCCGACCAGTCGGTACTCATTGGCAACAAAGAAGACTTCCTCGAGCCAATTCTCGAAGGCGAAGGCATAGGGATTGATGGCCTCGTAGATCCCGTCGGGAAGCAGCGCGATAAAGTGCGGCCAGCCGATGTAACCACCGACCACAGAGAGTACGCCCAGCACGGCCAGTGGTAGACGCATCGGAAGCGAGACTTCGTGGATATGCTCTTTGGTTTCTTCGTCGGCGCGGCACTCGCCCCAGAACGTCAGGAAGTACAGACGGAACATGTAAAAGGCGGTCAGTGCGGCGGTCAAAAGTCCGATAATCCACACCGCCCAGTTGACGGTGGCCGCCCAGCCGACGATGTCGACGGCCGCCCCGTCGGCTTCGACGAGTTGCGGGACCAATTCAGTATTGAGGTATTCGGCGGCCTGCGGGAGGAAATTGATCTCCTCCATGACCTCTTCGACATTGAAGACGTGGGTCTTGGCGATGGCGTTCCACAGAATCAAGTCCTTGGAGTAGAACCCGGCAAATAAGGGGACTCCGGCAATGGCGAGCGTCGCCGCCGCAAATGTGGCGTGCGTCCAGGGAAGCAGGTCCTTGAGGCCACCCATTTTGCGGATGTCCTGTTCGTGGTGCATGGCGGTGATCACGGCGCCAGCACCGAGGAATAGCAATGCTTTGAAAAAGGCGTGGGTCATCAGATGAAAGACGGCGGCCGAAAAGGCCCCGACTCCAACGGCCATGAACATAAAGCCCAGTTGGCTGACCGTGGAGTAGGCCAGAACGCGCTTGATATCGTTTTGGACGATGGCCATCGACGCCGCGAAAATAGCCGTTAAAGCACCTGTAAGCGCAATAATGGCCATCAATTCCGGGCTGTACGTAATCAACCAGTTGAGACGACACAACAGGAAGATCCCTGCAGTAACCATTGTCGCTGCGTGAATCAGAGCGCTGACTGGCGTCGGGCCGGCCATGGCGTCCGGAAGCCAGACGTAGAGTGGAATCTGCGCACTTTTGCCGGTGCAACCGAGGAAGATCAGAAGCCCGGCGGGGAATGCGATCGGCGCCAGCTGAGCGGCCGCCAGAGCGGGTTCGGTTGCGATCTGAGCCAACTCGATATAGTCCCAGGTGCCGGTCATGTAGAAGACCAGAAACAACCCGAGCAGAAAGAAGAAGTCGCCAACCCTGTTGACCAGAAATGCCTTTTGACCGGCCTGTGCTTTTTGTTCGTCGCTAAACCAGAACCCGATAAGCAGGTAACTGCAGACTCCGACGCCCTCCCAGCCGATGAAGGTGACGAGCATATTCTGGCCCAACACCAGGATCAGCATCGCCGAGGCAAAGAGGTTCAGATACGAAAAGTAGCGCCATTTGTCGGGATCGTCGGCCATATAGCCGATCGAATAGATATGGATCAACAATCCGACGCCGGTGACCACCAGTGCGAGCACGGCGGTCAACGGGTCAAATAAGAAGGCCAACTCGGCGTTGAGGTCCCCCGAAAAGATCCACTCGTAGACGCTGTAGGTCAGGTGGGGCGCCATACCACCTTCGGCTTCCACCTGGCCGGTGTGTTGCATCAATCCGACGACACTCAAGATCGAAAACACAAAGGAGAGTGCCATGGCTCCGCAGGCCACCCAGTCGACGGCCTTGCGCGGTAATTTCGAACCGAAGACGCCGTTGATAATGGCACCGATCAGCGGCGCCAAAACAATCAGGCCCAGAAAGTAGAACTCGTCGGCGTAAAGCGTTTCCATCGTCGCCTATCCAATTTACCAGAAGGGTTGTGTCCGAAGCCCGCTCCATTCGCTGCGAGCGGGCGACTGCGGACACCGAACTAGTACTTCAGCTCCTGCATCTCATCGACACTGACTCCGCGCTTGTGACGGAATACGTGGAGCACAATCGCCAGTGCCACGGCTGCCTCTGCGGCGGCGACAGCCATGATAAAGAAGGCAAAGACATGGCCCTCCATCTCAAAGCGGTACCGCGCAAAGGCGATGAAACTGAGATTCACGGAGTTGAGCATCAACTCGATACTCATGAATACAATGATCGCGTTGCGGCGAATCATCACGCCGACAAGGCCGATCGAAAAGACCGCTGCCGACAAAATGAGAAAATGTGCGAGAGTCGGTTCAAAGGACATTCCCAGTACTCCATCCAGGGAAAAAAGCCGTCGTCGGACGCCTACTTCGTACAGCTCCGTCAGCTGTTCAGGTGACTCGACGCTTGGCGAGAATGACGGCGCCAATAATCGCTGCCAGCAGCAACACGGCGGTCAATTCAAAGGGGATGACGAATCGATTGACCAGCATGATGCTCACCGGCATGAACGTCCCGTATAACCCATCGCGACCGGGGGTCACCTGGTCGATATCGGGGTCGGGTTGAAGCGACGGCGGCAGCTCGTATTCGCGATCTTCATCAAAACGCGGATAGGTTCCATCGGATGGACGCTGCGTACCGTCCTCCCAGGCCCGAAGTGTCTGGCGATATTCGGCTTCCACCGTCTCTTCTTCGACATCGGCGTACAGGCCGTCGATCGCAGTAGCAATCTTGCGCGGCTGTTCGTGGGCTTCTGGCCCAACGGTGGCCACACAGCCCTGGTAGCGCTCTTCATCGTCGGCATCGAGGTCATCGGCGTCGTCGACCTCGGCCATCCACTCGATGCAGTCCCGCGAATCACTGACATTGTCCAGATTCACGGCCGACACGATGACGCCGGCGGAAAATAAGAACATGACCAGCCCGGCGATAATGGCGATCACGTAGTGCACCTGAAACCGGTTGGCCACCAGGTTCTTACCGCGCTGGTTCAGGAGCATGATGATAAATAAGAACAACACCATGATCGCCCCGCCGTACACCAACACCTGGACGACAGCCAGGAAGTGGGCCGAAAGCAGCACATACAGGCCGGCAAAGCAAAAGAAGTCGGCGATCAATAGCAATGCGCAATACAGTGGATTGCGCACCACGATGACCGCACAACTGGTGGCCAGTGCTCCGAATGCAAAAAACCAGAAAAAGAGGGGTTCCCAAAAACCCATGGAAATCTCCGCTCGACAGGCAAACTCAAAGCCCTTCGGGAGGGCTTTGATTCATTGATTTCGCCGGCGTCGCGGATCGTCAAAATTTCAGAGCCGCCGCCGGGCGCCTGACTGATAGCGCACTTTGTACAGGAGGTCAAAGGGCGAGTCTGGCGAATCGTGATCGGTGTGGAAGCGGGGTCGGTCTGGCACCGTCGAAGCGGGGCCGAAACACTAGAAATGCAAATGGCCGCTCTCCGGCTCAACCACCGGAAAACGGCCATACCCTGAGCGCAACGGAGCTCTCTCCGACCGCCGTCGAGACGCTGTTGTTACGCCGCGTCACTGCGGCTGGAGTCATCGCTTTTACCCCACGCCGGATAGGGGCATCCGCCCTCTTTGATGTGGCGCTCAAATTCCTCGGTGAAGGTCTCGATATAACTTCGGACCGGAACGGCGATGGCGTCACCCAGGGCACAGATCGTATTGCCCTCGATGTTGTTGCACATGTCCAACAGCAAATCCAAATCTTCCATGCGCCCTCGGCCGGCCTCGATGGAGTCCAGGACCTTGGCCGCCCATCCCGAGCCCTCGCGACAGGGCGTGCACTGGCCGCAGGACTCGTGGTGATAGAAGTGAGCCAGCCTGGCCGTCAGACGGACGATGCAGGTCTGTTTATCGATAAAGGTCAGACAGCCGGTTCCGAGGTTGCTTCCGACCTCGCGCAGCGGCTCGAAGCCGAGTGGAACATCCAGATGCTCCGGTTTGAGCACCGCACACGACGATCCACCGGGGATAAAGGCCCGCAATTCGTGGCCGTCGCGCATGCCGCCACCAAATTCATCGCTCTCCAGCAATTCGCGCGTCGTAATGCCGGAGGGCGCTTCATAGACGCCGGGATTGTTGATAGGCCCCGACAACCCGTAGAGCTTGGGACCGCCGTTTTTCTCGATGCCCAGGTCAGCGAACCACTGACCGCCATTTTCGATAATGAACGGAACCGACGAGATGGTCTCCACGTTGTTGACGATCGTCGGCGACTGAAAGAGACCGACAACAGCCGGAAACGGCGGTTTCATCCGCGGTTGCCCGGCCTTGCCTTCCAAACCTTCAAGCATCCCCGTCTCTTCGCCGCAGATGTAGGCGCCGGCGCCGCGGTGGACGTAGACGTCGAAATCAAAACCGGTGCCCTTGATGTCCTCACCGAGATAACCGGCTTCATAGGCCTCTTCGATGGCCCGTTCGAGCCGTCTGGCAGCGTGTTGGAGCTCTCCGCGAATGAAGATGTAGCAGTATCGGATGCCCAGCGCCCAGGCCGTGATCAAACAGCCCTCGATATGACGGTGCGGATCGAGTTCCATCAATTGGCGATCTTTGAAGGTCCCCGGCTCGCCCTCGTCGGCGTTGACCGCCAGGTATTTTGGGACATCACTCTCTTTGGGCAAAAAGCTCCACTTGATACCGGCCGGGAACCCGGCGCCGCCACGACCGCGTAGATTCGACTTCTTGACCTCTTCGATGATCTCTTCGCCACCCATATCGAGGGCTTTCTCAAAGGCCCTATAACCGCCATTGGCCTTGTAGACATCGAGCTTGTGAGCGTTGGGAATATCGAAGTTGCGGGACAGGTACTTCTTTCCGGTTCGCGTCGGTTGTTGACGGGGACCGGCTTCTGTCTCCTCTTCGTTGTGGGCCTCCGACGCTTCCTGACTGGAATCGGATTCGGTCTGCTCTTCGGTCTGTTCTTCTTTTTCCGTCATGATTCTACCCGGAGCTGTGGTGAAGTAGTCTTGAGCGACGTGGTTATCCGGCGTCACTGCATTTCGCGTGGGTTGGGCAACTCGTCGAGCTTGTCGCTCAACTCTTCGAGAATTTCGTCGACGCGTTGCGGCGACAGGTTTTCGAAATACTCGATTTCACCGTCGGAATAAGTGACCTGAAACATCGGCGCCGTCCCACAGGAGGCGAGGCACTCGACTTCGGTCAGCGTAAAGTTGTCATCGGGCGTCGTCTCGCCGAGTTGAATGCCGAGGTAGTCCTCGAGGTGCTCGATCAACTCGTAGCCGCCCTCCAGCGCACAGGTCAACGTGGTGCAGACCTGGATGTGACATTTGCCGATCGGCTGTTTGTTGTACATCGTGTAAAACGTCGCCGCCTGCAGCACCTTCGAGGGATGAAGCTCGAGTTTGTCGGCCACGTAGTCCATCACGTCGACCGAAATCCAACCAAACTCTCTCTGCGCCAGATGCAACACCGGCAGCATTGCCGCCTGATTGTCGGGGTAGCGACTGACCAGTTCTTGAAATTGCTCTTCTGCTTGTTCGGTAAATTCTACTGCCATGGTGTCAACGGCCTCATGCATTGGGGGATGAGGAAATCTCCTCGTCGTCAATCCGTGCGCACGCTAGGAGTACCGGTCGAGACGTGTCAAGACCGGGTATCGAACGCCGATTCTACAAATAGTCGCCTCCATCGATCCGATAGTAGAAACGCTCGCGGCCCAGGCGGCGAAACCCGAGACTGCGGTACAGAATCGAGGCCGGCGTATTGCCGCGATAGGCCTCGAGGTCAATGCCGCGAATATCGTGATCTTCGGCCCAGTTTAGCAGGTGTTCAACGAGCATCCGACCGATGCCGCGTCGCCTGGCAGACGGCGTCACATACAGCGTCTCAATCCACAGTGAACGGCCCGCAAACTTCAACGACCAATTAAAATTGGCCAGAACCACGCCAACCACTTCGGAGGTCGTCTCATTGCGGGCCGCCCAGCAAAGCGCTCCGGCATCGGTGTCGTCACGACTGCTCACACAGCGTCGAGCTACCTCAGCGAGGTCACCGCGTTCGGTATCGACTCCCAGATCGTCCATATCCTCCTTGAAGAGATCGGCGATCGGCTCGATATCAGCCTCAGAGGGCTCAACGATGATGATCCCATCATCGATGGACTCTGCATTTTCGCTCGTCATAGTGGACCTCGTCGAGGTGGCCGTTGCCGCCACAATGGAATCAAGTGTTGGGCCGCCCACGCTTGCTATCCAGTAGACGATTCGGACGATGATGCGCCCATCGGTACAACCGACCGCCGCACCCAGCTTACACCTGCTGCATCTTCTCCAGAAGTTCCCGGCGCTCGTCGGCCGGCACCTGCTGGAGGACATCGTCGAATAATTCGGTCTCCTGCTCGGTATGCCTCTCCACGAGATCGGCGAGCGAATCCAAGACATCGACGATGACTTCCAGATCGCGACTCAATTCCTCGGCGTCGCGCTCCAGTTGCTGATAAAGCCACCGGGTTCGTTGAGCCATCAACTCGTGGGCGTCAACGAGCGCTTGGATACGAGGCTCCAATTCGGGGAACCGCTCTTCGAGTTCGACGAAAAACACCTCTTCTTCCTGATTGAAGTGGTGCAACATATCTTCCAGGGCCACCTCCAGGTCTTCGGCTGCCGCCGACACCACTTCGTGTTCGGTCCCCTCCCCGATCTCACCGGCCGCGATCTTGCGGAAGCTCGATGCAAGATCGTCGAAAAGTCGCCTCAGGTGGGCATGCTCGTGGTGGACCTTGTCAATGAGGTCCGCTCGCTGTTCGTTGATCGACTGTTCCGGCGCCATTACGATCCGTCCATTGGCAGGAGACTGACGTTCGTCACTGCGAAATCGCCGTCGAAACGATAGCGATGCAAACTGCTTCGCGCAACCGGGATCCGCGTTTCCCAGTGGTGGAGCGCACGGCGACCTATTCTGCCACTCCGCATCGATAACAACCGAGCCAGCCTGACTGTTCCAGCCGGGTGGGTGTCATCTCGCTCTTACCGGATCACCGGCAATGTCATCGCCTCCTCAATAGCCGAGGTCTTGGAGATTCTGGGCCGGCCAATCCAGTCAGTGATTGGAAATTCATTTGTCGTTGTTTATTGATCTCAGAGGCGGTATTCCACCTGCATGATGCATCACGGCTGTATGGGACTTCTGGATTGGTTGCGTTTGTGAGCCGGGAAAGGCCATGAAGAAAATTGAAGCGATCATCAAGCCCTTCAAACTCGATGATGTCAAAGATGGGCTCGACGATATCGGCGTCCACGGTATGACAGTATCCGATGTCAAGGGCTTCGGTCGGGGCCGAGGCCAAGCACCGGTCTACCCCGGCGCCGAGTATATCGTCGACTTTGTACCGAAGGTGAAACTGGAGATTGTCGTTCCCGACGACCTCGTTCACTCCACGATCGATAAGATCACCGAGTCCGCCCGCACGGGCCATGTGGGCGATGGAAAAATCTTCGTTATTCCCATCGACGACGCCATCCGAATTCGAACCGGCGAATCCGGTCCCGACGCTCTGTCGTAGCCTATCGATTGTTTTGCCCTTGAAGGCCGGTGACAAACCACATAGCGCTGTCCCCTATTTTTCGTTTCACTTATATCTACCACGGGAAGCCACGATGACTGACAAGAGCATACGAAGTGTTGATGACGCCATCGAATTCGTCGGTGCCAATGAGGCGGTGATGGTCGACCTGAAGTTCCAGGACTTTCTGGGCACCTGGCAACACCTGACGATTCCGGCTCACCGCCTCGACGAAGACGTCTTCGAGGAGGGGATGGGGTTTGATGGAAGCTCGCTTCGCGGCTGGCAGCCGATTCAGGCCTCCGATATGCAGGTCCGCCCCGATCCGACCACAGCCTGCATGGATCCCTTTACCGACCATCCGACGGCGAGCTTCATCTGCAACGTCTACGACCCCATCACCGGCCAGCCCTACACGCGAGACCCGCGCTACATCTCTCAGAAAGCCGAGCAATATCTCGAGCAGACCGGTATCGCCGACACCGCCTTTTTCGGGCCGGAAGCCGAGTTTTTCATCTTTGATGAAATCCGCTACGAGCTGGAGGCCCACCGCTCGTTTTACAGCGTCGACTCCGTCGAGGGGACCTGGAATACGGGCCGCGAAGAAGGGCCGAACCTGGGCTACAAACCACAACACAAGGGGGGCTACTTTCCGGTTCCCCCCCATGATAGCCATGCCGATCTACGCACCGAAATGGCGCTGACCCTCGAAGAGTGCGGCATCCCCGTCGATGCCCACCACCACGAAGTGGCCAGCGGTGGTCAGAGCGAAATCGGCATGCGCTTTGATACGATGGTCGACATGGCCGACAAATTGCAGTGGTTCAAGTACGTCATCAAAAATGTCGCCCGGCGCCACAACAAAACCGTCACGTTTATGCCCAAGCCGCTGCACGACGACAACGGCTCCGGCATGCACTGCCATATGAGTCTGTGGAAAGGCGACACCCCACTATTTGCCGGCGAAAGCTATGCCGGTCTCAGCGAAAAAGCCCTCCAATTTACGGCGGGCATCCTCCACCATGCCCCGTCGCTGATCGCGTTTACCAACCCCACGACCAACTCCTTTAAGCGCCTGGTGCCGGGCTACGAGGCACCGGTCAAGCTGGCGTACTCCAGTCGAAATCGCTCCGCCGCCGTCCGGGTCCCCACCTATGCATCGGCCCCGGAGACCCGCCGCATGGAATTTCGCACTCCCGATCCGTCGTGCAACGGCTATCTGGCCTTTGCCGCATTGTTGATGGCCGGGCTCGACGGCATCGAACGCCAGATGGACCCCGGCGAGCCGCTGGACAAGGATATCTACAACCTACCGCCGGCGGAACTGGAACGCGTCCCGAGCGCACCGGCCAGCCTCGAGCAAGCACTCCAGGGGCTCGCCGAAGACCACGAGTACCTGCTAAAAGGCGACGTCTTTACTGAAGATGTCATCGAGACCTGGATCGACTACAAGCTCGAAAACGAGGTTAAACCGGCCAAACTCCGTCCCACGCCGCTTGAATTCAAGCAGTACTTCGATATTTGATTGACTCGTAGCAAGCAGTTTGGCCCCGTTTCGACACCGGCCGCCAAACGGCCGGCGTCGAGACCGCCGGCGGTTTTTTGCAAACCGGCGGTTTACACCGACTTGATCGATGGATAACACTGATGGGCGGTCAGTGGATTACTCCCGCGCTCCGGGGTCCCGATTTTCAATTCCGATATGCCACAACGCTTGCTCGCCTTACTTGCCACTGTTGTTACGGTTGGCCTCGTCGCCATTGGCTGCAACGGCTGCGACGGTTTCGATACCGAGCCCGACCCGTGGAAAGTCTCCGGTAATGAGGCTCCCTACCAGATGATATTCCCCGGTCAGTGGACCGCCGAGCCCCCGGAATCGATCAATCCCGGTGCCGAAGTGGCCGCCAGCCTGGACGACACGTTCTTTGTCATCGTCATCCCCCAGGAGTTGCCCTCATTTCCAGAGCCCGACGTCTTCTCCATGAAAGATCGGGCCCTGACGATGCTCGATGACTCCGTCGATGACCTGGTCATTGACCGCCAGGGACCACTGGAATTGGACGGCGTATCGGGACTGACCGTCTTTGCAACCGGCGACTACAACGGAACTGAGATCAGCTATATCACCTCCTATGCGGTCTACGATGGATTCGGGTTCCAGATCATTGGATTCTCCGACGCCGAACACTCGGAAGAACTCTTCGATGAAATTGATACGCTGCTTACGTACTGGCGTTTCCTCGGAGACGACTCCAGTGATACCGACAGCGATACGGAGCGCACCGAAGAGGAGATGGAATCCCAGACCGGACCGCTGGAACAGGCCGATGAACTCGGCGAGTGACCACGGCCGTCGCCGGATTAAAATCACCATCACCCTCGTTTGAATCCACGAACCGCCATCGACCGATCAGAATCACCCTTGTTGTCATTCCCCGAAGTCTTACGGAGCTGCACAAATGGTTGAACTGGAAAAAGATCTCTACGACGTGACCATCATGGGATCCGGCCCCGCCGGCCTGACCGCCGCCCTCTATACGGCTCGCGCCGATCTGGAGCCGGTGTTATTCGAGGGACCGCAACCGGGCGGTCAACTGACGATCACCACCGATGTCGAAAACTTCCCCGGCTTTCCAGAAGGCATCATGGGGCCCGAATTGATGGACCGGATGCGCAACCAGGCCTCTCGCTTCGGTATGGAGAATCACATCTCGCTTATCGAGGATGTCGACGCATCGGAGCGTCCGCTGACGATTACCCTCGACGACGGGACCACCTTTCAGAGTCAGACCCTCATCGTCGCCTCCGGCGCCCGGGCTCGACTGCTGGGACTCGATAGCGAAGACCGTTTGATGGGTCACGGGGTCTCGACCTGCGCGACCTGCGACGGTTACTTCTTTCGCGACGACGAATTGGTGGTCGTCGGCGGTGGCGACTCGGCGATGGAAGAGGCCACATTTTTGACGAAATTCGCCTCCAAAGTCACCATCATTCACCGCCGCGACGAATTGCGGGCCTCCAATATCATGGCCCAGCGAGCATTTGATAACCCGAAAGTCGAATTTTTGTGGGATTCGGAGGTCACCGAAATCCTCGGCACCCAGGAAGACGGGGTCACCGGCGTCAACGTCATCAACAACAACACCGGGGAAGTCAACGAGATGTCCTGTCAGGGGGTCTTCATTGCCATTGGCCACATCCCCAACACCTCGATCTTCGAGGGACTGCTGGATATGGACGATGACGGCTATATCGAGACCAAGGCCGATTCCAGCCACACCAATATAGACGGAATCTTCGCCGTCGGTGACGTCCAGGACTACACCTACCGTCAGGCCGTCACCGCTGCGGGAACGGGATGTAAAGGCGCCCTTGATGCTGAACGCTACATCGAAGCCCTGCACACCGAGTCCTGATTTCTACGCCGGGCTTACCCGCAGACGGCGCACCTGGCACGTCGATGACCACCACCAACCCCCGCCATCCGGCGGGGTTTTTGCGATCGCCGACGAATGTGTTAGGGACGAATGGAATATTCATTGAATAAATTGGACGCAACTGCGTCTAATTTGCCCCGCGTTGTAACGCCTTGAGCCGAAGTTGACGGTAGCAGGCTGTAACGTCGTGGGCGTGCTGGCCAAGGCGCGGTGATGAAGCGATGCCTCAGGCATCGTTGAGCGAGCCGCAACGCAGATCCAGCGCGTTCTCGACGCGTCAGACGCACCGTCAACCAGTGCTCAAGGCGTAGCAAGGTCGGGGATCTGTCGATGCCGAACTCGCAGTATTTCGCGACGTTCCACGACCCATCGACAACGTCAGTTCGGGGATTGGTGTGCCGTGGTTTCCACACAACGCGCCGCCTCTTTCTCAGTAGTTCAAAATTTACCGACGAGGTTTTCATGCTCCAACGCTTCACAGTATTCAAGTCTTCGAAGCCAATCACCACAATCCTGATTCCTCTGGTCGCCATAGGGTTATTTGTCGCCGGATTCACCACCGGTTGTGGAGACGATGAACCAGAGATGATCCAGACCACGCCCGAACAACAAAGTGACCGCGGTGAAAACTGTACTGCGCGCAACGACTGTGTGGAGGGCCTGGCCTGCGTCAATAACACCTGTGTCCAGCACGAATACAATATCTCGCCGGAGGCCAGCCACTGCGAGTTGATTGAATGTGAATCCGACGATGAGTGTTGTTCCATCGACCTCAGTGACGACGAGTGCGATGACCTCGAGGACGATTGCAACGCCGGTGACTTCACCGCCTGTAATCAATACGAAGACCAATGTGTCTGCGATCTAGAGTGCCAGAATAACCAGTGCATCCAGGTCGACGAATCTGAGGATTGCGTCGACGACTTCGACTGCGCCATGAGCGAAACCTGCGTCGATGGAGAATGCCTTCAATGCGAAGGCGACGACGACTGCGACGGCGACGAACAATGCAACTCCGGCGTCTGCGAGCCGACCTGCAACGTCGACTCCAACTGCCCACTATTCCACGCATGTGAAAGCAATGAATGCGTGGAAACCGGCTGCACCACCGACCGCGAATGCATCCATTACACCGACAATCACCGCGCTGAATGTCACGAAGACACCGGTTCCTGCAGCCTTCCCTGCGACACCGACTCCGACTGCAATCAGGGCTCCATGGGTCAATTTGAAGTCTGCGACGACGGCCTCTGCGTCTTTATCGGCTGTGAGTCCGATCAAGAGTGCCGCACGGCGCTTCAACTGGAGGGTACCGACAGCTACGAACGCGCGGAGTGCGTCGACAACGAATGACGCGCCATGAGTGCTGATGCCCCGAGATGAGCGAGGGCAAATCACAACGGGGCCGGTGACACACTCGATGTCACCGGCCCCTGTTTATCTTCTCCGGGGACTGGACGGGAAATTTTTGGGACGTACTACTGAGCCTGTTTAATGGAGAGTCCGATGCGACCGCGGTCAGCATCCACCGACAAGATCACCACCTCGACCCGATCGCCGACACCGACTTCGTTGTAAGGACTGTCGACGAAGCGGTCCGCCATTTCACTGATATGGACCAGGCCGTCTTGCTTGACGCCAATATCGACGAAGGCTCCGAAATCGACGACGTTACGCACTGTCCCCTCGAGCTGCATCCCCTCCCGAAGATCGTCCATGGTCAGCACGTCGCTTCGAAGTTCCGGCGGATCGAGTTCGTCTCGCGGATCGCGTCCCGGCTGCTCCAGCGCTTCTCGAATATCCGCCAGGGTCAGTGAGCCGACGCCGTAGTCTTCGGCCAGCGCCGACAGTCGCCCCGCCTCGTCGAGTTGGCGCAATTGCTGGGCGATGGAGTCATCGCCGATGTCGGCATTGAGTCGGTCCAGAATGGAGCGCGCAAGCGAGTAGTTCTCGGGGTGAATCCCCGTATTATCCAGCGGCTCATCGCCGTCACGGATCCGCAAAAACCCGGCGCATTGCTCGAAGGTCTTGCGCCCCAGCCCGCGGACATCCTTGAGTTCTTTGCGCGACTCGAAGGAGCCGTTCTCTTGGCGATGACCGACAATGCGCCGGGCCAACGTGGGGCCGATGCCGGCCACCTCGCCGAGCAGTGAATCCGACGCCGAATTGAGATCGACGCCCACGGAGTTGACGACGTCCTCGACGACCGCCTCCAGTGATTCCCGCAACTCGACCTGATTGACGTCGTGCTGATACATCCCGACGCCGATGCTCTTGGGATCGATTTTGACGAGTTCCGCCAGCGGATCTTGTAGACGCCTCGCAATTGAGACGGCACCGCGCATGCTGACATCGAGGTCCGGAAACTCCCGTCTGGCGATGTCGGACGCACTGTACACACTGGCTCCGGCCTCATCGATCACGGCGTACTGAACGCCATCGGTATCGGCCAGTGCCTCGGCGACGACGTCCTCCGTTTCCCGACTTCCGGTGCCGTTTCCGATGGCCACCAGGTCGGCATCGTGGTCGTTGACGAATTGGGCCACAATATCGCTGGCATCGGATTTGCGCTTATCGTGAATATAGCACTGTCCGGTATCGATAAGCTGACCGGTGGGACCGATGACCACAATCTTACAACCCGTTCGAAGTCCGGGGTCGATGCCGACGATGACGTTTTCCGGCATCGGCGGCTGCAGGAGTAAATTTTCGAGGTTGACGGCGAAGACTCCGATGGCGTGCTCATCAGCTTCATCTTCCAGTCGGCCCCGGACGTCGCGCTCAATCGCCGGATGAAGCAGCCGACTAAACCCATCTTCGATGGCCTCTCGGTAGTACCGGGTCCCCGGTCCGTTGTCGTCGATGCACTGTCGGCAGATCCAGCGAATTTGTTGCTCTTCGTCGACCTCGATGCCCGCCGACAATTCCTTTTCCTGTTCACCGCGGCGAATGGCCAATACCTGGTGGGGCTTGGCACGTTGAACGGGAATCGAAAACTCCGTGTAGGTCTCGAAGTTTGGATCGCCGTCAGCGCCACGGCGTTTTTTACAGACCAGTTGACCGTCCCGCTGGGCGTGCTCTCGAAGGTGATCGCGAATTGCGGCGGTATCGGCCATCTCCTCGGCGAGAATATCTTTGGCTCCACCGAGTACTTCGTCGATACTCGAAAATTCTTCGCAGCGATAATCGCCGGCGATATCGCGGGGATCACCACCGTCTTCGATGCGACGAGCCACGGGCTCCAGGCCGGCCTCTATCGCCTTTCGCCCCCGTGTCAGCCGGCGCGGACGATAGGGAGCATAGAGGTCTTCGAGGCGCGACCGGGAGTCGGCATTTTCGATCTCACGGCGAAGTTCGTCGCTGAGTTCGTCTTGTTCGTCAATGGATTCCAGAATCGTCTGCCGCCGGTCCTCGAGTTGACGAATGGCTTTCGCCTCTCGCCTCACATCCCGGATCTGTACTTCGTCGAGATCCTGTGTTTGCTCCTTTCGATACCGGGCAATAAACGGCACCGTATTGCCGTCATCGAGCAATTCCAGTGTCTTCTCGACCTGTCGGGCTCGCAGGTCCAGCGTCTGGGCAATTCGGCGTTCCATGGTATTCTACCTATTTGAATCAGTTGTAATTTTTGGACGTAATTGTCGAGCCTTCGACCATTCGGCGCACCGATCAGGTCGACAGGACTTCCACACCAATATCTTCCAGCAACAGGCGGGGCTCGAAGAGATCGGCGGGCCCGACAAACCCCGATTGAACCGGTTCCTCGTCGATCATCCGCTGTGCGACTTCCGATGCCAATCGGGCCGTCGTCCGATACGGATCTTGTCCCCGCAATGTGACGTGGGCTTGCGAGGTCTTCGGATCGAAGCAGATGACCAGAAAGTCCTGACGGTCATCGGCGGCATCATCCGGGTCGCCGCTTGTCTTCTCAACGACTCGATCGGCAATGGGCTGTAACAGCTTCATCAACCCCGGCACCAATCCCACCAGTGGCGCCGCCAGGTGAGCCATTCCTCCGGTGGCAATCACACAAGTCTCGACGCGCGACACTCCACCTCGACGGGGAACCGTAATCGCCTCTCCGCCGGGAACCCAGGCTCCTTTTTGGTGACTGCCATCGGGAAACGGTACGTCAAAGAGACGATATCCCGTTCGCTTCTCAATATGTTGACCGTTGCGATAGGTAAAACCGCCGTTGCCCAGGGTTCGAACCAGCGATTTTTTGGTGCCGTGACTCATCTTAAAATCGCGCACCGCGTAAGCCACCACAATTCGCGACGCCGCCGCCGCGAGTGCGATCTCCGCCGCCAGATCGCCGAGTGCAAATTCAAATGCACAGGCGGGCATCAAGGCCACCGAGCGGCGCCGTGCATCACCATCGCACTGGGCTGCCACCCAGCGAATATGCTCCTGTTCTCCCGATGTATCCAGGTAGTGCGTCGCCGTCCGAAGCGCCGCCCGCACCACCGGCTTTCCGCACTCCGCAAAGGGACCGGCGCAGTTAATGACCACATCGACACCGGCAAAGACAGCATCCAGCCGGCCCGATTCGTCAATTTCGGCGACCGCGACCTGCGGGGCGTCGTGGCCATCGTCTACGAGCCGATCTCGCTGGTTCTGAAGTTTCTCCTCATTGCGGCCCGCAATGACCAGACGGTGTTCCGTCGAGGCCACTTCCTCTGCGATCAGTTGACCGGTAAAACCGGTCGCCCCGTAAATTGCAATCACTGTTCTCGACATTCGCTCGCCTCCCGGTGTGGGATTCGTTTGACTTAGACCATGACGCGGCGCGGCCACAACTCGGCAGTATCATCGTCGCGTGTCTGCGTACATTCCAACACGGCCAACAGTCGATCCTCTTCATCATGTCCGGCGACGAATTCCCCTTGCTCAAAGTGGCCGCTGACCCAGATCCGATTGCCATTGCGGAGCCGCTTGCGCTTTCGCTCCTCGACTTCGTAACGCCGCAGATGTTCCACCATCCGAAGTGGACTCTCGACATTTGACCAGAAATTGTCGCCGTCGAGCTCCTGGAGTGTCACCGCGTCGTTTAGCGTCAACGGTCCGACGCGCCGCCGTCGAATAGCTGTGGTATGTCCCACCGTATCGAGTTCCATACTCAGGTCTCGCGCCAGAGACCGGACGTAGGTTCCGCTCCCACAATCGACGCGGAGTTGCACACAAGGCGGATTCCAGTCCACCAGCTCCAATTCGTTGATCTGAATCGGCCGGGCCTCCAACTCCACATCTTCACCGGCCCGAGCCAGTTCATGGGCGCGGTCACCATCGACTTTGATCGCCGAGTAGACCGGCGGGACCTGCTCGATCTCACCGATGAATGTCGCCAACGCCTCATCGACATCGCCGCGTTCGATGTGGTCGTAGGCTCTACGTTCGACCACTTCCCCTTCCACATCATGGGTTTCCGTGGCCTCGCCGAGCCGGATCGTAAAATCATAGACCTTCCGATCTAAATCGGCGTAGCGCAACAGCTTCGTGCAGCGCCCCAGGACCACCACAAGTACCCCAGTCGCCTCCGGGTCCAGCGTTCCCGCATGCCCCACTTTCTTCATATCCGCCAGTTGGCGAATCTCTCGTATGACGTCGAAACTGCTCATTCCCGCCGGCTTATCGACGACAGCGAGCCCCTGTTTTGGTCGATCCACAGTCGTGTTCCCTCAGAAAAATATGCCGCCCGTCAGCGATCGCACCACCCAATCGGTGGCCCGATGGCCCGGTTACTGATCGCGATCGCCGTCGAGCAACTCGATAAGTGTCTCCGACAATTGCTCTTCGATCTCCTCTGGAGAGGCCTCGATGACACAACCGGCCGCATTAAAGTGGCCCCCTCCACCGAATTGCTCGGCGAGCGCCGATACATCGACATTGCCGCGTGAGCGAAACGAAATTCGCCAGTGCCCATCGCCCTGCTCTCTCAACTGCGTCGCTACCTCTACACCGCGTATCGAACGGGCGTAATTGATAAACCCATCGGTCAAGTCCTCGTCGGCACCGACGTCTTCGACCATATCGCGTTCGACGCGCAGAAATGCCAACCGCCCACCGGCTGACACCGTCAGCGTATCCAGAACCTTCCGCAACAGTTCCAGGCGCTCTCGCGGTTGATTTTCATAGATGCGACTGGTCATCTCCCAGGGCTCGACGCCACGCTCTACCAACTCCCCGGCCATTCGAAATGCGGTTCGACTGGTATTGGAGTATCGAAAACTGCCGGTATCTGTCATCAGACAGCAATACAAATTTTCTGCGACCGGAATTGACAGGTCGCCCAGGCGCAACGCGAGTCGAAATAGCACTTCCCCGGTCGCCGCTGCATCGACATCGCGGACGTAGAGATCGGCAAATTTGCGATCCCAGGTCTTGTGGTGATCGACGACTGCAATCTCAGTTCCCCAGCCCTGGCCAGGAAAATCGCCGCCCACCCGAGACGGCTCTGCGCAGTCGAGCACGATGGTCACATCGATATCGTCGACACCGTCCAATTCCGTTCGCCAACGCCCGGCGCCCGGTAGGAAATCGAAATTATAGGGGACCGGATCGCTGTTGTAGACGAAGACGTCCTTTCCCCGCTCCTCGAGTAGGTGCGCCGTGGCAAGCGTCGACCCCACAGCGTCACCATCGGGCGACTCGTGGGCCACGACGACAAAACGCTGGTTGCTTTCGATAAGCTGGACCAACTCATCGAGCGCATTCCTTAACTCCGGCTCGGCCTGGTCCACAGCGACATCACCGGGCCGACCTTGATCAGTGGTAAACGGCATCGGAACACCTGACAGTCAGAGAGAAATCGGTGAGACGGGGTTACGATTCGTCGTCGAGATCGGTGAGCAATTCGTCGATTCGGCGCCCTCGAAGAATCGATTCATCGAACCGGAAATCGATCTCGGGAATATAGCGCAATTCCAGCAGTGAAGCGAGTTCACCGCGAACAAACCCCACCACCCCGTCTAGCGCCTCGCCGACATCCTCGGAGGGCGCTTCACCGTGGAGCATCATGTAGAACACTTTGGCATTGCGCAGATCCGGGGCCAGATCGACATCAATAATCTCCACGTCTTCCAGGCGCGGATCATTGATCTCCTCTAGAAACAGCCGGGCGATCTCCCGGTGCAATTGCTGACCGACTCGATCTGCTCGCTCGAAACCGCGGTTGTCACTCATAGAGTACCTGCCTGGAGTTCGGCGCGTGCGACGCCATGACTGCCGTTCATTCCACATTGATGCTGCTCGCCAAAAAAGGTCGGTACCGGTCCAAAAATAGTCCAAAAAACCCGCCGACCCAGCACACAGCTGGGACGGCGGGTTGTCGCCCTTCAACCGCGATACGACGCGCTCATCAGGTCGTCAGGCGGATGTTCGACGCACTGGCCGCTGCTCAATCGAGCGTCGCGGCGACCTCTTTGTGCTTGTAGACCTCGATGACGTCACCGACTTTGATGTCGTCGAAGTTCTTGAGGCTCGCACCACACTCAAACCCGCTTTTGACTTCTTTGACGTCATCTTCGAAGCGTCGCAGGGAGTTAATCTCGGTATCCTGAACAATCTTGCCGTCTCGCAGTAGACGCGCCATGGCGTTGCGTCGCAGCAACCCGTCGGTGACATAGCACCCGGCGACCGTGCCGACTCGGGGAGTACTGAACGTATCCCGAACTTCGGCGTGGCCGATGACTTCCTCTTCCACAATCGGGTCGAGCAGACCTTCGAGAATGTTGTGAATCTGCTCGATGGCGTCGTAGATGATGGTGTGCGTAACGACCTGGACGCCGTACTCGTCGGCCACTTCCGAGGCCCGGGAGTCCGGTCGGACATTGAATCCGACGACGATGGCCGCCGTCTCCGAAGACGCCGCCAGGTTCACATCGTTTTCGGTAATCGCACCGACACCGGTGTGGATGATATTGGTTCGAACCTCGTCGTTACCGAGGTCTTCAAAGGCCTCTTTGAGCGCCTCGACAGAACCCTGAACATCGGCCTTGACGATGATCTTGAGGTCTTTCATCTCTCCTTCCTGAATCATCTTGGAGAGATCTTCGAGACTTCCGGCGGCCTCTTTGGCGCGACTGGCCATCGTCTCTTTTCGGCGCTGTTCGGTGACGTGCTCCGTAATACGCTTGGCGTCGCTCTCCTTTTCGACAACGAAGAACGGCTCTCCGGCCTCCGGAATGCCGCTGAGTCCGGTAATTTCGACCGGTTTACTCGGCCCGGCTCTGTCGATGCCCTGACCGCGGTCGTCGTGCATCGTACGCACTCGACCGTAGTGCTGGCCGCTGACCAGGATATCGCCCTGATGGAGCGTCCCGCGCTGGACGAGCATGGTCGTAACCGGACCGCGACCGATATCGAGTTCGGCCTCCACGACCACACCCTGTGCGTTTCGATCGGGATTGGCCGTCAATTCCTCGATTTCGGACTGCAAGATAACGGACTCCAAAAGCCCGTCGATATTGGTATCTTTTAGAGCGCTGACCTCCACAAAGAGGGTCGTTCCGCCCCACTCTTCGGGAATCAATTCGTACTCCGACAACGCGGTTTTGACGCGGTCGGGATTGGCCTGGGGTTTGTCGATTTTGTTGATGGCCACAACAATGGGAACTTCGGCCGCTCGGGCGTGATTGATGGCCTCCACCGTTTGCGGCATCACGCCGTCATCGGCGGCCACAACCAGTACCACCAGGTCCGTGACTTCCGCACCGCGCATTCGAAGCGCCGTAAACGCCTCGTGACCCGGCGTATCGAGGAAGGTAACCATCCCCGCCGAGGTTTCGACCATGTAGGCACCGATGTGCTGAGTGATGCCTCCGGCCTCCTCCTCGGTGACCTGCGCCATACGCACCGCATCGAGCAGTGACGTTTTGCCGTGATCGACGTGGCCCATCACAGTGACGACCGGGGCCCTCGATTCGCACTCTTCTTCCGGATCCGGCTCGGTATCGTAGAAACTGGTGATATCAAAGGCGACATTTTCGACGGTGTAGTCATACTCGTCGGCAATCAGCGATGCCGTCTCGTAGTCGACGGTTGTGTTCACCGTCGCCTGCATGCCCATTTCCATCAGGTCCATGGCCAGTTTTCCGGACTTGACGCCCATCTCGTGGGCCAGGTCACCGACGGAAATGACATCCTCGATACGGATGACCTTTTTGTGTTCGGCGGCCTCCGTAATCTCGGTTTGCTGGCGCCTCTTCTTTTTGCCCTTGCCGGAGCGTTTATTGCTGCGACGCGACTTGCCGTCGTACAGGTCCGAACCCTCGACGACTCGCTTGGTGCGGTGACTGGAGGCGCGCTTGTTCTTTTTCTTCTTTTTCTTTTTCTTCTTCTTTTTGCTGCGCGACGGCCCCGGAGAAAAGTCCTTGTCTTCGGCTGCGAGCCGCTCTTTGAGGATATTCTCGTTGATCCGTCCGACGACTTTGGCGTCGCCTTCGTCTTCTTCTTCCTCTTTTTTGGACGGCGGCTTTTTGGGCGGCCGCTTCGGCTTTTTGGGAGGCTTGTCCTCTGATTTTTCTTCGCTTTCGTCGGCGTCCGACTCGTCATCGGATTCCGTTTCCGCTTCGTCCTCGGACTCGTCGCTCGTATCGGCGGAGTCTTCGGTGGCCTCCTCGTCGGTGTCGCCCTCTTGTTGGGCATCTTGTTCGTCGGCGACGTCGGGGTCGCTGTCCTCATCGTCGGAGGCCGCCTCCTGCGATTCGTCTTCGTCGTCGGCCTCAGCCTGTTCTTGTTGTTCGTCGTCGGAGGCTTCGACATCCACCGATTCTTCGACGTCGTCGTCCTCTTGTTCGACGGCGGTCTCTTCTTCGGTCTCGGCGTCATCGGAGGCCTCGACGTCGGCTTCGACATCGACGTCGGCTTCGACATCAACGTCCTCTTCAGCCACTTCGTCGGCCTCGGACGTCTCGTCGGCCGTCGCCGTTTCCGACTCCGGCGTCTCCGAAACCTCCGGAGATTCCGGCTCGGAGGTGGTCTCTTCGTCGTCGTCCGGCGTCACCTTGCGACGGCGCCGAAGTCCGGGGCCAACGTCATCGGTCTCCTCGTCGGATCCGTCATCGGAGTCGGAGTCCGACTTGGGCCGGCGGCGCAACATCTGCGGACCGACTCCCCCGTCGTCACCATCGGCGGCCTGGCCATTCTCGGCTGAATCGGCAGCCTCTTCACCGTCGGCATCGACGGCTTCTTTGACAGCACTGACGTCAGATGGACTCAACACCGACATGTAATTGTCGACGGAGATATCCAACTCCAGGCTGTTGATCTTGCTGACCAATTCTTGCTTGTTGAAACCAAGCTCTTTGGCTAGCTCGTGTACACGTCGCTTCGGCATGTGTTCTCCACTCTATCCGCCGGCGGTTAAAATAGTCCGGGCAGACAGTTCCTGAAATTTTGTCGCAATCGTTGGATTTTCGTACTGATGTCACTTCAGCGGCGAATGACTTCGTCTCGCCACAGCGCTGACATCGACTGCAACAGCACCTTCTCGATGCCGTTGCTTACTTCAAACCTCGGTCAAACTTCAACCGCCGTCAGCAACTCGGCTGTAGCAGCCGCCAGATCGAAACTATTCGATCCGGACTTCGACCACTGCTCACGTCGTGCGACCCGAGTCCATCGCGTCGCATCCCGAGGCGTTACCAATAAGGCGGTCGATACATTCCCGAGCCCTTCGACGGGATCGGATGGTCAACCACGGCCACTGGCACACAGCGTCGACGGGTTGGGCCGCCGGGCGGTAGCGGAGCGAGTCGTCGACGTTTCGGCGCCGACGCCCCGCCCGCTACGGATCAGACTTGCCGCTCGGTTTCTTCCTCTTCGCCATCCTGGTCGGCATCTTCGCCGCCTTCGGCTTCGAGTTCTTCCGTATCGTCGTCCTCTGACTCCGAGACGTCGACGTCGGTATCGTCGCCGGCGGACTCTTCGGATTCGTCATCGTCTCCGGCATCTTCGCCGTCTTCCGACGCTTCTTCCTCAGACTCCTCGCCGTCGTCTTCATCTTCCTGGAGAGACTCCAAAAACTCCTCTCGGCGCTGCTCAAAGCCCTCGTCGTCGTCGACCAGGTCCTCTTGCTCGCGGTACATCTCTTCGGCGGCGTACAGAATCTGCTTGGCCTTTTTGACATTGGGCCCGAGTCCCGCTGATTCGGCCAACAGCTCCGCGTCGTCTTCAAAGACGATGTGCTCGATTGTGGTGTATCCGTTGTCGTAGAGACTGGATGCCACTTTGGAGCCGATACCGCGGATTTCTTCGAGCTCTTTGCGGGCGTAATCGGCCTCGGTCATCGCCTCCGGCGATCCCGGATCGGGCCGGTCGAGAATCTCCTCGGCGGCGTCGATGACGATATCCGCCGTCTCATTGTCGAGCCCCGGAATCTGCGCCAATTCGTCGGGCGGCGCATGGGCCATGTGCTCGAGCTTGTTGTAGCCCAGTCGAAATAGCGTATCGACCATATCCTCGGTAATGCCGTCGAATTCCAGCAACGACTCCCGGGATTCCTGCATCATATTCTCGAGACGGGTCTCGGAAATGATATCCAAGTTCCAGCCGGTCAACTGAGCGGCGAGGCGCACGTTTTGTCCACCGCGTCCAATCGCCAGACTCAACTGATCGTCGGGGACGATGAGTTCCATCGTCATATTCGACTCGTCGATCAGAACCTTGTTGACCTCCGCCGGGCTAATGGCGTTGCACACAAAGCGGGCCGTGTCCTCGACGTAGGGCACAATGTCGATCTTTTCGCCGTGAAGCTCCTGAACGACGGCCTGGACGCGGGAACCGCGCATACCGACGCAGGCGCCTACGGGATCGACATCGCTGTCCTGGCTGTAGACGGCGACCTTACTGCGGACCCCCGGCTCGCGGGCGACGGCCACAATTCGAACTGCACCCTCGTGAATCTCGGGGACTTCCTGTTCGAACATCTTGATCAAAAGCATGGGATCGGCGCGCGTTAATACAACCTGCGGATCCCGACTGGAGCGTTTGACCTCTTTAATCATCGACTGGAGCCGATCACCGGGCCGGTAACTCTCGCGGGGGGTCTGCTCGTTGCGCGGCAAAATCGCATCGGTGCGACCGAGGTCGACGATGATATTACCCTTTTCAAAGCGCCGAACCCGGCCGATGACCATGTCTCCGACGGTATCTTTGTACTCGTCGTAGATGATGTCGCGTTCGGCCTCTCGGACGCGCTGGATAATGACCTGCTTGGCGGTCTGCGCAGCAATGCGACCGAAGGTCTTGTTGTAGGAGTCGAGCTTCGTCAGATCGCCGTATCGCTCGTCCTGCGCTTTGGCCTTGTCCTGGTCTTCGTCGCGATAAAAGATCTGAAACAGGAGCTCTTCGCCCGGATAGGCCTCAAATCCGGCAGCTTCGACCTCCTCGACGGAGACCTCGCGATAGGGATTTTCGACCTCGTCGGTCACGGTAATGATCTGGAAGAGTTCGACTTCGCCGCTTTCTTCATTGAACTCGGCTTCGATCTCGCGCTGAGCACCGTAGGTGCGGCGAGCGGCCGTCAAAATCGCCGCCTCCAGCGTTTCGATAAGGATCGATCGCTCGATTCCCTTCGTTCTTCCAACCTCGTCGATGACGCTATTGAGATTCATTGCTGTGTACTCTCTTTGGAAAAATCGAACTTCAGTTTTGCGCGTACTACGTCGTCCCAGTCGACATCGAATTGCTCGTCGTCGAATTCGATGGTCAGCCGACCGTCGTCATGGGCCACCAGTGTTGCGGTGACCTTGTTCTTTCCGGCGATCGGTTCGCGAACTACCAATTCTACGTCCTCGCCGACGACCCGCCGGAAGTGATCCGGTTGTTTGAGCGGTCGCTCAATGCCGGGACTCGAGACTTCCAGAACATAGACCTCGGGGATGCGCTCATCGGCATCCATCAACGCCTCGATGTAGCGACTGACTTCGGCGCATTCATCGACATTGATGCCGCGACCCGGCTCGGCTTGCGGATGATCGATAAACACGCGGATAATCCACTTGCCGTGCTGTGTCGTCTCTACATCCCACAGCGAAAAATCGTGCACTTCGGCGGCCTCTCGAGACCAGTCGTTGATCGCCTCGCGAAGTTCCGGGGTCAGTGGCTTCGAAGACGTCTTCGAACCATCCTGGCCTTTTCGGCGTCGTTTTCGTTTTCGGCCCATCGTCGACACTCCTGGAGTCGGTGACGCCCCGTTGTCGGGGGTATCCGGCACTCCGAATCATAAGCTGACTCGCGCTGCCAGTCGTCGCCGGCCTGGTTGCCGACGCGCCACTAACAACAAAAAAAGCGGGCTTTGTAGGGCCCACTTCCGCTTCTCATCGCGAAATGTAGCGAAACGTCAAATCCATCGACGTCGCCCCGGCCGCGGCACCTGTTCAAATGAACACCGGCGCTTTGGCCTTGCCTGCATCGTCAGTATCGCCAACGCATCGTCGCGTTGGATTCTTCCAAAAAATACTGCGAGCGGCGCTCAAGAGAAGTAATCAACCAGATCCGGACTGTCAAGGCATAAGGTCGACAATACCGGCGACCAGGCCTTGACAGTTGCCGGTCCCCTCTTAATGTCGACCATTCCTCGCCGTCGGGATTTACCCCGACTCGTTTTTCGACACTTCTCGGAGTCCGCATGCGCGTCGCACTCATACAACTGACGTCGACCCGTGATATTGACGACAATATCGAGACCTGTCGCCGACTGGCAGCCGACGCCGCAGACACCGGTGCGGACTGGATTTTATTTCCCGAAAACGCACCGTTTCTGGGACGAGATGACGAAAAGATCGCGATCGCCGAACCCGTCGACGGCGCGATCGTCGACGCCTATCGGGAGATGGCCCGCCAATTCGACTGCTGGATCACCATCGGTAGCATTCCCGAGGTATCCCCCGATCCGGAGCGAACCTACAATACCCAGGTACACCTCCGCCCCGACGGATCGACACACGGAATCTACCGCAAAATTCACCTCTTCGATGTCTCCGTCGATGACGATGTCCAGTTCTGTGAGTCCGACTCGGTCTATCCCGGCGACCAGATCGTCGATACCACCGTCGGAAGCGACGACGGTCATCGGCTGGGCATGACGATCTGCTACGACCTTCGTTTCCCGGAATTGTACCGCCAACTCCAGCGTCGGCAGGTCGACGCCATCACGGTGCCGTCGGCCTTTACTCTCAAGACCGGCAGCGTTCACTGGCATCCGCTGCTTCAGGCCCGGGCCATCGAAAACCAGGCCTACATCCTGGCCCCCAATCAGTGGGGACACCACTTCGGCGAGCGCCGATCCTACGGCCAATCGGCCATCTACGATCCCTGGGGACGCCGAGTCGTCTGCGCCCCCGACCGGCAGGGATTTGTCGTCGCCGACCTCGATTTTGACTACGTCGACGAAATTCGCAGCTCGATGCCCGTGTTCGATCATCGACGGGTCGCCGACCTCGACGAGTAGTTGGACGAGCGATTGAATTTGACGACGATGAGGTCTGGTCACTATCGATTGGACCTACGCGGCCACGCACCTGCCTGATGGCGAGCGATCATCATGATGACACTTATCCAGACTCTCGAAATTTCGCTTCCGCTGCTGTACGCCGCTATCTTCTTCGTCTATTTGCGCCACTTCCGAAAAGAGTCGAAGAATTCCTCGCGGGCCTTCATCGGATCCCATCTGCTGTATGGAGTACTCGGCGTTCACATCGGTTACCTGGTGTTGCTCAGCACCCACATCGAGCATATCCCGGTGGCCTCCCGCGCCGAATTTCTGTCAGTGGTCGCTCTTTGCGTGGGGATTGTGTACGCCTTCGCGGAGCGCAAACACGGCGATCCCAATACGGGCATCTTTTTTATCGCCCTGACCGTGGCCACCCAGACCTGGTCGTCCTGGCTGATGGAGCCGGCGACTCCCCCGGCGATTCTCGAGGAGTACACGATCTACGGGGTCCATGTCCTGTTTATGGTCTTCGGATTTACCGCCCTGGCGATCAGTGCCCTGTACGCGATGATGTACATTCTTCTTTCGCGCCAGCTCAAATCTCGAAACCTGGGCGTGATTTTCCGACGACTGCCATCGCTGAATATCCTCGAGCAGATGAGCCGCCTCTCCACACTTGCCGGAATCTTATTTCTGGGCGTCGGATTGGCATCCGGGCACTTTCTGGGGGTCTACCTGCTCGATGATTTCAATTTTCTGGACCCCAAAATCATCATCGCCTACATCGCGTGGACAGCCTACGCCGCGGGATTTTTGGTGGTCAAAATACGCGGTCTATCAGGGCTTCGCATGGCCTATCTATCGATGGGCGGCTACGCGGTACTGATCGCGTCGATGGTCTTCGTCAACACATTTTTGCCGACATTTCACTCCTTTCAGTGATGAAATCGTCGGCACTCCGGAGCCAAGAACGTGCTCCAATTCCGTTTGGTGGACCGCTACAACGCCCAGTTTTTCCGACATCCTACTGCAGTAACTGATGACTCAGAACCAACTGACAGCCATTTCGTTCAGCCACCACAATACCGGGCTGGACGATCGTGACGCACTCTCGTTTGACGGCGACGATGTGGATCGTTTCGTGTCGACCTGTCACCAGCGGTGGGCCTGCGAAACAGCGGTGCTGACGACCTGCAACCGCACCGAATTCTACATTTATGGGCCCTCCTCCGACGGGCTGTGGTCACAACTCAAAGCGCTGGTCGCCGATATCCGTGACCTCGACGCGGAGACGATCCCAGAGCCAGCCGTCTTTAGCGACGACGACGCGGCCCGACACCTCTTTCGCGTCGCCGCCTCTCTGGAATCGCTGGCCCTTGGAGAAAATGAAATCCTCGGCCAGGTCAAAGACGTCCACAGCACCATCGTCGACGGCGACGACAAGTCCCCGCTTCTCGACGAGTTATTTCAGTACGCAATTCGCGTCGGCAAAAAAGTGCGGACCAAGACCTCGCTTTGCGAGGGAGCGCTCTCGATCAGTTCGGCGGCCGTCGACCTGGCAACCAAGATCTTCGGCGACTTCTCGACGCGCAAGATCATGCTCGTGGGAGCCGGTGAAACCGCCGAGACGGCGGCCATGCATTTCGAGTCCAGCGGCGCCACTTCCTTTGTTGTGCTGAACCGAAGCCAAGAGCGCGGCCAGGCCCTCGCCGATCGCTTCGATGGCACCTATCGACCACTCGACGAATTGGTCGAGACCTGCAAAACGGCCGACGTCGCCGTCTTTGCCACCGGTGCTCAAGACCACCTGCTGGAGTACGACGAAGTCAAACGGGTCATGAAGGCCCGCCAGTACCAACCGATCTTTCTTATCGACATCTCCAATCCCCGAAACGTCGATCCCCGCACTTCCCGGCTCGACAGCGCATTTTTGTACAATATGGACGACCTCCAGCAGGTCGTGGAAGACAATCTCTCATCGCGCAAACAGGAGATCCCGGTCGCCGAATCAATTATCGACGACCAGGTCCAACAATGGGCCAACTTGCAGCAGTCGATGCAGGTCACGCCGACCATCGCCTCACTTGCTCAATTCTTCGAACAGGTCTGCGACGAAGAGATCGACAATCAGTACAACGGCATCTCCGACGAAAAACGCCAGATGCTCGAGGAGTTTTCTCAGGGATTGGTCAAAAAGCTATTGCACAACCCGATCATGTATCTGCGCAGCTCAGTGGCCGACGACTCCCTCGATACCGAAGAGCTCCAACTGGTTCGGTCTCTCTACGACCTCGACTCCTTTCAACAAGAGAGCGACAACGATGAAGTGTAAGATCGGCTCCCGCAAATCGAGCCTCGCCATGTGGCAGAGTCGCCGCGTCGCCCAATTGCTCGGTGATGCTCACCCGGAATTGGACGTCGAAATCGTCGGCATGGATACCACGGGTGATAAAAATCGCGACGATCCACTTCCGGAAGTCGGCGGCAAAGGGCTATTTACGGCAGAACTCGAAAACGCCCTGCTGAGCGACGACATCGACCTCGCCGTCCATTCGCTCAAGGATCTACCCTCCGAGCTTCCCGACGGTCTCCACTTTGCCGGCTCGCCGGGACGCGGTCCGGCGACCGACGCCTTTATCTCGACGCGCTGGGACAGTTTCGATGCCATGCCCCAGGGGGCGACGGTAGCCACCGGCAGCCAGCGCCGCCGCTCCCAGCTACTGCATCGCCGCCCCGACCTGGAGATGGTCAACCTCCGGGGCAATATCGGCACTCGTCTCGACAAGTTGGAGTCTCAGGGCCGCGACGGCATCATCATGGCCACCGTCGCCCTGCACCGACTGGAGATGGCAGATCGCATCACCGTCGAACTCCCCCCGGATCGCCACATTCCGGCCGTCGGTCAGGGAGCCATCGGTATCGAGACCCGCATCGGTCGCGACGACGTCGACGAACTTCTGGAGCCGATCCTCGACGACACGACCTGTGCCGCCGTCGGCGCCGAGCGAGCCTTCATGGCTCAACTCGAAGGGGGTTGTTCGGTGGCCCTCGGTGGTTACTGTCGGCGCGACGGCGATCAGTGGTCGTTTTACGGCTGGGCATCGTCGACGGACGGACAGAATATCCTTCAGGACCACCAAACCGGCGGCGACCCGATGGCACTGGCCGACACCATGGCCCAGAAATTCATCGATCAAGGCGCCCGAGAACTACTGCACTCATGAATGACACCGCGCTGCGCATTTTGGATACCGGGACCCGACCGGCGACACCGCCGTCGGAGACCGTGGAGGTACGTCATCATCCGGCGCTGGTCCGCCAACCATTGCCCGTCGACGCCGACCAATTGAGCGCCACGCTAAGTACCCCGGCCCACATTGTATTTTACAGTCGCTTTGCCGTGCAGTGTATGGCGGACCGGATCACCGATGTCGACGACCACCGGCTGTGGGCCGTCGGCCCCAAGACAGCGGCTCGGGTCGGCGAGGCCTGGGGCGTCGACGCCGAATTTCCCGACGAACACCATTTTTCGGGACTTCGCGCTCAACTCGAGCAATGCGACGATCGGCGAAGAATCGTCGCCTTCGGACTCCGCGGCAAACCCCGCGATCTGGGTGACATCGCCGACGACTGGAATGCGGAGTTTCACTCCATCGACGTCTACTCATCGGAACCGGCGCCGGGCGACGAGTTGCGCACAGCCTTCGACGACTTCCGACCTCATTGGATAGCCGTCACCAGCTCCCGCGGCGCCCAGGCAATCGCCGACGGCGTCGGACGCTCCCGGCTCGCCGCACTGCAATCGGAGGACAAACTGCGCGTCGCCGCCATTGGACCGTCGACGGCCCAGACCCTGACCGGTCTAGAGATTCGCCCCGACCTGATCTGCGACGACCCCGATCGAGATGCCATGCTGGAGGCCATCGCCGAAACAACGTAACTCCACCCTGGTCCCCCGGCCGGCGTTATCCGAGCGCCGTCACGGCGCCGAC
>LFFM01000276.1_pt1 | contig 34524 bp, 37 predicted proteins | sample 643131 | NCBI WGS metagenome assembly LFFM01 (sample SAMN03777445, study PRJNA286221) | soda lake metagenome | biome: soda lake; feature: Kulunda steppe; material: water; isolation source: sample Tc-Br brine of Tanatar trona crystallizer | place: Russia: Kulunda steppe | collected 2011-07
CCGCCGTCTGCCGACGCGACGCCGGTCGATGACGAGCCGTGGTCGTCGCCATGGCCGGCGCCGCCGTGATCGTCGTGGCCATCGTCCGCTCCATGGCCGTGTTCCGGAAGCCCCACGCCGGCGAAGTAGAGCTGCTCGATCAGTCGAGCGACGTACGCCAGCGTGAACAGCGTGCTGATGAAGACGACGCCGGCGATCCAGAAGCCGGCCAGCCCGCCGTCGGCGAGGCTGACCTCCACGGCGCCCACGGCGATGTACCACTTGCCGAGGAAGCCGATGGAGGGTGGGATGCCGACCAACGCCAGTCCGAGCACGGCGAGCGCGCCCGACGTGTAGGGCGCCCGTCTCGCGAGGCTGGCCAGGTCCGCCACGTGGCGGGCGCCGTAGCCGAGCGCGAGCAGCCCCGCGGCGAGGAAGAGCCCGAACTTCAACAGGCCGTGGCCGACCAGGTGGATGATACCGCCGAGCAGCGCCGTCTCGTTCGCGAGTGCGACCGCGGCAGCGATCATGCCGAACTGCGCCACCGAGGAGTACGCGAACATTCGCTTGAGATCCGACTGCATCGTCGCGAGCGCGGAGCCCGCGAGAATGGAGACGCCGGCCACCGCCAGCACGCCCGCAGTGATCGCCTCGTTGGCCGCGAGGAAGTCGACGGTGAAGACCGTATACGTGACCCGGATGAGTGCGTACGCGCCGGCCGTCGAGACGAGCGCGGCGACGAACGTCGTCACCGAGTCAGGTGCACGCTGGTAGGCGTCCGGCTGCCACGTGTGAACCGGGAAGAGCGCGATCTTCAACGCGAAGCCCGCGACGATGAAGGCGTAGCCGGCCTGCACGAGCGGGTCCGTATACCCGACGTCGGCGAGTGCCGACTGCAGGTCGATCATGTTCAACGTCCCCGTCGCGAGGTAGACGTAACCGACGCCGACGAGGTACAACGAGGCGCCGACCGTCCCCAACACGAGGTACTTCACGGAGGCGTACGCGCTCGCGCCGGAGCGATCCGCCGCAATGAGCGCGTACGTCGTCAGCCCAACGATCTCTAAGAAGACGAACATGTTGAACAGGTCGCCCGTGAGCACCACGCCCATCAGCCCGCCGGTGAGCAGCAGATAGCCGGAATAAAAGGCGTTTCCGCGCGGGCCAGCGACCCGCGAGAATGCGAGCGTGAGCAGGGCGACGAGCGCGACGAGGACGACCACCGCCGCGGACAGCTCGTCGGCGACGAGCTCGATCCCGACCGGCGGCGCGAAGCCGCCGAGCTCGTGGGCGAACCGCCCGGCCGTGTACGTCTCGACGGCGACCGCGGCAGCCAGTCCGGCGAGGCCGACCGTCGTTATCGCGGCGACCGACCAGCCGACGTTTTCGTATTTAAGCCCGAGCGCAAGCGGCGCTGTCGCCGCGACGATGGGGACGACGACGAGCAGCGGAAGCAGCAGATCGCTCATCGGCGGTCACCCCCGTTCGGTTCGATCGGTTCGTCCGACTCGCCGTGGCCAGCGGGCTCGACGAATTCACCCGACTCGCCGGGTCCGACGGATTCGGTTGACCCGCCGTCGAATCGGACGGCACGGCTCGGCAGCGTCCCCTCCTCCTGCATGAGTTCACGGAGCGTGTCGACGCGCAGGGTGCCGTACTCGTCGTGGATTCGGATGCAAAGCGCGAGCCCGACCGCGGTGAGGCTCACGCCCACGACGATGGCGGTGAGGACGATCACGTGCGGCAGCGGGCTCGCGTAGGCGGCACCCGCCTCCGTACCCTGCGGAATGATCGGAATGGCGCCGCCCTCGACGTACGCGGAGACGACGAACAGCAGGAAGATCGCCGTCTGGAACAGGTTGAGTCCGATGATCTTCTTCACCAGATGCGGGTTGGCGATCATCATGTAGAGGCCGATACACAACAGCAACGAGAACGCCACGTAGGCGTGGCGCGTGGTCAGAACGTCGAGTAGTAGTGGCGTCGTCATCGGTCACCTCCGCCGTCGGTTGCAGCCGCTCCGCCCGCTTCGTCCGCTACGCCCGCTCCGCCCGCTTCGTCAGTCCTGTCCGCTCCGTCCGTCCCGCCACTCCGGTCGAACCCGACCGCGAGCAGGAAGAACAGGCCCATCAGGACGCCGCTCACGATGGCGGCGATCCCGAGGATCTCGACCGCCTCCATCCCGTACGTGACGGGGTTCAAGATGGGAAGCGGGAGCAGTTCATATTGGAGGAAGGCGCCCCCAAGCGCCATCGTCGCCAGCCCGATGCCGGCGAAGACCAGCGTACCGCCGACCGCGAGGCCGACGACGACACTGTTGGCGAGCCAGCGACGGGTGGCGTCGATCCCGAACGCGAAGGCGATCATGAACACGACGGCGGCCATGATCGCGCCGCCCTGGAAGCCGCCGCCGGGGGATCCGGCCCCGTGGAACGTCACGAACAGCCCGTAGGTGAACACGAACGGCGAGACGACCTTCACCGTCGCCATGATCACCTGGCTTTCCGTGTACGGGGATCCCTGTCGTGTGACCTCCGAGCGGTGCGGGCGTTCGTCGGCACCCGCAAGATCGACGACCGGCTCCACGGATGCGGATCGCGGCTCGTCGGTCGCGACGTCGGTACTTTCGTCGACCGGGGCGTCCGCGTTCACGTCGGATTCGGCGTCCGTACTTTCGTCGACCGGGGCGTCCGGCTGCTCGTCGACGTCGCTCATGCGAACACCTCCCGATGGAGGACGATCATCGCCGCGATGCCGGCGGCGAAGACGACGACCGCCTCGCCGAAGGTGTCGAATCCACGAAACGCCGCCAGCACGGCCATCACCGCGTTCTCGACGCCCGTCTCGGCGTACGTCTCGGCGATGTACCACTGGGTGACGTCCGGGTTGCTCCAGGCGGGGGCGTCCGGATCGCCGACGGCGGGGATCTCCGTCATCGTGAGGAGCATGCCGACGAACAGCAGCCCGGCGGCGCCCGCAGCCGGCCAGTTCACCGGCTCGAACGTCAGATCGTGGTCGATCCGCGTGGTCTTCGCGAGCGTCAACAACAGGAGGATCGTCGTGATCCCGGCGGAGATGGCGGCCTCCGTCATCGCCACGTCCGGCGCGCGATAGAACGTGTACAGCGCCGCCATCCCGAGGCTGTACGCGCCGAAGACGATGACGGCCGCGAGCACGTCGCGCGCCAGCGCCGTGACGATCGCCGTGATCACCACGAAGACGAAGAGGCTCGCCTCGATCGCGGTGATCTCCGCGAGGACCGGCGAGGGAAGGGTGGAAACACCCGTCATCGACGCTCATCCCCCTCCGTCCACGGCACGATCCCCTGCTCGAAGGCGGCACGGGCGATCCCGTGGGCCGCCGTCGGGTTGGTCAGGAAGATGAAAAACAACAGGATGACGGTCTTGAATCCGGCGCCATCCCAGCCGATGACGAGCGCGACGGCCGCGAGCGCGAAGCCCGCACCGAGCGTGTCGGCCTGTGAGGCGGTGTGGGCTCGCGAGTAGACGTCCGGCAGGCGGATCACGCCGGTCATGGAGACGAACGTGAAGAACAGCCCGACCACGACGAATCCGAGGACGAGCGCGAGCCTGACGGGTGCAAGCGCGTCGATCACAGGACACCACCTCGCTCGACGGTGAACTTCGAGATGGCGATGGCCATGAGGAAGTTCAACAGCGCGTAGATCAGCGCGATGTCGAGGAACGTCGGCTCCGAGAGCGCCGCCCCGAGCATCGCGAGGATGACGACGGTGTTGGTCCCGAGCACGTTGACCGCGAGGACGCGGTCCTGCATCGTCGGCCCCTTCACCGCGCGGTAGAGCATTCCGATCGCGAGCAGGACGAAGCCGGCCGCCGCGAGCAACAGGACGTCGCCCACGGTGTAGCCGGCGACGACGCCCGTCTCGACGAAGCTCATCGGTCGGCCACCTCGGCATCCCTGGCCGCGTCGGCGACGTCGCCGTCGATCGTTCCGTCGTCATCCACGTCGCGGTCGACCGCTCCGTCATCGGTGCCGCCGTCGGCGTGTGCGATGGGAAGCTCCTCGGTCGCGTCCGGGCCCTGCAGGATCGCGACGTCCTCGCGCTCCCGCGGGGTCGGCAGCCGTGCGGCCTCCCGGCCGTAGTAGATGAATCGGGCCCATCGCTCCAGGGACCCGTCGAAGAGTCCATCGCGGGCCCACGGGATGAGCGAATGGACGTAGAGGTTCTCGTCGCGGGCACGAACGGTGAGCGTCCCCGGCGTCAGCGTGATCGAGTTCGCGAGCGTCATCAGCGGCAGTCCGCTGCCGACGAAGACGCGAACGCGATTCATCGTCGGGTCGATGGGGAGCCGCGGATCGAGGATGACCCGTGCGACGACGAGGTTCGACTTGACGATCTCGAACAGCAGGACGGGCACGTAGATCGCTCCGCGGAGGATCCGCAGCGGCGTCTCGGGGAACGAGGGCTCGTTATCGAGGCTGATCCGCGAGAGGGTGATCGCGACGATCGCCGCGCTCGCGACGCCGGTGACCCAGTCGAACCAGTAGAGGGGGTCGCCGAGCACGAAGTAAAACAGCAGCGAGACCCCGAAGATCGAGGAGAACCGGATCCCCGTCGCCTCCGAGACGAGCCGTTCGCCACGGGTCGGCCGCTCGACCGGGGCCTCACGGACCCGCAACCGCGACGCCGACAGCTCGAACTCCAGCGGCTGAAGCAGCGTCGTGTTGCCGACCGGCGTGTACTCCGGGTCCAACACGACCGCTTCGGCACCGTTCTCGTCCGCGTACTCGACGAGCTGCCGGGCGTAATCCGACGGCCCGAAAAGATAGTCGTCCGCGCCGAGTATCGCCGTCTCGACGGCGACCCCGTCGACGCCGGCGTCGTCGAGGTCGGTTCCGGCCCAAACGCTCACCCGTTCGAGAACACGATCGAGTTCGGCACGGCGAGCGTCGCTCTCGGGATCGCCGTTCCGCCAAGACGCAAGCGCGACGAAGTGAATCGTCGAGAACTCGCCGCGCGCGGCCGATTCCGCGACGTGTGCGACCGTCGACCGGAGCGTGGCCGTCTTCTCGACCGGGACGACCACCGCGTCTACGGAGGAGCCCTCCTTGTCGGCCGCCGCGGGATCGTCCTCGATGGCCGCCGCGGGATCGCCGTCCGGGTTAGCCACCGGGGCCACCCCCGGCCGCCTCGGTTACGACTGGATGGTCGGACATGTGGGTATCTACACGACGGGTCGACCTACCGACCCAAAACAGTTCTTATCTCCGGTGAGATCGCAGACTTTGCCGCATGAATGCGACGACTCGAGGCAGATCTGATCGTACGTGGCCCCGATGCCCACTCCGCTATCCGCTTTTTAAGACCTGGGCCAATCGGTCGGCGATCCGCCCGGCGACGACGTCCTTCGAACCGGTCACGGATTCGGGCTCCACGTCCGCCGCTCCGACGAGCAGCACGCGGGTCTCGTCGGCACCCATCACGCTCGCGTCGTTGGCGACCACGAACGCGAGGCCGACCCGGTCGCGGATCCCGCTCGCCTCGGCGATCATCGCCTCGTCGTCACCGGACGTCTCTGCTTTGAAACCGACGATGGGAAGGTCGGGGAACGCCTCACGAACGGAGTCGATGAGCTTCGGCGTCGGTTCGAGAGCGAGCGAGAGCGGTGACCCGGACCGGATCTTCTCGGCGACGGCGTCGGCCGTGAAATCGGCAATCGCGGCGGCGGAGACGAGTGCGTCCGCGGTGCGTGCGGCCTCCCGACAGGCCGCCATCATCTCGTCGGCGGTCTCGACCGCGATCACGTCCGCGTAGTCGACCGTTGGGCCGTCGTGTACGAGCGTCACGTCCGCCCCGCGAATATATACGGCGCGAGCGACCGCCCGTCCCGTCTTGCCGGACGCACGGTTCGTGAGGATCCGGATGGGGTCGATCCGCTCTTTCGTCGCGCCCGCGGTGACGACGACGTGCCTACCGGCGAGCGAGTCCGGCGTCGTCGCCCGCGCGACCTCCGTGATGATCGTCTCCTCGGCCGCGATCTTCGCTTTCCCCTCCTCGATCCGCGGGTCGGCGAACGTCACGCCCCACGCCTTCAGCGTGTCGAGCGCCGCGAGGACGCCAGGGTGGTCGTACATCGGCTCGTGCATGGCGGGTGCCATGACGACCGGAACGCCCGCGCCGAGCGCCGTGGTCGCACAGGTCGTCACCGGGGTGTCGTCGACGGCGGCCGCGACTTTTCCGGCCGTGTTCGCGGTCGCGGGCGCCAACAGCAGGACGTCCGCCCACCCGTCGTAGCCGCAGAGTTCGACGTGTTCGACGTTACCGGTGATCTCCGTTACGACCGGCTCGTCGGTCGCGAAATCGACCGCCCACGGATGGATGATGCTCGTCGCCGCGGGGGACATCACCGCCCGTACGCTCGCGCCGTGCCGGTGCAGCTCGTGGGCGAGCTCGACCACCTTCACCGCGGCGATGCTGCCCGAGACGCCGAGCGCGACGTTGACCCCCTCTAACATTATCGAACCGGTTACCGCCCCGGGGGTATATAGGGTGGCGTCACGGAACGGTACCGAACCTACGTGATGATCAAAAGGACGTGATTATCAAAAGGACGTGATTATCAAAAGGACGGTATCCGACGTGCCGTTCCGGCCGCTACCGCATCCTCAGCTCCGTCGTCTCCGACGCCGCTCGGACGTGGTTACTCGCGGGGGACGGCGATGTTACGGACCGGCTCGCCACACTGCGGACAGACGTCGACCCGATCGCTCGCCGATTCACGGTACGGACACGAGACGCACTCGTAGTAGCCGGTCGATGGGGTGTACGGATCGATCGACGTGAGATTTCGCGGCATGAGAGAATGAAACATTGGGTCGTTTTTAAGTCGTGTGCTTGAAATATATATGTTATATGAGGTCACTTATATTGAGAAAGTCTTTATCCATGCTGATTTATAGATCAAACATCCATCCGATCCGGGTGGCGGAGCTGCCTCAGGTCGACGTCCGATCCTGATCAGGGGGATCGTTCGGCGGCAAGGCGGGGGCGCCGTTCAGGACACGCTTTTATATCGTACTTCTCCTGCATACGCGTATGAGCGTGACCATCACCCCGCCGACCGAACGGACGTGTGAGCTGTGTGGCCGTGCGGAACGGTGGGACGACGGAACCGAGGGGTGGAAGATCGACGGGGAGCCGGGAAACGTCTACTGTCTCCACGAGTGGGACATCAACGGGACCTTCATGCCGATCACGGAATGACTCCGGGCTAACCATGGGCTGACCACTGAGTGATTCGGAGCGACGGTCGACTTCGGCACCCTCGTAGCTGAGCGGTAGTCGCCGACGTAGCCGGCTCGGATCATCGTCCGAGCGATCCGTCACTCATCGGGACCGTCGTACCGTTCGTGTTTGGACCGATTCCGGATGGATAACGCCTCCTCCCGACTCGGCAACGACGTCATCGCTCCGCGTGCGGTCGTCGTCCGCGCAGCGACCGCGTTCGCAAGCGCCAACGCCTCACCGAGCGCGTCCTCACGATCGGCCGGGTCCGTGCTCCCGCCATCGTCGGTCGTGGTCGGCGACTCCGTGCCGTCGTTCGCGCACGAAGGTCCCGTTTCGACGTCCGCAGTGATGGCCTTCGCGAGCGACGCGATCGCGCCGGCGGTGAAGGCGTCGCCCGCGCCCGTCGTGTCGACCACGTCGACCGAATGGCCCGGATGCTCGACGACGATCGGGCTCCCGGTCGGGTTCCACGGCGCGGCCGGTTCCGCGCGCGCGAGCGCTCCGTTCGCGCCGCGGGTGACGAGCGTCGTGTGCGGGCCGTAACCGCAGATCGTCTCGGCGACGGCGGCCGCGTCGTCGTCGGTCGTCTCCGACGGAACCAACCCCGCCGCGAGGAGGTCCTCAACGGTCGTTTTCACCACGTCGGCGGCCGCGAACGCCCGCTCGAAGGAGCCGGCGAGGTCGTGGTCCGTGAACAGCTCCGGACGGGCGTTCGGGTCGAAGGAGACGACGACGTCGTCGCGTTCGCCCGCGCGTTCGAGGAGATCGAACGTCGCTTCGCGGCTCGACCCGCCCGCGAGCGTGACGCCTCCCGCGTGAACCCAGTCGACGGCCGCGAGGTCCCCGTCGGATAGCGCACCCACCTGCATCTGCGTATCCGCCGTCCCGTCGCGATGGAAACTGAACGAGCGCTCCGCGTCGGGATCGAGGCTCACGAACACCAGCGACGTCTTCGCCGTCGGATCGCGAACGACGTATGTGTCGTCGACGCCGGCGTCCACGAGCGTCCCGTGGAGGAACTCCCCGAAGGGATCGTCGCCGATGCGGGTCCAGAACAGCGGCGGCACGTCGAGCCGGGCGAGCCCGACGGCGACGTTGGCCGGCGCACCCCCCGCTCGCCGATGAAACGTCTCGACCGTCGGCAACGACCCGCGAGCGTCCGGAATGAAATCAACCAACGTCTCACCGGCAACGAGGATCCGTCCCATGACCGGTGATCGTCTGCCGAGGTCAAGTGAGTTCGGATGAGTTCGGGTGAGTTCGGGTGAGCTCGGGTGAGTTCGGGCAGGCGGGATCGGTCCGCGGGGAAGGTCCGGTCCACTTCCGTGTGGCGGGTCCGGGACTCACGAGCACCCGTACGCTTATCCGGCCGTGTCGGTTGTGTCCGGTCGATGTCGACCGAGCCGACCGTCGAACTCGCGACGGGCGAGCTCCGGCTTGACCGATACGTGGATCCGCTGCTCGTCGATCCCGATCCGTCGCTGTTGATGGCGACGGCGGAAGCGACGTCGGCGTGGACGGAAGCGACGTCGGCGTGGACGGAAGTGACGTCGGCGAGGACGGAAGTGACGTCGGCGAGGACGGAAGTGACGTCGGCGACGATGGGATCCGATGAGACGCCGCCCGGCGGTGATCCGGAGACCCACGGGATCGTCGCGCTGTCCGTCCTGGCCCGGAAGTCGGTACTGGAGGCGGTCACGGACGGGTTTCGTCGGGCCGGTCGGGTTGCCCGAGCCGTCGAGGCGGAGCGGGTACGGCTGTACACGCTGGAGACGTCCCAACCGAACGCCCTGCTCCTCGGGCGAACGTCCGGCGTCGTCATCGTCTCCACGCCCGGCGGGCGCTACGCGTTCGAGACGCCCGAGGATCTCCGGGAGCGATACGAGCCGATCCGCGCCGAGGCCGAGCCCTTCCGGCTTCGGACGCCGAGCCCGAACCGCATCCGTGAGGCGTTCGTCTCGCGATGTGACGGGACACTCGCGGACGACGTCGTGGCCCTGCTGGAGGCAGGTCCCGATCCGGCGGATGACGTCGTCGACCCGCGGATCCGGGCGTACCTCGCGGGAGCCCGCCACGGCGTCGACGACTACGCGCTCCGGCGAGCCTGTGAGGAGGCCGGGCTCGGTAGCCCGTCGACGTTCACTGGCGTCAAGCGCCGACTCGTTGACGCCAACCTCGTCGCCACCGAACGCGTCCCGACGCCCGTGGGCCGCCCGCGAAAGCGGATCCGTCCCGGCCCCGCACTTGCGGACGCGCCCTTCGAGGACGTTCTCGCCGTCGCACGGGCGGCCCTCGCTTCCGCGGAGGGCGACGCCGACGGTGACCACTCCGCCGAGGGTGACGGCGGGGGCGACAACCCCGCCGAGGACGACCATCCAGGCGACGGCGAGGACGGCACCCATCCCGCCGACGTCCAGATCGATCGGGAGCCGTAGGGCGGTCCGTGCGGCAGTCGCACGGATCCCGATGAATTATTCCCTTCGTCGCGAAGGACGAGCCATGCGCGTGCTCTCAGATGACGACGTGGCCGCCGTGTTGGACCTCGAGTCGCTGCTCGACGTCGTCGCCGACGGACTCCGAGCGCAGGGTCGCGGCGACGTCGAGCGTCCGCCGAGGCCGCACTTTCCGGTCGGCAAGGGCCTCGATGACGGGTCCGGATCGCCGGCCGGCGCGTCCCTCGGAACCGGACTCGTCATGCCGGCGTACGTCCACGGCGCCGACACGTACGCGACGAAGATCGTCGGCGTCCACGACGGGAACGCCGAACGCGGGCTGCCAACGGTCAACGCCAGCATCACGCTGACGGCCGCCGACGTCGGGCTGCCGCGCGCGACGATGGCCGGGACCCGGATCACCAACGCCCGAACCGGCTGCATCGGCGGGCTTGCCGTCCGGGAACTCGCCATCGGCGGCCCGCTCACGGTCGGCGTGATCGGTGCGGGGCAACAGGCACGCTGGCAGACCCGAGCGATCGCCGCCGCGGCCGACGTCGACGCCGTCCGGGTGTACTCCCCGAGCGACTCGAAGGAGGCCTGTGCGGCGGATCTCAGGGACGGAGGGATCGACGCGAGCCCGGTCGGATCGTCCGCCGAGGCGATCACGGACGCCGACGTCGTCGTCACCGCGACGACCGCGACCGAACCGGTGTTCGACGGCGAGAACCTCGCGGACGGGACGCTCGTCGTCGCGGTGGGCGCCTACACGGCCGAAACCAGGGAACTCGACGGCCGAACCGTCGAGCGCGCCGCCGCGATCTACGCCGACGTCCCGGGGGAGGCGGCCGAGACCGGGGACTTCCCCTCCCACGAAGCGGACGACCTGATCCCGTTCGCGTCCGTGTTGTCCGGTGACGCCGGCCGGGAGTTCGCCGACGACGTGCTCGTCGTCGCCTCCGTCGGAACCGCGGTGCTCGACGCGGTCGCTGCCGAACACGTGTACGACCGCGCGGAACGGGAGGACGTCGGCGTCGACCTCCCGTTGTGATCCGACCGTTCAAGCGTCGTCACTGACGGGTCGTCGATCAGCGTAGACGCACGAGCGTCACCGATCAGCGTCGGTAGTCAGCTGCCGTCACCGATCAGGCGTTTTCGAACTCCTGGAAGAGTCGTTCGAACTCGTCGTGTTCCTCGACCTCGCCGAGAGTTCGGTCCAGATCGTCACGCAGCGTCTCGATGCGGTCGGTGAGGTGCTGGTACTCCTCGTGGTCCGCGAGCTCGCTCGTGCTCTTTTCCGATTCGAGGATCGCGCGCTTCGAGGTCAACGCGAACAGCTCCTGGACGCCGGCGTCGTAGCTGCCTCGGCGAAGCAGTCCCTCGACGGTCTCCCGGAGCGCCTCCTTCGTGACCGGTTTGACGAGGTAGTCGTCAAAGCCCATCTCCAGGATGTCGAAGTCAGGCTCGACCGCCGTGACCATCGCGACGCGACAGTCGATGCCGCGCTCGCGGACCTCGGCGAGCACCTCGTCGCCCGAGAGTCCGGGCATTCGTCTGTCGAGCAGGATCGCGTCGACCTCGTCGTCGAGCTGGTCGAGGGCCTCGTGGCCGCCGTAGGCGGTCCGGACTCGGTACTCGTCGCCGAGCCACGCGGCGTACAGGTCGGCCAGGTCGGGTTCGTCCTCGACCACGAGGACCAGCGGGGGTTGCTCACTCATGGATCGTCCGAGCGGCGACGGGCTCGCTCACACGGGCAATTTCATCCCACGCCATATGAAAATACCTCTTCCTCGCCCCGGTCTTTCGTCGCATTTCCAGAGATATTTTCCGCATCTGGTCGCCGTCCGGCGTCGTCATGCGTCGACCCCCTCCACCGGGACGTCCGTTGGGTCGTCGTAGCCGGTGATCGTGAGTCGCGTCGCCTCGACGTCCTCGACGACGGCCCCCCAGCCGCCGATCGTCCACCGTCGCTCGCCGTCGTCGATCTCGACGGTCACCTGCCCGGCGAGCTGGCCGATCGGGATCTCCCCGTCGTCCCGTGGTTCGCCCGGATAGATCACGTCGACGACCCGGCCGGAGACCGTCGTGGCCGTTCCGGTGCCGACTTCGGAGCCCTCGACGGTGGCGTGAATGGTGACGCCCTCCTCCAACAGCGGTTGGACGTCGCGGACGAATCGTCGAAGGTTCGCGTACGTGATGGGAGGTTCATCCGCGCGGTCGTCGTAGACCACGTCCCAGACCTCCCAGAGGCTCGTATCGAAGTACCACCGGAAGACGTAGGTCAACGAGAAGTCCTCGACCAGCACGCCGTACTCGTTCACCGAGCGGCGGTGCGGGGCGAAACACGTGGTGGTCCGGTCGACGATGGCGACGAAGGGCGTCGGGAGCGTCCGGTGTCGGATCTCCGTCGCGGCGTCACCGGCGTCGGTCGGCAGCTCCCCCGTCGGTCCCGAGGTGTGGATCGAGACCTTCACGATCGCCCCGTTAGCCTTCGCGCTCGTGAGCGCCCCGCGTAGCTTCTCGAACCCCTCCGGCGTGACCGCGACCTGTACCTCCGTCGTTGCCTCGGCGATCGCGTCCGCGGCGTGTTCGAAGACCGTCTCGAACCGTTTGACGATGTCGACGCGGTGTTGGTCGAGCGCGGGAGCCTCCCACCGCGTTTCGATCTCGTCGGCCGCCTCCGTCAACCGCTCGGAGCGCGTCCGGAGATCCGCGAGCACCTCCGCCGGGTTTCCTGCCCGTGCTCGAAGGCTGTCGCTCTCGTAGGTCTCGACGTAGCCACGGTCCTCAAGATCGCGGAGGACGTCGTAGATCCGCGCCGCCGGGACGCCGCTTGCGTCGGCGAGCTCCGTGGCGCTCGCGGTTCCCAGCCGCAACAGCGCCGTATACGCCTGTGATTGATATTTCGAGAGCCCGGCGTCCCGAAGCACGCCGCGCAGCTCGGCTGTATCCATACCTCCAAGACGGATACCGGCGTCTTAACGTCTAGGTTCGGGGAACGATCGGCTCACTCGTTCGGGCTGTAGTTCGGCGCCTCGTCGGTGATCATCACGTCGTGGGGGTGTCCCTCAGTCTGGCCCGCACTGGAGACCCGGATGAACTCCGCACGTTCGTGGACCTCGGGGATCGTGTTCGCGCCGACGTATCCCATTCCGGAGCGCATTCCGCCGGTCAGCTGGTAGAGCTCGGAGGCGAGCGTTCCCTTATATGGCGTCGCGGCCTCGACGCCCTCCGGGACGAACTCCTCGTCCTCGTCGGCGTCCTTGAGGTACCGATCGCCGCCGCCGGATTTCATCGCGCCGACCGATCCCATCCCGCGGTACTGTTTGTACTTTTTGCCCTGCATCGTGATGACGCGGCCGGGCGCCTCCTCGGTCCCCGCGAAGTACGAGCCGAGCATGACGGCGTCCGCGCCCGCGGCGATCGCCTTGATCGCGTCGCCCGAGTAGCGGATCCCGCCGTCGGCGATGACGGGCACGCCGTGTTCGCTCGCGACGTCGGCCACTTCCGAAACGGCCGTGATCTGTGGCATGCCCGCCCCGCTCACGACACGGGTCGTACAGATGGAGCCGGGACCGATCCCCACCTTCAGGCCGTCCGCGAAGTCGACGGCCGCCTCGGCCGCCTCCCGGGTCCCCACGTTGCCGACGACGACGTCGGCCTCGACGGTCCCCTTGATCGCCGCCGCCGAGTCGAGCACGTTGAGGTTGTGCGCGTGTGCACAGTCGATGAAGAGCACGTCGGCGCCGGCCTCGTCGGCCGCAACCGCGCGCTCCTCCTCGAAGGGACCGACCGCGACGCCGGCGAGCAGCCGACCGTCCTCGTCGCGCGCGGCGTTCTCGTGTTCGCGCCGCTGGAGGATGCCGCCCATCGTGACGAGCCCGACGAGCCGGTCGTCCCCGTCGACGATCGGCACGCGCTCGATCTTGTGGTCGTACATCAGCTCGAGCGCCTCGCGGGCGTCGACGTCCTCGGAGGCGGTGATCACCTCGTCGGTCATCGCCTCGCGGACCGCGTCCTCCTCGCCAACCTCCAAGTAGGGGCGAATGTCGGTGCCCGAGATGATCCCGAGCACGACGTCATCCTCGTCGACCACGGGGGCGCCCGAGACGCCCTCGGCCTCCATCGTTGCGTCCGCCTCGCGGATCGTGTCGTCGGGATTCACGGTGACGACGTTCTCACGGCGGATGACGAGTTCGTGGGCTCGCTTGACGCGTTCGACCTCCGCGGCCGTCTCCTCGACGGTCATGTTGCGGTGGAGCACGCCCAGACCGCCCTCCCGGGCCATCGCGATCGCGAGGTCGCTCTCCGTGACGGTGTCCATCGCCGCCGAGAGCACGGGAACGGTCAGCTCGACGCGTTTCGAAACGCGCGTCGCGAGGTCGGCGTCGTCGGGTTCGACGCGGCTCTCCTTGGGTCGGAGCAGCACGTCGTCGAAGGTCAACGCCTCCGGTACGTCCAGTTTCGCCGAAAATCGGCCGGAATCCGTCGCCATGTAAACCGTCGTGAGGCGCCGCTCAAAAGGATTGCGAGTCGACAGGGACGTGCAACACGGTCACACCCTGGTGGCTCGAATAGTCAGGATCGTGTATTACACACGGTCGGAGAACGCCCGGCGGCTGGCCGGAGAGCGCCCGGCGGCTGGCCGGAGAACGCCAGATGGCGGGCCGAACGTCACCGGACTCGCGAGACGTCCACGACCAGCACCCGTTCGTTCCCCACCGAATCCGTACGGGATCCGCGGAACTCGAACCCGTGTGCGCGGTAGAACTCGGCTTCCTCCGGGCGATCCGGATCCACGGTCGTTCGGAGTCGGTCGATCCCGCGGCGTGCAAGTGCGTCCGCGATCCGCGAGAGGAGCCGGTCGGCGACCTCCCGGCCCGCGTGCTCGGGATGTACCCACAGCACCAACAGTTCGGCTTCCGTCCCGTCACGGTCCGGATGGGCGACGGCCACCCCGACCGGCCGATCGTCTTCCTCGACGACGAACGAGCAGTCCGCCTCGCCGGCGGCCTCGCGCACGCCGGCGGGAGACACGTCCAGTAACGGTACGTCGACGTCGTCGAATACGGCCGCCTCACGCGATCGCGAGACCGCCGCCCGTAGCGTCTCGGGGTCGCCGGGACGCGCCGGTCGGACACGCATGTTCGGAGCCAAGCGGCCGGCTCCGGTATACCTTTCGGGCCGGGCAAACGCTGGACGGAACGACGAACCGGTACTCGATCTCGAGTCAATTAGCGGGACCCGTCACGCCACCCACGCGCAGGACGTCGATCGACCGGGCGATCCGGCCAGCCGCCCATCAGGCGACCGGCTCGATCCCGATCGTGACCGTGACGTCCTCGACGTCCCACTCCTCGATCAGGCCGCCGTCGCCGTCGGCCTCCTCCGGCCCGCCGAGCCACTCGTCCGCCCGCACCTCGCCGGCGATCAGGTCGGCGTGCTCCTCGACGAAGCCGGCAACCCGATCGTCGTCGACGGCGACGCCGACGCGGATCCGCGCCTCGACGTCGAGGTCGAGCTCCTTGCGCATCTCCTGAACCCGACGGATCACGTCGCGGGCGTACCCCTCGGACTCGATCTCGTCGGTGAGCGAGGTGTCGACGTAGACGGTGCCGCCGTCGAACGCGACCCCGGAGACGTGCTCCGGCGGTTCCGCGACGTACTCGACCATCCCCGCGTCGAGATCGATCGGTTCGCCCTCGACGGTCACCGCGCCGCCCTCGATCGCCTCGCGGCTTGCTCCCTGCACGGCGGCCATCACCTCCTGTGCGTCGCCGCCGAAGGCGGGACCGATGGCGGCCATCACGGGCTCCGCGCGCTCGACGAGTTCGTCGAACGCGTCGGTGACGACCACCTCGCGGGCGTTCACGCGGTCCGCGATCAGCGCCTCCAGGTTACTGACGGCGTCGGCGACGTCCCCCTCGTCCGTCTCGACGACGACGCGCGGGACGGGCCACCGGAGCTTTCGACCGGCCTGCTGGCGGGCGTTCGCCGCCGCCTCCTCCACGTCGCGGAGGACCGCCACGTCGCGTTCCAGCTCCTCGTCGCGCAACGACTCGTCGGGCTCGGGGTACGACAGCGCGTGGACCGTCGTCGCCGAGCCGTCGAGCGTCTGGTACATCCGCTCGGTCAGGTACGGCGCGATCGGCGCGAGCAGGCGGATCACCGCATCCAACACGGTCGACAGCGTCGCGTACGCGCCGCGTTTCGAGGCGGAGTCCGCCTCCTCCCACATTCGGTCGCGGACCGCCTTGACGTAGAACCGCGAGACGTCCCGCGTGACGAACTCGATCACGGCGTTGACCGCGTCGTCGACGCGGTAGTCGTCCCACGCGTCGGCGACCTCGGCCTCCACCGACTGCAGTCGGGAAAGCACCCACCGATCGACGACCTCGAGCTCGCCGTCGTCGAGGTTCGCGTCGGCCGGGTCGTAGCCGTCGAGATCCATGTACTCCAGCGGGAACCGGAAGACGTTCCAGAGGATGTTGAGCTTCCCCTGTATCTCGCCGAGTCCGTCCCACTCGAACGCGAGGTCGACCCCTTGCTGGTCGTGACTGAGAAGGTAGGTCCGCAGCGGGTCCCGGCCGGCACGCTCGATCGCCTCCTCCGGCGTGACGATGTTGCCGACGGACTTGGACATCTTGCGGCCGTCGCTGTCGTTGGCGAAGCCGTGCATGAGCACCTCCTCGTAGGGCACCTCGCCGACGGCGGCGGTGCCCATGCCGAGCTGGGACCAGAACCAGCCGCGGGTCTGGTCGTGTGCCTCGATGATCAGGTCGGCGGGCCACAGCTCGTCGAACGCGTCGGTCTCGCTCGGGTAGGCGAGCGTGCCCCAGCTGGCGACCGAGGAGTCGAGCCAGACGTCGAAGACGTCCTCCACGCGCCGATACGTCGTCCCGTCCTCGACGATGGTCAGGTCGTCGACGCTGGGTCGGTGCAGGTCGATCGTCTCCGGATCGACGTCCTCCTCGACGCGCTCGGCCAGCTCCTCGCGGGTGCCGATCACGATCATCTCCTCGTCGAGGGTGCCGGGGGGCGCGTCCTCGGGCACCCAGATCGGGATCGGAACGCCCCAGTAGCGCTGTCTGGAGACGTTCCAGTCCGGTGCGTCCTCGATGAAGTCGCGGAAGCGGTTGTCGCGGGCCCACGACGGATGCCACTCCGACTCCTCCATGTTCTCTAAGAGCTCCTCCTTCACGTCCGTGATGGCGATGAACCACTGATCCGTGACGAGCTGGATGACGCCCGTGTCACACCGCCAACAATGGCCGTAGCTGTGGTTCACCGTGCCGTGGGCGAGCATGCGGCCGTCGGCGACGAGGTCCTCGATGATCGCGTCGTTCGCGTCGCGCACGAACTGCCCGGCGTACGCGCCCGCGGCCTCGGTGAACTCGCCGTTCGGCCCGACGGGACAGAAGATGTCGAGTCCGAGCTCCGTCCCGCGGTGGAAGTCCTCCTCCCCGTGACCCGGCGCGGAGTGGACGAGCCCGGTGCGGTCGGCCTCGACGTAGTCGGCCGCGTACACCTGCCCCGCGCCCTCGAAGTCCGGATACTCGGTGACCTGCTCGGCGAGGGGGTGATCGTAGGTCCAGCCAACCATCTCCTCGCCCGTGAGCTCGGCTTCGACCTCGTAGTCCTCGTAACGCCCCTCCGTCAGGACGTCCTCGACGCACTCCGCGGCGACGTAGAGCAGCTCCTCCTCCCCGCCCTTTTCCGCACGGACGGCCTGATACGTGAGGTCGGAATCGACGGCGACGAACGTGTTCGCCGGGATGGTCCACGGGGTCGTCGTCCAGATGACGAGGCTCCCCTCCCGCTCCGAGAGCGGGAACTTCACGTAGATGGAGGGGTCGTCGACGTGTTCGTACTCCACCTCGTTGTTCGCGAGCCCGGTCTCACAGCGGGGACACTGCGAGATCGACCGCTTCCCCTGCTCGACGAGCCCGTTCTCGGCGACCTTCGAGAACGCCCACCAGGCGGACTCCATGTACTCCGGTGAGACCGTCTTGTAGGGATCCTCCCAGTCCATCCAGACGCCGATCGACTGGAAGTCCTCGTCCATCGCCTCGCGGTTCTCCTCCGCGAAGCGTTTACACTCCTGGATGAACGGCTCCATGCCGTACTCCTCGATGTCGCGTTTGTTCTCGAAGCCGAGCTCCTCCTCGACTTTCACCTCGATCGGCAGCCCGTGCATGTCGTACCCCGGACGATCCGTCACCCGGTGGCCGGTCATCCGCTTGTGCCGGATGACAGCGTCCTTGAGCGTCTTGTTCCAGGCGGTCCCGAGGTGCATCTGTCCGGAGGTGTACGGCGGCCCGTCCACGAAGAAGAAGGGCGGGTCGTCGGCGTGAGCCTCCGTGGCCGACTCGTAGGCGTCGTGATCGTCCCAGTACGCCTCGACGGTGGACTCGACGTCCGAGGGCGTGTACTGGTCGTCGATCTGCTCCATACCCTGAGGGTTCGCCTCCGCGTATTTCAATACGACGGAGTTGCGGGAGGGGTTCACGAGGCTATAGCAGTGAATTCAGGGCATGAGACAGTATGGCATATAACAGCCACGCATTGAAAAGACCTGCCGACATCACATCTCGACCAGCCTTCCGGTACTAGGACGAATCCGATCGATCGCCTTCGGAGCGTTGGTAATCACCGTCCTGATATAAAGTCGTCAAATACGGGTTCAACCCTTCACTACCTGAAGACGTTTTCATCATTGCCGCACGCGAAACCTCTCCACTCCGGATCTGTCTTTTGCTAGTTCCTGCAACTAACGAACGATAGATCGTATGATACACGATGAAATATAGTGTCAGTAATGCTATCGAAAAGGCCAATGAGAGTCGGAGCGCGTCGAGATCCGTTTCGATTCGATAGACACTGGTCGCCACAAGCGATAGAAATAATATGAGTACTAATACTACGTTTGATAACATTCGCTCGCCGGACCAGTAGTCGTCCTCGGCTTCGATCATTTCAATACTATCATTGAACACGGACCGTGTGGCTCCCCCTATAGTACCCACGACCGTTGATAATGTTAGTGCAGCCAGTAGCGATATTACTAATTGTGCGACATTTTCGAGCAACGGGATGCCGTTCAGTGTCCCGTTCGCCGAGAGCTCGTAAGTGAACAACGCCACGCCCATCACGACTGAAAAAAAGAACAAGACAAACCACCATAGGAGTAGTACAAACGACTTAATGTACTTTATTATAACTGACTCAAGAGTGCATGCGTAAATAAACAGATTAAATGGAGGGAAAAAAGCCAAAATATCACTCACGGCAGTCAATCTCGTCGTCGTAGACGATTCACGATAGCTCATTCCGTACCCTGCCACGATTACGACGGTAAGAAGGTATACGGACCAATCAGATTGCACATCTCTTATAAGAGATCGTTAATTAAATAGCTATCACAACAGCAAACCCCCTAGAGCCCAAGGGAGTCCGTTTGGTTCGGAACAAGCGGACCCAGAGTCCGTAGCTATTCTCGCTCCCTGATCGGAGTTGGTTTCACAGGCTAGAATCAACTCATCTGTCGTAGTTGGCGGTGGGTTTTGGCGACCGGCACGGACGACCGACACGATATTCAGGGACGCAACCGACCGTCGAGAGGATGAACGGAAACGACCGCGGCATCGCCCGCTTCACCATGGTCGGCCACGGCGTCTTTCACGGCCACGAGCTGTCGATCCCCGTCTTTCTGGTCGTCTGGCTCGCCGTCTTCGACCTCTCGACGTTCGCGTGGGGGATCGCCCTCGGCGTCGCGTTCGGGCTCGTGGGCATCGGATCGCCCGTCGCGGGCGTGCTCGCGGACCGCTACCCCGCTCGCCGATTGGTCTCCGTCTCCGCCGCCGGCATGGGGCTCGCGCTCGCAGCGATGGCCGTCGTCGGCACGTTGCCCGCGGTGCTCGTCGGGCTCGCCGCGTGGGGCGTCGCCGCGAGCGTCTACCATCCCGCGGCGCTCGCGCTGATCAGCCGCGGCGCGGACAAGCGGGGCACGGTGCTCGGCTACCACGGCGCCGCCGGCAGCCTCGGGACCGTGGTCGGCCCCCTCGCGGTCCTCGTCGCGCTCGCGCTCTTCGACTGGCGGCCGGTCATGTTCGCGCTGGCGGTGCCCGCGTTGGCGGTGCCGCTCGTCGGGTGGATCTCCGCGTTCGACGAGCGGGCCGCGGTCGACGCCGAACGGGCGAGTTCGGTGAGCAGCCCGCGGGAGTTCCTTGCGGACTCGCGCGCGCTGTTCGCGAGCGGCTTCCTCGTCGTCTTCGCCGTCGTGTTGACCTACGGGATCTACTACCGGGGGCTCTTCACCTTCCTGCCGGACGTGCTCTCGCGGCTGACGGTCTTTCAGCCGCTCACGATCGGCGGCGAGACGGTCGACGCCGACCAGTTCGCGTACTCGGCGCTGCTGCTCGTCGGCGTCGTCGGCCAGTACGCGGGCGGCGCGTTGAGCGACCGGCTGGCGACCGACCGCGTGCTGATCGGGCTGTTGATCGTCGTCGTCGCGGCGACGCTCACGTTTCTCCCGGCGAGCGCCGCGGGCGTCCTCCCCCTACTCGCGATCTGTGCCGTCCTCGGATTTTCCATCTACGCGGTCGCGCCCATCACGCAGACGCTCGTCGCCGAACACGCGCCCGCGGAACACCACGGCATCTCCTTCGGCTACACCTATCTGGGAACCTTCGGGTTCGGCGCGCTCGGCGCCTCCATCGGCGGCGCGGCGCTCACCGTCGGCGGCGAGGCCGCGCTCTTTCTCACGCTCGCGGGAGCGGCCGGCGTCTGCGTGCTCGTCGCGGTCGTGCTCTCGATCCGCGTTCGCCGGTGACGAGGTCGTTTTCGACGGGGCGGCCTCCCGAAGTAAGTAACGAGTTGGTACCGATCCCGAATTCCTGAAACGGCCACGCGACACGGGTACGGATCGAGCGGTTGTTTGCGCGGCTCATTTATAAGCAGTCATGAAGGATCGTGTGGACGGTCATAAATCATGACGACGATCATGGACATTCGGCGGAGCGACGAGCGAGGATCGAACTCCGCCACCGCACCAGCACCGCAGCCTCATACCTCCCCAACCTCGTTCGAGCGGCGGCGCCGGAAACCGCTCGGCGCCGCCGCTCGAACTCCCTCGCACGCGTTTCTCGCGCGCGCCGACCGCCGGTGGCCACTTATATATCGCATCGTCATCCGATCTGGATAATTTATAAGCAATCTACCGAATTCGGGATCGCTCGCTGCATCGCCCGGAGCAACCGGTCGGAGGCGCTGGTGGGGTCCTCCATGACCCCCTCCGCGACCTGCCCGATCGCTGCGCTCTCCCCCGGTGTGGATCTCCTCGCTGGTCGGCGCTCCGCCGACCGGCATGATCGGATCGAGGCCTACCTTGATATACTGTGGTGAGGTATCACTACTCATGGATGACGTCTTCGTCGCCAGCATCATGTCGACCGAGATTCACACCGTCGACGACGACGCGCTCGTCGCGACCGCGGCCCAGCGAATGCTCGACGGTGGCGTCAGCTCGATCATGGTCATCGATACGGGGGGGAGGCTACGCGGACTGCTCACCGCGACGGACTTCGTCCGGCTGGTTCACGAGAACGATCCCGAAGACGAGACCCCGGTCGGCGCCTCCATGACGACGGACGTCGTGACCGTGGGGCCACAGGACACGCTGGCGGACGTCGCGGACGTCCTGACGACGCACGGCTACACGCACTACCCCGTCACGACCGAGGAGGACGAAGTGATCGGCATGCTGTCGACCACCGATCTCGCCGCCTACCTCGCCGGCCTTTGAACACCGTATCTGCGTGGTTAACGGCCGGAGAGACGCGTTCGGCAACGTTCGGGGTCGTCGAAAGCCCCATGTAGGGTGCTACTGAAGGGCACCCATGGATCCAGACGATCGAACCCGCGTCGCCGACGTGATGTCGACGCCGCTCGAGACCATCGCTCCCGACGCGTCGGTACAGGAGGCCGCACAACGAATGCGCGAGAAGGACATCAGCGCGTTGGTGGTGACGACCGGCCCGCGGTCGATCATCACGCAGACCGACGTCATCGACGCGGTTGCGAACGGCCAGGACGTCACCACGACGACGGTCGCGGACGTGATGACGACGGACGTCGAGACCGTCACGCCGGATCTCATGATGGAGGAGGTCGCGGCGATGATGACGATGTACGGGGTGAAACACCTCCCGGTCGTCGACGACGACTACCTCGGCATGGTTTCCTCGACGGACGTCACCGCACACCTCTCGCGATAGTCCCTCGGCTCCCGCGTCCTGACCGCTCGTCCGGGACCGCGGGCTGTCCGCAGTCGAAACGACCTTAGGCCGTGCGCCCGGCCCTCCGGTATGGTCGAGAACGTCGTCTATCCCGCCTACTTCGACGCGGAGCTCTCGCGCTCCGAGGGCCGACGCGTCCCCGCCGATCTGGCAGTCCCGAACCCTACCGTCGACGAGATCGCGAAGGCCGTCCAGCAGGTCGGCTACGACGCCGTGATCGAACGCGAGATGACCTACTCCCGTGAATTCGAGCCACGCGGCGCGGTCGTCGTGCAGGGAACGGAGGACACGGCAAAAAACGACCTCGTACAGGCGATCGCCGCGTACCTCGGCATTCTCCGGGAGTGAGCATGCAGCGCGTCGGCACCGTCGTTCGGACGGCACAGGGGCTCGCGATCGCCAGAACCGGTCAGGGGGAGGACCCCCCGGAGATCGGGCGAGCCGTCGTCGACGAGTCGCTCTCGAAGGTCGGCCGCGTCGTGGACGTCTTCGGGCCGGTCGACCGCCCCTACGTCGCCGTTACCCCGAACGACGACGCCTCGCTCGCGAGACTCGTCGGCGCGAAACTCTACGCACGGTGATACGGAGGGATAAGCGATGGCGGAGTATCGCGTCGGGTGGATCGGATCAGATCCCCTGACCCATCAGGTGGCTCCGGAGCACGTCGGGCGTCTTGAGTCCGGCCTCCACGTTTATCAGGACGACCGTCTCGTCGCCGTCGAAGAAGTCGTCCTCGGCTGCGACCCAGGCGCCCGCCGGCGCTGCCCCGCCGGCGGCCCCCATCTCCAGCACCTCGTTCTGTGCGACCGCGACCGCGCTGGCGAGGACGTCGTCGTCGGTCACGGTCACGGCGGCGCCGTCGCTCGCCCCGATCGCCTCGATGGCCGGAACGCCGCCGGCGGGGTTCGGGATCTCCAGTTCGCCACAGATCGTGTCCGGCGTCGACCACGGCTCGGGCTCGTCGAGTCCCCGCTCGATCGCCGCGGCGATCGGCGCACAGCCCTCCGCTTGGGCCGCGACGAGCCGGGGGAGGTCGTCGATCGCGCCGATCCGAACCAGCTCGTCGAACCCTTTGTGGATTCCCGCGAGAACCTCCCCGGAACCGGTCGGCACGACGACGACATCGGGCGCCTCGCCGAGGTCCGCAACGAGCTCGAAGGCGATCGTCTTCACGCCCTCGTGTCGATACGGGGTGGAGAACTCGTCGAGACTCGTGTAGTCGGTTGCAAGCTGTTCGTCGACGGCCGCCTCGGCGTCCGGATACCGACCGCCCACGACGCGCATCTCGCCGCCGTGGACGTTCGTCATCGCCTTGTTCGTGAAGCCGGACCGCGAGGGGACGAATGAGTAGGATCGGAGATCCGCCCGTCCCGCATACGCCGCCATCGACGTTCCCGCGTTTCCCGGGCTCGCACAGACGAGCGGCTCGACGTCGGCCCCCGCGTCGTCGCCCGCCCGCTCGGCCGCCGCGACCCGCTCGGCGACCGCCGTCATCGCCAGCGAGAGGCCACGGTCGAGGACGCTTCCCGTCGGGTTGCGCGCCTCGTCCTTCACGTAGACGGCCCCGACGTCCAGCTCGTCGGCGAGCCGGGTCGTGGGAACGAGCGGCGTCGCGCCCTCGCCGGCCGAGATCGCGACCTCGTGGGGAAACGGCAGCAGGGCGTCGAACCGCCACTGTCCGGCACCGACCGCGGACTGGTCGGCCTGCGTCGCCGGGGCGAGCAGCGCGTCGGCGTCGATCGCGTCGTAGTCGTAGATCGGATCGAGGTAGCGCCCGTCGTCCGGCACCGACCCGGGATCCGCCGTCTCGTGGACGCGACCCGACGATCGACTCTCCAACCCGCGGAACGTCTCCGTCGTCTCCATACACCTCGCTTTCGGCGCGCGCGACTAATCGCTTCCTTCTCGGACCGTCGGCGATCCCCCGTGTGCCCGTGGCATCCCCGCCGGCACGTGCGCTCGGAGCGTCCCGCCGGCGCTTATACGTCCGCCGGCCGAACGGCCGGACATGGATGGAGACGCCAACGTCGTCGGCGGCGGACTCGCCGGGCTCGTCGCCGCGACCCGCCTCGCGGAGGCGGGCGTGGACGTGACGCTGTACGAACGACGACCGACGGTCGGCGGTCGGGTGCGAACCCGCGAGGTGGACGGATTCACGCTCGACCGCGGGTTTCAGGTGCTGTTCACGAGCTACCCCGCGGTCGCCCGCGAACTCGACCTCGGCGCGCTCGACTTACAACGGTTCTCGCCGGGGGCGACGATCTGTCGACCGGGGTCGCGGGCGGTGCTCTCGGACCCGCTGCGGGACCCGCGCCGTGCCGTCGAGTCCGCGTTCAACCACGAGGTGACGTTCTCGGACAAGCTGCGGACGCTCGCGCTCCGATACGACCTCTCGAAACGCGAGGAGCACGAGTTCTTCACCGGCAAGGATTCGTCGATCCGCGAGTACCTCCACGACTGGGGATTTTCGGACTCGTACGTCGAGCACTTCGTCGAGCCCTTTTATGGCGGGATCACCCTCGATCGGTCGCTGTCGACGTCGAAACAGGTCTTCGAGTACACCTTCCGCGCGATGAGCCGCGGGTCGATCGCGGTTCCGCGGGACGGCATGGCCGCGATCGCCCGCCAACTCGAGGCGCGTGCGGTCGACGCCGGCGTCGAGATCCGGACGGGTGAGGACGTCGAGGCGCTCGACGTCGGGGACGGGAGCGGCGGAAGCTCCGGGAGCGGCGGAAGCTCCGGGAGCGGCGGAAGCTCCGGGAGCGGCGGAAGCTCCGGGAGCGGCGATGGATCAGGTGGCTCCGGCTCCGCCGGCGGCATTCGCGGTCGCTTCCGGCTCGGATCCGGCGGCCCCGCCGAGGGCGCGCGGCTCGAACTCGCGGACGGGTCGACCGCCGACGCCGACCTCGTCGTCGTCGCGGCGACGCCGCCCGAGGCGCGACGACTGACGGGCGTCGAGGCCGTCCCGGAGGAGGGCGTGGGCTGTGTCACCCAGTGGTACACGCTGCCGGAGGGGACGACCTTCGAGACGGGCAAGCGGATCCTGTTGAACGCGGCCGGGGAGTCGCCGAACACGGTCGTGCCGATGTCGGAGGTCGCGCCGTCGTACGCGCGCGCGGACCGAGCGTTGCTCGCGGCGACGTTCCTCGGCGCTGACGCGACGAAGCGTGATGACGAGGAGCTGCGGGAGGACACTCGCGCGGCGCTGTCTGCGTGGTATCCGGAGCGCGGCTTCGAGGGACTGGAGGTCGTCGGGACCGACCGGATCCCGTTCGCGCAGTTCGCACAGCCGCCGGGCATCCACGGGACGCTACCGGACCCGGACGCGCCCGAGGGGCCGGTCGTGCTCGCGGGCGAGTACACCGAGTGGTCGTCGATCCAGGGCGCACTGGAGAGCGGCAAGCGGGCCGCCGAGGTCGGACTCGGACATTTATAAGCGGAGACGGGGCCGATGGAGCTGGTTGGATCGACGGAGGCCACGGGATCCGAGCGATCACGCTCCGGCGGTCGGGATCGCGTGGGCCTCGCACCTCCCCAGCCTCGTTCGGGAGGGTCCGCCGGACTGCTCGGCGGACCCTCCCGAACACCCTCGCGCGCGTCGGAGTCGCGCGCGCCGGACGTACATCGACGATCGACGGCCGGGAAACGTCGCCGTCGATCAGGATTCGTCCTCGTTTAAAAGAGGCTCACTCCTGACGCAGGAACGCGTCCTCACCGTGTTCCTCGACGGCCGTCAGCAGCGCGTCGCGCTGGCGACGGATCTCCGGCGGCAGGTCGCCGTAGGCGTGAGCGAACATGTCGGCGGGCTCGGCGTCGACGGCCTCCGCGACGTCGATGGCGTCGGCGACGACGTCGTCGGCCGTCTCGCGGATCGCCTCGACCGTGTCGTCGTCGATCCGGCCGGTGTCCCTTAAGAAGGCCTCCATCCGATCGATCGGGTCGAGCGCCCGCCACGGGTCGACGTCGTCGACGTCGCGGTAGGCGCTCGGGTCGTCGGCGGTCGTGTGCGCGCCGAATCGATACTCGACGAACTCGATCAGCGTCGGGCGGGGGGCGTCATCCTGGTCGTCGCCGTCGCTGCCGCCCCGGGCGCGGTCGACCGCCTCCTTCGTGACGGCGTAGCTCGCGAGCGGGTCCATGCCGTCGACGCGGACGCCCTCGAAGCCGTAGGCGGTCGCCTTCTCGGCGAACGTCGCGCTCGCCGTCTGTCGGGACTCGGGGATCGAGATGGCCCAGCCGTTGTTGTGACAACAGAGGACGGTCGGCGTGTCGAAGACGCCCGCGAAGTTCATCGCCTCGTGGAAGTCGCCCTCGCTCGTCGCGCCGTCACCGAAGTGACAGGCGACGACGCGGTCCTCGTCGCGGTAGTCGAACGCCCACGCCGCTCCGACCGCGTGCGGGATGTGCGCCCCGATGCCGATGTTCAGCGGGAGGACGTTGCCGTCGGCGATCGCCTCGGTGCCGACCTCGTGGCCCATCCAGTAGGGGAGGTACTCCGCGAGCAGGTCACGGACGACGATCGCGCCGTGCTCGCGGTACTGATAGCTGATGAGGTCGCGGTCGGCGAGCGCGTACGTCGAGCCGACCGCCGATCCCTCCTGTCCCGCACACGGCGCGTAGGTCCCCATTCGACCCTGCCGCTGGAGGCTCACGGCGCGTTCGTCGAACCGCCGGGTGATCACGAGGTCACGGTAGATCCCGACGAGCGTCTCGTCCGAGAGGTCGGGGACCGTCGCGTCCGGAAGCACGCGCCCGTCCGGGCCGAGCACGCGCCGCACGTCGGCGTCCGCGAGCGGATCCGTGTCCATCGCGTCCGTGTCCGTGTCCATTGTATCCGTGTCCATCGTATCCGTGTCCATTGTATCCGTGTCCGTCGCGTCCGCGTCCGTCGCGTCCGTGTCCGTGTCCATTGTATCCGTGTCCGTCGCGTCCGCGTCCATTGCATCCGCGTCCGTCGCGTCCGCGTCCGTCGCGTCCGTGTCCGTCGCGTCCGTGTCCGTCGCGTCCGTGTCGGTCATGTGACGCGCTCCGTGGGTTCGGGGTCGTCGCCGGTCATACGCGAGGGTGTGCGCGCCGTTCACATGGTCTTGACGGTTGCGGCGGCGGTGGAAAAACGGGGTCGCCGGCGGGTCCCTCAGGGCGTGATGACGGCGCGGCCGTCGATCTCGCCGTGTTCGAGCTTCTCGGCCACGTCGTTCACCTCGCCGAGGCCGAACCGGCTGGTGTGGAGGTCGACGTCGCCCTGTTCGACGAGCGCGACGAGCTCCTGCAGCTCGGCGTAGCGTCCGACGATGTTGCCGACGTAGGAGAACTCGCCGTTGACGAACGCCTGTGAGGGCTCGTGGACGTGCCCGCCGTAGCCGATCACGTGGTGGTCGCCGCCCGCGGCCGCGATCTGCGGGCCGTACGCGGTCGTCTCGTCTGCGCCGACGAAGTCGAGCACCTGCGCGGCCCCCCGCTCGTCCGTGATGGCCTCGATCTCCGCGGGTACGTCCTCTTCGGTCGGGTTGATCAGATGATCCGCCCCGTATCCGTCCGCGAGGTCAAGCGCGGAGTCCTTCACGTCGACGGCGGTGATCCGGGCGGCGCTCATCGCGTCCAGACACTGCAGCCCGATGTGGCCCAGCCCGCCGATGCCGATGACGACGGCGTGGTCGCCGGGGTTCAGCTTTTTGACCGCCTTCTTTGCCGCGTGATACGCCGTGATCCCCGCGTCGGCGTGGGGAGCGATGTCGATCGGCTCGACGTCGTTGGGGAGCGGGATGACGGAGCGCTCGCTCGTGTGGAGATATTCGGCGAACCCGCCGTCGGTCGTCAGTCCGTTGAACGCGCTGTTTTCACAGTACATGGTCTCCTCGAGCCGGCAGGGCCGGCAGGTTCCACACGTCTGTACCGGGTGACAGATCACCGGGTCACCCGGCGAAACGAGCTCGACTTCCGATCCCACCTCGACGACGGTGCCCGCGTTCTCGTGTCCCAGCGTCATGGGAAGCGGCTGGGGGACGTACTCCTCCCACATCCCCTCGATGATGTGATTGTCCGTCTGACACCATCCCGCCCCCTCGACCTCGACGATCACGTCCGTGGACTTCTCGAGTTCGGGCTGGTCAACCTCGTCGATCGAGAGCCCCTCGCTCATGTCGTGCGTGTACCCGTGGAGTCTGGCTGCTTGCATGTGTATCAGTAACTCTCACACTTAATCATAAACGTTCGTTATGAATTCTGAAACCCCCGTTAACAATACCTTCAGCTCTCGTGCGCATCTTAAACAAACGTTCATTAAAGTTATGTCGTTCCGGTTCGCAGGATCAGTCGCATGTACCAAAAGGACGGCGAGGAGATCTTCGTCATCGACGGGCACGTCCACATGTGGGACGCCCGTGAGGAGAACATCATCCACGAGGGGGGCGAACAGTTCTTACAGTGTTTCTACGACTACCACACCGGATTTACGCCGGAGGACGAACAGTGGGACATCGACGAGTACCGATACTACGGCGCCGACCGGATGGCCGAGGACCTCTTCGGGAACGCGGCGGTTGACATGGCGATCTTCCAGCCGACGTACCTCGACGAGTTCTACGACGAGGGGTTCAACACGACCGAACAGAACGCGGAGCTCGCCGAAAAATATCCGGAGCGGTTCGTCCTCAACGGAAGCTTCGACCCGCGGGACGGCGAGGAGGGCCTGCGCTACCTCGAACACCTGAAAGCGGAGTACGACATCCCCGGCGTGAAGCTGTACACCGCAGAATGGCGCGGTGACTCGAAGGGCTGGCGGCTCGACAGCGACGACGCCTTCGAGTTCTTGGAGAAGTGTTCGGACCTCGGCATCCGGAACATCAACGCACACAAGGGGCCGACGATCCGCCCGCTCAATCGCGACGCGTTCGACGTGAAGGACGTCGACGACGCCGCCTCGTCATTCCCGGAGCTCAACTTCATCGTCAACCACGTCGGGCTCCCGCGGCTCGACGACTTCTGTTGGATCGCCGCCCAGGAGCCGAACGTGTACGGCGGACTCGCGGTCGCCTCCGCGCTGTCGACACACCGCAAGCGAAAGTTCGGCGAGATCATGGGCGAGCTGCTCTTCTGGCTCGGCGAGGACAGACTCCTTTTCGGCTCCGATTACGCCCTGTGGAACCCTGACTGGCTCGTCGATCAGATCATGAACGCGGAGCTCACGGAGGAGCAACGGGCCGAGTACGGGGTCGAACTCGACGTCGAGACGATGAAGAAGGTCATGGGCGAGAACGCCGCGGAGCTGTACGACATCGACATCGAGGAGAAGAAACGCCAGTTCCGCGACGACGACGTCACCGAACGGTTCGACCTAACGACCCACTACGGCGGCGACGCGGGGGCCGCAGCGGACTGATGTCCGGGAGCCGAACGGATTCCGGCGACGATCCGACGAATCCGGCGGCGGTCCGCGACCGGCTGGACCGCGTCGAGGATCCCGAGCTGGCCCGCTCCATCGTCGAACTCGACTACGTCGACACGATCGAGGTCGACGGAGGCCGCGTCCACGTGCAGTTCACGCTGCCGACGGCGTGGTGTTCGCCGGTGTTCGCGTGGATGATGGCGACGGATGCCCGCGACGAACTCGAGGCGCTTGACTGGGTGCACGAGACCCGAATCGAGCTGTGTGACCACATGCACGACGAGGAGATAACGGCCGGCGTGAACGCGCGCGCAGGCTTCGGCGAGACGTTCCCGGACGCCGACGGCGACGTCGCGGCGGTTCGAGCCGCCATCGCCGACAAGGCTCGCGTCTCCGAACAGCGTGAGGCGGTGCGAACGCTGCTCGATGCGGGAGTCGAGCCCAAGCAGGTCGTCACGCTCGTTCGCTCGGATCTGACGGTCGACGGCGACGAGGTACACGTGGACCTCGACGGGCTGTCGGTGGTCGTCGATGCCGCGCCCCTCGTCGACTACCTCGGCCGAGCCACGGCGAGCGGCCACGTGACGGGACCCGACGACCCGCTGTTTCTGACGCCGGAGGGCGACCCGATCCCGGCGGACCAACTCGACGTCGTTCAAAAACGCTCGCGGCTCGCGACCGTGAACATGGGCGGGCAGGGTGCCGTGTGTGACGCGCTCCATCGCGCGCGCCACGGCCCCGACGGCCCGGACGGATCCGGGGCGTCACCGCTCGACCGGGAGTCGTCCGATCCCTCGACGTACGACGGCGACGTGGACGAGTTCACGTCGACGTGGACGGTCACCACCGACGATTGAGCCGAGCCGGCCGCTTAACCACTCCATCGTTCCGCCGTTCCGTTCGTCCGAACTCACCGGATCGGCCCCAGCCCGCCCATTCCGCCCCCCGAACCACCCGGTCTGTCGTCCTCTTCGGGCTCGCCGTGTCCCTCCTTTTCGAGCCCATGTCGACCGCTTTCGGCCCAGGCATCACGATCCCACCCACAGTCGGGACACCGCCCCTCGCTCCAATCGAACGGCTCGCCACAGCCGAGGCAGTCCGTATTCATGTTCATTGATCACTTCACTCGTGGTCGTGCATAAATACTTGTGAGCGTTCCGAAGGGGCGTGATCGTCGATCACAACAGATCACGGAGCTCCCCAAGCGGCGGAAATCGGAGCGTCTCCTGAGCGTCCTCGTCGTACACGAGCGGCGCGAGGGAATCGGCGTCGGTCACGAGCGGCGATCCGAACGCGTCCGTCGACATGTCGTTCACGACGACGCCGGGCGCAAGCCGATTGAACGCCGGTAGCAGGAGGAGATCTCCTCCCCGATACGTGTTCTCGCCGTACAGGAAGCAAGGGCGTCGGTCTCCTTCGATCTCGATCGTCGGGTGGACGTGTCCGATGAGGTAGCCATCACCGCGCTCCGTCGGCTCCTCGTGGCCGTGACAGACGACGATCCGACCCGTCTCGTCGTCATCCGTGGCGTCGTCGCCCGCGATCTCGATCACGGCCGCATCGTGGAGATCGCCATCCCATGCCGTCGCGAGCGTGACGTCGTGATTTCCCGTGACCAGTTTCAGCCGTGCGCCGGCGTCCAGACAGCTCTCCTCGATCCGCGCTAACGTGTCTAGAATACCTGCGGACGGCCGATCGAACGGGTGGATCACGTCGCCGGCGATCACGACCGTCTCCGGCTCGAACCGCGCGAGGAGTGAACCGAGCCGCTCCAGGAGATCATCGCGCTCGCCGAGCGGGAAGCTCACCCCGGAGGTTTCGTCGCGCCCGACGTGTAGATCGGCGAGAACGAGGGTCGCTGCGCCCTCAAGAAAAACGGCCCGACCGCGTACCGAGAACCGGTCGAACGGGTCGGCAGTCGTCACCGTCCGAAGCCGGCGGCGGGTTCGGGGTGTCTCGTGTTGCCCTCCGCGTGGTCCCGGGCGGTCGCGTACGCCTCCTGAAGCGTGCGAAACGACTCCTCGTCACCCCCTTGATCCGGGTGCACCCGCTTGACGCGCTCGCGGTAGGCGCGCTTCACCTCGTCTGAATCGGCACTCGGCGGGAGCCCGAGGACGTCGAAGGCCTCCGACACCGTTCGTCGAGAGTCGAGTCGACTCCCGGTTCGGGAGGTCGTTCCCCGGGCACCGGGGCCTGCGGCGTCGGATCCCGCAGCCCCGGCTCCACCCCAGTCCGGTTCGCGGACGTCGAACGGAAGTCGTCGGCCGAGCCCGCGGCCGGGCATCTCGTGTTCACAGAGGACGGTGAAGACGCCTTGCCGCTCCAGCCGGAAGTAGTCGTGCGCGTCGAACGTGATCGCGACACCCCGTTCGGGAAGAAAGAAGGGAACGGTCACGTCGCCGATTCCGTGATCCTCATTGAACCGTTCGCCGATCGCCGTGAGATACGCCCGGATCTCACGGTGTCGTCGCACGTCGCCGGCCGCGTGGGTGCCGGCCGTTCCTGCGGCTCGCCGGCCGTTTCGCGGGTTCGAGTCCGGCGGGGAAAGCCGGTTGCCGACGACGAAGACGACGGCGACGGCGACGGACGCGGCGAGGCCGATCGCCGTTCCGAGGAGCATCCACGGTGGGACGATGCCGAGTAGATCGCTGAGCACACGCCCCGTACGGAACGAATGCCCAAGAAGGTCTCGCCGGGCTCGGACGGATTCGAGGTTCTGCCGGGCTCGGAAAACTCGGGGGTCTGCCGGGAACGAAGGCGAGTTGCGGACCGATCAGATCAGGCCTTTGGCCTTCAGCCCGTCGATGATGTCGTCCACGAGTTCCTCAGCTGACTCGTAGGGGAACTCCTGTTCGCTCCCGAGCTTCGCGGCCATCTCCATCGCGGTGAGGCTCACGTCGCCGGCCTCGAACTTCGTCGCCGGGCCGTTCGGGAGCGCGGGGACGAGGTCCATCTGGTTGTTCACGGGGTAGTCGGCGTCCCCGAACGCATCGAGGAACTGTTTTCGGAGCTCCGCTTCGACGTCGGTCATGTCACCACGTGCCGGGAGCGGCCGCAAAAGCGTTGCGGAACGATAATAAATCCACACCACATTTTTGATTTATCCCGTCGGTCGGTGATCGTCCACCGCCGGTCGGGATCGCGGCCTGACGCAACCGGACTCACGACCTGACGCAACCGGACTCACGACCTGACGCGACCGGACGCTACTTTACCCGGGCGGACCCATGCTCGACCATGTCGTTCGCGTTCGATTACGACCTGCTGTGTGAGCTGACCGAGGCACGGGGGGTGCCCGGCTACGAGGATCGGGTCAGGGAGATAGTCCGCCGGGAACTCGAGGCGGTCACCGACCGGATCGAGATCGACGCCATGGGGAACGTCGTCGCCACGGTGGAGGGTCGGTCGGACTACTCGGTGGCCGTCGCGGCCCACATGGACGAGATCGGCTTCATGGTCCGGCACGTCACCGACGAGGGATTCGTCCAGGTCGATCCGCTGGGCGGGTTTGACCCACGGGTGCTCCGAGCACAGCGGGTCACGGTTCACGGAGCGGAGGACCTCACGGGCGTCATCGGATCGGTCCCGCCGCACACGCTCACCGACGAGCAGCGCGAGTCGAAGGACGAGGTATCCGACGTCTTCATCGACCTCGGCCACGACGCCGAGACGGTGTCCGACTGCGTCGCCGTCGGCGACCTCGTGACGCTCGATCAGACCACGACCCGGATGGGCGACCGGATCACGGGAAAGGCGCTCGACGACCGGGTCTGCGTGTTCGCGATGATCGAGGCTGCACGGCGGATCGAGGACCCGAACGTGACGATCCACTTCGCCGCGACGGTACAGGAGGAGGTCGGGCTACGCGGGGCGCACGCGCTCGGCGTCGACGTCGATCCCGACCTGGCGATCGCGCTGGACGTGACCGTCGCGAACGACGTGCCGCAGATCGGCACGGAGGCGGACGCCGTGACCGAGTTGGGTGCGGGGACGGCGATCAAGCTGAAGGACTCCTCCGTGATCACGAGCCCGAAGGTGCACCGGCGACTGACCGAGGTGGCCGAAAGCGAGGGGATCGACCACCAACACGAGGTCCTTCCGTCCGGCGGCACGGACACCGCCGGCTTTCAGCAGTCGAACGGTGCGAAGCCCGTCGGGGCGATCTCGGTGCCGACGCGGTACCTCCACACGGTCACGGAGACGGCCGACGGCGACGACGTTGAGGCGACCATCGACCTGTTGACGGCATTTCTGGAGCGTGAAACCGGCGAGCACGACTACACGCTGTAGCGAACGAACCGCGATCGGTTCACTCCGGCCGATCGACTGCGACCGGAAGACGGCCACCGCCCGGAACCGGCATCGGAGGTATAACTGGCGAACGGGTGGTACGCGGGCTTTCGGCCCATCGTGGTCCCGACGGTGTACCACGCACCCGCCTCGGCCGTCGGGGACCGGAGTCACGGCACGGGTCATTTGGCCCCGGTATCGGATATAAATGATCGGTGGGCGACGCGTAGGCGAGTGCCCGGAGAGCGCCGTCACCGACCGAAGTTGCCGCCCAGCACAGACCAAACCCGTTTTAAGCGTCCGTGTCGAACCGCGTGACAAGGTAGATATCCATGGAAATGCCACGTCGGTTCAACACGTACTGTCCGCACTGCGACGGCCATCATGAACACGAAGTCGAGAAGGTACGGTCCGGCCGCGCGACCGGCCTGAAGCGGGACGCACGTCAGCGTCGCCGCGCCCTCGCGACGATCGGCAACGCCGGCGGGTACTCGAAGGTGCCCGGCGGCGACAAGCCGACCAAGAAGACGCACCTCAAGTACCGCTGTGGCGACTGCGGGAAGGCACACATGCGTGAAGGCTGGCGCGCAGGCCGCCTCACGTTCCAGGAGTGATCATGGCTGGAAGCTTCTACCTCCTGGCGTGTGGTGACTGTGAGAACGAACAGGTCGTCTTCGGCAAGGCCGCCTCCGTCGTGCCGTGTGCGGTCTGTGGCACGACGCTCGCGACCCCGACCGGCGGGGAGGCCGAGCTCCACGGCGAGATCGTCGAAACCGTCGAGGCACGGTAACCGCCTCACCCACAGATATGAAGTACAGCGGATGGCCCGAACCCGGCGAGCTGGTGGTCGGCGATGTGGACGAGATCGCCGAC
>LFFM01000277.1_pt1 | contig 34494 bp, 32 predicted proteins | sample 643131 | NCBI WGS metagenome assembly LFFM01 (sample SAMN03777445, study PRJNA286221) | soda lake metagenome | biome: soda lake; feature: Kulunda steppe; material: water; isolation source: sample Tc-Br brine of Tanatar trona crystallizer | place: Russia: Kulunda steppe | collected 2011-07
CCCGCCGGTACGGGGTCGAGTCGGCAATGGCAATCTCGGAGGCCCTCGAGTTGTTACCGCGGAGCGCAGACGCCGATCCGGAGGAGCCCGCCGGATTCTACCGCCCGGTCGATATGGCGTTCTATGAGTCCGTCAGCGAGCAGGTTCGGTCGGTTCTTTCATCGAACGCCGAGACCGTTCGGAACGTCTCTATCGACGAGGCGTACCTCGATCTCGGCGACCTGAAGTGGTCGGACGCGGGAGCGTTCGGTCGATCGCTGAAACGGGAGATCGAGGACGCGGCCGGCGTCGTCGCCTCGGTGGGGATCGCGCCGGATATGACGACGGCGAAACTCGCGTCGGACGCAGACAAACCGGACGGACTGGTCGTCGTCGAACCCGACGACGTGCGGTCGTTTCTCGATCCGATTCCCGTCGAGGAACTCCACGGGGTCGGCCCCGTCACCGCCTCCGAACTCCGGACGATGGGGTTCGAGACGGCCGGTGAGATCGCCGCGAGCGAGGCGGCGGTGTTCGTCGAGGCGTTCGGCGAACGGGGGCGAGATCTCTACGCCCAAGCCCGGGGAGAAGACGACAGAGGGGTCGAACCGAAGGGCGATCCAAAGAGCATCTCGAGCGAATCCGCGTTTGTCGAGGCGACTGACGAGACGGGACACAAGACGGAGAAGATCGGCGTCCTCGCGGAGGAAGTCACGGAGCGTGCGGCGGCGAAGGGCGCCCTCTACCGGACGATCGGGATCAAAGTCGTCACACCGCCGTTCGACGTCAACACCCGGTCGCGATCGCTTCCCGGACCGGTCGAAGACCCGGCGCTGGTCGAACGGACCGCCGTCGACATGCTGGCCGAATTCGAATCCGAACCGGTTCGAAAACTCGGCGTCAGACTGTCGAATCTCTCCTTCGACGACCGCAACCAGGCGACGATCGGCGATTGGCAAAGCGGTGGCGACGGCGGCGACCGCGGTGAGCCGAATCGGTCGTCGGCCCGGGACCGACCGTCCGGCGGGCAAGCCGAACTGTCGTGGTTCGAGTGAGTCCCGGATCCCGGATCGTTCCGGACCACGAGTCCGCGGACAGCCTTTTTGCTCCCGGGCCCGGATCGGAGGTATGAACCATCTCGTCGAGGTCGGAGACCGACGGTGGCAACTCTCCAAACACGCCCACGTCATCGTCCACGAGACCGACGACGGGAACGAACTGCTGACAGTGTACGACTGCGGTGCCGCACAGAAACCCCCCTCGGCGCAGGTGATCGGCAATCTCGTCCGCGTCGATGCCGAACACGAACTCATCAGACAGCCGACGGGCTATATCGCCAAACTCCGGGAAACCTCGACATTGGAACGACAGGACGAACGCCACTGGATCATCCGGAACTGATAGCGAACGGGCGGAGCGTCCCCCGAGCCGGCGTCGGCGCCCCACACGAGCCTCGATCGACCGCCGGCGTAGTTTCGGACCACCGGTCGGTTGCCCCGCCTTCGTGTGTAAATACACGCCCGGACGACGTGGTAGCACGGAGGCTGCAAGACGTTCGTCTGACGGAGAACTATACCGGTCGGGCGTCTGTCATCCGACGATGGGCGAGGAAACGATCACCGTCGGCGCGACACAGGACGGGACCGAAGTCGAGTTACCCGTCGTCGATCTGCTCACGGGGCGTGGGTTCGTAACCGGAAAGTCGGGGTCGGGGAAATCGAACTCCGCGAGCGTCATCGCCGAGAAGATACTGGATCGGGGGTACAGCCTCCTGGCCGTCGATATCGACGGGGAGTACTACGGATTGAAAGAGGAGTACGAGATCCTCCACGTCGGTGCCGACGAGGAGTGTGACCTGCGGGTCGGCGTCCAACACGCCGAAAAAATCGCGGAACTCGCCTTGGGACAGAACGTCCCGATCATCCTCGATATCTCGTCGTTTCTGGACGAGTCCGACGCGAGAGAGCTCCTGACGGAGGTGACGAAACAGCTGTTCGCGAAGGGTAAAAAGATGAAACAGCCGTTCTTGATGCTCGTCGAGGAAGTCCACGAGTACATCCCGGAGGGCGGTGGGATCGACGAGTGCGGGCGGATGCTGATAAAGATCTCCAAGCGGGGTCGAAAACACGGTCTCGGAATCGTCGGGATCAGCCAGCGACCGGCGGACGTCAAGAAGGATTTCATCACGCAGTGCGATTGGCTCGTCTGGCACCGACTCACGTGGAACAACGACACCAAAGTCGTGAGCCGGATCCTCGGGAGCGAGTACGCCGACGAGATCGAGGCGATGGACGACGGCGAGAGCTTCCTCATGACCGACTGGTGCGAGTCGATCCGCCGCGTCCAGTTCGAGCGCAAGCGGACGTTCGACGCGGGGGCGACACCCGGCCTCGACGACTTCGAGCGTCCGGAGTTAAAAAGCGTCAGCGGCGACCTCGTCGACGAACTGCAAGAGATCACGGATCGCCAGGAGCAACGCGATAATCGCATCGAGGAACTCGAACGGCAGCTCCACCAGCGCGACGAACGCATCCGGGATCTCGAGCGACAGCTGTCCGAGGCCCGCGATCTCAAACGGATGGCGGACCGGTTCTCGCGGGCGATGATGGAACAGGTGACCGGGCGCCCGCTGTCGGCCGCTCCGGGGCGGCAAAGCGAACTCGAGGAGGCCACGACGGGAACCGTCGGACGGGATCCGGAACTCGAAGCCGAACTCGACGCCGTTCGGAACGGCGATCGGGAGCCGACACCGCCGCCGGTTCCCGACGCCGGGGCGGAGGGAAAGACCCGATCCGGCGAGGAGGCGGAACCCGCGGAGACGACTGAACCCGACTCCGGGGCCGGTCGGGTCGAAAACTCGGAGCGATCCAGGACGGTCAAACGCGACGGTGTCCCGACCTCCGACGGCGGGTCCGACGACGAATCACCGACCGAACGAACCGGCGGGGAGCGAAAGTCCGGAGGGAGTAAGTCCCGACCGGAACGACACGGATCCGACGACGTCGATGATCCACTCGTGTCGCGACTCCGCGAGGAGATCGCGGCGCTCGACGGGATGGCGACCGGGATGCTCCAACAGTACCGTCGGTATGGGCCGATGGAACCACAGGCGGCCCACGATGCGGCCGGCGGTTCGGGCGACCGCGCCCCGGCGTACGCGACGAACCGGGTCCTCAGACAGCGCGGGCTTGTCGCCCACGTCGGCTGTGGGCAGTACGACTACGCGCTCGGCGAGTTGGTCCGCGAGGAACTGACGGACCCGATCAGACCGGAAGCCCCGCCGTCCGACGACGAAGTCCAGGCGGTCGTCGAGGCGGTCGAAACGGCGACTCCGGACGGGAGCGCTGGCAGCGAGGAATCCACTGGCGTGGGTGAAGAGACGCCAAAGGCCGACGCCGAGTGGCCAAGCATCGGCCGCTGAAGGGCGACGTCGGACGTTGACGGTGGATCAGGACACCGGGTCGACGAGCGATTCGAGCGCCGCACGCGGATCGTCGGCCTTCGCGACGCCCGAGGCCAAAAGCACCCCCTCGGCTCCGAGCTCTTTTGCAGCGGCGAGGTCCTCCCCGGTCGAGATACCCGCCCCACAGAGGACCGGGACACCCGACGCCGCCTCCACGGAGTCGGTCACGATATCGGGATCCGCTTTCGAGACGGGGGTTCCGGTTCCGATCAGTTCCGGCGGCTCGACGGCGACTGCGTCCGGTTCCAGCCGTGCTGCCGCCGCGATCTGTCTCGGGTTGTTCGCACAGACGACCGCCTCGAGGTCGGCCCGTTCGGCCGCCCGGAGCCCCCCGTCGATATCCGCGAGCCGGAGCCGCCTTTCGGAGTGGTTGAGAAGCGTCCCCTCCGCGCCGGCCCTCGCGACCGCCTCGGCGAGCGTCGATCCGGTGTGGGAGCCCTGCTCGACCGCCGAGACGTGCTGGCCCCACGTTTCGACGCCGGTGTCGGCCACGGGGCCGAGGTCGGCCGCCTGCGGGGCGACCGCGATTCGGACGCCGGTGTTCTCCGCCACGTCGGCCGCGACCGAGGCGATTTCGACGGGGTCGCAGGGGTACGCTTTCAGGTTTATCAGGACGAACATACAGGACGGCCATCGGCCATCGAAAAATAACTATCCATCGGATCGTCCGGTCCCGGAATCTACGCGGCTACACCGTGGCCCCGGGCGACGCCGTCGACGATCAGTTTGTACACCGCCGAAGAACCCGGCACACACCGTCAGCGCGCCGACGACGCCGATACCGAACCCGACCGCGACCGTCGCCCAGTTCGGGTCGGCTCCGTACCCGACGTCCAGTCCCGAGCCGATCAGGCCGAGACCGACGCCGAGGGCCAACTGTCCGAGGACGATGACCCCGATGTAGTAGCACATCATCCTGTACCCGTAGGCGATCCCTTCCGCCACCGACACACGGTCGCTCGCCGATCCCCGATCGGGCGCTGTGGTTCGGTTCACGCCGAGGGTTGCTCCGGCGTTGGGGTATAAACATGCGGGTGCTCGAAACGCCGGGGCCGGGACGCGTGACGGGGATCACTTTCGTGTGGTTCTTGTCCGAACCGACCGAGGAGTACGGTATGGAACGCGCCATCGACCGGCGAACCGTCCTCGCCGCGGCCGGCGTGGCGCTCGCGGGGTGTGCCGGCGGTGACGAGACGCCGACGCAAACGCCGATCCCCGACGAGGAGCGGGATCCGTTTTCGACGGAGTGGCCGACGTTCGCCCGCGATGCGGCGAATACGGGGTACGAACCGGGGATCTCCGGGCCGTTCACAGAGATCGGCGAGCAGTGGCGCTTCGACACCGACGGGTCGATCGTCGCGGGCCCCGCGATCGCCGGCAACACCCTCTACGTCGGCAGCACCGACGGCTCGGTGTACGCGGTCGATCCCTACGTCGGTGCGGAGCTTTGGTCCTTCGAGACGGACGGTCCGGTAACCGGCACGCCGGCGGTCGTCGACGGAACCCTCTACGTCGGTTCGAGCGACGAGTCGCTGTACGCCCTTGATGCGGACGACGGAAGCGAGCAGTGGCGCTTCGACGTCGGCGGCCGCGTGGGGACGAGTCCGACGGTCGTGGGCGACACCGTTTATATAGGTAGTGTCAGTAGCCTCGTCCTCGCCGTGGATCGGGACTCCGGCGAACGCGAATGGCAGTTCCCGACCGGGGCGTCGGTGCTGAGCACGCCGGCGGTCGTCGACGGAACCGTCTACGTCGGGGCCAGCGATCAGAACGTGTACGCGTTCGGGGCGGCGAGCGGCGAGGAGCGCTGGCGCTTCCGGACCGGGGGTGTCGTCGCGGGCGGTCCGACCGTCGTCGACGGAACCGTCTACGTCGGGTCGCGAGACGCCAACGTGTACGCCCTCGACGCCGGCGACGGCGACCCCATCTGGCGGTTCGACGCCGGCGGGCAGGTCCAGGGAAGTCCGGTTGTCAGGGGGGACACCGTGTACGCCGGATCGGGAGACGGTCGGCTTTATGCCATCGGCATCGACGGCGAGGAACCCGAGGGTCGGTGGCGGTTCCGAACCGGTGCCTCGGTCATCGCAAGCCCGGTTGCCACCGGCGAACACGTCTTCACCGCTTCGACGAGCGGCAACGTGTTCGGGATGTTGCCGGACGACGGCGCGACCGTCTGGCGGTTCGAGGCCGAGACGGAGTTTCAAGGAGCCCCTGCCGTCGTCGACGAGTGGCTCTACGTGGGCGGCACCGACGGCACCCTCTACGCGCTCGGCTCCGGGTCGGCCTAACCGAGCAACGACCGCCTCGAGTTCGAGACGACGATGAGGCTGCTGATCGCCATCAAGACGGCGGCGATGAGCGGGTTGATCAGGCCCGCGACCGCGAGCGGAATCGCCACGACGTTGTACCCGATCGCCCACAGAATGTTCTGTCTGATCCGCGCCTGAACGCGGTCGGCGATCCCGAAGAACGTCGGCACCGTCGAGAGGTCGTCGTCGGTCACGACGGCGTCGGCGGCATCGATCGTCAACTCGGTCCCGTGTGACATCGCGATCCCGAGGTCGGCGGCGGCGAGCGCCGCGGCGTCGTTTGTCCCGTCACCGACCATCGTCACCGTCCCGCCGCCGCCGAGCCGCCTGATCAACTCGCGTTTGGCCTCGGGGCGAACCCCGGCGAACACCTCATCGATCGCGGGATGGTCCGCGAACCGCCGCGCCGCCCGCTCGTCGTCGCCGGTGATCACGACGACGTCGGTGTCCCCGCCCACGGCGGCGACGGCGTCTTCCCACCCCGGACGCGGGGTATCCTCGAGGACGACGACGCCGGCGACGGCCCCGTCCCAGCCGACGAGCGTCGGGTGAGCGCCCGCCGCCCGCGCGGACTCCACCGCGGCCTCGAGGTCGGTCGGGATCGACCACCCCTCACGTGCGAAGGCGTCCGGGTGGCCGACGATCGTCCGATCGCCCTCGACCGTCGCCGCGACGCTTCTGGGGTTCCGTTCGAATCCCGTGACGTCGGTGGACGGTTCCGGTGCCGCATCCAGTATCGCGGCGCCGATCGGGTGGTTCGAGCGCCCTTCGACCCCGGCAGCCCGCCGGAGAATCCGCTCGCGGTCCTCGCCGACGACGTCGACGACGGACATCGTTCCGGTCGTGAGCGTCCCCGTCTTGTCGAAGGCGACGGTGTCCGTCCCGGTGACGCGTTCGAACACGGAGCCGTCGAACACCAACAGTCCGGACTCCGAAGCGGTGTTCGAGCCGGCCGCCAGCGCGAGCGGGGTCGCGATGCCGAGCGAACACGGACAGGAGACGACGAGGACCGAGACCCCGATCAGGATGGCCTCGCCGACCGGCCGCCCGAGGCCGATCCACCCGAGCGTCGTCAGGACGGCGATCCCCACGACAACCGGCACGAACACGACGGCGAAGCGGTTTGCGACGCGTTGGACACCCGTATCGGTGCTTTGAACGGACCACAGGAGTTCCATCAGTCGATCGACCGTACTCGTGCCGTCCTCACCGACCTCGACGACGAGGGCGTTGTCCGTGACGATCGATCCACCGACGACGTCCGAGCCGGCCGACTTCGGGACCGGGATCGACTCGCCGGTCACCACGGATTCGTCGACCGCCGCCGTACCGTCCACGACACGACCGTCGACCGGAATTCGTTCACCCGGCCGAACGAGGACCCGGTCGCCGGGCGCACACGTCTCAATCAGGACCTGTTCGGTCGAGCCGTCCTCGTGGAGTTGTCTGGCGTGTGTCACCCGCGATTCGGCCAGTTCGGAGTAGTACCCGAGCGCCCGTTCCTTGAACCGGGATTCGACGTGATCGCCGACCGTCACGACGGCGAGGATCATCACAGCCACGTCGAAATACACCGTCCGGCCCTCGAGGATAAAAAGGGAAACGACCGAGTAAAGATACGCCGCCGCGACGGCGAGGGCGATCAACACGTCCATGTTCGGCTGGCCGACTTTGAGGCTCACGTACGCTCCCCTGAAGAACGGGTAGCCGATCCCGACGACGATGATCGTACTCCAGACGAAAAGCGGTACGAACACCATGAAATACAGCGTCGAGCCGAACAGAAACTCCCGGGGGTAGATCCCGAGATACGTCGGATACACGAAGAGGATGTACGGTGCCATGACCGGCATCATCACGATGATGGAAATGGCCGCGCGATACTCCTCCAACGAGAGCCGATCCAAGAACCCGTCGGGTTCCTCGCCCGGTTCGGAGGCGTAATACCCGAACTGGCTCAGTTCCTCGGGTAACGCGTCCCGATCACAGGTCTCCGGGTCGTAGGTCACCCTCGCCATGTCCGTCGAGTAGCTCGCTTCGGCGCCGTAAACGCCGTCTATGTCGGCCGCCGCCGCCTCGATGAACAGCTCGCAGGTCGAACAGTGGAGCCCGTCGATCGAGAGATACGCCGTCTCGGCGTTCTCGGGGCTCGATTCGTTCTGCCCATCGCCCGATCGCCCTCGGATCGTGTCGGCGTCCACCTCGTCCGGGTCGACGTCACCGAGCGTTCGGTAGACCTCCAGACAGCCCTGACAGCAGAACGTCCCGTCGACGTCGTCGCCCGTAACCGGGGCGTGATCGGTGGGCAACTCACACAGCGTACACGAACCCATCGAGTTCCGTTGGGGCTCAGCGAGTAATTCGGTTTGGGTTTTCCCCCGCCGCCACGGGGGGCGGATCCGACCCTCCGGGAGGCGGTTCGACCGGTGATCCGAACGGAGGGGTATACGACGCCGAGCGCTTTCGGCTACGTGTGTGGGGTGTGCGTCGGTACTTGCCGGCTGTGGCGGCAATCTCTCGTCGAGTGACAAGCGCCGCCATCCCTTCGCCGACGCCACTGTTGGGGGGAGAATCGGCCACGCCCTCGGGTTGTACCGCGACGCCGAGCCCCGCGAAACAATGTCGAACCGGCCCGAGGACCGAATCCCGCCGTACGACGTCCGGAATCGGGATCCGGGAAGCCCTCCTCGGGACACGGGAGCGCTTCGACGACGGGACGCGGCCGTTCGAACACGGGGAGATGTGGGACGATGGGCGCTACGGGGCGGCCGAGGCGGGCTTCGAGGCAGCGAACGGAGCCGTTCCGCTCGGCCGTCGGGCCCGTCGAGAACGCGTCGGGGGTGGCCGGGGAGTTCGACGAGCCTCCCCGCCTCGAGACGGCGGCCCTCGGGACGTTGGGCGGCCACCTCGACCGACTCCTCGATCGGACGAGCGCGGCCGTGGGGCTCACCCAATTCGAGGCGGAGGCCCCACCCTCAAGGAGTGCAGGGGTTCCGATGCTCCATCGGAAGCACAAGCGAATAGGGTGGGGAGGAAGCCGACAACTACTATGCCAATCCACGTACACAGCTAGCTCTGACACCCAACCGCAGCCTTTAGAATCTAGCAAACCGACATAATACGTATGGTGGAAGCGAACAGAACTGTTGTGATTCCTCTCAGCGTTCCGGAAGAATCACGCTCGGACTTCCACCAGACAATCGTGCCGTATGCCTACTGCCAGCAGAAAACTGTCGAACACTGCTGGCCAGACACACTGAAACAACCTGCTGACCTGCAAACCAGTAAGCAGGATGCTGAAGAGGCACTCTACGACCGGCTTCGGGAGGACACTAACGAACAACTCCACTCGAATCTCGTCCAGAAAGCCATCAAAGACGCAACCAGCGCAATCTCCTCGTGCAAGACCAGTTGGGAGAACGGCGACCGGATCAGCAAACCTGATTTTTACGACCGTGAGCGGGCTGGCTACACGATGACCTACGACAAACGAGCCGCCACCTACACCCGGTACGAGGCGACGTTCTCAACGCTCAACGGCACTGTGAACTGCCGATACGAACTGCCAGCAGAAATCGAAGGAACGCCGTATGGTGAGTATTTGCTGGACAGACGGTGGTCGTTTTCGACGAGCAAGCTCGTCTTTGACGGCGAACGGTTCTGGCTCCACGCCGTGGTGCAACGCCAGTTCGGGGATGAGCCAGTGTATGCACCCAACGCCGACAATGCAAGTTCAGACACGCCAGAGGACACTCATCGTGTTCTTGGCGTGGACTTGAACGTCGATGGGGCAACAGCGGTGACTTCGAGTGGCCAATTCTACGGGAACGCTGACGCACTCAACGCGTATCGGTCTGAGCAAGAGCAATTACGCGGCGAACTTCAGCAAACAGGGACGCGAAGTGCCCATCTCCGCTTCCAACAGCGGCGTGGCACAGAGTGGCGATACTACGATCAGTACGCCCACCACGTCGCCAATGCGATCAAGCAGGAAGCACTTCGGGTTCGTGCCACCCACGTTGCCTTCGAGGAGTTGACGCGGATTCGCAAGCGTATCTCGAATCTGCCCAAGTTCCAGCAATGGCTGTTCAAGAAAGTCCAGAAGTACACTGAGTACAAGCTGGAACGGTACGGTGTGACCGTGGAGACAACGACCCCCGAGGACACGAGTCAGGCGTGTAGTCGCACAGATTGTGACTGTGTGGACGAAGACAATCGTGACGGCAAGCACTTCGAGTGTCTGGAGTGTGGTTACACGGTGAATTCAGATTATAATGCGGCCAAGAACGTCGGATTCCGATATCTCAGCGAGGAACTATCCAGCCCGGCGAGCCACACGTGTTCGTCCGGGCAGGCCACGAGTCAACTGGCCTTAATGTCGGGGACACTCTCACCAACCGGCAATTTTGCCGAACAGGAGTGGGTGTCCACCGACAAGCCCCACCCTCAGCAAGCGAGTGGCAGTACATCTGCCCGAGCGCAGTAGGGTGGGGTCGTTGACCCGACGGACGGCGTACGCCGCAGGTGCACAGGAGGCCGGCGAGACGACACTGGCGAAGGGGCGCTGGGCGACGCCAACGAATACGCTCGGGCGTTCAACGCGACCGGAACGGTACAGCTCCGCGGCATCGCCGTCGCGCTCGGATTGATCCGTGGGTTCGACCGGGACGGGCCGGTCGTCGGTGTCAACGGGAAAGAGCCAAAGTAAACGACGCGGATCGGACGGGAGCGACGCTACTCGGCGTCTTCGACGGCCGCACCGGGGACGTTTATTTTGACGCTTTCGAGCCCCTGTTTGGCCTTCTGCTTGGAGGCGTACCCCTGACCGCTGTCGGCGATGATGTTGCCGTTGTCGTGGACGAGTCGCCACCTGAACTTCTCTTCTGCGTCCTCGAACAGTTCGAACGTCGCGTCGCTTCCCCCCGCCCCGGCGTCGGCGGCGTCCTCGCCCTTCGATGTGTCGACGACGTGCCCTCCGGGAGCGTTCTCCGTGACGCTTTCGAGCCCCTGTTTGGCCTTCTGCTTGGAGGCGTACCCCTCGCTGCCGTCGGCGATGATGTTGCCGTTGTCGTGGACGAGTCGCCACCTGAACTTCTCTTCTGCGTCCTCGTACACTTCGAAGGTCGCCTTGCTCGCGGCCACGTCGGTTTCGATGTCCTCGCCGCTGGCGTCCCACTCCATGCCGAGTTCGAGGCTGGTCGTGCCGTCCTCGTGCTCGAGTTCGATCTCGAAATCCGCCTCCGTGGGCGGATCGACGGTTACCGTCTGCGTTTCGTCCGTGGGGACGGGCTCACCCCGGCCGAGCGCGCCGGCGATCCGGCGCAGATAGGACGCGATGCCGTTCCGTGAGCGTTTGCGCTTCGACTCGTGAACCGTTCCGTCGGTGTCGTCCGACATACCGGCCCGATCGGCCAGCGGTTATATAATACCACCTGCCGGCGAGGCCGGCGGGTCCCGCCGATCAGACGGTCGTGTCCTCGCCGCTTCCCTCCCCGGGGCGGCTGAGACTGGCCGTCGAGTCCATCGCCGCCGCGAATCCCCCGGCCCAGAGGTTTGCGGCGACAACCGCGCCGTAGAAGCCCGCAAACGGCGCGAGGAGCCACCCGACGAGCGGGATCATGCCGACGAACCCCACGACGACGACGACCGCGACGGAGGCGAGCCACGCGATGGCGTACTCGCGATCGAGGGCGACCGTTTTTATCACGCCGGCGTCGAACCCCGCGGCGAAGCGCCCCTCCCGGGCGAAGTTGACGATCCCGACGATCGCCAGATAGCCGAACGCGAGCGTCAGAAGCGCCGACAGGGTCAGCCCGGCGAACAACCCGCCGACGCCGACCGCGGCCCCCGCTTCGCTCCCGGTTGCGATCGCCAGGACCGACCCGCCGACGGTGACGGCGGCGACGAGCAACGGGACGACAAGGAAGACGACGGTTATAACCCACGCCTGTGCGCCGTCGACGAGCAACGTCTCCCAGTCCTCGAAAGCCGGGGGGTTCGGATCGCCCGCGGTCGACGCTCTGATCGTTTCAACGAGATACCCGTAAACGGCGAAAAGCGGAACGAGCAGGAATCCGAAAAACACTAACAAACCGCCGATCAGGACCGTTTTCGCCCAGCTGTCGCGCTCCATCGGATACGTGAGGATCTCGTTGACGTTCATACTTACGGGGAGGTGCCAGGAGTCTTTGTAATATGCTCCATATAAACCGGTAGGGTCGGCGATCCACGGAACGAAAATAAAACCCGTCCCGACGGTCCGGGGCCACGACGCCCGCTGTCCCACCCGCCGTCGTCACGACGGTGGCCGTGGCTTACGTGGTGGTATATAAACCCAAGCCAGCCGGTGGAACTGTCGGTCCGTCGGGGCAGCGACGACAGGCGCTCACAGCGGTTGGTTTCGAACGCCGATCGGCCTCACTCGAGCCAGTCGGGGTCGGCGGGCGGAGGACTGAACACGTCGATGGCACGAAGCGTCGTCTCCCCCCGGTTTTCGGCGGCGTGGCGTTCGTTGCTCCCCAAACTGTAGGACCCGCCGGCCTGGACGGCGACCACCTGGCCGTCTTCGAGCACGAACGTCTGTTCGCCCTCGTACACGAAGCCGACCTGTTCGTGCTCGTGATCGCGGTCGGGGATCACCGCACCGGGGTCCATCCGGAGATGTTGGACGCTCATCTCCTCTCCGACCGCGAGTTGAGCGAGATACACGCCCGGTTCGACCTCGGCTTCCTCGGACGCGTCCGGGATATGCTCCATGGTCGGGGGGTCGGAGCCGATGTATAGGATCGTTCCGCGCCCCGCGACGTCGGCGGCGCCGCACAGTCGGATGTCCGACAGCCGTGGATTTTTATCCGGCGGCGGCGAGAGTCGTCGTATGTCCGATCTCGGCGATTTCGCGAACTACGAACCCGACGACGACTCGGGGGGTTCCGGTCGGGAGACCGATCCGACCCCCGGCACCGAGTCGGACGACGACTCGTTCGATCCGGTCTCCGTCTCGCCGGCCGGGACCGACCGGGGAATCGGAACGCTGTCCGCCTCCGAGGGGCTCATTGTCAGCGAGGACGACGACGATACCCGTTTGCGCGCGTACGTTACGGTCGCGAACCGGTCGTCGGTCCGCATCGGTAGCTACCTCGTCGCCGCGTATCCGGACGGTGAACGCCTCTTCTGTCGGATCGTCGCCCTGGAGTACGCCCAGGAGTTCCGCTCCGACGACGCGACCGAGATCCACGCACGGCGGGCGATGCGACGCGAGGGGATCGACGAGCAGGACTACAAGTTCATGGCGACGCTCGAACCGGTCGCCGTGCTGTATTCGGAGGGCGGGGAACTCAAACGCCGGATGACCGACCGGGTGCCGAAACCCGAGACGGTCGTCCGGCAGGCCGAGGACAGCACCGAGATCAAAACGGGGCTGAAAATCCCCGAGGAGGGCGTGTTTCTGGGGCATCTCGCCGTCGGCGGTGAGAAGGTCCGGACCGCCGCCAGCCCACCGACGATCGACTACCGGCTGAAGGACGACTACGAGGCCGGCGACCCTCTGGTGTTCAGACACACCCTCGTCGCCGGCGGAACGGGATCGGGAAAAACCCACGGTGCCAAGAACGTCCTCCGGCAGTATCTCGCCGCGGATCGCCGGTATCCGACCGACGACGGCCGGTCGGTCGCGCCGGCGCTCGTCCAGTTCGACCCACAGGACGAGTACGCCCAGATGCACGACGACAACCCCGAGATCGACGCCGACTACGAGCGACGTCTCGATCGGGAAGGGATCGCCCACGGCGGGGTCGACGACACGAAAGCGTTCGTCCCGAAGGTCGGCGACGCCACCTACGCCGCCGCCCATCACGGGGCCGAGCAAGTCGAGTTCACCATCCCCTTTTCGATGGTGTTCGAGAACCCCTGGCTCGTCGCCGGCAGCGGGCTCAACGACAACCAGTACGGCGCTCTCGTCGGCGTGTTGCTCCCGCAGCTCAAGCGCCGGTACGGGACCGACGCGACGTACGGGGAGTTCAGAACCTTCCTCGACGATCCGGCACTCAAAGAGGAGCTCGACGAGTCCGGCCGCGTCCACGAGGCGACGTTCGACGCGATCCGCCGCCGAATCACGGGATTCGAGTCGGTGTTCGATCGCGAGGCCCGCCCGATCACCGACCTCGTCGACTCCTTCGTCCGCCCCGGCGGCGTGACGACGGTGCCGACCTACCACATCAACGACTCGCGGGCGACGACGACGGTGGTGCTCGCGCTCGCCTCGCTTTTGGTCGACGAGAAGCTCTCGAACGATCCCACCTACGCTCGGATCAAGGAGACGCCGCTCGTGTTGGGGATGGACGAGGCGCACAACTTCCTGACGGACGCCGACAGCGTGCAGGCCGACCGCGTGATCGGCAAGTTCGCCGAGGCGGCAAAGCAGGGTCGAAAGGAGCGACTCGGGCTCTTTCTCATTACACAGGACCCCCAGGACATCGCCGACCCGATATTCAAACAGATCAACACGACAGTCGTGTTGAACCTCGGCGACGAGGACGCGATCAAGGCGGTCAACATCCCGTCGAACCTCGAGGGAAAGGTCCCCTACATGGAGAAGGGACAGATGGTCGTCTACTCGCCCGACAACTCCGAACCGGTTGAGCTGATCGGACTTCCGAACTGCCTGACGAGACACGGAAGCTGAGGTCGGGCGGGGCGGAGAAATTCGGTCGGAACGTCACCTGGGCGTCGCCTCGACGCCGCCGACAAGCGAGTCGCGGACGGTCCCGACCGCGTCGGTTCGCTCGGCGGGGTTCTCGAGAAGCACCGTCTCGCTCGGAAAGAGCCGTTCACCCACCCGAAGCCCGTGATCGCGGGCCGTCGATCCCGTGACGGTGAGATAGACGCCGACGCCGAGTGACGCGACGGCGGCCTCCTCTTCGCGGTCGCCCGGATACCGAAAGTCGATGCCGTCCATGGCGTCGGTCCCGAGGATGGCCCGAACCAGCCGCTCGTATCGCGGCGAGATACACAGTGGCCCCTCGTAATCGAGCAGGAACGACCGATCCGGATTCTCGGCCACGTCCGGCGTCGAGAGCAGCGCGTGGTGGACCGTATCGTCGAGACCGCCGACGACACGGACGTCGGTGTCTTGGGGGTCGATCCGGTCGTTGAGTTCCTCGAGCGAGGAGAGCGGCTCTCGTTCGATACCGACGACCTCCTCCAGAATGAGGTCGGCGCTGTCGAAGCCGAGCGGGAAGTCGTGTTTCCTGAGCGCTCTGAAAGGTTCCTCGCGCCCGACCAGATGGAGGTCGTACCCACCGAGGTCGACGCGGAGCGAGTCGAAAACGATCCGGCGGGGCATCCCGGACCGGGAGTCGCGCAACAGGGTGTACTCAGGTTCGTATCGTCCCGTGTCGCTGTAGGTCGCGAGCCGGTCGTAAGCGTCGCCGTCGGCCGTCTGTGTGCCCTTCGTGATAGCCTTCTCGTAGCGCAGCGTCGAGGCGATCGAGTCGGCCAGCGTCTCGACCCCGGCGGCTGTCGCGACCCGGTCGAGAACCGCCTCAAGGGGCCGGCCCTTCCGGGGAACGGCAACGGCGATCGTCGTCATTACCGGCGAGAGTGCCTCGAGAGATAAAGTCCGACTGGTTTGCTCGTGGTGCCGACGGCAGTCGCCGCCGTTTTAATTCGGTTCGTCCTCGCCGTCTCCGCCCTCGTCGTTCTCGCCGTCTCCGCCATCGTCGTTCGGGTCCGCGCCCAGCCCGCCGAGCGCGCTTGCGAGGCGGTCACGCATCTCGATGACCGCCGAAAGCTCCGTCGAGAGCGACTCGAGTTCGGCTTCGAGCGCCTCAACGTCACTTCGAACGTCGTCTATCTCCGCGTCGACGTCCCCCAGTTCGGCGTCGAGCCGGCTCTCGATGGCCTCGACCGACTCGGCCGTCGTCCCGGCGGTCGCCTCGACGTCGTCCAGCCGCTCGGCCATCTCATCGGACTCCTCGCGGAGATCTGCGATCACCCGCCGGCCGTCGCCGTTCTCGTCGAGGAACTCCTCTAAAGCGTCCGTGTATGCTTCGAGATCCGAGACCGCGGACTGGAGATGTTCGATCCGGGCCTCGACGGTCGCACGGGATAGGTTCACGCCGAGTGCGTCCCGAAGCGCGGCGACCCGGGGATCGTCGGGGTCGGCGGCCTCGATCTCGGCGGCGAGCGTCTCCAGCAACGCCCCCTCGGAGGCGTGGGCGGGTGGGTCGCTTTCGCCGCCGGCATCGTCGTCGGCCGCTCCGTGGGGGGCCGGTGTGTCGGCCGCTCCGCCGCCCTCCGGGCCCACGTCGGCATTGTCTATCGCTTCGGAGCTCCCCTCCACGGAGTCCGACGGTTCGGGGGTGTCCGCGATCGGGTCATCCGGGTCGGACCCGATCGACACCGTCCCCTCGTGGTCACCGACCGCCTCGGCTTGATGATCAGCGTCGGGTTCCTCGACAGCCTCGTCCGCATCGTCGGGGTCGATCTCCTGGCCGTCGGATTCCTCGGTCGGGTCCGGCCCGCCGTTCGACGCGGTGTCGGAGTCGTGGTCGACGGCGTCGTCCTCACCGACCGTCTCGCCGTCGATCGCGTCGTCCACGTCCTCGTCGACTGCCTCTCCATCGGCCGCGTCGTCGGCTTCATCGTCTTCGGGCCGCGGCGTGACCGACTCGAGGATCGGTTCGCTCAGGAACTTCTCGGGGTGGTCTCCGTCGTCACCGCGGAGCCCGTACACCGTCGTGTACTCCTCCTCGGGGGCCAGTTCGCGCTGGAAGACGATCCCGTCGCCGTCGACGTCCCAAAACTCCGCACCGTACTTCGGGTGAAAACCGATGTTTTCGGGGGAGACGTCTTCGGGAACCGAGTCGACGAGACGGACTGAGACGGGGAGCTCCCGGTCCGAGCGGAGGGTGAACGCGATCGCTGGCACGGGGAAGTCGTTCGGTTCGAACGACTTTTCGACCGTGACGCCGTCGCTCGTGACCGTCGGGACCGCCCCGGAATCGGCGCTTGTCATACTCGGTGATGCGCCGCCCCGGAAATAAAGCTACGCGACGGATCGGGGGCCCACACCGGCGACTACAGTCCGGTCCGGTCGCCGATTTCGAGCACCTCAAGGGTCCGAGGGTAATCGAAGCCCCGAATGTGATCCCTGAGCGCGAACGGGTCCGCCGTGAGTCCCTTCCACATGTCCCAGTGGGTCGGGATCAGACGGTCGGCCCGGAGCTGGTTCGCCGTCTCGGCGGCCATGTTCCCGTCGGCGTACCACTTGGTGTAGGCCGGTTCGCGCGTCCGCTTGTCGGGAATCATCCCCGAGGAGCCGAACGCGACGACGGCGAGGTCGATGTCGTACGCCGCCCCGATCGTTTCGAACGCGTCGCTCGGCCTGGCGTCGCCGCCGTGGAAGAACGTCCCCGATTCGTGTTCGACGACGTAGGAGACGGGGTGATCGGCGTCCGGATCGTGGGCGGCTTCGACGTGGATCGACAGCGATCCGACCTCGATCGTCTCGCCCTCCGATACTTCGGTGAGGTCCTCGCCGTCGACGCCGTGGTCGTCGCGCCAGCCCCGGGCAACCTCCATCGACGCCGACGGACCGAAAAACGTCGCTCCCGTCCCGGTGAGGATCGGTGCCTGAGAGGGGCCGTGGGTGTGGTCGGTGTGTTCGTGGGTCGCCAACACGGCGTCGGCCGACGCCACGTCGGCCGGATCGAACGGGACCGGGATCATCCGGATCGTCCGGGGCGGATCACCGGTTCCCAGATACGGGTCGATGAAAACGGTCGTTCCGTCCGCGGTCTTGAGGACGAAGCCGTTGCAGCCGAGATACCAGAGGTCGAGCCCCACGGGTTCGGCGTTCGAGACCGCCGTCGGGAGCCACTCGCCCCAATCGGAGTGTATCACCATAGACGGGACTGTGCGTTCCGTCCTGAAAAAGCCGGCCGGTCCGGGCGTCGTCGCTACTCCGCCTCACTCCCCACGGCCCGGTCGTCACGATCCGGGTGCCACCGCGGGCGGAACTCGAACCGTGCGCCGCCCGACTCGGCGTCGGTGAGTTCGAGGTCCCAACCGTGGGCGTCCGCGACCGCCTTCACGATCGCGAGGCCGATTCCGGTTCCGCCCTCGGTCGTCGAGCAACCGAAATCGAAGACCGAGTCGCGGCTCCGCTCCGGGATGCCGGGGCCGTCGTCTTCGATGAAGAACCCGTGGTCGAGCGTGCCGATCCGAGCCGTCACGCCGGCCCCGCCGTGCTCTACGGCGTTCCGGAAGAGGTTCTCGAACAGTTGGAGGAGCCGCCCATGCTCGCCGTCCACCGGGCCGAGATCCTCCTCGATTAGAAGCGTCGCATCGGGCGTGTCGACGTTCGACCACGCGTCGTGGGCGAGTTCCTCGAGCTCCACTTCGACCATTCCCTCGACCGTCTGCCCGTAGCGGCCCAGTTCGCGGAGATCCGCGATGAGGTCACTCATCCGATCGAGGGCGTCGTTGAGCTTCTCTAGGGGTTCGGTCGGTCCGTTCTCCTCGATGGCGACGTCGAGCCAGCCGGAGGCGACCGAAAGCGGGTTCCGGAGGTCGTGGCTCACCGTCGCCGAGTACTCCTCGAGCCGCTCGTTTTGCTGTTCGAGCATGCGGAGATACTCCCGGCGACTCGTGACGTCCGAGACGACGACCACGACCCTATCGACCCCGTCATCGCCGTAGATCGGTGCGGCGTTGACGGACAGCCACACCGTCTCACCGTCCGGCTGTTCGATCCCGTGTTCGACGTTGTAGACGGCGTCGCCGGTGGCGAACACCCTCGCGACCGGCAGTTCCTCCGTGGGCATCGGCGTCCCGTCCTCGCGAATCGCCCGCCAGCGATGGTCGTCGTACGTTCGGCCCCGTAGTTTTTGCCGGCCGAGTCCCAGGACCGACTCCGCGCGCTCGTTGGACTCGACGATCGCACCGTCGGCATCGACGACGACGATACCGACCGGACTCGTCTCGAACACTTTCGTCAGCATCTCCGTCTGTCTGTGGAGTTCGACGCGCCCGCCCTCCCGTTCCGAGATGTCTCTGATCGCGAAGAGGTGGGTTCCGGCGAGGATGTCGGCCGAGGCGGCGAACTCGACGGTCCGACGGTCGCCGTCCGGGCGCTGGATTTCGAGCGTTCCCCGCGCTTGGCCGTCCTGCCGGAACGCCTCCCAGGCCGATTCGAAATCGGCGTCGGCCGGGAGAAAATCGGCGATCGAGCGTCCGAGGAGGTCCTCGGCCGGACAGCCGAACAGCTCGCTCGCAGCCCCGTTGGCGTCGACGTAGCGCCCCTCGTCGTCGCTCAAAAGCAGCGCGTCGGGTGTCCCCTCGAAGATCGCCCGGAACAGCCCATCGTCTCTCGGCGCTGTAGTCATGCGGACGAGTTATCCCGGCACTGATAAAAAAGAATCGTGCCGGCCGTGGTTCGTCTTAGTTCACTCCTGACAGCAACCGCCGGCGGTCTGCCCGAACTCGACCTCGAGCGGCTCGGAAATGATGTGGTCGATCTCCTGGAGCCGGAGCTCGATGTCGGATTTCGCCTGCAGATACGCCGACATCTTCGGGTTCGCGTGGAGCTCCTCTTGGGCAGCCTGTAGCTCACGGAGGTCGTCGTTCGACGCGGTGCCCGCTTCCCGGGCCATCAGGAACTCCTCGCGGAGGTTTTCGAACGCCTGCATCTCACGTTGCAGTTCGGGATCGCTCTGGATCGCCTCCTTCGCCTCCAGAAACGCCTCGTAGGCGGGAAGTCGTGTGATCGTCTCGCCGAGTTCCTCGGCGAGTTCGGTCGCGCGCGAATCCGGTGTCGTTTCGACGCTCATCGACCGGAGTTTGGGCCCCCGAGTTTTATGCACACCGAATGAGGAACCGCGGATCCCGGCCGACGGTGGGGGTTTCACTCCGAAACGCGGCTGTTTTACGCCGTCACGTATAATTGTGCGCTAATGAGTCAAGAGTCGGACGCCGGGCGAACGGCGGGGGACCTCCGGAACACCGGTATGGCGCTCAAACACGAGCGGACGTGGGATTACGAACTCGACCGGATCGTCGAGGCGGTCGAGGAACGCGACGCGAAAAAGGTCGGGTTGCAGTTCCCGGAAGGGCTGAAACGGCGGGCGGGCCGGGTCGCCGACGACCTACGCGAACTGCTGCCCGAGGGGACGACCGTTCTCATCTCCGGACAGCCCTGCTACGGCGCTTGCGATCTCGATACGTATATGATGCGGCGAACCGACGTTTTCGTCCACTTCGGGCACTCGCCGATGAAGGAGTCCGAGAAGATCATCTACGTGCCGCTGTTTTCGAACGTCGACGTGACGCCGATCATGGAGGAGTCGCTGGACGAGCTGTCCGACCCCGAGGACGACGAGCGGGTCGGCCTCGTGACGACGGCCCAACACATGAACCAGTTCGAGGAGATGCGGTCGTGGCTCGAAGCGCGCGGCTACGCCGTCGAGACGCGCCGCGGCGACGAGCGGTTGACCCACGAGGGCCAGGTGCTCGGCTGTAACTACGCCTCCGCCGACGTCGACGCCGACCAGATCCTCTACGTCGGCGGCGGGAAATTCCACCCGCTCGGCCTCGCGATGGAACACCCCGACAAGAAGGTCATCATCGCCGACCCGGTCAACAACGTCGTGACGATCGCCGACACGGACGCGTTCATGAAACAGCGCTACGGCGCCGTCCACAGGGCGATGGACGCCGAGGAGTGGGGCGTCGTCTTCTGTACGAAGATCGGACAGGGCCGGTGGGACGTCGCCGAGGAGATCGTCGAGAACAACGGGAACGCCTACATGCTGACGATGGACGAGGTGACGCCGGATCGGCTGACGAACTTCGGGTTCGACGCCTACGTCAACACCGGTTGTCCGCGGATCACGACCGACGACGGCCCGCAGTTCAAACAGCCGATGTTGACGCCGGGGGAGTACAAGATCGCGATCGGGGAGAAGCCGCTCGAGAGCCTCTCGTTCGATACGTTCCACGGGACCTGGTAGCGAGCCCGCTCGGACGGTTCAGGGTCAGTTCGATACACGGACCACGGAACCATGGCACGGTGACCGTACCGATAAAAACGAAGCGCTCAGACGAGCAGTTGGATGTCAGCCGCTTCCATCTCCTGGAACGCGGAGGCGGCTCCGACGCCGGTCGTCACACCGTCGTAGAACTCCGCTTCGTCGTACCCGAGGAGATCGATCGTCATCTGACACGCCTGCAGATCGACACCGCTCTCCAGTGAAACTTCGATGAGTTCCTCGATAGAGGCAACGTCGTTGTCCTCGATCTTTCCACGCATCATCCGTGTCGTCATCCGATCCATGCCGGGAAGTGCGGCGATAGCGTTCGGAAGGGGCATGTTCGGGTTGCCGACCGCGCTCAACTGGAGGTTTTTGGAGTGTTCCTCGTGGAGGATTTCGAGCCCCCAGAACGTGTGAAAGACGGTAACTTCGTAGCCGAAGGCGGCAGCCGTGCTGGCGAGGATGAGCGGCGGATACGCCATATCGAGCGTCCCCTTCGTGGCGATGATCACCATCTTGTTCGAGTCCCCCCCGACCTCCGTCTGGAGGTCGGCGACCTCGCCCTCGAGTTCCTCTATGCGCGCCAGAAGGTCCGCGGTCTCCTCCGGGGAGAACTCGGCGTCGGAATCGACCGGTGTGTCCGTACTCATGTTCACTCGCTCTTTCGGACGTAGTGTTTGTAGACGGTGTCGCCGCCGTCTGTCCCCTCCGCTTGGTCGAGTAACTCCGCGCCGTCGGTCGACTCCGCCCAGCCGGCGATGTCGCTTACGCTTCCGGAGTCCGTCGCGACGACTTCCAGCGTCTCGCCGCCGCCGAGCTCCTCGAAGGCGCCTTTGGTTTTGATGACCGGCATCGGGCAGTTCTGTCCTTTTACGTCAATCGTCTCAGTCACATCTATGCTCATTGATCGTCCCCTTATGTTGGAGATAGTACACAATACTATTGCGTCCCTAATAAGTGTGTTGATGACCAAAACGGAGTTTCGAGCTCGTTTTATACGCGATCAGGCACGCCAAGCGCGGTAACCGGAGCCCGTACCGGTAGCTGTTCTCCGGATTTATATTGTGGGAATAGTACACTATAATCCGAACTCTTAAGCCACTCTGGGTAGAACGAATAGACGTACATGGATCCCGAAGCGCTTGATTTCCCCACACCGGAGTCGGATGTCGAATCGGTCGACCCGGAGACGCTCAAAGGCCGAATCGACGATGGCGACGATGTGACGCTGCTCGATTCGCGTATGGCGGGCGACTACGAGGAGTGGCGAATCGACGGCGAGAACGTCGAGAGCATCAACATCCCGTACTTTGAGTTTCTCGACGAGGAGATCAGCGCCGATGTCCTCGCGGCGATTCCCGAAGACACGCACGTTACCGTTCTCTGTGCGAAGGGCGGCGCCAGCGAGTACGTCGCCGGCGCGCTCGCCGACCGAGGCTACGACGTCGATCATCTGGAGGAAGGAATGAACGGCTGGGCATCGATTTATGAGGCCAAAACGGTCACCGGCTACGAGGGTGCCGGCACGCTGCTGCAGTACCAGCGCCCCTCGAGCGGCTGTCTCGGCTACCTCCTCTACGACGACGACGTGGCCGCGGTCATCGACCCGCTTCGCGCCTTTACCGATCGCTATCTCGAGGATGCGGCAGAACTGGGCGTCGAACTGACGTACGCCTTCGACACCCACGTACACGCCGACCACGTGTCGGGGCTTCGCGATCTCGCCGCGTCGGGCGTCGAGGCCGTCCTGCCGAGGGCGGCCGCCGACCGCGGCGTCACCTACACCGACGAAGTGACTCTGACGACCGACGGCGACACGTTCGCGGTCGGCGACGCGACGATCGAGACCGTGTCGACACCCGGTCACACCAGCGGCATGACTTCCTATCTCGTCGACGGGAGCCTGCTCGCGACCGGGGACGGACTGTTCGTCGAGAGCGTTGCACGCCCCGATCTCGAGGAAGGCGACGACGGGGCCCCGGACGCGGCACGGACGTTGTACGACTCCCTCCGGAACCGCGTCCTGACGCTGCCCGACAACACCCTCATCGGGGGCGCACACTTCAGTACGGCGGCCGCACCCGCCGCCGACGGCACCTACACCGCATCCGTCTCCGAGTTGAAAACACGAATGGACGCGCTCTCGATGGATGAAGAGGCGTTCGTGGAACTGGTACTCGCCGACATGCCGCCGCGGCCGGCCAACTACGAGGAGATAATCGCAACGAACCTCGGTCGGAACGACGTCGACGACGAGGAGGCGTTCACCCTCGAACTGGGACCGAACAACTGCGCCGCAAGCCAGGATGCACTCACGAGCGACTGACGACGGCCACGAATGGCTGGGCCGATGATCACTGAACTACTCGGTTCGGGAACCGCCGAAGCGCTGTTCCCGAACGGAATCAGTCGGTACGCTGTCGGCGGTATCCTCGTCGGACTCGGGACGGTCCTCGTCTATCTCGGGACCGGCATCACCGCCGGCGCGAGCACGTTCCTCGAGTCGACGCTGTCGTACGCCTCCGGCCAGGAACGGTTCGAACAGTACCGTCCGTCCCGGGACTGGCGCGTCGTATTCACGCTCGGCATCGTCGGCGGCGCGGCGATCTACGCGGCGACGTTCCAGTCGGGGCTAGTCTCGAGTGGGCTCTACGCGCCGGGAACCGGCGGCGAACTTCGTGAGATCGGTGGGGTCTCCGTCTGGCTGACCGACGTCCAGCCGTGGCGGCTGTTCATCGGCGGCATCCTCGTCGGTATCGGTACCCGGATCGGCAAGGGCTGTACGTCGGGCCATGGGATCTGCGGGGTCGGCTCCGTCTCCAGAACATCGCTCGTCGGCGTGATGACGTTTCTCCTCGTCGCCACTCTGACTGCGAACCTCGTCGCGGCAGTGGGGGTCTCGCCGTGAGTCGGCATCCGCTGTTCATGCCACTCATCCTGCTCGGGGGGCTCGTCTTCGGCTTCGGGCTCGGGTTCAGCCACATGGCGCGTCCGGAGGTCGTGCTCGACTTCCTGACGTTCGAGGACTTCGGATTGCTGTTCGTGATGTTCGGCGGCTCGGTCGTCGCCGGACTCGCCTTCTGGATCGTCCCGCGACTCCGGTCTAACGCTCCGCTGACCGGGCGTCCGTACGGTCGGCGGTTGAAGCCGTTCGACCGGAACGTCCTCGTCGGCGGCTCCGTGTTCGGGGTCGGCTGGGGGCTCTCGGGGATCTGCCCCGGTGCCGCCTACGCCAGCCTCGGCGTCGGTAACGTCACCATCCTCTGGGCCGTCGCAGGGATGTTTCTCGGGGCGTACGCACAGGGTGTCTGGCGGAGTCGGGACGCGAGTGTCGGGTCCGAAGCTCCCGGCGACGACTGATCGCCACGGATTAGGTGATTGCGGGCGTTCGTCGTGCAGAGACGCGACGAGGAACCGATTCAAGTCGAACGGACACCGAGGTGGGGGTTCCGTCGGCGATGCCGCGGTATGTGTCGTGGACTCCGTGGCGGCCGTTTCGCCTCGTATTGTCCATACAAAACAATATTATGCGTTCGATCCGTACCACGCACATGAAAGCGGTTTGTGCGACCGATCTCTCGGCGGCGAGCGAGGCGGCGATCGAGACGGAGACCTGTTTGCACTGTCTCGGAAAGGTCGGCGTCGAGGAGATCCACCTCGTCACGGTCATACCCTCGAACGTCCACGCGGGAATGCCGGGGATGCAGTTCGAAAAGCGCCGAAAGCGCGCATTGCGACAGTACAGCGAGACGATCGAACGCGCCGGGTTCGCCGTCGAGACACACGTCGTCCGGGGCACGCCACACCGACGAATCAACGGCGTGGCGGGGACAGTCGGAGCGGGTCTCATCATCGTCGGCTCCCGTGGCAAGAGCCCGCTGGAAAACCGGATCATCGGGTCGACGGCCAGAAACCTCACACGGACGACCATCGCCCCGCTGCTCGTCAACCGTATCGAACGGGGCGTCGACGAGCCCGAACCCGTTCGGGAGCACCTCTTCGAACGGGTGCTCTATGCGACTGACTTCTCCGAAAACGCCGACCGTGCGTTCGAGGCGTTCTCGTATCTCAGACACGCCGCGAGCGAGGCGGTGATCGTCCACGTCCGAACGCCGAAAGACCCCGGTCCGGCGGGGAGTGAGGACCCACACGACCGGCTCGCCGAGTTACAGACACGGCTCGAGGAGTGGGGCATCGAAACCGGGATACGGGTGCGGCAGGGCGACCCGGCCGACGAAATCCTCGACGTCGAGGGGACCGTCGACGCGACGATAACCCTCCTCGGCTCGCGAGGGCACAGTCGACTCCGCCGGCTCTTACTCGGCAGCGTCACGGAGGACGTGGTCGCGAACGCGAGCGCGAACGTGCTGGTAGTGCCTCCGGAACGATCAGCGTAGGCTTACGATCCGATCCGCGAACTTATCCGTTGCTCCGGATGGTCGCTTCGTCGGACTCACCGGCCGGAGGCGATTCTCGCTTTGCCTCCTCGGCGCTCCCCGCGAGGGGACTTCTCGCACTCGCAGCGACCATACTGCCGGTCGCGCGCGGGTACCGGAGACACACCGGGATCGCCTCGAGATCGGAAGCGTTCCCGAAGTTCTTCCCGTTCGGGTTAGTACCTCGACGCTCGCCGGTCGGGAGAGCGCGGTTACTGCTCGTTGTATCGGTACCAGTGGTGCGCCAAACGAACAGCGTTTCCGAGTGTCTACGACACGTATGTGTACATCGTCGTACCGGCGTCGATGTTGTATATAAAAGGCAATATTAAAATCCTAAAATCCTTTTTTCCTGACCGAGAACCGATGAGGAAGGACTGTGTTGTTATTTTAGTACAACATTAGCCTTATCAGTGTGGCAGCCGTTGGGTACTGTGTGAACAGAAACGTCGGAACGACGGACGGACGGCTCAGAACAGCTGTCGGTGCCGCTGCGGGCACCGCTTCGATCGCGATCCTTTCGGGAGTCCTCTCGCTTCCGGCCGTGCTCGCTCCCGTGTTGGGCGTTTTCGCGGTTGTGCTGCTTGCTACCGCAACGACGGGTAACTGTCCCGCGTACTCGCTGTTGGGGGTCGATTCCTGCTCGCGTTCCTCCCGGGCAAAATAGCCGATGGGCACGCCATCCCGAACGCCGGTGACGGTCCGGACGCTTGCCACCCGAGGGGCGGGTGCGCTCGTGATCGCGCTCGTGGTCAACCTCACTCTCGGGTGGATCGCCTTGAGCCAAGGGCTCGTCGCATCGGCGGAGTTCTTCCGATATCCGGGGATCGTCGTCTGGACCGTGCTCGGCATCGTGGGTGCGACCGCCGTCTACGGCGTACTCACACGGCGTTCCTCGACACCCGATACGACGTTCGTCCGCATTGCTGTCGTCGCGTTACTGCTGTCGTTTCTCCCCAACATCGGGCTCGCGTTCGCCCTCGAGAGTGTGACGACGAGCGAGGTAATCGGTCTGATGGTGCTTCACGTCCCGCCGGCGGTCGTCGCCGTCTTGGCGCTTCCGGACGAGCCTCTCGCCCGGTAGTTTCCCGCGACGGTCGGGCGTACAGTGTACCGCCGCGTGGAAACTCACACTCCGCCCTGACTCAACGGCGACGGCGTTAGGGCGAAGTCCCGACGGAGCGATCCACTCGTTCGTCGCCCCGACCCCCGCAGGGTTAGCTAACGAACAAATTTAAAGTCCTGAAGCGCCGAGTAATATTGTATAGCTGTAACAATGCTATGCAAAAGTAGAGGACGACGATTCGCGGGGACGGTCGTCGTGTCTGGGCTCGTGTTGACGTACACCGTCCATCCGTGGCTGATCGCGGCCATAGCGCTTTCCGGCGCGAAATCGATTCGAAGTAACGTCACGGGTTTCCGTCCGGCAGAACGGTTTACCGCCGCTTGTAACCAGCTATCCTCCGGTCGGCAACGCCGGCAGAATCGGGTATAGATATGTACGAATATGACAATATAAGCGTCACTTCGAAGCAAACCAATGAGTGAGAACGACAGCGGATCGAGAACGCATCTGGGTCGGATCGGTCGAACCGCCGCGGAGCATCGTCGTATCGTCTTCGTCGGCGTCCTCGTGCTACTCGGCGTCTCGTTGGTCGGCGCGGCCGGCCTCCAGATGAGCCTCGGTATGGAACTGTACGTCGACGGCGACTCACAGACGATGGACGATTGGGGGGAGATTCAGGCCGACTTCGACAAGGGGAACGTCGTCTTCGTCGTCGTGGAGACGGACGATGACACGGACCTGTACGATCCGGAAACCCAAGAGCAGCTGTCGGAGCTGTATCAATCGTACTACGACGAGGTTGATTCCGCCGCCCTCGTGACGAGCCCGGTCCACCCGGTCAAGGCCGGTCCGGGCGGCGGGGAGGTCCCGGAGACGAAAGAGGAGGTGCTCTACTCGCTGAACTACTCGTACAACGAGCACCGATCGAACATGGGGGTCATCGCGAACCTGCACCCCGGTATTCAGGCTACCGAGCAGTATCCCGCCGTTCCCGACGACGCCGATCCGGACGCCTATCCGATCGCCGTCGAGGACGGCGAGGCGATGTTTGACGGGGGCGACACCGGCATTATCATCGTCCAGTACGGGGATGTCGAGATTCCCGACGACCGCGATGGCGAACTGTTCGGCCTCTTGGCCCCGAGCGAGGACGAGATCGTCGAAGAACAGCTCAGGGCGACCACCGACGGCGCGGATCTCGACGGTATGGACGTGACGCTCACCGGAACGCCGGTGTTCGAGGAGGCCGCCTTCGGGATGATGCTACCGGAGATGTTGGGGCTGTTCGTGCTCGCGCTCGCGATCATTCTCGCGCTAGTCGGTGCGATCATGCGTGGCCGGCTCCGGAAGACTCGTCGTGTCGCGCTCCCGCTCGGGATGGCCTTGACCGTCGTCGTCACCATGTTGGGGATGATGGGGTTTGTCGGCTTCGCGTTCAACGCGATCATGCTCGGCGTCATGCCGATCGCGCTCGGACTCGCGATCGATTACGGCCTCCAGATCCAGACCCGATACGTCGAGGAGCGAGAGCGCGGTCGGTCGCCGATCGATTCCGCGGAGATAGCCTCCCGGACGACCGGTCGCGCGCTGGCGATCGTCCTCGGGACGACGGCGGTCGGGCTGGGATCGCTTTTTATCGCCGACGTGCCGCCGGTCCGGCAGTTCGGTGTCACGGTCGTGTTCAGCGTTCTCGTGGCGATGGTGTTGTCGATCACGATGCTCATCGCGCTTCTCGTGACGTTCGACGGTGCCGAGTCCGACGCCGCGGCGACGGAGAACTCCGTCGGTGGCGGGGCCGTTCGAACCGACGGTGGCGGTTCGCCGACCGGACTGGAGTGGTTCTTCGACCGGCTCGCGGTCGTGATATCCGCTCGATCGCTGTTGATCGTGCTCGTTCTCGGGGCCGCCGTCGGCGGCGGGGTCGCGGCGTACCCCGCAGTCGACACCAAAGAAGACATGCTCGACTACTGGCCGGACATCGAAGAGCGACAGGACATCCGAGAGCTCGAAGCGACCGTTCCGAGCCCGAACATCAACTACGTCATCATTGAGACCGAGGACGCTTATACGCACGAGAACTTCCAACACGTTCGGGCGTTCCAAGACGAGATCGAACGACACGAACACGTCGTGACCGTGATGAGCCCCGCCCGGGCGATGGAGGTCGGCGCGGCGACCCCGCCGGCGTCCGGCCCGCACGGCGACGCGTTCCCTGAACCCGGAGCGGAGTTCGAAGACGAACTCGACCGTCGCACGAGGGTCGACCGACCGCCACAGCTCGGGCTCACGCCGGCGGACCACCCCGACCGGGTCGTCGTGCAGGTGTTCGTCGAGGACATCGGGGGCGAGACGGAACGCGAGGTCATCGACGACACCAACCGGGCGGCGAACGCGACGCTGCCGGCCCACATGGAGTCACGAGTGACCGGTGAGATGGTCCTCAACCGGAACGTGATCGAGAACGTGACCTCCGGGCTGACCCGGACGACGCTCCTCAGCTTCGGGCTCGGTGCCCTGTTCTTGGGACTCGTGTTGCGTTCCGGTCGAGAGTCGGTCCTCCTGATCGGGAGCGTCGCGGGCGGCACGCTGGCGCTGACCGCCGGCGGGATGTATCTTCTCGGCGTGCCGTGGAACCCCCTGACGGTTACGACCGCGGCGATCATCCTCGGGATCGGTATCGACTACGCGGTACACATCTACGAACGCTTCCGTGAGGAAACCGGAGACGGCGTGGATCCCCGTGAAGCGATGCGAACGGCGATCGTACAGAAATCGCGCCCCGTGCTCGGCTCGGGCGCGACGACGATGCTCGGGTTCGGCGTGTTGATCACTTCCGAGTTCCCCGTGCTCGCGAACTTCGGTGTCGCGATCGCACTGGCGATGGGAATGGCGATCCTGACCGCGTTCGTGTTGATGCCGGCAGTCTCGCTGGTACTCGCCCGCCGGGGATACCTTCCCGTCCGAGCGGAGGTCGCGACCGGGAAGCGTTGACACCAGTGCTGGAGGCAGTCGTCCGACTGTCTCCGGAGCATACCCGAGTCGCCGCCTCGTCCGTCGGTAAGCGCTCCGAAACTTCCGGAAAGGCACCCGCCTCCCAACCAGTTTCCCGATACCGCTCCCCCGGAGGCGCGCTTTCCGATGTGTTTTCGCCCCCGTCGGCTACGGATCTTCGACGACCGCCGGCGGGCCGACCACTCAATCGTCGCCGTGTGGCTCAGCGTCGGCGAGCGCCTTCCGTTCACGGACCGACATTACACTGTAATAGAGGATGACGGCGGTGACGAACACCGACGATCCGATGAGCAATAGGAAGCTCAGGGTGTCGAGTATCGGCATCCCGAGCCAAGTAGCCAACTCGCCGAAGGCGACCGCGGTACTGGCCAAAAGCAGCATGATTCCGAAGTAGATCGTCACGTCGTTCTCGTCGACGTAGGCCGTCGAGGCCGAGCCGATGCGGGCGCCGAGCGCACTGCCGATGAGCAACGCCGTCACTACACCGATGTTGATGACGCCGGAGAGTCCGTAGCTAAAGGCCCCGACCGCGCCGGACATGAGCGCCCCGAAGAGACTGGTTCCGACCGCCGCCGCCAGCGGAACGCCGATCAGATAGTAGATCGCAGGCATCCGTATAAATCCGCCACCGACACCGAGGAATCCGGAAACGACCCCGACGCCGCCGCCGACGCCCGAGATGGTCCACATCGACGCCTTGCTGCCGTCGGTCAGCGTCACCATCGGCGGGATGTTGTACGATTTGATCTTCCTCGCGATGTCGGGGATGTCGTCCTCCCGTCGGTCGTCCCCGTCGACGTCATCCTGATCGAGGGCGTTCCGGGTGAACACGAGACCGATCGCGCCCAACAGAAGGACGTACGCGATCCCGACGACCGACTCCGCCCGGCCGATCGCCTCGAGGCCGAAGACGAGCATCTTCCCGGCCTCGATGCCGAGGACGATCCCGACGAACATCAACGCGCCGAGTTTGTAGTCGACCTGGCCGACGTCGTGGTGCTTGAGCGTCGCGATCACGGCCGTTCCGAAGACGAACGCCATCGAACTACCGATCGCAACGGGGGCCGGATACCCGAGGATAAGAAGCGCAGGGGTGACCAGAAAGGATCCGCCCATGCCGAAGAATCCGAAGAACACCCCGACCATGAAGCCGAAGCTGACGAACAGCACTAAAAACTCCGGGGACAGTCCAAGCAGTTCCATTTATCGGGCGTTTGCGATGGCGTCGAGAACAGACGGCGCGATCAGTTCCTCCAACATCCCGTAGCCGACGTAGAGAACGACCGCCTCGGCCAATACCAGCGCGACGAGGAGCGCCGCTTGTGCCGTTATTGGAAGCGCCGTGAATTCGATCATCCGACCGACGGCTCCGTTTCGGGTGATTGTGTGGTGACCATGTGTTTGTGCTCACCTATACGTACGCCCGCCAGAGTTAATAATGGTTTTGGGACCATTATACAATATTATTTGCGTGTATATTACACGGAACTGAGGCAAATATTCGGATACGTTATCGGAATATCTCGGTGATCCATGAATCGACCCGCTCGATCAGTATCGATACTTCTCGGGCACCCATGGATACGGGGCGTCGCTCTGCCCTGTCTCTCGCGTTCACGTATCGATGGAATCGACTTGCCGTTCAGGTGGCGTGTCACGACCCGATGTCGGGGCCTCCGTGCGTCACCGCCGCAAGTGCCGACCGTATTCTAGGCCAAACAGTCATAGGGGTTCGGCCGAAACCACCGACAAATGGCTACCTCCGACGCGGCCGACGAGGATCGCCTCGTCGAACTCTACCGGACGTACATCGGGGAACCGGACCGTCGAACGGACGTGTATCTCGGGTTCGCGCTGTTTTTCGGCGGTCTCGGTCTCGGTCTCGTCGGGCTCTTTTTGTTCGTCGTCGAACGCGCCGTCCTCTCGGGGATCGTGTTCTGGATCCGGGAGATCGCTTTCGCGATGGGCGCACTCGGGCTGCCGCTCGTGTTGGTCGCCGTCGTCGTGTTGCTGCCGGTCGACCGGCGTGCGCTGTACGTCGCATCGGGCGGACTGGCGATCGTCGTCGTCGCTATCGGGTTCTTTCTCGCGGTGTACCCCTCGAACTGGAACCACGGGACGCCGGATTACAGCCTCCATGGAGTCACCGTCTACGCCGTCGGCCTGATAAGCGTACTCGCGGCGACGGGGGCCGCACTGGTGGGATACCACATCGAGCGCGTGGAGGGACCGGCCGCAACCGAAGGGACCGGCGGCGTCGACGGCGGCGGGGCCGGGAGCGCGGACTCCGTCGATCCCGAAGTTACGGAGTCGGAAGTTCGGCGGGATATCGACGAGGCGATGTCCGGCACCGAAATCACGTGGGGCGGCGTCGAAAAGGACGACACCAACAGCTTGCGAATCACGCCCGACGAGAACCTCGAGGGGCAGTCCCTGGATCAAGAGTCGGCGAAGGTCCACCGATCCTCCGGGATCGACGACCAACTGTCGGCGCTGCAGGGGATGCAGGGCGGCGAGGAACGCACCGACAGCGCAAGCGGTGTCGACGAACAGGCTGCGGCGCTGAGAGAACTCCGCGAACAACAAAAGCAGGAAGCGGAAACGAAAGAAACGGGCGTCATCGAGCAGGTCCGGTCGTATCTCGGCCGGTGATGGATCGTGAGAAACCGGAGATAGTTTTAATAGTCCGCCACCGGCGGTTTAGATATGGCCCGCGGCATTGACGTCGGGACGATGAACATCGTTTCGGCCAAGCAGGACGGCAACGAAACGGTTTTTGTATCGCAACGAAACTCCTTCGTCGAGATCGATTACAGCGATATGGCCGAGCGGATGCTCAGTCGCTCGGACGTTCTCCACATCCGGAAGGACGACAACGTGTACGTCGTCGGCGACGATGCCTTGAACTTCGCGAACATCTTCAACGAGGAGACCCGGCGGCCGATGAAACACGGGATCCTCTCGTCCGAAGAGAAGTCCGCGATCCCGATGATCAAGCTCATCCTCGAGCAGGTGATCGGCGAGCCCGAACGCCCGAACGAGCGGGTGTACTTCTCGACGCCGGCTGACCCGATCGACTCGGATCTCTCGACGCTGTACCACCAGAAGACGCTCGAATCGTTCCTCGGGGATATCGGGTACGACCCCGAGCCGATCAACGAAGGGATGGCGGTCATCTACTCCGAGTTGGCCGATCACAACTTCACGGGGCTGGGCATCTCCTTCGGAGCGGGCATGACGAACGTCTGCCTGTCGTATTATGCGGTCCCGGTCATGACCTTTAGCGTCGCCCGGGGCGGCGACTGGATCGACGAGCAGACCGCGACGGCGACCGGCGAGAACGTCGACAAGGTCACCTCGATAAAGGAGGACGATTTCCGGCTGGACTTTACCACCGATGCCGGCGGCGTCGAGGGCGCGCTGTCGATTTATTACGACAACCTCCTCGATTACGTTATCGAGAACGTCGCTCGCGAAGTCAACGAGGAAGATGTCGAGGAAGGCCTCGACGTTCCGGTCGTCGTCACCGGGGGAACCTCCAGTCCGCCGGGGTTCGAGAAGCTCTTCGAACAACGGCTCGAGAAGGCCGACATCCCCTTCTCGATCAGCCACGTCCGGAAGGCCAACGAACCGCTGTACAGCGTCGGTCGTGGCGCGCTCGTTGCCTCCCGAACCGAGGAGGGTGGCGGGTCGGAGCCCGAAGCCGAGGCCGAGGCCCAAGACTAATCGGCGGCGCGGAGCCGGCGTAAGCCCCTCAGACGTCTCCGCTCTTTTGACCGGAGTGTACAGCGAGGTGTCCGTACAGAGTTTCCTGCGTGTCGAACTCGTCCCCGCAGACGGCACAGGCGAACCGATCCTCGGCGCCGTCGGCCGCGTCGAACGCCGCGGCCAGCGCCGGGTCCGGTTCCTCGATCCGAACGACCGTCGGCTTCGGCGACGTCCCGTCGTCCGCGGTGCCGTCGAGAGCGACTTCGAGTGCGGGTTCACCGTCGACGGATTCGACGGTGACCGACCCCGCGCCCGCGGCGTCGGGGTAACGGGAGATCGCCTCCTCCCAGGACTCGACGCGTCGCAGTTCGCCGCGGTGTTCGACCGGGACGCCGACGTAGCCACAGTCCCCACAACTCGCCGTCTCGCGGTCCCCCAGCGTGTACTGTTCGAGTTTGCCACCACAGCGGGGACACTCCATGCCGGCCCGTTGTACCCGGGGTGAAAAGAAGGTACGGCCACCGTCCGATAACTACTGTGCATCCGTAGATTTATACGAATACGCAAGAAGAATTTTTAACGATGACAGCTGCGACGCGACGCCGGTTGGCTCAGGAGTTGGCCGTCGTGGCCGGGTTCGAGGATCCGAACGCGCCGCTGGAGCAGTACCACACGCCGCCCGATCTCGCCGCCCATATCGTCCACGTCGCGGACCTTCAGGGGGACATCGAGGATCGGACGGTCCTCGATCTCGGCTGTGGGACCGGGATGCTCGCGCTGGGGGCGGCGTTGCGGGGACCCGACCGGGTCGCCGGGGTCGACATCGACCCCGCCCCGCTTGCGACAGCCAGGGAGAACGAACGACGGGTGAGTGCGATGACCGACGTTTCCTGGATTCGTAGCGACGTGACCCGCCCACCCTTCGTCCCGGGCGACTCCGCGACCGTTCTCATGAATCCGCCGTTCGGCGCACAGTCCGGCAACGAGGGGGCGGACCGAGCGTTTCTGGAAACCGCTGCCTCGCTCGGGGCCGTCTCCTACTCGGTCCACAACGCCGGCAGCGAATCGTTCGTCGAAGCGTTCGCCGGCGACAACGGGGGGCAGGTCACGCACGCCTTCGCCGCGGAGTTCGAACTCCCGAGACAGTTCGACCACCACGCCAACGACTCACGGGCGATCGACACCGAGGTCTTCCGGATCGAGTGGCGCTGAATCGGTCTCGAATCCGCCGAAACTCGCGGCATACGAAAAGGCCGGCCGCCGGATCCGAAAGGGGCGTTGTATAAAGGCGCTCGAACTCGTTACGCCCGTTATTTATATCCATTCCGCTGTCCGGTGATCACTGTTTTCTGCGGACCACAAAGTTGTGACGTGCTCCCACGAGTAAAGTCGTGGGCTTCCCACCCGGTGTTGGCCGGGCAGGTCAATCCTGAAGGTTGGGAATCTAAGCTTTGTGACCGACGGCACTGGCTCCGCCACGAAGCCGGTACTC
>LFFM01000278.1_pt1 | contig 34481 bp, 40 predicted proteins | sample 643131 | NCBI WGS metagenome assembly LFFM01 (sample SAMN03777445, study PRJNA286221) | soda lake metagenome | biome: soda lake; feature: Kulunda steppe; material: water; isolation source: sample Tc-Br brine of Tanatar trona crystallizer | place: Russia: Kulunda steppe | collected 2011-07
CGGCTCGTCGAGCAACAGGATCCGGGGCTCGATGGCCAGTGCGCGAGCCAGTCCGACCCGCTGTTGTTGTCCCCCGGAGAGTCGCTGTGGATTCTTTTCGGCGTGCTCGGCGATCCCGACGAGCGACAGGAGCTCCCGTGCGCGCTCCCGGCGCTCCTCCTTGCCGACGCCCTGCATCTTCAGTCCGAAGGCGACGTTGCCGAGCACGCTCATGTTGTTGAACAGCGCGTACGACTGGAAGACGAGCCCGACGTTCCGGTCCTCCGGCGGGACGTGGGTGACGTCGTCGTCGTCGAACAGCACCCGTCCCTCGGTCGGCGTCTCGAAGCCGGCGATGGTGCGGAGCGTGGTCGTCTTCCCGCAGCCCGAGGGGCCGATCACCCCGAGTACCTCGCCGTCCTCGACCGTCAGGTCGATCCCGTCGACGGCGACCTCCTCGTCGTAGCGTTTCGTGAGCGAGTCGAGTGTGACTTCCGACATAGTGTCCGTGTTTCAGTGTTGCTTCGTGTGGTCGCGTTCGGCGGGGTCGTTCGAGAGGGGGTCGTGGCGCGTCGCGCTCGTCACGGGGATCACCGTTCCACCGTTGTAAAGCCGGCCTTCCCCACCCGCTGGAGGAGCACGATCACGGCCGTGACGATCAGGAAGTAGACGGAGACCGCCGCCGCGCCCTGTAACACCGGTGAGCGCGTGATGTTCTCGAAGAGGAACAGCGAGAACGGCCGCGGTCCCGCCGAGTGGACGATGTAGGTGAAGTTGAACTCCGCCGCCGCCAGCGTCCACGTGATGATGGAGCCGGCGACGATCCCGTCTTTCGCGTTCGGGACGATCACCGTCAGGAACGTCCGCGGCCACGACGCGCCGAGCGACCGGGCGCTCTCCTCTATCTGCTGGAGGTTCATCGATTGGAGCGAGCTCTGGACGGTCAACACCATGAACGGCGATTTCAACAGCGCGTACCCAATGATCAGGCCGAACGTGGAGCCTCCCTGTTCGGGGTACATCCGCAAGAACGCGATAGCGAGGATGACGCCGGGCACGATCGGGAGGATCGCGAGCGTGTTGATCCAGTCCTTGGCGAAGAAGTCGTACCGGACGAGCGAGTAGGCGATCGGGACGCCGACCACGATGTTGATCAGCATGCCCGCGGTCGCGAGCCCGGCGCTGTACGCGAGCCCCTGGATCACGCCCTGTCTGACCCCGACGCCCTCCGCGAGCCCGAGCACCGTCCGCCAGTTGTCGAAGTTGACGTAGCCACGGGGGACCACCCCGGCCCACGTCGTCCCGAAGGAGGCGATGACGGTGACGAGGATCGGGAGCATGAGGAACGCGAGCGTCGCCGCGAGCACCAGCGTCACCGCCCGGCGACCGACCGCGGAGCTCACGTCGAACCGGTGGAGCCCGCCGCGTCGTTCCCGGCTAGTCCGGCCGGTCCCCGCGGACCCATCGGCTCGGTCGGTTCGTTCCGTCACCACCGTCTCGCCGCCGTCGGTACGTCGATCCTCACCGCCGTCGGCGCGTCGATCTTCCCCGCGGTCAGTGCGTCGATCCTCCCCGGTCATATTTTGAGGCTCTCGTTGTCGATCACTTTGACGCCGCCGAACGTGAACGCGAAGATGAACACGAAGTATATCAGCCCGATGGCGGAGGCGGTCGCGAGGTTGAACCCGAGATCCTGGATCTCCAGGTTGATCCGCAGTGTCGCGACGTTGAGCGCGGGCAACACGAGCACCGTCCCGAAGATGGCGAGCGCGGTCCGGAACGTGAGGACGAACGCGGCGACGATCCCCGGCCAGACCTGTGGGAGCGTCACGTACCTGAACGTCAGGAGTGGGCTCGCGCCGAGTGCCCGGGCGGCCTCTTCAGCGTCCTCGTTGACCTCGGCGAACGTGCCTCGAAGCACCATCGTCGCTCGGGGGATCAGCGAGAAGCTATATCCCAGAAAGAGCCCGCCGACGGTAAGCGCGATCGCCAGGTCGATCGGGTTCTCGCCGGTGAAGAAGGCGACGGCGTTGGTGAGCAATCCGGTTCGGCCGAACAGCACCACGATCATAAAGCCGACGACGATCCCCGGCAGCGCGATGGGGAACGACACCATCGCGACGATCCACCGGCGGAACGGAAGGCGGTACTTCGCGAGCGCGTGCGAGATCGCGACGGCGACGACAACGCTGAACAGCGTCGTCGCCGTCGCGAACCAGAGGGTGTTCCAGGCGATCTCACGGTACACCGGCTCGGTCGCCAGCGTCTCCCACGCCGCGAGGCTGAACCCCTCGTTTTGAAACTGGTTCTCCGAGACGCTCATCCGGGCCAACATGCCGAGCGGGAGGAACGCCCCGAACGTCGCCAACACGAAATACGGCAGACACATGACCACGATCCGACGGCGCTCGCGGTCCGCCTCGGTTCGCGGGGAGACGAACGCGCGTGCGGCGGCCACTATCGACCCGAGACGGGTCGCGGACGGCGTGCCGTCGCCGGCGTTCGAACGGGTGTCCGACATCAGGGCGTCGCTGGGTTACGCCTCGACGCCCGGGAGGGGGCTCCGCTCGATGATCTCCGAGACGATGTCCTGCTGTTTCTCCAACAGCTCGACCTGGTCGATCTCGAACGTCGCCGCCTCGTACTGTTCGTCCGGGGGGAACTCGTCGGGCGCGTCCAGCTCGTCGGCACGGATCGGCCGTACGAACCCGTCGAAGAACAGCTGCTGGACGTCGAGCGAGAGCACGAAGTCCATGAACAGCTTACACGCCTCCGGGTTCGGGGCGTCGTCGAGCATCGCGTAGCCGTACGGGGCCGCGACCGCGCCCTCGCCGCCGCCGGGCGCTTGCGGGATCACCACGCCGACGTCCTCCTCGGGGATATCATCGCTGTTGTACTTCGTCGACAGTCCGCCGAAGTCGAACTCCGCGTAAGTCGACACCTCCCCGGCGGTGAACTGTCGATCGAGGTTGCGCTGGTGTCGGGCACCGCTTTCACCGATCTCTTCGAGGTAGTCGAACAGCGGGTCGAGGTTATCCAAGTCGCCGCCGTACGCGTGGTTGATCGAGAGCATCGCGTTCAGCCCCGCGCCAGCGCCGGGGACGTTGATCGCGAGGTCCTGGGCGATCTCCGGCTGTTTGAGGTCCTCCCACGTCTCCGGCTCGTCGATCCCGCGCTCCTCGTAGATATCCTTCCGGTAGTTGATCGCGATGGTCATTTGCCGGGTCGCGGTGACGTGTCCGTCGTCCGTCTTGAAGTCGTCCGGCACTCGGTCCCACCCCTCGGGCTTGTAGTCGGTGGTGAACCCGTCGTCCCACGCCTGGAGGCCTGTCGGGTAGAAGCCGTTGTACGCGGAGTAGTCCTGGTTGCCGGCGTTCGCCCGGATGTTCGAGAGTGCCTCCCCGGAGGTCCGCTGGTCGTCGTGCAGCGGGACGCCGTACTCCTCCTCGAACGCCGCCATCACGGCGTCCCAGTTGGACCAGCCGGTCTGGACGGCGTAGATGAACAGCTCCTCCGGGAGGTCGTCCTCCGTCACCGTCGTCCGGTACTCGTCGTGGCCGACCTCCCACGAGCGGCCCTCACCGCCGTCGCCCGAGCCGGTTCCATCTTCATCGTCGCCTTCGTCCCCGCCGAGGCAGCCGGCGAGCCCGACCGTCGCCGCCGCGCCGTTAGCGAGGAGGAATCGACGTCGCGAGAACGGACCGTTCGAACTATCTCCAGTCATTCACCCGATGAACGGTGCGGGCCGGCTAATACTTTTATAATAATTGTTATTCCCGATCAGAGAGATATATATCCGTTTGGAGTCAGCGGGCGATCCGCTCCATCCGCTTCGCTCGCTCCGATACGACCCCCTCGACCTGCCCCGGCCAGATCCGATCCAGGCTCTTCGGTCATCGCCACCCGGAAGGACAAGAGTCAGGGCGTCGGCCGACGACGATCCGGTATGAGCGACGACGAATCCACCGACAGACGGTTCGAGACCCGCGCGATCCACGCGGGCCAGGAGCCGGACCCGGAGACGGGCGCGTTAATGACCCCGATCCACGCCAACTCGACGTACGAACAGGACGGTCCGGGCGACCACCGCGGCTACGAGTACTCGCGCACAGGGAACCCCACCCGGAGCGACCTCGAAGCGAACCTCGCCGATCTCGAATCCGGGAGCCACGCCCGCTGTTTCTCCTCCGGGATGGGCGCGATCAACACGGTCCTCAACCTGCTCTCCGCCGGCGACCACGTCGTCGCGGGCGACGACGTGTACGGCGGCACCCACCGGATCCTCACGCAGGTGTACGAGCAGTACGACCTGGAGACGACGTTCGTCGATACGACCGACCACGACGCGGTTCGCGACGCGATGCGACCGAACACGGAGCTCGTGTGGGTTGAGACCCCGACGAACCCGCTGATGAACGTGAACGACATCGGCGCGCTCGCCGGGATCGCCCACGAGAACGACGCGTTGTGTGCCGTCGACAACACGTTCGCGACGCCGTACCTCCAGCGTCCGCTCGAACACGGGGCGGACGTCGTCTGCCAGTCGCTCACGAAGTATCTCGGTGGCCACTCAGACACGATCGGTGGCGCGCTGATCGTCGACGACGCCGACCTCGACGAGCGGCTCGGCTTCTATCAGAACTCGGTCGGCGCGACGCCCGGCCCGTTCGACGCCTTCCTCGTCCTGCGTGGCACGAAGACGCTTCCCGTCCGAATGGACAGACACTGTGAGAACGCGGCCACGCTCGCCGAGTGGCTGGAGCGCCACGAGGACGTCGAGCGCGTCTACTACCCGGGACTGGAGAGCCATCCGGACCACGAACTCGCCACCGAACAGATGGACGACTTCGGCGGGATGCTCTCCTTCGAGTTCGACGGGACGCTGGAGGAAGCGTCGACGGTCGTGAGCGAGACGGACGTGTTCACCCTGGCGGAGTCGCTCGGCGGCGTCGAGAGCCTGATCGAGCAGCCCGCCGCGATGACTCATGCCGCTATCCCACGCGAGGAACGAGTCGCCGCCGGGCTCACGGACGGACTGATCCGCGTCTCCGTCGGGATCGAACACGTCGATGACATGAAGGCGGACCTCCAGCAGGCGTTCGACGCCGCCCGGGAATAGCCCGCTGGGCGTCCTCGCTCACCGGGACACCGATCCTTTTCACGACCGGCGAGAACCGGATAGTATGAGCGACCCCGATATCGCGGTGCTCCGACAGACGATCCACGGCGTCGGCGCACCCGAGCTGGCCGAGATCCTCAGGGAACGACTCCCCGACCACGAGGTGGCGCTCGCACGGACGCCGTCGGAGGAGCGAACGCTCCTCGAAACCGCCCGGATCGCGGTCGGGCCCAGCCTCGACGCGGACCTGCTCGACACCGCCGAGAACCTGGAGCTGTTCGCCTGCGTCTACGCGGGGACCAACCATCTCCCGCTCGACGCGCTCGCCGATCGCGGCGTTGCCGTCACGAACGCCTCGGGGGTTCACGGTCCGAACATCGCGGAGTACGTCGTCGGCGCGATGATCGGCCACGCCCGCGAGTTCCACCGTGCGTATCGCCAGCAGTCCCGCCGGGAGTGGCGGAGCTACCCGACGACGGAGCTGTACGGCTCCACGGTCGCGGTCGTCGGCCTCGGTGCTATCGGCGAGGCGGTCGTCGACCGCCTGTCGGGGTTCGATGTCGAGACGGTCGGCGTCCGGTACTCCCCCGAGAAGGGCGGGCCGACCGACGAGGTGTACGGCTTTGACCGGATCCACGAGGCGGTCATCGACGCGGCGTACGTCGTGTTGGCGTGCCCGCTCACGGACACGACCCGGCGGCTCGTCGACGCGGAGCTGCTCCGGACGATGCGGCCGGACGCGGTGCTGGTCAACATCGCTCGCGGAGCCGTCGTCGACACTGACGCGCTCGTCCACGCGCTCCGAAGCAACCGGATCCGCGGGGCGGCACTCGACGTGACCGACCCCGAACCGCTTCCGGAGGACCACCCGCTGTGGGGACTCGGAAACGTGACGATCACGCCGCACAACGCGGGACACACCCCGGCGTACTTCGAACGCGTGGCGGACGTGCTCGTCGAGAACGTGGAGCGGTTAGCGAGCGTGGAGGGTGACGACGATGGGGACAGCGACGACGCGGATGTCGGGCTTCGGAATCGAGTCGCCTGAGAACGCCGGTTACGGGCAGCCCACGGACGCCGTCTACGGACCGAGCGTGTCTCGGCTGCCGGCGTTGCCGGGCGAGGCCCGCCCTTCCGTCCGGCCGCCCAGCGTCTCGAAATCAAAGTTGTCGAACTGGTCCGGCCGTCGGCCTTCGACGGCGTACACGTATAAGGCGGTCTTCGCCACCCCCCAGATCGTCTGGCTGAGGAGATAGGTGAACGCGATCACGCCGGCGAGTAGGAGGACCGTGAGCAGGATCCCGGGCCCCGGGAACACCGTGGCGACGGGGATCGACACCGCGAGCGCTCCGAGCGCCAACACGATCCCGACGACGGTGACGACCAGGGTGATCCCGAACCCGGCACCGATCGTCTCGCCCCACGTGTCGCGAAACGCCCCGGCGCTCTTCGAGAACATCGACGTGACGGAGACGTCCTCGAACACGATGACGGGGACGATGAAGAACGTCATGATCGCCCAGCCGATCGCGAATATTGACCGGAGGATCCCGGCGATCGGGTTGTCGGAGTCCTCCATCGCCTTGAGGACGACGCTGACGGTCGCCGAGATGAGCGACCAGACGACGATCGGCCCTAGCCGGCTGCTCACGGCTTTGAGGCTACCGACGACGTTCGGCTCGCGGCCGTGAAACGCCTCGTTGGTCGCGTGGACTAACCCGGCCGCCGCGTACGTACTGAGGAACGTCGTCGCGAAGTAGACGACGAACAGCGCGACGTACTCGACGCCGCTCCCGATCAGGTTGGCGATCAGCAGCGGGAAAAAGAAGACGACGAAGAAAGCCGCGCTCGCGACCCCCGCAAGCAGCGGGAATACGAGTAGTTTCGGGTAGTCCCGAATCACGCTCGCGCTGTCCTTCGTGAGTGTCCAGCCGGTTTTCGCCCGCTCGAAGAAGCCGGGGCGACCGGATCGTGTACCGAGCGACATGGGCTCCCCTGCGCCGGCTCAGCTTATAAGTATACGCTTCACGCCTTCGACGACGATGTGTCGCGAGGCTCCGGAGCGGCGAGTGGGTACATCGCGGCGGTCGGTTGGCGCGGCGACGTGACGGACTCTCGGCAAACCGATCCGAACGTTCAAATAATACAACAGGTAATGCCATATCGGTACCCTCCATGCCCTCCACGAACGATATGCGGTTCGACAGCGACAGCGACACGGATCGATTTGATAGCGACACGGACGCAGGAGACAGCAGCACGGACGCCTCCGACGGCGGAGTGTCGGGTCGCATCCGGGCGGTTCCGACGGCGGACCGCCGACGGTTCCTCGGTATCGGCGCGGTCACGATGACAGCCGGACTCGCCGGCTGTGCCGAGACGATCGGTAACCTGATCGCGGAGTTCGTCCTCGACGACGTGAACCTCCTGAACGAGACGGACCGAGTCCTTACCGGAACGATCACCGTGACTGGACCGGACGATGAGACGCTCCTCGACGAGGAGTTCTCTCTCGAACCGGCCGACGAGGAGGCGGACGCGGGCGACGACGACTCCCAGGCGGTGTTCGGCGACCGCTTCGAGACGCCGGGCGAACACGTCTTCGCGGTCACGCTCGACGGTGACGGGATCGACGGCGAGCGGAGCGCGGAGCTGGTCGGGGAGATCACGGATCCCGAGGAGGAACACGCGGTCGTCGTTCTCGGGGCCGACGAGCTCGCGGAGCCGTTCGAGCTGTTCGTGATCGAGGAGTTCACCGATCTCGGAGATCACATCGACGAGTCCGCCGCCGACGACGAGGCGTGATCCGTCGATAATGCTAGCGGAATCGGCGCGCCACCGATCGTCGATGACGGCTGATGCGGCGTCGTCTGCGGCCGCTCTCCTCGGGAATAGGTATATGGTCGACGACCACGCAGGAGAGCCATGGACTCTTCGGACACGGCGCTGCTCGGCGTTTCGGGCGTCGTCGCCGCCGTCGTACTCGCGGCGGCGATTGCCGCCGGTGCCCTGTTCGGCTTCGACGAGTCGGTGCTACGCCCGTTCTCCCTGTTGGTAGCGGAGCCGATCGCGTGGATCGTCGTCGCCGCGCTCCTCGTTGCCGCCGTCGGGAACGCCTACATCGGTTGACTCCCGTCGTCGACGCCGGCGGTGTTGGATCGAACCTCCCGGATCGTCCGGGCCAACGCCGCCAGCGCGCGCTCCGCGCTGGCGGCTTTGATCCCGTCGCGATCGCCGTCCAACACGGCCCGAACGCTTCGCGAGAAGGAGTCTCCAGTTTCCCACGGCGCGGCGTACGCGACACCGACGAAGACGAGCCCGACCGGTTTCTCGTCGGTGCCGCCGCCCGGCCCGGCGACGCCGGTCGTCGACAACCCCCACGTCGTGTCCGCGTGGTCCCGGGCGCGCTCGGCCATTTCGCGGGCGGTCGGTCCGGCGACCGCGCCGTGTTCGTCGAGCGTCTCCCGGGAGACGCCCAGCAGTTCGCGTTTGGCGTCGTACGCGTAGGTGACGTACCCTCGGTCGAAGTAGGCGCTCGCGCCGGGCACGTCCGTCACGCGGGACCCGACGAGCCCGCCCGTCAGCGACTCCGCGACCGCGAGCGTCTCTCCGCGGGCGGTCAACAGCTCGCCGACAACGGCGGCCGGGTCGGAGTGATCGGTCATACGACCCGGTTCGGCCCGATCACTTGTATACCTCCGGCGACTCCGTGTATCTCTAGGGACCCCTCGTTCGCGGTCGTTGTGACGGGGAGACACGTCGCTGACTTGTGGGCGTTTTCCGGGCGACTGGAGACGATACGGCGGTGGGGTTATCCGGTGCGGGCGAGTACGTCGACCATGGCCGACTCGAACGGCTCGACCGACTGGGACGAGCGGTTCGCCTCCGGGTCGTACCCCCGCGATCCGGAGCCGTCGTCGGTGTTGCGCGCGTACGAACCGTCGATCCCGAACGGTCGGGCGCTCGACCTCGCGACCGGAACGGGACGGAACGCGGTGTTCCTCGCGGAGGCCGGATACGACGTCGACGCGCTCGACGCCTCCCGGGAGGGGCTCCGGATCACGCGGGAACGCGCGGCGGAACGCGGCGTCGCCGACCGGATCGAAACCGTCCACGCCGACGCGACGGAGTACGCGTTCCCGACGGAGCGGTACGCGCTCGTCACCGTGAGTTTCTATCACACCCTCGATCGGTTCTCGGACCTCGCAGCGGCGCTCGTCGACGGTGGCTATCTGTTCGTCGAAGGCCACCTCCGGTCGTCCCGGTCGACCCCCTCGGGGCCGAGTGACGACCGCTATCGGTTCGCCGCGAACGAGCTGTTGCGCGCGGGGCTCGGGTTGACCGTCCGCTACTACGACGAGACGACGCAGGAGCGCCCGGACGACCGCCGCCGGGCGACCGCGCGGCTGCTCGCCTGTCGGGCACACGGCCCCCGACAGTCGTACCCCGAGCGACCGACGGAGGGGGACCGTGGCTGACGGGCCGCTCGGTGGAGCCACAGACGGTAGCGTCGACGACAGCGAGGTCCACGACAGCGAAGTCGACGACAGTGGCGTCGACGACGCGGTGACGCCGACGGCGGGGCTCGTTCGGATCGTCGAATCCGCGGCCGGGGTCGACCTCGACACCGACGTGGGGGACGGGGACGAGGACGGGCACAGGAACGGGGACGAGGACGGGGCTTCGGGAACGATGACCGTCGTCGGCCGCGACGGGACCGTCGGACCGGCCGAGCGGCTCCCGTCGCTGCTCGCCGACGCGGGGTCGATCGTCGGGGTGGTGCCGCGGCTCGACGCGTCGCTCGTGGAACGGCTGACAGCTGCCACCGCAGCGGAGATGGAGGCGCGAATCGTGCTCACGGGACGCGCGGGAACACGCCTCACCGGCCCTGCCCGCCCCGCGATCCGGTCGTCGATGGCGGAGCGCGGCGTCGATCTCCGCGTCCACGACGGTGACTCACCGGTTGGGATCCTCCTCGTCGACGACCGCGCGGTTGTCGGACTGTTCGACGGTCGAGGACTCGCGGCCGTGCTCGCTACCGACGATCCAGCGGTTCGCGGCTGGGCGGCCGAGACCTATCATCGATACGCCGATGCCGCCGAGCCGTTGTGAATCGAGCGAGCGCGTTGACGCCGAACCCAGCGGCCTCGGGATCGTCCGTCACGATCGTCGATTTCCGAGAAATGTTTATATACTACCATGGCAGAGGATAGCACGCACAGAATGTTCGAACGCTTTTCCAGCGGATACTACTTGGGGGAACTGTACGTCGAGCCCCACGACGGCGACCGGGCCGTCATCCAGCAGGCCGATCACGAGCACGTCAACGAGCAACTGTACGCGGCGGGAACGGGCCTCGAACGGCTCGACGCGCCCCTCGTAATGAAGCTCGGCGCGGGACACATCCCGGTCGGCGGCGACGAGGGCGTTCCGAGCGGGACGCTCGCGGTTCCCCGATCCATTGCCGACGAAGACCTCCCGGCGACGCGGAACGTCCTGTTGGCGGACGCCGACCGGGCGGAGAACCTCCTCCGCTGGGAGGGGTGGGAGCCCTCCGCCAACGCCTGAGCCGGACCGGCGTCCAACGACGGGCCTTTTAGGTCACCGGGGGTCGATCCTCGGGTATGATCGACCGGCTGCTCGGCCGCGCCGAGCTGAAAGAGCGGATCGAGACGCTCGAAGAGGAGAAGCGCCACCTCGAGCGTCGTGCGGAGGCTGAAGAAGAGCGGCGTTCGGAGGCAGTCGCCGACCGCCAGCGCGCCGAGGAGCGCGTCAATCGGCTGGAAGACCGTATCGAGTCGCTGGAGGACCGCGTGGAGCGGGCCGAGAGCGACGAGGAGACGGTCGAGTTCCGCCGCGTGAGCGACGCGAGCGGTGGCCGCCTCGACGACGTTCTCGGCCGTCTGCGTGGGGTCGAGACCGACGACCCGGAAGGGGTTCTCATGGCGTTCGTCCCCCAGGACGATGCGGTCCCGACGAGCGTCGCCGACTGGTTCGGGGACCGCTCCCGGCTCGTTCGACGCGCCGCGCCCGCGGTCGTGATCGCCGACGACACCGGCGCGGTGAGCGTCGCGCTGTCGCCACCCGTCGAGCCGGAGCCGTTCGACCGGTGGGCGGCGTCCCCGCGTCTGGAGCGGGCGTGGTTCCGACCGACCGGCCGGTTCGCGTTCGCGCTCGTCCGGTCGGACACGTTCGCGCTTGGGGTGTACGAGGGCGACGAGCGCGTCTCGTTCGAGGGGTTCGACTCGGACGTGAAGGAGGCACACTCCAAAGGCGGGTTCTCCCAGGGGCGATTCGAGCGACGACGTGAGGGACAGATCGACGACCACGTGAAACGCGCCCGTGAGGTGCTCGACGACCTCGACGACGTCGACCGAACGATCGTCGTCGGCGAACGGAGCGTCCTCGGGGACGTACGCGACCTCGCCGATCACACCGACGTGACCGATGCGACCGGACGCCCCGAAGCCGCCCTCGACGACGCGTTCCGTGACTTCTGGACGACCCGTGTGTACGCTATCTGAACGCGTTCGGGCCCGAATCGCGATGGTAAGCACCGAATACCTATGTGCCTCTGTGACACACGATATTCTGGAGGGACACGTCACACGCTCCCTCCCCCCCTACGAACGGCGACTCGGGTCGCGCGACCGACCTCGACACCTGTCCGACTTCGAAACCCGTCCGCCATCGACACAGGACGGACACCTGGGAGTTGCCGACAGCGCTCCGCCCACTTAGTTTCACGGAGTTGATAGACACACGTAAGCCTAGTGAGCACGGCCGTTATTTATGACCCGGATCGACGATCCCGTCGGTGGACGCGAGCTGTTCGCGGCGGTCGCCGTCGTGCTCGTCGCCCTTCTGGCGGTCGCTGCGGTGACGAGCGTGGCGGGGGTGGGCGGGCCGCTCGGCGGGACACCCGGGGCACTCGGCGGGGTGTCCGATACGACGGTCAGCGAGCGTGCCGTTCTCGACGGGACGGGCCACGGACCCGCGGTCGATCCCGCGACGGGGACGGCGTCCGTCGACGACGACACGATCCTGATACGGCACGAGCTGTCCACGACCGACGAAGCGGGGAGCGTCGGCGTGACGACCGAGGCGCGGATCCCCGACCGAGTGACCGAGCTCCGGATCGAGCTGTTGAGCGGGAACGATGAGCCGATCGAGGCGGACGGGTTCGACCGCGAGACGACCGACGGCGACGCGGAGTGGGTGTGGGACGGGGAGACCGAGCGTCCCTCGCTTACGTACGCGATGGACGCGAACGTGACCGACGACGCCGACGGACCGCTCGCAGGGGAGGGATCGTATCGGTTCGTCGACACGGGCGAGTGGGCGATCGTCAGGCCGCCACGGACGGCCGTGGGGTGGACGTTCACCGGCGGCGGCAGCCGCGTTACGCTCGCCCGGGAGAACGCCGTGGCGGGGGAAGGGGCCGCCTCGCGGGCCGTTGTATTCCTCGGTGCACACGAAGAACACGTCCACGAGACCGCGGACCAGCGCTACCGCCTGATCGTCCCGGAGGCGGCGACGCTCGAACCCTCGCCCGACGAGGTGTTCCAGGCGTACGAGGGCGCGGCCGCCGCGCTTCGGGTGGGGGCGCTCGACGAGGAGGTGTTCGCCGTGGCCGCGCCGACCGGCGACGTCTCTTGGGCGGTTCGCGGGCTCCAGATCGGTGACGCCGACCTCTGGGTCCGTGACGCCGAACCGGCGGGCACCGCCGACGACGTCTGGACTCACGAGTACGTCCACACCCGGCAGTCGTACGTCGCTGACTCGACCGTCGAGTGGTTCACCGAAGCGACCGCGACGTACTACGCCGCGCTGTTCGCACTCGAACGGGGAGCGACCGACTTCGACGAGTTCGAACGGACGCTCTCTGCCGGCGAACGCGAGCCGTTCGCGTCGTCCGTCCTCGCGGAACCCGGTACGTGGAGCGCCAACGCCGACTACGTGAAGGGCGCGCTCGTCGCCGGGGAGATCGACCGCCGGATCCGGGTCGCCAGCGACGGGAGCGCCTCGTTGGCGACCGCGTTCCGCGACCTCAACGAGGCCCCGTCCGCTCGCGACGAGCCGGACTCGTGGGTGACGAACCGCGACTTCCTCGACGCGGTCGAGGCGGCTGCAGCGGCCGGCGGCGACGACGAGGCCGCGGCGGCGGTCCGGGCGGACGCGGAGCGGCTGACGACGACGGACGCGACGCCCGAGGCGTGGGACCGTGACGCGCACGCCGAGGCGTTCGGCGAGACGCCGGCCCAGGTCGGCTACGGCCTCGCCGCCGACGGGATCCGTGCAAGCGGCGAGTACCGCGACCGCCCGGTCGACCGCGACCCGGTTCGGCTCGTCGAGAACGAGAGCCTCGGCGTGGACCTCGTCGTCTCCAACACCGGGGGGACAACGGGGAGCTACGAGGTGTCGCTGTACGTCGACGGCGAGCCCGTCGACACGCGGTCGGGGAGCGTCGAGGCCGGCGACGAGACGACGGAACGGTTCGAGCACGCGTTCGCCGACCCCGGCGAGTACACGGTCCGGGTCGGGAGCGAGACGCTCTCGGTGGTCGTCGACGAGCCCGGGTCGGTGGCCGTCCGTGACGTCTCGATCGACGCCGATCGAATCGTAGCGGGTGATTCCGTCCTCGTGCGCGCGACCGTCGGGAGCGACGGAGCGATCCCGGCGGGCGGATCGCTAGAGTTCCGCATCGACGGCGAATCCGTCGGATCGGAGCCGGTCAGGCTCGACGCGGGAACGGAGGGAACAGTCGAGCGCGAGCTCTCCCTCGACGACCCCGGGGCTGTGACCGTGAGCGTCGCCGGTCCCCTCGGTGAGGCCTCCGTGAATGTCCAGGTCGAGGACTCGGTCGACGGCGATGCCGGGGACGGTTCTGCAGGCGGAAGCGACGAAACGGCCCCAGGCGACGTGGTGTGGAGCGTCCCCGGTTTCGGCGCGGTCGTCGCCATCGTCGCGTTGCTCTCGGCGATCGCCGTGCTCGGTCGACGGGACTGAGCGAGGCTCGGCCCGGCACGACCCAGTCCGGCCCGACACGAGCCAACGCGTCAGCCGACTTTCGCACGGTCCGTCAGAACGGCGCGTCCGGGCCCTCTTCGGCCCCCTCCCCGTCGTGTTCGGTAGACCCGTCCGTTCGTTCGAGCGCCCCGACGTCGCGTTCCCACGCCTCGATCCCGCCGCGAAGGCTCTCGACGCGGGCGTCGGTCGTCCCCTCGTAACTACCGATCAGCTGGGCCGCCTGCTTGCTGGCGATCCCGTGCGGGCAGACGGTGACGATCCGCTCCTCGCCCTCCAGCTCGGCGATCCGTGTCGTGAGCTCGGGGAAGGGGATCGACTCGCTCCCCGGGAGGTGCCCGCGGTCGAACGCCCGGCGGTCGCGGATATCGACGATCCGAACCCCGCGGCCGGAGGTGTCGTTCCTGGATCCGGCGTCGTCGCGACCGGTGTCGTCCCCGTCGTCACCCCGACCGGCGTCATCCCGGCCGTCATCGTCGTCGCCGCGGCCGACACCGACCAGATCGGCCAGCTCGTCGGGGTCGATCTCGCCGTCCATCAGGGGAGCGGACAGAGGCTCGCGGTGAGCACGGCGCGGTCGTCGGTGTCGTTTCGCGCCCCGTGGACGTCGCCGCGTTCGTTGAGGACGACGGCCGGCGCGGCGAGCCGCTCGCTCTCGCCGTCGCGGACCACGGTCGGCTCCCCCTCAAGTACGTGGAAGACGTTGGTCGCGTCGGCGTGTTCGTGGGCGTCGATCTCCCCGCCGGGTGCGAGGACGAACGCCTTCACGAGCACGTCGTCGGTGACGACGAGCTCGGCGGTCGCGACCTCCCCGTCGACCGGGTCGAGGTCGTCGACGGCGTCTGCGTATCGGTCAAGGGCCATACCCGGTCGGTCGGGCCCCGAGAAATAAAAGGCGTCGTCGAGCGGGGGATCGTCGATGGGGAGGGTTGGGGCCGCGTCACTCCCGCGCGCCGGGCGGGAGCGGGTCGGCATGGTCGGCGATGGCGTCCGCGACCCGGTGGGGCTCCTCGTGGATCACCCAGTGTGTCGCGGTGTCGACGGTGATCAGTCGGCCGTCCGTACAGTACTCGACGCTGTCGGCCGCGAGCCGTTTCTCTAAGAACTGGTCGTTCGCGCCCCAGATGACGAGCGTCGGGACCGATACCTCGGGCGTCGCCGGTTCAGGTCGGTCGCGCACGATCGCGCGGTACCAGTTCACCATCGACTCGAACGCTCCCTCCCGGTTCCACGCCCGCCGGTACCGCCGGAAGTCGTCCGCGTCGAACGTCCCGGGATTGCTGGTCTCCCGGAGGCTTCGGACTGCGAGCCGCCAGTCCCCCGCGCTCGCGACCGCTTCGGGGAGCGTCGGCAGCTGGAAGGCGAGCACGTACCAGCTCTTGAGCCGTTGGCTCCAGGACTCCTGCAGGGCGCGCTGGAACACGGTGGGGTGAGGGACGTTGACCGCGACGAACTCCGAGAGGCGGTCGGCGTGGTGGATCGCGAGCCACCACCCGACGGCCGCCCCCCAGTCGTGACCGGCGACGGCCGCGGTCTCCCGACCGTAGGCGTCGATCAGCCCGACCACGTCGCGGGCGAGCTCGTCGATCCGGTAGTCCGCCACGCGCGGGGGTTTCGCCGAGAGGTTGTAGCCGCGCTGGTCGGGGACGACCACCCGGTACCCCGCGTTCGCGAGCGGGGCGATCGTCTCGTGCCAGCCGTACCAGAACTCGGGGAACCCGTGGAGCAACACCAGCAGCTTCCCGTCTTCCGGACCCGCCTCAACGACGTGGAGGTCCACCCCGTTCGTTCGGACGGCCCGCGACCGGCCCGGTACCGACTCGGGAATCTCGTCGTCCGGGATCGGTTCCGGGACCGTTCCGCCAGTCGGGACGAACGCGGCGTCGCCCTCTCCGTCGCGGGTCCCCCCGACCCGATCGGTATCGCCGGTACCGCTCCCGGACCGATCGCCGCCGCCCCGATTGCCGCCGGACCGATCGTCGTCGTCCGAGGGCGTCTCGATGGGGATATCAACCATACACACCGTTCGTCCGCCGTCGCCTAATAGATGCACCTCCGCGATGTCAGTACATATCCCCTGTATCGGTCGGGTATATAAATGGGCGCGGCCGTGCCAGTATATAACTGGAAGACTCTGTGTAAATTCATCAACAGTGATGTGAGGCGCGTGCTGAACACAGGGCGCGTATCGGTCACTCTGGTTGATATGGGTTCGCTGCGATGTCAAGACGGTAAACGTCCTCGGCAGCATCAAAATCGTCGTCGAACGCGTAGAGATACCCGAGCCCCTCCGCCTGCATGTACGCGACGATACAGGCATCAACGAACGAGAAGCGTTCACGCTGCCGGAAGAGCGCTTTTGCCGCGGCGAACTCGTCTGCTGTCAGGGAATCAATGTGGAATCGTGTATTCTCTTCCACCCGATTGAGGAAATCGACAGCGGCCTCGTGACCTGTATGCGTCGTTAGGCCATTAAGAGTCTCTGCGAGTACGTAATCAAGAACTACGGCTTCCGGGAGGTCGGCGGTGTCAATTCCTCTAAGAATAGGCAGGGCATCATCATGTGCACTGTCACGGCGGTACGCTGCCGCGAAAAGAACAGTCGTATCCACGAGTGCGCGTGGCATTTATTCGATACCGACGCCCCATGTGTCATGGTCACTCTGGACTTCAGTCGTCTGATCGCCGTCGTAGCCATCGAAGTTGTCGAACGTACCGCTACGCTGCTGGACTATCTGGACGCGAAGCGTGCCGTCGTCCTCAATGTGCCAGCGAAGTTTGTCGCCGTCATCAATGTCGAGTTCCCGACGAATGCGGGCAGGAATGTTCGCCTGATTCCCCGAGACCTTACTTTCGGAATCAACGCTTTCACTACTCATAGACGAGGACTATGAGACCACCATTGATAAATTATAGTGTGCTCTCACACTACTAAATCAAGGTATATATACGCCCTCTCTATTCAGCACGACGCCAGAGACCTATCACCAATTGAGGATTTCAACAGGGTCAAATAGAACTGTTCGAAGCGAATAACCGGAGCCGCTCTGGAGTGTATAAATGAATTCGACTACCTACTCCCCGTCCCGCCGAGCGACTTCGTGACGGCCGAACCCATATCGGAGCCGGTTCGCGAGCCGCCGGGAGAACCGTCCCTCGTTGCGGGAGTCGAACCGCTCGGCGAGCGCGCCGTATATAAGTGGCACCGGCACCTCCTGTTCGAGCGCTTCCTGGACCGTCCACGTGCCCGTCGACCCGCCAGCGACGTGGTCGGCGACGTCGCCGAGGTCGCTTCCCTCCTCGGCGAACGCCTCTTCACACAGCTCCAGCAGCCACGACCTGATCACCGCGCCGTTGTTCCAAGTGCGAGCCACGGACTCCATATCGAGGTCGTAGCGGCCGTCGTGGAGCAGCTCGAACCCCTCGCCGTACGCCTGCATCAGGGCGTACTCCACGCCGTTGTGGACCATCTTTACGTAGTGGCCCGCGCCCGACTGGCCCATCCGGTCGTGGCCGTCCGGGCCGGTGGCGACCGCGTCGAACACGGGCGTCATCGACTCGTAGGCGGGTTCGGGACCGCCGATCATCAGCGAGAACCCCTCCTCGGCGCTTGCGGGGCCGCCGGAGGTGCCGCAGTCGAGGTAGGCGGCGTCGGTCCCCTCGGCGCGCCGGACGGACGCCTCGAAGTGGGAGTTGCCGCCGTCGACGATGACGTCGTCGCCCGAGAGGTGGGGTTCCAGGTCGCCGAGCGTGGCGTCGACCGCGTCGCCCGCGGGCACCATCAGCCAGATCCGTTTCCCCTCCTCGTCACCCGCCGCCAGCCGATCACACAGGTCCGCGACGGAGTCCGCCGGCTCCGCGCCGTTCTCCGCGGCTTCCGCGGTCGCCTCCGCCGAGAGGTCGAACGCCACCACGTCGTGGCCCGCGTCCATCGACCGGTTCGCGACGATCTGCCCCATCCGCCCGAGTCCGATGACGCCCAGTTGCATGGTCGGGGGGTGTCGGGCGGCGGCCGTAGTGGTTCCGGTTCCGGCGGCGGACCGCGGTCCGATCACCCCCAAACGAACGGGAGCCACCAGACGACGCCGACGACGATGACGGCGGTTCCGGTGACGCTGACGGCCGCCCCGACCTTCGCCATCTCGGGGATGGAGAGATATCCGGACCCGAACACGATGGCGTTGGGCGCGGTCGCCACCGGGAGGACGAACGCGAACGACGCCGCGAGTGCCACCGTCGCCATCAGCGTCAGCGGCGGCGCGCCGATCGACGTCGCGACCGCGACCGCGATGGGCGTGAACACCGATGCCGTGGCCGTGTTCGAGGTGACGTTCGTCAGGACGACGACGGTGACCGCGAGCAGGACGACGAGCCCGACGAGCTCCGTCATCCCTGCCCCGGTGATCAGGTCGGCGGTTCGGCGGTCGAGGCCGGTGCGCTGGAACGCACGGGCGAGCGCGAACCCCGCGCCGAGCAGGAGCAGTACGCCCCACGGGAGCCGAAGCGCGTACTCCCAGTCGAGCAGGAACTCCCGTCGACGGGCGTTGACCGGGACGAGGAACGCCGCGATCCCGCCGGCGATCGCGATCGTCGCGTCCGTCACCTCGGGGAACACGGGGGAGATGAGGAACGGCCGCGTGAGCCAGCCCAGCGCGACGAGCCCGAACAGCGCCGCCACCCGCCGCTCGCCCGCCGACGGGGGGCCGAGCTCGGCGAGCTTGTGCGCCGCGATCGCCTCCCGCCCGGGCACCACGTCGACGGTCGGCCGGACGACGACGAGGAGCGTCGCCCAGACCGCGAGCGTGCCGACGACGGCGACCGGGAACCCGAACTGCATCCACTCGAGGAAGCCGACGTCGACGCCGAGCTGGCTCTCCGCGACGCCCGCGAGCACCGCGTTCGGCGGGCTCCCGATGAGCGTCCCGACGCCGCCGACGGAGGCCGCGTACGCGATACCGAGCATGAGCGCGACGCCGAACCGCGTCGCGGGGAGATCCCCCGAGCCCTCGTCGGTGTCGTGGATCATGTCGCCGACGCCCTCAGCCACGTCGACCTGCGGTCCCTCGGTCACCGTGTACGTCTGTGAGATCACGGCGATCGCGATCGGGACCATCAGCATCGCGGTCGCGGTGTTCGAGATCCACATCGAGAGCAGCGCGGTTGCGGTCATAAACCCGAACAGGAGGCCGGGCGCGCTCACCCCCACGCGGCTGATAACGAGCAGCGAGATGCGCTCGTGAAGCCCCGTCCGCTCGACCGCGAGCGCGAGCAGGAACCCACCTAGAAGGAGGAAAACGATCGGGTCGCCGTAGGCGGTCGTCGTCGCGTTCGCGTCGAGTACACCCGTGAGCGGAAAGAGGGCGACTGGCAGCAGGCTCGTCACCGGGATCGGCACCGCCTCCGTCACCCACCAGACGACGATCCAGGCGGTACACGCGAGCGCCGCGGCAGCGTCCGGCCCGAGGCCGAGCCCGCCGCCGGCGAACCACAGAACCCCGAACGCGACGGGACCGAGCGGTCGGCCGATATCGCTTCGCGCGGGGAGACGCATACGGCGTCGTCTCTCGCCCTCGTGTTAAACGGATCGTCGTAGGGGACACCGGTTCTCGGAGGACGCCGATCGGGAGGTGTTACTCAATTCTCGGGGGATTACGCCACCGATCCGTCGCGCTCCATCGCCTCCCGCTCCCCGAGGTGTGCTCGCAGCGAGTCCACGTCCTTGTTGCCCGCGCCGGTATTTAACAGAACGACCGTGTCGTCCGGCCCGAACTCGCCGGACTCCGCCAGCGCGAACGCGCCCGATACCGCGGCCGCGCAGGTCGCACCAACCTCCAGTCCTTCACTCTGGGCTACCTCGATGGCGGCATCGAGGATCTCGTGGTCGGTCGTCGCCACCGCACCCCCGTCCGACTCGCGGATCGCCTCCAGTATCAGGTGGCTCGCGCCCGGGTCGGGGATCGCGATCCCGTTGCAGGCGGTGTCGATCGCGTCGTCGTCGAGCGGCTCGTGGCGGTCCGCGCCGGCCTTATACGCGTCGACGACCGGGGCACAGCCCGCCGCCTGCGCGGCGTACATCGGGATCAGCTCGTCCGCCCACCCCAGTTCCCGGGCCTCGCGGGCGGCCTTGTGCATCCCGACGAGGCCGACCCCACCGCCGGTCGGGTAGACGACGGCGTCCGGAGCCTCCCAGTCGAGCGCCTCCAGCAGTTCGAGCGCCATCGTCTTCTTGCCCTCGTGGCGGTACGGGGTAACGAACGTCTTCGTCGAGTACCACTCCGGATGTTTTTCCATCGCTACGGTGTAAGCGGCTCCGGCGTCGCCGATCTGGGAGTTCCCACCGACCGGGTCGGTAACCGTCAGCTCCGCGCCGTGAACCTCCGTCATCGCCTTCTGGGTGAACCCCGCCCGCGACGGGAGATAGACGTGCGCGTCGAGCTCCGCACGGGCGGCGTAGGCGGCCGCCGCCTGTCCCGCGTTGCCGGCGCTGTTCAGCGCCACGTCGCTCGCGCCGTGCTCCCGTGCGGCCGTCATCGCTACGGACTGCCCGCGGTCCTTGAACGTCCCCGTCGGGTTCGCGCCCTCGTCTTTCAGGAGGACTCGCCCGACGCCCATCGCGTCCGCGAGTGCCGGACACTCGACGAGCGGCGTCGCGCCCTCCCCGAGCGACACCGCGGCCGATCGCGGGAACGGGAGCAGTTCGGCGTACCGCCACATCGAGTCGCCGTCCCGGCGTTCGAGATCGGCGGGGGTCAGATCGATCGCGTCGTAGTCGTAGGCCGGGTCGAGGATCCCGTCACAGTCCGGACAGCGGTGCGTCGCCGTCTCGGCGTCGAACGTCTCCTCGCAGTCGACACACGAGAGTCCAGCGAAGGCGGCGGTCGTTTCCATGCCCGCCGATCACGCTCCGGGGGTTTCGCTCCATCGGTCGCGGCGGTCCACGCGGCGATCTGGGTTCAGGGATCGGCGTTACGGTGATCACTTCGGGATCGCGTCCGCCGCTCGTAGGCGCTTCAAGTCGCCGTCTGCGTAGCCGTACTCCCGGAGGACCGCCTCGGTGTGTTCGCCCAGCGACGGGGGGTGTCGCCGGACGGTCGTCGGCGTCCGTGAGAACTTCATCGGGGAACCGGGCAGATCGATCTCCCCTGCGGTCGGGTGATCGACGGTCACGCGCATGTCGCGCGCTTCGATCTGCGGGTCCGCGAACAGCTCCGCCATGTCGCGGACGTGGCTCGCCGGCACGTCGTGGTCGGTCAGCGCATCGACGGCCTCCGCGGTCGTCAAGTCGGCGAACTCGGGCTCCAGCTCGGCGTCGAGCGCCGCCCGGTTCCGCACCCGTTTCTCGTTCGTCTCGAACCGCTCGTCCGCGGCCAGATCCGGGCGGTCGAGCGCCGCGCAGAGTCGGGGCCAGAAGGCGTCGGCCGAACAGGCGACCACGACGTAGTCGTCGCGGGTCTCGAACGCGCGATAGGGAACGATGTTCGGGTGTTTGCTTCCCATCCGTCCCGGCGGATCGCCGCTCGCGAAGTAGTTCGTCGCCATGTAGCTCATCCACGCCGCTTGCCCGTCGAGGAGGCTCACGTCGATCTTCTGCCCGCTCCCGTCGCCGAGCTCGCGCTCGAGCAGCGCCGCGAGGATCGCTTGGGTCGCGTACATCCCCGCCCCGATGTCCGCGAGCGCGACGCCGACCCGAACGGGCGGGCCGTCCTCGACGCCCGTGATCGACATCAGCCCGCCCTTCGCCTGCATCACGATGTCGTAGGCGGGCTCGTCGCGGTCGGGACCCCACTCGCCGTAGCCGGAGATCCCGCAGTAGACGAGTCCCGGGTTCTCCTCGGCGAGGTCGAGGTAGTCGAGCCCCCACTCGGCGGTTTTTCCTACCCGGAAGTTCTCGACGAGCACGTCGGCCTCGCGGGCCAGATCCCGGAACACCGCCCGCCCCTCGTCGCAGGCGAGGTTCAGCTCGACGGAGCGCTTGTTCCGGTTGACGCTGGCGTAGTACGCGCTCTGTGCGTCCGCGCCCTCGCCGAACGCCGGCGGCCGCCACGTTCGGGTCTGATCGCCGGACCCCGGCCGTTCGATCTTGATCACGTCCGCGCCGAGATCACCGAGCTGGAGCGTACAGAACGGGCCGACCAGCACGCGCGAGGCGTCGAGCACGGTCACGCCGTCCAGCGGTCCCGTCTCGCCCGACGGCTCGCGTGCCTCACCGACCATCGATCTGCCCCGTAATACCGCGCATACGCCGACCACCGAGCGCGACCGCTTAAAACCGGTGGCGAGCGACGGTACGTTTTAGCCTCCGGACACGAACGCCATGGTATGAAACGACGTGACGCGATCCGAAGGGCGCTCGGGGCCGCCGGTTCCCTCTCCGTCGTCGCCCTCTCGGGGCGGCTGGTCACTGAAGCGGACTCCGCGTCGACGGACGCCGATGCGGCCACAGCCGGGAGAACGGGGCCGGAAGAAGCCGCTCTTGATGAAGCCGCTTCCGATGTAGCGTCTCTCGACGGGGAGTCGGACGAGGTCGACGATGGGGACGCTCTCGAGGCGGTCACGGAACAGCTCCGTCAAACGCACGAGGAGCGGTGTCAGTGCCCGGTCTGTGGCGGGTCGATGCCGGGGCGCGGATAGCGCCGCGTCGCCAACGGTTAAACCGTCGGGGACGCCACGTCGGGACATGGACTTAGCGATCGACGGCAACGTCGCACTGACGACGGCCTCAAGCGCCGGCCTCGGCAACGCGGCCGCGACCGCGCTCGTTCGCGAGGGCGTGAACGTGGTGATCAACGGCCGGGACCCCGACCGGCTCGAAGCCGCCGCCGAGGCGCTTCGTGCGGAAGCGGCGGGCGACGCCCGCGTCCACTCCGTTCGAGCGGATCTGACCGACGAGGACGCGGTGACCGGGCTCGTCGACGAGACGCTCGAGGAGTTCGGGCGGCTCGATCATCTCGTCACCTCCGCGGGAGGGCCGCCGTCCGGGCCGTTCCTCGAAACCGACGACGACGACTGGTACGAGGCGTACGAGCTGCTCGTGATGAGTGCCGTCCGCCTCTGTCGGGCGGCCGCGGAGCCCCTCCAAGCGGGCGACGGCGGCACCATCGTGAACGTCACCTCGCGATCCGTGAAGGAGGCGATAGACGGACTCGTGCTCTCGAACTCCGTGCGGATGAGCGTGATCGGCCTGGAGAAGACGCTCTCGACGGAGCTCGCGCCGGACGTGCGCGCGAACGCCGTGCTTCCGGGCCCCCACGAGACCACCCGGATCGAGGAGCTCGTCGACCAGGCGGTCGAGCGCGGCGAGTACGACTCCTACGAGGAGGGACTCGCCGACTGGGGCGAGGGCGTCCCGCTCGAACGGATCGGTGACCCGATGGAGCTCGGCAACACCGTCGCGTTCCTCTCCTCGCCGAAGTCGGGCTACATCACCGGGCAGTCGATCGTGATCGACGGCGGCGCGGGCGCGTCGAACCTCTGAGGGCGTCTCGCCGTCGGACCGCCGGGACCCGAACGGACTTACCGACCCCGTCCGATCCCACGCGTATGGATCACGTACCGTTCGACGAGGCCGAGACGTACGAACCCGAGGAGGGATGGGGTCGCGCCGCGCTCGCGGGCAGCGACCGGTTCACCTTCGAGTGGTTCGAGAAGCCCCCGGGTCACGCATCGCCCGATCACGACCACGAGAACGAGCAGGTGTGCGTCTGTCTGGAGGGCGAGCTGACGGTTCACACCGAGGCGCGGAGCGTGACGCTCGGCGAGTACGACTCCGTGCACCTCGACGCCTGGGAGACCCACCGCGTCGAGAACGCGACCGACGAGCGCGCGGTCGGGCTCGACGCGTTCGCGCCGGGGCGTGGGTTCGACTTCTGGACCGACCGCGAGGAGTGATGTCCGAAGAGACCCACCGGTTCGCCCGGACCGTCACGGGCGACCCGCTCGTCGGCGACGACGACGGGTTCGTCCCGCTGGCCGCCGCCGGGCTCGACGACGTGAGCGACGCCCTCGGAGCGGTGACCGGTGGCCCCGCGGTGTTACCCCCGGTCGACGCGCTTCCCGCGAACCGGACCCCCGCCGACCACCTCTCGTTCGGACTCCCGTTCGACTTCGGGAAGCTGTGGGGGATCGGGCTTAACTACGCGGACCACGCCGCCGACCTCGACGAGACCCGTCCCGACGAGCCGGCGAGCTTCATGAGACCCGCCACGACGTTGGCCGCTCCCGGCGGGCCGATTCGGCTCCCGCCCGTCTCCGAGTCGGCGCGCGTGACCGCCGAGGCGGAGCTCGGGGTCGTGATCGGGCGCACCTGTCGGAACGTCGACGAGGCCGCGTTCGGCGACGTCGTCGCCGGCTTCGTCCCTGTGATCGACGTGACCGCGGAGGACGTCCTCGAACGGAACCCGCGCTTCCTCACCCGCGCGAAGAGCTACGACACGTTCTGCGTCGTCGGGCCGTGGGTGTCCGCGCCGGCGACCGTCGACCGCCTCGACGATGTCGAGGTCCGGACGGTGGTGAACGACGAGGTCGTCGCCGAGAACACGCTCGACCGGATGCTGTTCTCACCGCCCGAGCTCGTCGCCGTCCACTCGCGGGTGATGACGCTGGAGACGGGCGATCTGATCTCGACAGGCACGCCGGGTGCGGGCGTGATCGAGGACGGCGACACCGTGCGTGCCGAGGTCGACGGAGTGGGGGTGCTGGAGGCCGACGTGGTACGAGAGTCGTGACTGTGGGGTAGTTCAGGGGCATGATGCGGCAGTTGTGACCGTAGAGCCTTCGGGACTCGCAAAAACGAAGAAACCGAGCGTTTAGGCAGGAAGCGTGTCGATACCGTTGATCGCGACGAAGCCGTAGCCACACTCCGAGCAGCGCCACTTCGTCTTCTCTCCGAGGTGAAGGGTCATCGCGGCCGACCGATAGAACGACGTCTCCCCCTCACACGACGGACAGTCAACGTCCTTTTCGAGCGCCATACCTGTGTTCGGAGTCGGCGAGGATTTTAACCTATTGATCCGCCGAACGGCCGTCGCTCCCTGACTCGGATCCCTATTTAAATGGCCGTCACCCACGCCTTGTACGCTGGTTCGAGTTCGTACACCTCCCGGAAGGCGCGCTCGATGAACCCGGCGACGCGGTTGGCGTCCGAGCGCGCCGTGATCACGGCGTTCGTCCCTTCGGCCTCCTCGGGGCTCACGAGCTCGTCGATCCGGAACTCCGGGAACTCCCCGAGCAGCCCTTTTAAGCGGTCGAGCTCCTCGTCGGTGCAATCCATCACGATCTCGGTGCCGACGAGCTGGATCCACGGCGGCAGCTCACCCCCGTCGGAGGTGTCGCTGTCGGGGTCGACGTCGACGGTCATCACGTCGCTCGACCGGGCGCGGTGGGCCGCCGCCGCGTCCGCGAACAGCGACAGTCGCTCCGACTCGGTCGTGGCGTCGAATCTGGTCATACTCCCGCGTCGTGGCCGGCGGTATATAAGGGATCAGTCCCGTTCGGTCTCCGCCAGCACGTCCTCGACGAGTTCGAGAGTCCGCTCCGCCTCCCGGACCCGGTCGTCGATCGCGCCGGATTCGAGGAGCGCGAGCTCCGGATCGTCGAGCGCGTCACGCACTTCGGCGGCGCGTCGGAGGCGTTCGTACTCGTCCGAACGGGCCAGATCGCGGATCGATCGGAGCGTCGCCACGGTCTCGTCGCCGGCGACACGCGAGACCAGCGGGATCAGCTCGTCGATCTCGTAGGCGAGCTCGTCGCCCGGCGCGGGCGGCCAGTCGATCGTCAGCGGCTCGCCGTCGATCCGGTCGATGAACGTCTTGTGGACCGCGACCGCGGTGCGGAGCGCGCCGGGGTCGTCGACGTAGTGGTCGAGCTTCGAGTTGGAGTAGTCGGCGTACTCCAGCAGCGTCGGCAGCGGTTCCTCGCCAGCCGCGTACTCCGCGACGTACTCCCGGAGATCGGCCGGCGGGAGGTCCGCGTCGACGAACGGCGTGTCGTCGGCCCGATCGAGGAACGCGAAGACGTCGCGGGCGGACGCGGACCGATAGAACGATCGAAACGCCTCCCGCACCGATTCGTTGTACCCCTCGACGGGGTCGCGAAGCCGGGCGACGTCGGCGTCGAGGTCCGCGTCCGCCATGTCGGCGACCTCGCGGAGCGCAGCAAGCCGTGCCGTGAGGTCGTCGTGAGCCTCGCGGGCGGCCTTCCGGGCGGCCCGATACTCGTCGATCGCGTCGTCGCGATCGGTCAGCAGGTCGACGTACGCGCCGGCGGGATCGAGCGCCTCGCGCGCGGCGGCGAAGTCGGCTTCGGAAAGCCGTCGCTTGTCGACCGCCTCGTCGGCGGCGGCGAACGCGTCGGCCGCGAGCGCGTCGTCGTCGACGTCCGTCGCGTTCGCGAACGCCCCCTCGAACCGGACGTACGACGGGAAGTCGCCGCTGCCGACTGCGTCGTCCTCGTACTGGTCGAGCACGCGGTGTGCCTGACGGTACGCGTCCGCGGCGGCCTCGACGCGGTTCTCGCCGTGCCCCGCGATCCGGGACTCGATCCCGGCGAGCGCGTCGTACCGCTCGCGGAGCTCGGCCGCCGCCTCGCCCGCGACGGCGACGGCATCCGGCCCCGCGTCGCCGTCTCCCTCCACGTCCCGCACTCCCTCGGACGCCATCAGTACACCTCGTCGGGGTCGAACACCCGCTCGCCGACGTGTTCCCCGTCGACGGTGCGATAGAAACACGACCGGTGACCGGTGTGACACGCCCCGACCGACTGGTCGACGACGTACAACAGAGTGTCGGCGTCGCAGTCGACACGGATCTCGCGGACGGCCTGCGTGTGACCGGACGACCCGCCCTTGTGCCAGAGCTCGTCTCGGGACCGGGAGTAGTAGTGCGCTTCGCCGGTGTCACGGGTTCGCTCGAGCGCCTCCGGCGAGACGTACGCGAGCATCAGCACCTCGCCGCTCTCGGCGTCCTGTGCGACCGCGGGGACGAGACCGTCGTCGCCGAAATCGACCGCCACGTCGGTGTCGTCCGTAGCGTCGGGGTCCGTCTCGGACTGGCTCATATCGGGAACCGAGGCGTGCGCCGCGAATATGCCTTGTGTCTATCCGCGCCGGAAAGGGGCGTGTCGGACCCGTCCGTCGGCCGCCCCGGAACGTGGGTGTCAATCGTACCGATACACGAGCGCGTCGCCGTCGGCGTACGCGTCGGATCGCCGGTCGACGACCTCGAACCCCAGCGACTCGTACAACGCGATCGCGGCGTCGTTGTCGGGGTGCGCCTGTAGCGTCACCGGCCCGGTCGCCCCGCGAAGCGCCGCGGACACGAGCCCTCGGGCTCGTCCCTCGCGTCGGAACGCGGGCGCGACGACGAGCTCCGCGAGGTGACATCCCGCCCGATCCCGTGCGTCGACCGGGAGGAGGTAGCCGACCGGTTCGCCGCCGGCTGACCCGGTCGCCTCTCCGCTCCCATCGGCGACGCTAACCAGCGTCGTGCCGGCGACGAGTCCGTACTCCAGCAGCTCCGGGCTGGGCTGTCTGAGGTGCGACTGCAGCTCGCGGATCCGGTCGGCGTCGGTCGGGTTCGCGGGTCGGACGCGCGAGTCGGGTGGCCGCATCGGGGTCACCCGAGGAGGAGACTGCCCGTGGCGACGGCCACGACCGCGCCCGACAGCGTCGCGAGGAAGTTGACGGCCTGGTTGCCGACCCGTTGGCCCTCGATCAGCGCACCGAGGAGGCTGTCGACGGTCATGCCGACGACGCCGGCCAAGAACACGACCGCGCCGCCGACGAGCGGGTCCCCGATCGGGATCCCGACCGCGGCGATAGCGGCGACCACCGCGGCACCCGTCCCGCCGGCGAGCTCGCCCTGCCAAGTGATCGCGCCGTCCGTTCCCGGTTCGACCGGCTGGAGCGTCGTGATCAGCCGTGGTCCGTCGAACAGACCCCCGATCTCCGAGGAGAGCGTGTCGGCCATCGCGGTCGCGATCGCGCCGGCGAACGCGAAGCCGAACAGCGCCGGCGACACCTCGACGTGGCCGGTTGCGGCATAGCCGAGCAGCGCCACGAGCGCCACCGCGGAGTTCGCGAGGACGTTCCCCGTCCCGCGAGCGCCCTGGTTCTCCTGTGCGACGCCGCGGTCGGCCTTCTCGTCAAACCGGTACTTCGAGGCCAACCCGCCGACCGCGTAAAACGCCATCAGTGTGAGGAACCAGCCGACGCCGCCGAGCACGACGGTGAGCAGCGCGAGCAACACCCCGGTCAGCATCCCCGGAACGGACGCGGTCCCGAGCGCGTACGAGATGTAGCCGAGTGCGACGGTAACGGCGAGCCCGGCGACGATCCCCGGGGCGCTCACGCTCGGTTCAAGCGCCATGAACCCCCAGACGACGAGGGCGACGACGACGACGGTGATGTGCTCGTCGCGGGCGTACACGAGCGATCGGACGAGCCCCGCCGTCAACGCCGCGACAGCCGCGAGAAAGACGAACACCGGAAGCGTCCCCGCAAGTGGGTCCACAGCGACGAGATCCGACAGGGAGAGGTCGCTCCCGACGAGCCCGATCGCGACCTGTCCGGCGACCGCCGCGGTGCCGGCGACGAGGAGGTACCCGCCGACGAGCTCGAACTCGCCCTCGAATCGACGAGCGAACAGGGCCCGGCCGAGCCGTCCACCGCCGACGGCGAGGGCTGCGGCGGCGAACGCGCCGAACGGGAGCGGAACGCGGGGGAGCGTCGCGAAGGCGGCGAGTCCGGCGAGCCCGAGCGCGAACGCGCCGAGCCCGTACAGCCGTTCGGCCTCACGGTCGCCCGGCAACGCGAGCGTCTCGAACCAGTCGCCCTCACGGATCCCGAAGAGGACCACGCCGGCGACCGCGAGGAACGGCACGGCCGCGGCGTCGCCGAGCGCCGGCGCGAACACCGCGAGTGCGGAAACCGCGGCGAACACGCTCGCGCGCGTGACCCTCCGATTCACACGTAGAGTACCGCCGACGACCACTTAACCCTCCCGACAGACGGTCGGTTGGGGATCCGGGGACGGCGGTCGGTCAACCGAAGAACGAGTCGGCAGTCGCCGTGACGTGAAGGTCACCTGATATCTGAAGCGACAGCGCCGATCGGACGGCAACCGGATCGGGACTCCCGAACGCGTCAGTAACGGTACTCGTTGAACTGGACCGCGTGGCCTTCGACGATCCGGACCGTCCGTTCGGGGTCCTCCTCCTCGTCCGACGCCGATCCCTGTGAGTCAACGGCTGGCATGTGTGATGACATGACGTAGTGGTATATAAATTTTTGCCGGTAGATCCGTAAGACCGACCGTTCAGCCGATCAACTGACCGATCTCGCCGAGGTCGTCGAGGACGTGATCGGGTTCCACGTCGCTCTCGGCCACGTCAGCCTCGTCGGTGACGCCGGACAACACGAGGGCAGTCGTCATCCCGGCACGCGCGCCGAGTGCGATGTCGGTGTCAAGGCGGTCCCCCACGACGAGGCACTCCTCGGGCGGGTGTGAAAGCCGTTCACGGACCATCGCTATCGCCGGGTCGGACGGTTTTCCGAGGACGATGTCCGGGTCACGCTCCGCCACCGCAGCGAGCGAACGGATCACGGCACCGGATCCCGGTACGTCCCGGTCGGGCGCGGGGATGACGATATCCGGATCAGTCCCGATGAAAGGGATCCCACGGTCGAGCGCCCACAGGCCGGTACACAGGTCGTCGTAGTCGAACTCGTGGTCGATCGACGCGACCAGCGCGTCCGCGGCCTCGATGTCGTCCGTCGTGGAGAGCCCGGCGTCGTCGAACTGGTCGAGCAGGCCGGGCGCACCGATACAGATCAGGTCGTCCGTGGCGTGGTGTCGCCGGAGGTACTCGGTCGTGACCGTGCCCGCCGTTATCACCCGGTCGGCGTCGACATCGTACCCCGCTGCCCCAAGTCGATCGACGTACGCCGGCGGTGCCTTCGTCGGGTTGTTCGAGACGAACAGCGTCTCGATCCCTGCTTCCTGTATCCGGCCATAGCCGGCGGGCGCACCGGGTATTGGGTCGTTTCCGCGCACGACCGTCCCGTCCACGTCGAGGACCGCTCCGGAGAACTCCATACGGCCTTTGGGGACGGGGTCGTCGTAGTGGTTGCGCTCCGGAAGCCGTCGTCCTCCGATCCAGTATCGTTTCACCCACGAGTCCATCACGTCCCACTTTCGGAACAGGTTCCACCTTCGGGATAACGGAAGCGTAAAGCGAGCGCGACTCCAACCGATCGCTATTGTGACGACGACCCAGGTGACGCTGGTCCAGATCGACAACTACGGGCCGTGGACTGTGACGCCGGAACCCCGTCGGGAGATGGACCTACAAACGCTCCAGTCCCGCCTGTTTGCCGACATCGCCGAGTTCCTCGGCCACCGTGACGGATACGCTTTCTTCACCCGGTTCGACAACATGATCGCGGTGACGAACGGGGTCGACGGCGACGCCCACGCCACGCTTCAGGAGTCGATCGGCAACCGGTACCCCGTGACGATCAGCCTCGGGACCGCCGTGAGCGACCGGCCTGTCGACGCGCTAGAAGCGGCGAACCGGGAGCTCCAACACGAGGGAAGCGCACAGGACGCCGGGCGGACGGAGGTGCTCGCCGGCGAGTACCTCACGGAAACAGCGCCGACTGACGTCCAGATCGCTCACTTCGACGTCGTGAACGCGACCGGGAAGTACACCGACCGCCTCAACGAGTTCGACACGTTCATCAACATCGAACAGGCGTACGCGTCGCTGATGCGGTACCTGCGGGAAGCCCACGGCGCGCTCTCGTTTTTCGTCGGCGGCGACAACATCATCGCGGTCTGTCCGGACCTCCCCGAGTCCGCGTTCACCGAGGCCGTGGACCACGTCGGCGGCGACGTCGACGTCGAGCTTCAAGTCGGCGTCGGCCGCGGGGCGACGGCTCACGAGGCGGGGTTCGCGGCCAAACACGCCCTCGAGGACTGCCGCCACGACGGCACCAGCGTCGAGATGATCGGGACGCCGGCCGCAAGCGACTGATCGGGGGATCGCTGACGACGAGGATCGCTGATGAGCTCTCTCTGCTCCACTCTGTCGGGCCGCTTCGCCCCCGAGACGTGAGATATTAAACCTGATAATTTCGGTGTGACTTTTTTATATACCCGACCGGTACGAGAGGATAGCATGTCAGAAGAGATAGTGTTCGTCTGTACGGCGGACGAGTGCGATGCGGGACCGTGGGAGGGCGCTCACGACGCGATGGCACACTGCGAGGAGCACCCCGATCACGGCTACACCGGTCGGCCGCGTTCCGAAGTCGATGACGTCATTCCGGCCACGACGGTCCGGAAACGCGACAACCGGAACCTCCAGCACAAGGGGCATCCGCAGGGCGCGCTCGCCGACCACGACTGACGGATCCGTACGGTGGTCCCGTTCGGATCGTTCGATCCACCCTTCCTCAGCCGGCTCCGTGTTCGTCCTCGAACAGTCCGAGGTCCTCGGCGACGAGGTCGGCGAGGTGGTCTTTGAGCGCCGGGTCGACCTCCGCGACCTCTTCGCCGTCGTGTTTTCCGTCGTTGTGTCGCTCGAGCGTGTCGGCGACGTCCGAGAGCGGCACCTGCGTCTCGGTCCCACAGTCGGTACAGACGATCGGAACGCTCGGCTCCTCGGATGACATGTCTCGAACGGTCGCGGGTAACGGGTATAGTCCTTCGGGACGTTCTCGGTCGGATGTAGTGGACGCCGCCATCGGAAAGGGACCATACTATCAAGCCGGGGTTCGGATGACGACGTATGCGCATCGTCGTCACCGGAGCTGCCGGCGGGATCGGAACCGGGGTAGCCGAACGGCTGGCGGCTGCGGGTCACGAGGTGGTGGGGATCGACCGCGATCGTTCGGGACTCGCCGAGCTCCCCGATGCGGTCGAAACACGCGTCGTCGACCTTCGTGACGGCGACGCGGTACGTGAGGCCCTCGCGGAGGACCCGATCGACGCCGTCGTCACGTGTGCGGGTGGTTACGAGATCGCCTCACTGGAGGACACCACGCCGGACGCCTTTCGGAGACAGCTGGACACGAACCTCACGACCGTCCATACCGTCGTCCGCGCGACCGCTCCGACGATCCGCGAGCGACACGGCCGGATCGTCGTCGTCGGGTCGATGCTCGGGAGCGTCGCGCTTCCATATCACGGCGCGTACAGCGCCGCGAAGGCCGGCGTCCGCGGCTACACCGACGCGCTCCGGCGAGAGCTCGAACCCCTGGGGGCCACCGTCGTCCTCGTCGAACCCGGGCCGGTGCGGACCGGGTTCAACGAGCGCGCGGCCGACGCGCTCCGGTCGCGAGTCGGAGACGGATCCAGAGTCGGCGACGGATCCCGAATCGGAGGCGGATCCCGGGACGCGGCGGGGCGCGATGGGGACGCCGAAAGCGTGTACGCCGACGCCTATCGGGCGTTCGAGTCGTACACGCCGACCGCGACCGGTGTCGACACGGTCGTAAAGTCGATCGTCACCGCGACGACGACCCGAAACCCGCGGACACGATACCGGGTGAGCCGCCGCGCCCGATGGCTCCCGCGGCTCGCAGCAGTGCTGCCGGACCGGCTCTACGACCGGTTGGTCCGTTCGGGACTCCCCGGCGGGACGCTCGGCCGGCTGATAGACCGGTGAGAGACGCCCTAGCGCCCGTCGAGCCGGCCGCAGTCAATCAGCCGATCCGGACGACGCCTCACCGCCCCCCTCGTCACCCCCATCGTTCGCGGCCTCGGTGCCGTCCGTCCCGGCGTAGAACGCTTCGGGTGAGTCGGTGATCCGCTCGAACTCTCCGAAATCGCGCTCGTGGTGGCGGATCATCTGTTCGACGATCCACGCGCTGTGCCGCTCGTCGTAGTTCCACTCGCCCTCGCCGTCGTCGACCGCGAATCGGTCGTCGGTCGCGAGCGCCGCGTAGAGGTGATAAAACCCTAGAACGACGTCCCCGAAATCGCGCGCCTCGCCACCGATCTCGGACCGTTTCTCGACCAGCGTCTCCCGGCCGTGGTCGGTGAGCGCGAAGTACTTCCGGTCCGGCTCGTCCTCCCGCTCGACCCGTTCGGCGACCCCGTCCTCCTCGAACTTGTACAGGATCGGGTACACTGACCCGTACGACGGCTCCCAGTGACCGCCGCTGATCGTCGTGATCTCGCCCAGCAGCTCGTATCCGTATCGCGGCCGCTCGGCGAGCAGCTCCAACACGAGATACGAGATCAGTCCTTTCGGTGGGCCGCTTTTCCGCATCGTTCCACCGTCTCACGGTCGTCGTGAAAGGGTTTCGGTCCCGACGACGTTCGCCGACGCCGCCGTCGCCCCTAACTGCGCCCTCGCCATCGGTCCCACCGCGCACATCAACGACCCCCTTCCGGTGGCCTGTCGCAGACCGATCGGGTCCCACCGGTGGCGGCAGACCGACGCGTCGAATCGGCGGACGCGACTCGAAAACCCCTAAGTCACGGCGACCCAAGCTCACGTATGGTTGAGGCACCTGCGACCGAGGAAGGGTGGTTCGCGCTCCACGAGTTCCGGTCGATCGACTGGGACGCGTGGCGGAACGCTCCGGACCACGAGCGAGAACGGGCCGTCGAGGAGGGCCGGTCGTTCCTGGCCCACCGTGAAGCGCTCGCGAGGGCCGATGCCGGTGATTCGGCAGTGTTCTCCGTGCTCGGACACAAGGCCGACCTCCTGACGATCCACTTCCGCCCGACGCTCGACGAGCTCTCGGCTATCGAGCGGTCGTTCGAGAACACCGCGTTCGCCGAGTTCACGACGAAAGAATCGTCGTACGTCTCCGTCACGGAAGTCTCCGGTTACGTCTCCGACGAGTACTTCGCGGACGACGACGCCGAGATCGACGAGGGGCTTCGCCGGTACATCGAGGGGAAGATCGAACCCGAAATGCCCGACGACGAGTACGTCTCGTTTTATCCGATGAGCAAACGCCGCGGCGAGGAGTACAATTGGTACGACCTCTCGTTCGAGGACCGCGCCGACCTGATGGCCGGCCACGGGGAGGTCGGCAAGCAGTACGCCGGACGGATCAAACAGGTCATCGCCTCCTCCGTCGGCTTCGACGACCACGAGTGGGGCGTAACGCTGTTCGGCTCCGATCCCACCGACATCAAAGACATCGTCTACGAGATGCGCTTCGACGAGGCGTCCTCGCGGTACGGCGAGTTCGGTCAGTTCTACGTCGGCCGCCGGTTCCCTCCGAGTGACCTCAGCGCGTATCTCGCCGGTGAGTCGGTGCCGACCGGCGAGGCCGACGCCGAGCACGAGAGTCACGATCACGGCGAAACCGGCGGTCACGGCGAGGCACACGGCCACG
>LFFM01000279.1_pt1 | contig 34393 bp, 29 predicted proteins | sample 643131 | NCBI WGS metagenome assembly LFFM01 (sample SAMN03777445, study PRJNA286221) | soda lake metagenome | biome: soda lake; feature: Kulunda steppe; material: water; isolation source: sample Tc-Br brine of Tanatar trona crystallizer | place: Russia: Kulunda steppe | collected 2011-07
CAGCCGATCGGCGAGTTCCAGTCGATCAAACACAAACTCGCGGATATGGATACGAAGATCCAGGCGGCCAAACTGCTGATGCACAAGGCTGCAGACAAAAAAATGCGCGATGAGGAGTATATTAAAGACGCAGCCCAGGCCAAACTCTACGCCTCGGAAGTGAGCCGTGAGGTCGCAAACGAGGGCATCCAGATCCACGGCGGCTACGGTTACACGAAAGATTTCCCTGCCGAACGGTTCTACCGCGACGCGAAACTCAACGAGATCTACGAGGGGACAAGCGAAGTGTTACGGAACACGATCGGCGACCAGTTGCTCGAAGACGCATGAACATGGTCCGTGGGTGGCGCAAATAGGGCTCAGGACGCCAACAGGGCTCGTGGGTGGCGCAAACAGGGCTCAGGACGCCAACAGGGCTCGTGGGTGGCGCAAACAGGGCTCAGGACGCCAACAGGGCCCATGGATGGCGTGAATATGGCGCGTGAGTCGCTCACAGGAAAAAGTACCAGGCGGCGATGATCGCGAGCGTCCCGAGGGCGTAGATGAGGGCGTTGCGGATGGCGGTTGTGTGTCGACTTCCGGTCGCTCCACCGGCCATCGGAGAGTCACTTGCCGACTGTCCGTCAGTAGAGTCCGCTGCTGTCGACGGTTCGTTAGTGTCTGTCGCCCACTCCCAGGTCTCCCCACCGAACATCGGTGACGCTTCCGGCGGATAGGTCCCTCGTTTCGATCGGCCACGGGTGGTCGCGTCGGATCGCTCTCCTGTCGCGGCGTCGTCCGTCGATCCCGTCCACGTCTCCCCGCCGAACATCGGCGACGCCTCCGGAGGGTAGCTCTCGGTCTCCTGGCCACTGTGTAGCTCCGCTCCGCAATGACGACAGTACTGGTCCGTTTCCTCGACTGCGGAGTCGCAGTTCGGACAGGTTGCCATACTGGCCGGCATACTAGCCGAAACTGATACCGCACAGCGTATTAAATTACCGCCAGCAAATCTCACGGCGTATTTATCGGCCGGCAGCGGCCAGGCCACGCTGGAGACGATCGATGGCCGACCGACCTCCTGGAAGCGAGTCGGAGACGATCGATCAGGCGGATTCGGTCGTCGAATCAAGACACGAGTGGACCCACGCAGCGTGTTCGTGGACCCGTTTTTCGCCGGCGTCGGTCAACGTGTAAACGTCGTGGATCCCCTCAGTCCGTTTTTCGACGAAGCCGGCGTCGACGAGCGCCGAGAGCGAGCCGTAGAACGCCTTCGGTTCGAGCCGATCGTCGTAGTGTGATTCGAGGGCGGATTTCAGCTGCTGGCCGCGCAACTCGCCGTCAGCCGCGAGCAGCAAACACATGTCGCGTCGCCGACCGCTTCGAAGCCACTTTGCCATACCCCGACTCGGACAGCCAGTCGCTCGAACGTTACGATCCGTCTCGCTATCGGTCACAACTGTCGGTAGACCGCCTCAGGAGGTAATCAACTGCCGGACTCGACCGACCGTCGCCCAGACCAGCCCGCCGACGACCGTAACGGCCGCGACGAGACGGCCCCCGAGTTCGAGTTGGGCGCTTCCGTCGGCGTCGACCTCGTGTCGAAAGAGCAGCCAGCCGTCGCCGGCGAGGAGAACGTCACCCGTCCCGATCGCAAGCGACTGAAAGACGAGTACACCCACCGAGAACGTCCCCACGACGAGGGTCGCGACGCTTCCGGCGACGATCGACGAACCCGTCTCGAACCGTCGATCGGGAACGGAAGCGCCCGATCCGTAGATCGCAAACCCCTGCCCGTCCGTCGGAAGTGGGCCAACGTGGATATCACGTGGGTACGCCACCAGTAGGGCGGCCATCCGAAGGTCGGCAATCGAGCCAGCGGCGTTTGCAGCCAGGAGTACGACGAGCCACACTGAAGGGACGATTGTCATCACGACGAGTCCGATAGCGGTGATCCCGATGAGGGGAGCGAGCAGGGCGCAAAGCAACTGATTGCGCGTGTAGCTCGTCGCAGTCGTTTCGGCGTAGGCATAGGGCAGGAGGAACTTCGAGACCCCAACCCCGTAGGAGGGTGTGCCTCCATACCGGGCCATGACCATCCCGTGGAGCAACTCGTGGGGAACGACGACGAGTGCGACGATCCCGATCGAAAGCAGTAGCCAGCCAAAGACCGTCGGCGGGGTGGCAGCCGGAACCACGATCGGCTCGAAGGAGTGACCGCCGATGGCCGCCCGGACCCAGCCAAAACAGTAGGCGAACACAAAGAAGGCGACGACGGAGACGGCGATCGTCTGGACAGTGACCGTTCGCGTGAGTCGGAACGCAGCGAACGGCTGTCGCTCCCGTCGTCGCGTATCGGGTTCCGTCGCGCTCACATTCGACACTCTCGGGAGCGCGAAAAAACGGTGTCGATCGGGCAGTGGAGCGTCCTCGCGAGCAGTTTGGCGACGCGTTCGCCGGAACCGATAGCTTCCCGGTGGTCGGTTCCTGACCGTCTGGCATGAGCGATACTGTTACCGAGGCCAACGGCATCACCGCGACCTACGAAGAGACCGAGACGGAGCGAGTGCTCTCCTTCCGAGCGACCGGCGATGACCCCCACGCCAACGGGACCGCGGCGATCGCCCAGAACATCGACGGCTACGCGATGTTGAAAGTACGACCCAGCGAAGACGGTGACGAACTCGAACGCTACTACGGATTCGACATGGCGCTCGATCACGCCGGCGAACTGCTCGGCGTCGCTCCACACGAGCTTCCGGTTCCGGCGGCGGCCGAAGATATGGGAATGTAGGCCGGCCCTGCCGTTGTCGTCACCACTGATACGGATCGTTGTAACTATTTACCGCCGATCGCCAGGGCGGGTCGGCGATCGGCGGTAATTGACTACAACTGTCCGTATGACACTCAATGTACACTCCAGACTGACGCGACAGAGCGTGAAAAGCGAGAGCAATAAATAGTCAGAGTCAAAGACTGGTACAAGAACAGCCGTGACAACTGAGTCGTTTCCCCGGCCGATCGATACCCATCGACGGTTCTCTGCACTGCTCGCAGCAACTGCGGTCGGCGTCTATCTGCTGTTGATTATCGGTGCGACGACGTCCCTGACGAACGCGGCCGCAGCGTGTTCGACGTGGCCCACCTGTCACGCACCGGCCGACCCCCTCGGCCAGACGGAGCTTGCGATCGCGTGGGGCCACCGGCTCGCTGCCGTCCTCGTCGGACTCCTCATGGCGGCGACGACCCTCGCCGCCGTCTTCGGTGACGTCTCGCGGCGCGTCAAAGCGGTGCTACTCGGCGGCGCGGCGCTCTACATCGTCCAGGTCGGCGTCGGCGCTGTAGCCGCGACGAGTGGCCCCGCTGCGATCGCGCCCGGCCTCCATCTTACGCTTGGGCTGGTGATCTTTACGACCGTCGTGCTCGCACTCGCCTGGGACCTAGAGTTTGCGACCGGTGTGGAAGACGACACCATCGAGCAACCGGAGCCGATCGAGGAGCCCGCCGGCCCGGCAGCCGAGCGCAGCCTGCCAACCGGTGGACTCGCTCGCGCTCGTCTCACCGCGTTCGCGTATTTCAAAATGATGAAGCCACGACTGATGTGGCTGCTCTGTCTGGTGGCCGCCGCGGGGATGGCACTCGCTGCCGGTCCGGGAATCGATCGGTACACGATCGTCGCCACGCTCGGCGGCGGCGTCCTCGCGATCGGTGCCTCGGGGACGTTCAACCACGTCCTCGAACGCGACGTCGACCGGAAGATGTCCCGGACGGCCGATCGACCGCTGGCGACGGACCTCGTCCCGGTTCGCAACGCCTTGCTCTTTGGGTTCTTCCTGACGGCCGCCTCGATGGCCGTCTTCCTGACGATCAACCGGCTCGCGGCCGCGCTCGGTTTCGTTGCGATCGTCTTCTACAGCGTCATCTACACGCTCGTCCTCAAACCCAACACGGTCCAGAACACGGTCATCGGCGGTGCGGCGGGTGCACTGCCGGCACTGATCGGCTGGGCTGCCGTCACCAACGAGATCGGGCTTGCCGGTCTCGCACTCGCGGGCGTCATCTTCCTCTGGACGCCAGCGCACTTCTACAACCTCGCACTGGCGTACAAGGACGACTATGCCCGTGGTGGCTTCCCGATGATGCCCGTCGTCCGCGGGGAGACCGAGACCCGGAAACACATCGTCTACTACATCGCGGCGACCCTCGCCGGCACGGTCGGACTCGCCTGGATCACGGATCTCGGCGCGTTCTACGCCGGGACGGTCGTCGTCTTCGGCGGGATCTTCCTCTGGGCGGCGATTCAGCTTCACTTCGAGCAGACCGAGGCCGCCGCGTTCCGCTCGTTTCACGCCTCGAACGCCTTTCTCGGTGCGGTACTCGTTGCGATCCTCGTCGACGCGCTCGTCCTGACTGGACCGGTGTTCTGACACGTCGGGAGCCGTCGGCCGCCGGAATCCGTACGCCTAACAGTGTCCCGACCGTAGCATCGATCGATGAACCGCCGTTCGTTCCTCGCAGTCGCTGGCATGGGCACAACGCTTTCGATCGCCGGCTGTACAGCGCTGTTCGATGCCTCGCGTCCCGACGACCTCGAGAGCGTCGAGCCGGACGGCGACCAGCTTCCATCGCCGACGATCGCCATGGGGCCGGTTTCGATCGACGTCTACGAGGACCTGGGCTGTCCTGCGTGTCACGAGTTCCAGGCTGACGTCTTCCCGACGCTGGAAGCGCAACTCCTCGACACCGGCGAGGCAACCTACCGCCACGTTGACTTCCCGCTGCCGGCCGACGATCGATCGGTCGCAATGGCAAACGCCGCGCGAGCGGTCCAGGACGAAACGCAAACCGAGGACGATCCCGCCGGCGAGTTCTTCGCGTACAAAACGGCCGTCATCGACGCCGGCGACTGGAGCGACGACGCGCTGGCGTCGATCGCAGCCGACGAGACCGACGTCGAAGAAGACGTCGTCCGTGACGCACTCGAAGACGAGACGTACTATCCGACGCTTGCAGCCGATTGGGAGCGAGGCGAGGACAACGGCGTCAGCGGCACGCCGACGGTGATCGTCGACGGCGACGAAGTCGATGCCGATGCTGACTCGATCGTCGCGGCCGTCGAGGACGCTACCTGAGACGGATCGGTGTCACACTCTACCGCCGATTGGCTAGTGCGTCAACAGCTCAAGATCGTCGGCTCGCTCGAAGTGGTCGACGTTGTTCGTCACTACAGGGACGTCGTGATCACGGGCAGTTGCGCCAATCAGGCGTCGGCGTTCTCGATCGGTGTTCCCTGACGCTGCAGTGTTGCGTTACTCTTCCCGGCAGCCATCGCACAGTCCCGATCGAACGGCCACCTCTCGAAGGCCAGTGAGCAGGTTCTCGACGGCAGTTCGAGCGCGTTCGGACGAGTCCGTGCGGTGAATCCCTTCCCAGAGTTCCATCACCGTGACCGAACTTACCTGTGCAGTACCACGTTTTTCGATCGGCTGCTCCGCCTCTTTGACGGTGTCCGCTCCGCGAAGAACGTCGATGGGAAACGAGGTATCGACGACGAGAACGTGCGTGGTACCCGGTGGCCCTGCACGGGCAGACAGAATCGAACCCCTTACCCACGACCGGCCGATAGCGGCGTGCATGGAAGCCGTAGTCGAGGCGATGGACGTCCGGAAAACCTACGGCGAGACGGTCGCGCTGTCGGGTGCGTCCCTCGCTGTCGAGTCGGGGGAGGTCTTTGCACTGATCGGTCCTAACGGGGCCGGAAAGACGACCCTCGTTCGCGCGCTGACGGGCACGACAGCGCCCGACGAGGGACAGACGCGAGTGCTTGGGGCGTCACCGACGGCTGTCGATCGGCGACGACTTGGCGTGCTCCCACAGGCGTTCTCGCCGCCCGATCGGTTGAGCGCTCGCGAACTGCTCGCCTACTACGCCGGCCTCTACGAATCGGCCCGCGACCCCGATGCGGTGCTTGCAGACGTCGGCCTCGTCGACGCCGGCGACACCTGGTATGAAAACCTCTCCGGCGGCCAGCAACGGCGAGTCTGTGTGGGTGCGACGCTGGTCAACGATCCCGACGTGCTCTTTCTCGACGAGCCGACGACAGGGATCGACCCCGCCGGCCGACGGACCATCTGGCAGCTGATCGAAGGCCTCGCCGCCGACGGGACGACGGTCGTTCTTACCACCCACGATATGGCCGAAGCCGAACGACTCGCCGATCGGGTCGGGCTACTTGCCAACGGCTCAATCGTCGCCGAGGGGACGCCCACGGCGCTCGTCCGCGACCACGGCGGCGAGAGCCGGCTCACCGTCGAGACGCCGGCCGACGCCGCGGCGTTTGTCGACCTTCCGTTCCCGGTCAACACCGGCGACGGGACGGTCGTCGTTCGGGACATCGAGCCAGCCGAAATCGGGACTGTCGTCGACTACCTCGCCGATCGCGACCTCGAGTACACCGGGCTGACGTGGGCCGAACCCGATCTCGAGGATGTCTACCTCGCGCTCGCGGACGGCGTCGAACGCGCCGGAACCGATCGGCTCGGGGAGACAGGGACCGAAGTCGCGAACACGGGTGAGCTCGCGTGAGCCGCGTCGGCCGGGTTCGCGCCGAGACGGGCGCCGGCTGGCGATCGTTCGTCCGCCGTCGGACGGCCGTGTTCTTTACGTTCTTTTTTCCGGTGATCCTGATCGTTATCTTCGGTGCACTGGTCCGGACGGATCCGACGGGTGATGGCCTGTTTACCGAGCCGGCAGCGTACTACGTCCCCGGCTATCTGGCGGTCGTCGTGCTCTTTACGCCGTTTTCCCGTATGGGAAGTGAAGTCGCCCGTCACCGCGAGGGAAACCGCTTCGAGAAGCTCGCGACGACGCCGCTGACTCGCAAGGAGTGGCTACTCGCCCAGACCGTCGTCAACGCCGTCATCATCGGTCTCGCGAGCCTGCTCATCCTCGGACTCGTCATCGCTCTCACTGGCGCGTCGATCGTCTTCTCGCCACTGTTGGTCGCCTACGTGCTCGTCGGTGTCAGCTGTTTCTGTGGCATCGGCGCGATGCTTGGTAGCTACACTGATTCACAGGACGGCGCGATCGCCGCCAGTAACGCGATCGGACTGCCCTTGCTCTTTCTCTCGGAGACGTTCATCGCTGTCGAACAGCTGCCGGAGTGGTTCGGCCCGTTCGTGAATCTCTCGCCGCTGACGTACTTTGCTCGCGGTGTTCGCGCCGCGACCTACCCGGAAGCGGGAACGCCGGCTGTCGCCGGGATCGACCCTGCCGTGGCAAACCTCGCGATCCTCGCCGCGCTCGCCGTCGTTGCGTTCGCGATCGGGGCGCGATCGATTCCGCGGACAGATTGAGACGGATACGTGTCAGCAAGTACCGCCGGACACAAATCTCGCTGAGACGGTCCGTAGTCGTCCTCCGGTGATCGACGGCTACTGACGGGTGTGTCGGCCGGCTGTGGCGACGAGCGATGCGATACCCGACGGCTACTCATCGTCTGCCATTCGATCGGCGTAATCCCAGCCATACACCACGACGGGATCGATCGTGAGCGTTACTTCCTCGCGACCCTCGCGTAACAGGTTCTGGGCCAGTTTGGAGTCGGTTCCTCCGAGATATCGCTCCATAAGGTCCCGAAGCGTCTCTTTGTCATCGTCGGGCTCGATCGAGACCGAGCCCCTGCCACGGACGCCTGCATAGGGCGGCTCGTTCGTCGAAATCTCGAAGGCGACGGTTGGCTCCTCGCGAAGATAGGTGACGACGTCGGCGGTGGCGCCGGTCGCACACTGGAGAGCCCAGCTATCGGACTCGCCCGCTTCGGTCGTTCGATGGCGATACCACAGCGATACCATCCAGAGGTGTCCAGACGGCGTCTGGCACGCCAGCCGGACTGGAATCGTCGATTCAGTGAGAAACGTCGTTATCTCCGCCTGAGAAAGGGATCCACGAACTTTCATACCGTGGCTATCGGACGGTGGCAGTATAATATCGATCCATCAGCATGTCGGCGATCGTCGAGTATCGCTCCGTCCGCAGGTGACACACCACCGACTGGTCAGCGGGCACCGTTAGAAGGGGAGGAAAAAGCCGGTGGCGAACGTCGAGTCGTAGATATGGTTGAGCATGAGGTAGGTGACGACGCCGAGCACGAGACTCAGAATCCACGAACCGGCCGCAATTCGCCCGATCTTGGCGTGAGACGTGTCACGAAGTTCCGAGGGCGTATGTGTCAGTCCGAGGATCAACGCATACAGCACGACCGGAACAGCCACGATCGAGAGGAAGATATGGATGGCGAGCATGAGCAGGTAGGCGTTCCGAACCAGTGTCGGGCCGACAAACTCTTTCGTCCCGCCGCCGCCGACTCTGATCAGGTAGACGACCAGAAACAGCAAGATGAGACTGAACGCACTCACCATTGCTTTGCGGTGTTTGTCGACGTTCCCGGCACGAATCCAGTACCAGCCAGCAACCAAACAGATCGTCGTCGCTGCGTTGAGTAGGGCGATCGCGTGCGTAAAGATATCGACCTGTGCGTTGGTGAGATCAGGGTAGATCGGCAGGTCGAGAACAAACGTCCCGATGACCAGCGCGTAGCCGACAATCGTCAACAGAATTGTTACGCCGATCGGGCGCTCTCGAAGCCGCCGTTTCGCGTCCGCAGTTGCCATTGTTGACGGTTAGGAAAGCATCCATATTTGTCTTCTCTTTCCGGAGACTGAGCAGTCCGCACAGAATCCGATCCGGTCACTCTTGGAGCGCTCGATCGATCGTCACCGTGTCTTGCCGGTCGACGGTGAGTTCGTAGCCACAGTACTGAAACGAGACCGAACCGCCGGCACGCTCTGTTCCGTCCGGACGCGTTGCAAACAGCGTGTCGAGCGCGTCCGGATCGATGACAGCGTGAAGCGGCTCGTACTCTGGTGGCCCTAGCTCGCTCGGCGGAACCCCTTCTATCGACGCGACTACCTCAATGACTGTCTGACTTGGCGGTTGCGTTCCACTCCGCCGGACGCGATCTCGACCCCCCTCCATTGTATATCTCACATATCAGACCGTGTTGAATAAAAGTGTCCCTTCGGGTTGCGATACCGACGGTTCGATCGGGGGACAGCGGCCACCACTGGCAGGAAACGGTTCTGTCGTGTCTCACAATGGAAAATCACCCCTCTACAGGGCAAGCGGTCGACTACAGTCGCGTTCGATAGTTGCCCACAACCGGGTTGGCGCGATCAGCTAATATCGATCGCGGGCTTCCCGGGTCGGGCTTTCGTCGCGGATTCATCGTTCGGTTCGGCCGCCCGGACGGTCACTGTCGCGTCGAACTCGTCGGTCACCAGCCAGCTCGCCTGTTCTAAGAGCGTCCGCTCTCGATCGGCCGAGAGCTGCTGGCCGGTGTCCGACCCCAGCGTCTCGACGAACGCCGCAATCGTCGCTCGCTCCACGCCGATCCGATCGTCGTCGACGGCCCGGTCGACGAGCGTCGCATCTGACGCCGGGTGGTTCATCGCGGCAACCCGGTACTGCCAGTCGGGAGCGACGACGAGTTCGATCCGCTCCGGATCGTCGATCGCCGCCACGTCGACGATATCCCGCACGTCATCCAGCGTCGTCTCGACGAGTCGTCGCTCGGCCTCGTAGACGTCGACGTCTCGCGTTGGCTCGGGCCACTCGGCTTCGACGACGAGCCCATCACCCCGAAGTTTGTTCCAGAGTTCCTCGCCGAGATGGGGTGCCATCGGTGACAGCAGCGCGGTCACCGTCAACAGCCCGCGACGGTACACCGCCTCGTGTGGTCGGTCGAACGCACGATACCGACGAAGCAGGCGGGCCAGTTCCCGGATCTCCGTCGCCACACGATGGAAGCGAAACCGCTCGTACTCCTCTGTCGCGGCGGCGATCGTTCGATCGATCTCGGCGTCGAGATACTCGTCGTGGCCGCTGCGTTCGACCCGCGTGTCGCTCTCGTTGACAAACGAGGTGACCATCCGGTGGACGGTCTGCTGGAGGTCGTACGCCCCGCGGACGTTGTTCGCAGTCCACTCGAAGTCCTGTTCGGGGTGGGCCGCTGAGAGGACGAAGAGTCGGGTGGTCTCTGCGCCGTACTCCTGTGGGGTGACGACGTTTCCTTTCGAGCTGGACATCTTTTCGCCGTCGTAGAGCACCGTCCCCTGACTGACGAGTTTCTCGACGGGTTCGCGTCGTTCGAGTAGCCCCATATCCGCAAGCGCACGCGTAAAAAAGCGGATGTACAGCAGGTGCAAAATGGCGTGTTCGTCGCCGCCGACGTAAACGTCGACGGGGAGCCACTCCTCGGCCAGGTCGGTGTCGAACGGTGCCTCCGCCAGGTCTGGCGAAAGGAATCGCAGGTAGTACCACGAGGAGTCGACGAACGTGTCCATCGTATCCGTCTCCCGGCGGGCCGGCTCCCCACATTCCGGACAGCTCGTATGCCGGAACGACTCGTGTTCTGCGAGCGGATTCCCCGTCGTCCGGACGAACTCGGGCAACTCGACGGGAAGCTCCTCGTCGGGGACGAGAACGTGGCCACAGTCCTCACAGTGGACGACCGGAATCGGCGTCCCCCAGTATCGCTGCCGGGAGATCAGCCAGTCGCGCAGCCGGTAGGTCACGTCGCTGTCGATCGCCCCAACGTCGTCGTACAGTCGGTCGCGGACCGTCTCGCTTTCGAGGCCGCTGTAGTCGCCGCTGTCCTCGACAATGCCGTCACCGGTGTACGGTGCATCGTCGGGGTCGACAGTCGCGTCTTTCGGGGAGATGACGCGTTCGATCGGGAGGCCGTGTTCGCTTGCAAAGGCGTAATCGCGTTCGTTGTGGCCGGGGACACCCATGACGGCCCCGGTGCCGACGTCCTCGAGGACGTAGCTTGCGACGTAGACGGGGAGGTTCTCGCCAGTCATCGGGTGGGTTGCCGTCGCGTCAGTTTCGACCCCCGAGTAGCCGACCTCCTCCGGCCCCAGTTCGCGGACCCGATCGACGTACGCAGAGACTGCGTCGTCAGTCTCGGCCAGCCGACGGGCCAGCTCGTGCCCCGGAGAAACGGCCAGATACGTCGCTCCGTAGATCGTATCGGGACGGGCGCTGAAGACGTCGACCGTCTCGCCGGGGTCGACCTCGAACGTAATGCGTGCACCCTCCTGTCGCCCGATCCAGTTGCGCTGGATCTCCCGGACACCGTCGGGCCAGCCCTCCAGGTCGTCGAGTCCCTCACAGAGTTCCTCGGCGTAGTCGGTGATCGTAAAGAACCACTGATCGAGCTCCCGGCGGCTGACGGGCGTCTCACACCGCCAGCAGACGCGATCGCCGCCGTGGTTCGCGACGTCGCCGCTCACCTCACCTGCGGGCTCGCTGTGTTCGTCTTCGCGACTCGCGGCGTCGCCGCTCATTCGGTTCGAGGACTCGCTGCGCTCGCCCTCGCGTTCGTCAACCTGTGCATCGGCCAGGACGGTCTCACAGTCCGGACACCAGTTGACCGTCGCTGCCTCGTACTCGACGAGACCTTCCTCGTAGAGGCGTTTGAACAACCACTGGTTCCACCGATAGTAGTCGGGCTCACAGGTGGTGATCTCCCGGGACCAGTCGTAGCCAAAGCCCATGGTCTCCAGTTCCTCGCGCATCCGACGAATACACGCCTGCGTCCAGGATCCGGGGTCGCTCGCCCGTTCGTAGGCCGCGTTTTCGGCTGGAAGGCCAAAGGCGTCCCACCCCATCGGATGGAGCACGTCGTCGCCTTGCATTCGTCGATAGCGGGCGTAGGCGTCCGTAATCGCATAGTTCCGGATGTGTCCCATATGGAGCTCCCCCGAGGTGTAGGGGAACATCCCGAGGACGTAGGTTGGATCCGTCGCCTCCTCGGAGAGCGCGTAGACGTCGTCGCGCTCCCAGACGTACTGCCAAAACTCCTGTACTTGCGCGTGATCGTAATGACTCGTCATTCTCGGGGAAGCCGTTGTGTTCCACTCGTCGTGCCGACTATATCATTGTTCGGCCGATCGGCGGCCTCCTCGTGACGATCGGGTCGACTACTCCGGATCGAACTCGAGTGCGATGCCGTTGATGCAGTAGCGCTTCCCGGTCGGCTCAGGGCCGTCGTCGAAGACGTGGCCGAGATGGCCATCGCAGTTGCTGCAGACGACTTCGGTGCGGACCATCCCGTGGCTCCGATCGGTCTTCGTTTCGACCGCGTCGTCGTCAGCTGGATCCCAGAAGCTGGGCCAGCCGGTTCCGGAGCCGAACTTCGTCTCGGTCCGGAACAGCTCCTGGCCACAGCCGGCACAGCGAAACTGCCCCGGCTCGTCGACGTCGAGCAGTTCAGAGGAGTGACGCGGCTCGGTACCACACTCCCGAAGGATTCGGTACTCGTCTTCCGACAGCTCGGCGTTCCAGTCCGTCTCCGATCGATCGTCGCCGGGTCGCTGATCACTCATATCGACGGCTACGGGTTGGAGGCATTTCAGTACCGTCCCAACAATCGCGTGTCTGCAATCGACGTGCAAACAGCGCCAATTGTTAAGAACAGCCTGTGTCTGCGGGGCGAACGTGGGTACCCGCCGCGGCCGTTTGTCGTGACATGGAAACACGCTGGGCGACCGTCGACGGCGTCCATCTGGAACTGCCGACAGACTGTACGGTTGCGGAGCTTCGGGAGTCGCTTCGGAAGCCCGCCGACGCAGTGCTTGTGGCGATTACCGGCGACCTGGTCGCCGTCGTCCACGACGAGGAGCGGCCGCTCTCCGAGCTGGTCGCCGGCTGTGCAGAAACGTACTACTTCTGGCGCGATAGCGAGCTTCCACGGGACGAGGTTCTCGACACGCCCGAGCTCGAGGCGGCACTCGAAACCGACTCGTCGAAAGAGGCGACCTTCCAGCGCCCCGGAGTCAATCCGTAGTTCCTGGGTCTGTCACAGCCGACACACCCGCTGCGACCCAGGCAATCGCTGTCGGTTTATCTCACTGGCCGATTAAAAACGGCGTCACATGAACAGATCGCTGTTGACCGTCCGATCGTCGAGTACGTCTTTGCGGGCTTTTGTCTGGCCGACGTCTTCGTAGGCGACCGGCGTATCGACCTCTTCGGCGTTCGGCCCAGGTTCGTTACCGATGTAGACGATGTTCGGGTTCGTCCCGACGTCTTCTAACAGTTTGAACGTCGAATCGCGGCCGTCGGCGTACGTTTCGACGACCTGCTCGGCCTGTTCCTCGTCGGTGACGCCGGCGTCCGATGCAGGGTTAACCTCGCCCTCTTCTAAGAGTTCGATCGCTTCCTGGACCTCCGCCGGAGTGATCTCGCGGCCCTCGTATCGATCGACGACCTCCTCGATCGCTTCTTCCGAGTCGTCGATCACCGTATCCAGTTGCGCTTCGGCAGCGTCGAGCGCGTCCGCGTCGGCCTCTTCTTCGGCAGTCTCGTCGAGGAGGTCGTCGAGAATCGCGTCGAGTTCGTCTTCGACCTCGTCCTCCTCGACCGCCGCTTCGACCGGCTCTTCGATGATTCCCGCGAGAACATCTCTGAGCGCCTCGTCGGCCGCTTCATCGGGATCGACGTCCTCGTCTTCAGCATCGATCACGTACTGGAACTCGTCGGCTTCGACCTCGCCCTCGATATAGCGAACGGCCTCGATTTCGTCCTGACTCCACTCACCGGGGGTAAACTCCATCTCCAGGAGGTCGACGTCGCCGTCGACGAACGCGTAGGCCTCTTCGACCTCCTCGATGCTGGGACTCTGTCCCTCGACCATGTTCGCCGCCCGCGATCGGGCGACGTTATCGAGATACTGCTGAGGAGGGCTCTCGGGATCGTTCATGTCGCCAAACTGGATCACCTCCGGCGGGCAGGCATCCTCGCAGGCGACCCGACCGACCAGATCGTCGCCCCTGAGCCCATCCTGACGGCTTACACAGAACGTACACTTTTCCATGACGCCTCGTGGACCGCGACTGTTGACCCACCGGTCGCGTTCGTCAACCATATGACTGTCCTCGATTTCATCTGTCGAAATGTCGGGTTCCTCCCACTGGAAGTAGTTCACACCGTAGGGACAGGCGACCTGACAGTACCGACAGCCGATACAGACGTCGTAATCGGTGAGGACGAGTCCGTCGCTATCTCGGGTGTGTCGGGCCGTCGTCGGACACACCTTTTCACAGGGTGCGTCGGTACAGTGCTGACAGGGGCGGATAAGCGCGTTTCGTCCGCCGGGCGTCGAGTCCTCGAAGTAGAGGATGTACATCCAGTTTGCCCCCTGGTCCCAGCTATGTTCTTCCTGACAGGCAGTGACACAGGAAAGACAGCCGTCACAGTGTTCGAGATCGAGGACCATTCCCCACTGAGTTCCGTCCGCATGCTCGGGAGTGTCGTCGTCTTCGTCGTCATCCGCGTCTGCGAGTGCCGGTTCGCCGTCGGACTCTGCAGTCCCCCAGGCACCCAGCCCGACAGCGCCAGCACCGGCTCCCATCTTCTTCATGACATCGCGACGCGACTCCTCGTCGACCCCGAACCGCTCGAGTGCATCGTCGAATCGGCTCCCATCGCCGGACTCAACCGGCCGCTTGTCCTCACCGAACTCCTCCAGTACGTCGTCGTGGTACCGATCGTGAAACTCGGCTTCCGACAGCTCTCCTTTGGTTACCTTCATGGCATCTTCGGCCATCGCCATGCCGAGTTCGGCGTCGTACTCGGTGTCTTCGAGCGCCGTTTCGAGATCCGTTTGCCACCCCTCGCCAAGCGGATGGAAGGCGTCGTCCTCGTCTGAACTCATCGCTGCAGCTCACCTCGAAACGGCCTGATACTATGAGACACGTCCATTGGTAGCCACTATCAGTATAGCATCTATCCGAATGCGAATAAGAAACTGCCTTGCAGTCGACGGCCACCGGGACGGCGGTTCCCGAATCGGGAGTGGACAGCGACAGTACCAACTGGAACTGGTTTCATACGGATTAGTGTCATCAATTACCGCCGATCGGCGACCCACCTTGGCCGATCGGCGGTAACTATGGACACTAATCCGTATCAGACTAATCGCACGGTCCGCGGTTCGGAACGAACGGAGTGGATGAGAACCGCGCTGCGGTCTGCGATCGGATCCGTATGACACTCAGCGGAGACTGGAGAGACGATTGCCCTCACTCCCGTTTGGGTGCTAGAACGTCTCCCGTAGCGTTGGTCACAAAAAAGCGCCGAGAGGGAGATTTGAACTCCCGTGTCCGTGAGGACAGTAGATTTCGAATCTACCGCCTTGGCCGGGCTAGGCTATCTCGGCTCACTTCCATCTACCCGGGTTATGCTTTTACCCGTTTCGATTCTTCATAGCTCTGTGACGCCGTCACGATCGTCGAAACCGACCACCGAGAACGACTCCCGAAAGCGACTCCCGCTGACAGTGTGGAGCCGACGGGCTCCGATCACCCAGTATTTTTCATCCCGGCTGCGATCCCCTTCACCGTCAGCCGAAGGGTTCGTTCCTCGATGTCGGTCCGGTGGGTCCGATCGAGGAGGTAGGTCTGGAGGAGGTTCAGCGGATCGACGTACGGGTTCCGTCGTTCGAGGTTCTCGCCGAGCCAGTCACGCGTGTGGAGTTCCTCGCGCTGGCCGATCTCTTTGATGAGGTCGCGGGCCTGGGTACACTCCTCGGAGAGTCGTGGGAAGAACCGATCGCGAAGGTCTGCATCGGCAAGGTCGGCGTACTGTGCTGCGATCTCGAGTTCCGTTCGCGAGAGCGCCAGGGCAGCGTTGTCGAGTGTGGTCTGGAAGAACGCCCACTCGTCGTACATCTCCTGGAGCGTCTCCATCGAGCCACCGTTCTCGAGATAGGCGTCGACGCCCGTCGCGATCGCGTACCAGCCTGGCAGAATGCACCGCGACTGGGTCCAGGAGAACACCCACGGGATCGCCCGAAGGTCCTCGACGGTTCGTTCGCCGCTTCGGGAGGCCGGTCGCGAGCCGAGATCGAGATCCTCGATGACCGTGATCGGCGTCGCCTGTTCGAAGTACTGGACGAAGCCCTCGCTTTCGAGGAGGTCGCGATACTCCTGGCGGGCGGCGTCGGCCATCGTTTCCATTGCGTCGACCCATTCTTCGGGAATCTCCTCTTCGGGCTGGTCCATCGCGTACAGCCGCGCCCGAAGTTGAGCGTTGAGCATCTGTTCGATGTTTCGCTCGGCGATCCGGGGGTTGGCGTACTTCTCGGCGATCGCTTCGCCCTGTTCGGTGAACTTGACCTGTCCGGTGACGGTCGAATTCGGCAAGGCGAGCAGCGCCTCGTTCATCGGGCCACCGCCACGCGAGATCGAGCCACCACGGCCGTGGAACAGCCGCATTTTTACGTCGTGGTCGGCACAGATCTCGCCGAGTCGACGCTGGTTCTTGTACAGCGACCAGTTGGCAGCGAGGAAGCCGTTCTCTTTGTTCGAGTCGGAGTATCCCAGCATGATCTCCTGGGTCCGGCCACGGGCTTCGAGGGCCTGTGAGTACGCCTCGTTCTCGTAAAGCGTGCCCATGATCCGGCGTGCTCCCGAGAGTGCGTACTCGGTTTCGAGCAGCGGAACGATATCGATACCACAGTGTTCGGGCAGCGAGACGACGTCCGCCTGATCGGCGAGGAACAACACTTCGAGGACGTGACTTGGCTCGTCGTTCATCGAGATTGCGTAGGTGTCGATCGCCTCGACGCCGTACTCTGCTTGCCAGTCTGCGAGGCGCTCGAACAGGGTCAACACGCGCGTCGATTCGTCGGAGAGGTCTGCAGTGTCCGTCAGATCGATGACCGGCTCGTCTTGTAAGACGGCATCGGTCAGGAACTCGACGCGTTCGTCTTCGGAGAGCGATCGGTAATCGATTCCCTCCCGTTCGAGGGCTTCGTCGATCGCCTGCGTGTGTTTTTCCTGGTGTTCACGAAGATCGAGACTGGCGAGCGAAAAGCCAAAGGTCGCGATCTGTCGTCGGATCGGATCGACGTGTGCGTCGACGACTGTCTCGGCGCCGTTGTTCCGGAGACTCTCCGCCATGAATTTGAGATCGTCGAGCAGTTCATCAACGTCCTCGTAGCCGCCGGGTCGAACGTCGCCGACACGGGCGAGACGCTCGCGCATCAGCTTGAGCTTCTGTCGGTAGGGTTCGCCGGGATAGCGCTCCTGGGCGGTCTTGGCGCTTCCAGGCAGCCGATCGAGGTCCTCTTCAAGTGATGCCTGGAATTCCGAGCCAGCGTCGATTCGGCTCCCGTCCTGGCTCAAGACGCCAGAGAGCCGTTTGAGCTGTGTACGGTACTTTTCGAGGACGACTTCGCGCTGTTTTTCGAGCGTGTTCGCCGTCACCTCCGGCGTCACGTAGGGGTTGCCATCGCGGTCGCTGCCGGCCCACGAGCGGAACTCGAACAGTTTCGGGATTTCGAGATCGGTCTCGACTTCCTCGTCGATCGCATCGGCGAGTTCGTCGTAGACCTCACCGACGGTGTCAAACAGCGTGTTTTCGAGATACCACTGCACGTTCCGGGCTTCGTCTTCTGGCTCCGGCTGGCGGCGGCGAACCTGTGGTGTCTGCCAGAGACTCGTGACTTCGGCGTCGATATCGCGCCAGATCTGGCCTGCCTCCTTGTCGGTAAGGAGCCGTTCGTCTAAGGTCTCGAGTTCCGTCGACACCGCCCGGAGTTTCGACTTGACGGTCTTGCGGCGGGCCTCCGTCGGATGGGCGGTGAACGTCGGCTCGATCAGAACGTCGTCGAGTACCTGTTTGGTCGTCTGGATGTCGGCGTCGCCGAGTTCTTCGGCGACCGTCTCCAGACTGTCCGAGAGCGTCTCCTCCTGAGATTCGGTTCGCAACGATCGGACCCGCTCCCGTTCTTCGGCCAGGTTGATTAGCTCGAAGTAGGTGGTAAACGCTCGCGCGACGATTCGCTGCTCGTGTGGTGACAGTCCCTCGAGTTCCGTAATGAGTGGGTCCCGACTCTCCAGTTCGTCGGCGCGGTAATCGATCGCCGCGCGCCGGCACGATTCGACGGTCTCGAACGAGCGCCGCGACGTCTGGTCTTCGAGAACTTCCCCGAGCAGTGCACCCAGTTCACGGACGTCCTGACGAACGTCCCTGTTATGTAATGTCATATCCGCTCCGTACGTGGCCGACATTAAAAATCCCCGTGTCACGGGATTTCAGATTTGCTACTGTCTTTAATGATAGTTACTACCGGTGTTTTCTCGGTAATATTGTCCTCGAAGTCCGATTTCGATTCAGGAACGATTTCAGTTGAGGAGTTGCCGTTTGTTTGTCTCGGCGCTGATACTCACGACAAGGTGAACTACTCGGAGAATCGGTGCGTCGGTCGCGACCGGCGGTCGGATCGCCGATAATCACTTTCGATAATAATTGTGGGAGTTCGAAGGCAGCGATCAGCAGTCAGGAGCGGTCAAATTCCAGCAGTCCCGGAGTCCGAACAGTCGCGCGCGCTGGCTGGCAGGTGTCGGGGATGTGTCCGCGTTGGCCCCAGTACGTGTCGATTCACCAACGAACGCGCGTTGGAGACAGCCAGACCATGCCAACGTGTTCGATCCGGAACCACAATACACCGTTCGATATCGACGACCACCGTTCGGGTTGACGATTACCGCATCTCGTCCAATGTCAACACGGTGTCAGACATCAGCCACGCCGTCTCGCTGTCGGCCCGTTCGATGCTGAGCGCGAAAAACGAGTCTCGGCCGTCGTCGACGGTAATATGGTAGCCACGACTCCGTAGCGGTTCGCGGTCCTCGAGGTCGTTCGCTTCGCCTGAGTTCACAGTCGCTTTCGGGGCCGAACCGAGATAACGGACGCGGTTTCGGAGCCAATCGGTACAGTCGGTGACTGATCGTTGGCCAGTAGTATCCTCTTCAAGAGATTGTCAGCTGTAATAGGTATCAACCCACAACGGGAATCGGGACCGTCCGTTTCACGACACCCAACACGGTCTCTATCGATGGATGCAATTGCGCTTCTGGAGTCCCTCGCGATCACGTCCGTACCGAGCCCCCGCAGTCACGACCACCCCGGAGCGACCGCCCACCTCTCCGGAGCCAAAGAGCGGCGGTCGATCGGTACCGTCGCTGCATCGGCAAACAGGGTTATGTATCTGACCTCGAACTATCGAGGCATGGATCTATGGACGGGGGGAGAGCTACGATCGACGCTTTCGAAACGGCATGGCGTGCTCGCGTCCGTAGCTGAGAGTCCGAAAACGAAACCGGAACTGGTCGCTGCTCTCGATCAATCGCGGTCGACGATCGATCGTGCGGTTACGGAGTTGTCGACGGTCGACTGTATCGAACCACGACACGATGATCGAAGCCAATATCGGTGTACGCAGACGGGGAGACTAGCGTTGGAGACCTATCGCGAGTACTGTGCCGATGCGACACTCCTAGCGCAGGCGACGCCGGTTGTGAACGCGCTCCCACCGGACGTCGAACTCTCACAGACGTTCGTCGCCGACGCAGCGCTGTATTCGTCGACGAAAACGCCGGACGTCGCGTTGCAGCCGGCTATCGAGCGGTTGCCCGACGCGACAAAGCTGACTGGAACAGCACCGGTCGTCTTCAGTGACTACTTCGACGTTCTCAGCCAGTGGGTCCAGGAGGGCGACGCCGAGATCGAGCTGGTACTGGAGGCGGACCTGCTCGAATCGATCGTTGCGAACCACACGGATGAATTCAGCGACTTTACTGATTGCAGTTCGATCGATCTCTACGTGCACGAGAGAGAGATTCCGTACGCGCTCTGGATTCTCGATCAGGAATCGTCCGCCTGTGCGGGTACAACGATCTACGAAAACGGTAGCGTCAAGGGATCGCTCGTCGCCGACTCGATCCCAGCAGTTCGCTGGGCACGAGGCCAGTACGAGCAGTACAGGGACGCGTCGACGGCACTCTCCCTGTTCGAGTAGCAGCCCTGCTTCTCGAACCTGTACGAGTACTTGCCAGCAGACAGTAGCTGCAGGCCCGAACAGGCCGCGTTCGACGACGCCTCGAACCGATCACAGACCACGTCCGACCGACGACGCCTCGAACCGATCGCGGACTTCGCCTTTGGTTTCGGTGATAATCCGTCGCTCCGCCCGGCGTGTCGCACGGATCACCTCGTCGGTGTACTCGAGACTGACGGTAGGCAGTCCGGCTCCCAGGATCCCACCGACGATGTCGCTCGGATCGATCCGCACCTCGAAGACGAACGCCTCCCGGTGACGGGAGATCGGTCCGGTAAACGGAAAGGCCTCCTCGACGAGTTCGAGCGCCTCCGATCGGCTGAACACACTGCGGGCTGCCGCCCAGAAGTCGTCTTCGGGTCGATCGACGATCGGTTCGATCCCATCGCCGAGTCGGCGGTTGCGATCGAGGATGTCGGCGACGATCGCGTCATACGTTTTGGTAGTCGTGGCCGGTGCGATCGCGTCGACGTAGCTGTCGGAGGCGAGGAGTTCCGACTCGAACTCGTCGATCGGGCGATCGCTCACGGCGTATTCGAGGACGATGTCGAACTGGTCTGTGGCCTGCTGGCGATAGCGTGCCAGTTCGGGCTCGACGAGTTGTCGTTCGAGCGACGCTGCGTTTCTCCGGAGCTGATCGACGACCGCACCACCCGGCCCCAGTCCAGTTCCCTGTAGGGCGCGGGCGACACTGAATTCCTCGCGTGTCGCCGCGACGGTCGCCTCCAGAAACTCCCCGAAGCCGGTTCTGGCAGCAATGCGACTCACAGAATCGTATGGGCAGAGCAGACGTATGTACGTATCGCCGACTACAGTTCCCATCGAGCGATCGATATGAGCGCGCCTCGGGGAGTGTGCGATCGGCGATCAAAAGCTGCAACGGTCCCTCTCAGCGGGTATCGTCGATCGAGGGGGCGAAATACGGCTCAGCCTGTACCGACTGTGTGATCTCTTCGAACTGGCTGTGGGGACAGCCGCTGCACTGTGGTGGGGCCTCCAGGTCGGCGTAAACGGTGTCACACCGATTGCAGGCGAAAAAGCGCAATCCAGGCACATGCAGACAGTCGTTCCGACAGTACAAAAGCTGGCGGTCCCCGTCAGATACGGATCTCTGGGCTCATACGGAGTAGTGTCATCAGTTACTACCGTTCGTCGACGTGGGAAGCCGAGGCGGTATCGACGGACTGGGATCCGTCTGATCGGTGTGGAAACGGGGTCTGGTGGGTAAAAACAGACACCACCAGCACGTTCGGGCGGACTGAAACTCGGACATCGTTCAGCGAGAGTCGGTCGCTCCATGCGAACGGCTTAGAACCGTCATGCGGAGACCACTCCAGAGGACCGAAAGCGGTTACGCCGCTTTCGCACTTGCACCGACAGCATCGATCGCATCGAGGAAGATCCCGACGCCCAGTTCGATCTCCCGTTCGGTCGAGTCAAGAGGCGGAAGGAGCCGGATCGTCTTTTTGCCACAGCCGAGTGTAAGCAGGCCGCGATCGAGCGATTCCTTGACAACGGCCGCTCGACGGTCGGGCGTATCGAACTCGATGGCGAGCATCAGCCCCTTGCCGCGGACGTCCTCGACGTACTCGGGCGCATCGTCGCGGAGTAACTCCTTTGCCTGTCTGCCACGCCTGGTCGCGTTCGCGAGCAGATCGTGTTCCTGGATGGCTTCGAGCGTGAACGTTCCCATCATCGATCCTAGCAGGTCGCCGCCGCCGAACGTCGACCCCAGTCGGTTCTTTTCGCTAGGGAAGATCTCCGATCGCGAAATGGTTGCACCGACACGGAGGGCTTTCGCACTGGCGATGACGTCGGGTTCGATCGGGTAGTGATCTGCTGCCCAGATTTCTCCCGTGCGGCCGACGCCGGATTGAATCTCATCGACGACAAGCGGGATGTCGTATTCGTCGGTGACATCTGCGACCTCCTGCATGAACTCCTGGCTGGGGAAGCGGTAGCCGCCGACGCCCTGGATGGGTTCGAGTGTGAGAAAGGCGATCTCGTCGGGGTTGATATGGCCGCCCTCGGGCGACAGGGAGTTTCGGAGCTGTGAGCCACCGCCGGCGAAGAACCCACAGTCACAGGTGTCTGCAGTACAGCCGCGATCGGCACAAAACGGCATCGTCTCGATCCCACTGATTTCGGGATAGTGTCGCGTGTAGACTTCCTTGGATTTTGTGAGTGAGAGTGTCCCGAGTGTGCGGCCATGGAAGCTGTCGTCGAACGTAATACCGTATTTCGACGGTGCCCGATAATCGTGGGTGATTTTCATTGCGTTCTCGACGGCTTCTGCGCCGGAGTTCGAGAGGAAGACGGTATCCATCCCATACTGACTGGAGACGTCGGTCAGCTTTTCCATAAGATGACTCGATCCTGGGACGTCCGATTCCTCAGGAGTGGGCCCGGCACCGAAGTAGAGGTCCTGCCCGGCGATTTTCATCGGTTCGACGAGTTCGAACTCTCGAAGCTTCGCGGTAATCTTCTCGTTGTTGTACCCGATCGGTGCTGCCCCGATGTGACAGGTAAAGTCGAGAAGCACGTTTCCGTCGACGTCTGTGACGAACGGTCCGTCGGCCTCGCGTGTGATGTCCCAGACGAACTCGTGTGAGTATTCACTCGGTGCGGCGTTCGTGCCATGGAACTCGACCCATTCACGGCCGTTGGGGCCGGGGAGGGCGTCCACGTCCGGTTGTGCGGTATCCCGATCCATACACAGTTTATGTGTACACCATCATTAAATCTTGTTATGGTGGCACGCCCGGTTCGTGTACAAGTTCGTCAGGCTACTGTCGTCAAAAACGAAATCGGGGCGACGGAGGTCAGACGGATTTGCGTCGTCAATTACCGCCGATCGGCGAACCCGGCTCGACCGATCAACGCGGAGCAACGCGCCGCGAGCAGTTGGGTGGAACCCGACGACGGACACGAATCCGTATCAGTCGTCAGACGGGTCGACGGTCGCAGCCGGGTCGTCGTCGGACTGCGTCGCTCGCGAACCGATGAGAGTCGTCTCCTCTTGAAGCAACACGCTGCCATGGTTGGCACTGAAGTTTTTGATCAGCGAGAGCATGGCGAAGAGACAGACGAACGCGAACGGCGCACCAGTAATGACAACTGCCTGTTGTAGGGCATTGGCACCGCCTTCGCCACCGAGAATCATCAGGATTGCAGCGGTCATCCCCAAGATAACCCCCCAGAAGACGCGGTTGATCGTCGATGGCTTCTCTTTCCCACCGGTCGTCATCATGGAGACGGCAAGCGTCGAGGAGTCAGCCGACGTAATGAAGAACGTCGTCACGAGAACGAGGAAGGCGATTATGAAGATGGCTCCCAGCGGGAACGCATCGAACAGGATGAACCCCGAAATCTCCGCACCGGCCTCGAAAGCCATCACCGAGCCGAAGTCGGCGATCCCCTCGTGCTGGAAGAAGACGGCAGTGCCGCCGACGAAGGTAAACCACGGGATCGTCGCCGCGGAGGTCGCGACGATACCAGTGAACGCGACCTCACGAACGGTTCGCCCTTTGGCGATCCGGGCGATGAACAGGCCGGCAAACGGCGACCACGAGAGTGCCCACGCCCAGTAGAAGACGGTCCAGGCCTCGACGAAGCCGGTTCCACCCTCGGAACCGGTACCGGTGTACAGACTCATCGAGACGAAATCAGAGATCATGCCCCCAAGCGCCTGTGAGCCAAGCAACAACAGGAACATCGACGGACCCAGGATGAACGTCGCGAGCATGAGCACGATAAAAAGCCCCATATTGAAGTTCGACAGCCGACGGATCCCTTTGTTGACCCCGAGCACCATCGAGATCGTAAACAGGATCGTCATCGTCGTCACGACAAGGAGGACTCCCGCGTCACCGAGGCTGATCCCCCACTGGTAATCGAGTCCTGTCACGAACTGACTCCCGATAAACCCAAGCGACGTTGCGACGCCGCCGATCGTCGCGAAGACGGCCAGAATGTCGACGACCTTGGCCACTGGTCCGTCCAGGTTTTCTTTGCCAATGATCGGCGTGAGCGCCGAAGAAACGCGCAGTGGCACGCCGTCGTAATTGTACGCGAAGTAGCCGATCGCGATCCCCATGATCGTAAACACCGCGAGCTGGGGGAGTGCCCAGTGGAACAGTGTCTGCTGGACGGCAAGCGAGATTGCCTCACTCGAGCCACCTTCGGCGCCGAAGAGAGGGTTCGGACTGTCGTAGTAGAACAGCGCCTCGGTCGGCCCCCAGAACACGACACCTGCGGCGAACCCGGCCGAGTACAACATTGCGAAAAACGACAGGAAGCTGTACTCCGGATCCGTATCGCCCAGCTTGATCTTGCCCCACGGCCCGACGATCAAGAACAGCAAGAACAACACGATGAGGAAGACGATGGCCAGCAAGGCCCAGCTCAGGTAGCCGAGCATTTCGTCGTGAACAGTTGCGATACCGCTAGCGACGGCGTTTCGATCGATGAAGAACGCGACGATCACCCCGATCGTCAGTAACGCCCCGAACACGAAGACAACGGGATCGAGTTCGTCGAAGAATTGGTCGATCATTCCCTGCTCTTGTTCACTGCTCATAACGTCTCACCCCTCCGTATCGAGTGACAGGCAGTTGGTTGAACGCACAGTCTCTTTCTCTTGCCCACCATGCTGCGTGATGGCATACCGAATTAATTGGCAGTATATTGTATAAGTATTTCCCTTTTCGTAATCACTGTACACAAATTGTGTTTATTGGAAAGGCTCGAAGCCGGACCGCTAAACGGTACGTGTTATCAGACGATCATCCACATATTGGGCAAAAAACACTATATTCACTAAACAGCGTGACCTAATAAGAAATTATTAGCTAGATATCATGCGTATGGCCACAGAGATCTTTGCCACGTTCTTGAGAACGCGACTCACATTCTGTACCCGGCTTGCGTTCCCGTGGCCGATCGACATTTAGTCTTCGTGATCGGACGAGCGAACGCGACCTGGCTGCGCTCTCATACGGACTCGTGTCATCAATTACTGCCGTTGTCGGGCTACGCCCGATAACGGCGGTACCGACGGACACGAATCCGTATCAGTTCGTGAGTTCGTCCAGTTTTCGATCGCGGGCGACGGCACTTTCGGTTACGTTCTCGGAGAACTCGTCGACCCGATCTTTGATCTCATCGCGGGTCGCTTCCGGCGAGAAGCTGTCGGACATCGTCAAGAGCCGGACGAACGCACGGAGTTCTTCATCCGTCAACTGGGCGAACTCCTCGGTTTCTAGTTTCTCGACGACTTCGTCGACGTCGATCTGTCCAACCGGATCGACGTTGAACTCGACGTTGACCATCCGGTAGTTCGAGCCAGCAAGACGCTGTTCTGCTTTTCCGACACCCTCCGATAGCATATCCTTAAACGGCGTGTGGTACCCCATCGTTCCGAGATGGAGGAACGCGAGCATATCCGTAATCCCCTGGGTGTAGGCGTCACGGTCCTCATCGTCGGGGTCGAACACCGTTTCCCGATCTCGCTCTTCTAAACACTCGAAGAGAATGCTGAAGTCGAGAACGGCGTTGCGAACGCGGCGTCTGATCCGGTTTCGCTTCTGTTTTTTCGAGTGATCGGTGTAATCCGTCTTCCGGCCGAGCAGGAAGTCGCGATCGGAGGGGGTGAGGATACCGCGCGGGCGATCCGAATCCGCAGCCGGCTGAAGCGACTCCGGCACGTCGTCCTGGCTCATATATACCACACGGAGTGCCCGCGGATTAACCCTTCTGATCCATTCAACATGACTGGAAATGGACTACTGTGGCAACTACTATAGTAGCCACTGACAGTCAGTGCATACCTGATCACACGACAGCTGTACGATCAGTGTGTAACTCGTTGCAGTTTTATTATAATAACGGGCCGACGATCGGCGGTAATAACTCCGACAGTCTATTAGTGTACGCCACAACTGACGCTACTGGGAGCAGGCGAGGATTGCGTTCGAGACGACTGACACACCGATATCGAGCGTTGACTCGTCGATGTCGAACGTGGGCGTATGATGGTTCGTCGGATGGTCCGTTCCGAGCAGCATGTACGATGCGAGCCCGCCATTGTTCTGGACCCGCTCCATCAGATACGTCACGTCTTCGCTAACGCCGAACGCTGTCGACTCCACGATCCGGTCGATTCCTGCGGTCTCGCGAGCTGCTGTGGCGACGACATCGCGGAGTTCGGGATCGCTGTCAGCTCGTGGCGACTCGCTGATCATCCGTGGCGTGACATCACAGTCGTGCATCTCCGCGGCTGCATAGAGTACGCGTTCGAGTTCGGTGCGCATGTATTCCATCAGACCCGTCGTCTCACCGCGGACCTCCGCTTCGATCGTGATCTCTTCTGCGATGACATTGCTCGCCGTCCCACCTTCGATGTGACCGACGTTGACGCGTGTCATCCCCTCGCTGTGGCGTGGGATTGCGTACGCGTTCTGTATCGCGGTTGCCGACGCCTGCATCGCGTTCCCGCCTTCGTTCGGTGCTTTGCCCGCGTGAGCGCTCGCTCCCTCGAACGTGGCCGTCAGATGAGCCATCGCCAGCGGTTTCTCGATGCCAGCGACGATCTCACCAGTCGGATGACCGAGCCCGATATGGAAGGCAAACAGATAGTCGACGTCATCGAGATAGCCGCTTTCGGCCATCGCCTTCCCGCCACCGGAGATCTCCTCTGCGGGCTGGAAGAACACCTTCAGCGTCCCCGAAAACTCGCTGTCTTGTATTGCCTCGATCGTCCCGAGGGCGATCGCGATATGAGCGTCGTGCCCGCAGGCGTGCATATACCCCTCGTGGTCGGACCGAAACCCGTCGGCTGCAGGACGGTGGTCGTCTGCCAGAGACTCCGTGATCGAGATTGCGTCGAGATCGACGCGCAGCCCCACCGTTGGCCCCTCACCCTGCTCGATAACCGCAATAGCACCCGTATGGCCGTCGGCCGTTTTCTCGAGAATATCCGCTCGGACCCCAGCGTCACGGGCGCGTTCGAGCCAGGGAGCGATCGTCTCGTCGTCAGGAACGGCCATGCGATCGTCGATCGAAAGCGCCTCGCGGCCGATCGCGAGTTCGTCGACGCCGATCCCCTCCAGTTCCTCGACGAGACGAGCCGTCGTCCGGAACTCACACCAGCCCGGTTCCGGATGGCGATGGAACGATCGCCGGATCTCACGCAATCTGTGTCGCACGTCGGTACCCATTCGGTCAGGATGTAGGAATGGGAGCTACTTAGTCGTAGAGGGTGGCAGATTATCGTCGCTGCTGGCGGTATTCGTGGCGACAACTCGGGCGAAAACGGACAGGCGGTGAATTCAGCAGGGGCCGGCTGGCGAAAAGCGCGATCGCTAACCCAGATACGCGGTCGCGTTCATTTCGACGCGCACGTCGTCCGGCAGCCGTGAGACCTCTACACAGACTCTGGCCGGCGGTTCCTCACCCATCCGCTCACTGTAGGCGTCGTTGACACGATCGTAGTCTTCGAGGTCCGTCAGGTAGACCGTCACCGAGACGACGTCGGAGAGTCCGTCACCGCCGGCCTCAGTGACGACCGCGGCGATATTGTCGAGCACCTGCTGGGTCTGGGCCTCGATCGGGCCGTCGACGACCTCGTCGATCGCCGGATCGACGGGACCGTAGCCGGAGATGTAGAGCGTGTCGCCGGCGCGGACGCCCTGTGAGTACGGATTGTCGTTGCTCGGTGCGTCGTCGGTCGAAACGGGAAAAGCGTCGGTCATGAGTGCGTGCTCAGGGAATCGGCGTCAGTCGCGAGTGCGTGTTCAGGGAATCGGTGTCAATCGCGAGTGCGTGTTCAAGGAGTCTGTGCAGCCTGTTCGGTGACCGCCTCGATCGCGTCGACGATGATATCGAGCGCGGTGTCGGCGAGTTCTTGCGTGAGGACGAGCGCCGGCAGGAGGCGAAGAACGTTGCCCTGGCGACCGGCGGTCCAGACGAGGACGCCGTGTTCGAAGCAGTACTGCTGGATGGCGTCGACGATGTCGCCGTCCGGTGCACCGTCCTCGTCGACGAACTCGGCACCGATGAACAGCCCGCGTCCCCGGACGTCGCCGAGGTGGTCGTTCTCGGCCGCGACGTCGCGAAGACGGCTACGGATGTGATCGCCGAGTTCGCGGGCATGTGCAAGCAAGTTGTGCTCTTCGATGTACTCGATCGCGCGTGCACCGGCCTGCATTGCGACGACGTGGCCACGATAGGTACCCGCATGCCCGCCAGGCCCCCAGGTATCGAGGTCTTCGTGGTAGATCGTCGCCGAGAGTGGGAAGCCGATTCCGCCGAGTGCTTTCGCCGTCGTCATGATGTCGGGTGTGACGTCGTTCCACTCGCTGGCCCACCATTCGCCGGTACGACCGAAGCCGCTCTGGATCTCGTCGAAGATGAGCGGGATGTCGTTTGCGGTAGCGATCTCACGGAGTCCGCGGAGGAATCCCTCCGGCGGGACGATGACGCCGCCTTCGCCCTGGATCGGTTCGACGAAGATGCCGGCGGGGTTCGCGAGGCCGCCGTAGGGGTCCTCGATGATCTCTTTCACCTCGCGAAGCGCCCGCGCACACGAGACCGAACCACAGCACTCACTCGCTGGGAGCGAACACATCGACGCGGCATCTCCCGACTCGTGGCGGTCTGCAAACGGCGTTGGGTACTTCGCGTGGACGACGTCCGGGAGCAGCGGGGTATAGTCGTCTTTGAACGACTTGTTCGATGTGAGCGCCATCGCACCGGAGGTTGCGCCGTGGTAAGCGCCCCGGAAGGCGAGGAGGCCCGTGCCGCCAGTGTTGTACTTCGCGAGCTTGATCGCGGCCTCGACGGCGTCGCTGCCGGTTGGACCGCCGAAGACGACTTTGCTTTCTCCACGGAGCCCCGGCGGAGCAATCTTGCCGAGCTTCTCGATGAGGTCTATGCGCTCCTCGGTCGGGAAGTCGACAGTGTGAACGAGCCGGTCAGTCTGCTCGTGGACCGCCTCCAGCACATACGGGTTCGAGTGGCCGACGTTCAGTACGCCGATCCCGGCGAACATATCGATGTACGTATTGCCATCCGCGTCACGGATAGTTGCACCACGTCCCTCCTCGAAGGCGACAGGAATATCGTTGGGATAGGCAACGGCGCTACTGTCGATCTCGCGTTGCTTTTCCAACAGTCGTTTCGAGTTCGGTCCGGGGACGGCCCCCACATCGGGAGCCTGGTCGTAATGAAGTTCTTCGATCGGTGGGCCTGCTGTCATACGTAGAGCCAGGGGGAACAGTGATAAATAGTTTATCCACAATAACCATATTTTACGTACACAGAAACTGATTCCACACCAACGTATTGAACCGAATTTAGAATGTGTCGTATACAAAAACCGTAACCAATTTGCGTCTCGGGGCTGTCTCTCTTGGTAATGTTACACACGAAAGGAGAACTACTTACTGTCGACGTTGGGACGGGGGCGACACGGACCGAGTCGATCGATGAAATTCTCGAATCGTATATTGGCGGTCGTGGCGTTGGGACGAAACTGGCGTACGATCGGCTCCCCTTCGACGTCGATCCGTTGTCGGCTGCAAACAGCCTCACGTTCACCACCGGGCCGATGCAGGCGTCGACGATGAGCTTCACTGGGCGGATGAACTGTACGGGTGTGTCGCCGCTGACGGACGGACTGCTCTCCTCGAACGCCGGCGGCTTCATGTCGCGGAATTTCGCCGACACCGGCTACGCCGCTGTGGAACTAACAGGTGCCAGTGACGAACTCGTCGCCGTTCATATTACGGATACCGACGTCGAGATCGAGCCGGTACCCGATCTCGAAAGTGCGACGGTAACCGAGACGGTCGAGCACCTAAAAACGGCCAGAGACCTCGGTTCGGACACCATCGCTGCGATCGGTCCAGCAGGCGAGAACGAGGTCCGGTTCGCTTCGATCATGACGAGCGAAAACCGCGCCTTCGGCCGCGGTGGTCTCGGTGCAGTGATGGGGTCGAAAAACGTCAAGGCGATCAGCTTTCAGGGCGATTCGGCCCCCGAGATCGACGTTCCATCGAGTTCGATGGAGATCCATCGCGAGGCCGCGACCGACGATCACATCATGAAACGCCAGGGGACGACGAGCGTCACCGACCTGGCCAACGAGATCGAGGCGCTGCCGACCAAGTACTTCGAACAGCAGTCCTACGAGGACGCAGACCGGATCAACGGCGATCGCGTCGAGGAGAAAAAGTACAAGAAGGGGACCTGTTCGGCCTGTGCCTTTGCGTGTAAGCTTCCGACGAAAGACGAAGAGCGCGGCGTCGAGACGGAGGGGCCGGAGTTCGAGACCGTGATGTCGTTTGGCTCTAACCCGATGATCGACGACATCGTCGACGTCATGCAATCGAACGAACTCTGTGACGATCTCGGCATGGATACGATCTCCTGTGGCGACGTCGTCTCCGCATATCTCGCGAGCGAAGACGAGTTCGGCAACGCAGACCTCGTCCACGAGACCGTCGAGAAAATCGCGTATCGTGAGGGCGTTGGCGATACCCTTGCCGAGGGCGTCGATCGCATCGCCGACGAGCTCGGCGTGGCAAACTGGACAGTCAAGGGAATGGAGTTCCCCGGACACGACGGCCGAAAGCTGAACGGCCAGGGGCTCTCGTATGCCGTCGCGAACCGTGGTGCCGATCACATGTACGCGGTGTTTTACTCCTACGAGTACCCGCTCGTGAGTTCGGAACAGGCGATGGAGCCGGAGGGACTCGACGAGAAACCGCCAGCGCTTGTCGAGAAAGAGAACCAGATGGCGCTCAACGACAGCGGCGTCGTCTGTAAGTTCTCCCGTGACTATATGACGCCCGAACGGTACGAGAGTTTGTTCGGTGCCGACTACGAGGAACTCCTCGAGGTCGGTGATCGGGTCGTGACGCTCGAACGGCATTTCAACAATCAGCGGGGCTTCGATCGAAGCGTCGATACGCTTCCCTTCGAACTCGACGGGATCGAGTCCGCACTCAACGAGTACTACACGATTCGGGGCTGGACAGACGAGGGAGTCGTTCCCGACGAACGGGTTCCAGTATAGTCGAACGGGGACCGAAGCGTCGTGCGACGACACGAGAAGGGCGGGGCTGGTGTGCTTTTTTCTATCCGATCGGTCGTATCGGTTTTGTACAACTGACTCACAAACGGCGCTCTCAGCCTGGACAAGATACCGGCACCCCGAATCAATACACAGTATCTGTGTCTGTCGTATACGAAAAGCTTTTAATACTACTGTCCGACTCTGCTCGTAGACCTCCTGTTACCATGTCACGGACTGTTTTCGACGAGAGCGAGTACGAACGGCGGATCGATCGAACGAAAGAGCGGTTACGTGAAGAAGACCTCGACGCGATCGTCGTCTCCGACCCGGCGAATATGAACTATCTCACGGGGTACGATGGCTGGTCGTTCTACGTCCACCAGGCCGTCATCGTCACACCGGAGCACGAGGAACCCGTCTGGGTTGGTCGCGAGATGGACGCGGGCGGTGCGCGGGCGACGACGTATCTTTCAGAGCCGAACATTCTGTCCTATAGTGACGATCACGTCCACTCGCCACACGATCTTCACCCGATGGATTACGTCGCAGGTGTTCTCGAAGAACTCGAGGTCGCAGATGGGCGGATCGGTCTCGAGATGGACGCCGCCTACTTTACGGCAAAGTCCTACACCAGGCTCCAGGAGAACCTTCCCGACGCCGACTTCGAGGACGCGACACTGCTCGTCGGCTGGGTCCGAATCAAGAAATCGGATCAGGAACTCGAGTATATGCGTGAGGCGGCACGCATCTCCGAAAACGCGATGCAGGCGGGACTCGACGCGATCGAGGCGGGCGTTCCGGAGTACGAAGCCGCAGCTGCGATCTACGACGCGCTGATCACCGGCACCGACGAGTACGGCGGGGATTACCCGTCGATCGTTCCCCTGATGCCGTCGGGCGATCACACGGATACGCCACACCTGACCTGGACCGATCGGCCGTTCGAGGAGGGTGATCCAGTCATCATCGAACTCTCGGGCTGTCGCCACCGGTATCACTCGCCGCTCGCACGGACGACATTCGTCGGCGATCCGCCGGCGGAGTTAGAGCGAACCGCCGATATCGTCGTCGAAGGGATCGAGGCCGCCCTCGACGTCGCCGAACCCGGTGTCACCTGCGAAGCCGTCGAAAAAGCCTGGCGTGAGACGATCGCCCAGTACGGCCTCGAGAAGGAAGATCGGATCGGCTACTCGATGGGGCTCGGCTATCCGCCGGACTGGGGAGAACATACCGCAAGCATCCGACCCGGCGACGAGACCGTCCTCGAGGAGAACATGACGTTCCACATGATCCCCGGAATCTGGACGGAAGCGGTCGGGATGGAGATCAGTGAGACGTTCCGCGTCACCAGCACTGGCGCCGAAACGCTCGCAGACTTCCCGCGACAGCTGTTCACAACGTAACTCGGATCATACCGACCATAGCACCGTCGCCACACTACTGGCTACGACACCACTATCAGACAGATGAGTACGACACCCCCAACAGAGACTGAAGCCAAACCGGACAGTGGAGACACGCTAGACTCGGCGCTCGTCACTGCACGCCGCCAACTCGAGCGCGCAGCGACCCACGTCGATGTCGATCCCGGCGTCATCGAGCGACTGAAACACCCGACTCGTGTCCAGCAGGTCACGGTCCCGCTCGAGCGCGAGGACGGGACTGTCGAGGTTTTTACCGGGTATCGGGCCCAGCACGACGACGTGCGCGGCCCGTACAAGGGCGGCCTTCGTTACCATCCCGAGGTGACCGCCGAGGAGTGTACCGGCCTCTCGATGTGGATGACCTGGAAGTGTGCCGTCATGGACCTCCCCTTTGGCGGAGGGAAAGGCGGCATCGCCGTCGATCCGAAATCGCTCACTGACGGCGAAACGGAACGGCTCACACGCCGCTTTGCCGAGGAACTACGTGATGTCGTCGGGCCAACGAAGGACGTCCCCGCACCCGACATGGGGACCGACGCCCAGACGATGGCCTGGTTTATGGACGCCTACTCGATGCAACAGGGCGAGACCATCCCCGGCGTCGTCACCGGGAAACCACCCGTCATCGGCGGTTCCTACGGGCGTGAGGCGGCACCCGGCCGATCGACCGCGATCGCGACACGGGAGGCGATCGACTACCACAATCAGGAGCTCTCAAACACGACGATCGCCGTGCAGGGCTTCGGGAGTGTTGGGGCCAACGCCGCCCGATTACTCGAAACGTGGGGTGCGACGATCGTCGCCGTCAGCGACGTCAACGGAGCGATCTACGATCCCAACGGTCTCGCGACGCACGAAATCCCCACCCACGATGAGGAACCCGAGGCTGTCCTCGAGCAGAACGCCCCTGAGACGATCTCCAACGAAGCCGTTCTCGAACTCGACGTCGATGTCGTCATTCCGGCTGCAGTCGGGAACGTCATTACAGCAGACAACGCGGACGCGATCGCGGCAGACATCGTCGTCGAAGGGGCAAACGGGCCGACGACGTTTGCAGCCGACACCATTCTCGACGAGCGGGGCGTTACCGTCATTCCGGATATCCTCGCCAACGCTGGCGGGGTGACCGTCAGCTACTTCGAGTGGCTACAGGACATCAATCGTCGCCAGTGGAGCCTCGAACGCGTCAACGAAGAACTCGAAGAACACATGCTCGACGCCTGGGCTAACGTTCGCGAAGAGGTCGAAGCAAAAGACCTGACGTGGCGTGACGCTACCTACGTCGTGGCGCTGTCTCGGATCGCCGAAGCGAAGGCGACTCGCGGGCTCTGGCCGTAGACTACCGGTGGGTGGCTGTGTGATTTTTAGGATGTTCGATGCGGTATGTGTATGGGAATCAACACAGTATCACGTGGCCGAAGAAACCATACGTAGTCCGTCATATGTGAACGTATGACCAGTGGCAAAGACGGGGAGTCTCCGGTATCAGGAGAGTCCGGACAACAAATTCCGCTCGAACGACTCCCGTTGCACTCGACGAATCTCCTCACCGTTCTCGACGAAAACGGCGTTATCCAATACGAAAGCCTCTCTCGAACGTCTGTACGGTTTCACTCAGGACGAACTGGTCGGCGAGCAGGTTGCTGAGTACTTTCATCCCGACGACCGCGAAGCCGTCGTTGACGCGTTTCAGAGCGTGGTCTCGAGCGAGGAGTACACGGTCGAGGCGGTCGAATACCGGCACAAAAAAGCGGACGGGACGTACTGCTGGGTCGAATCCGTCGCCTCCACGAACCCAACGCCCGAGGGATATTACGTAACACTACTTCTGGGGTTTATTTGGCTATCACCCGTTCCTTAGAGTAATTACGGTAAAGTTACAGTAACCCGGCGCTGTCTATCGAATATGCCACCAGATGGCTACACAACCGTTACGATCAGTAC